>Ga0118677_10010149_pt1 | contig 14487 bp, 15 predicted proteins | sample AliMusrvi5mmetaG_FD_86154 | JGI IMG/M metagenome (GOLD analysis project Ga0118677, IMG submission 86154) | reverse complement strand
CTACCACACCATGCTGTCCAATCTCGCAGGGACGCGGCGGATCAGGATGGCCCTGCTGATGAGCTACGCCGCCGAAAGGAAGCTGAAGCCGGTAGACATCCTTGGAAAGGATAACCAATTAATTCCGCCTAAAGCTAATAGGCGGAATTAATTGGTTGCTGTGGATATAAATGATTGATGGCAAATGTTTTACGAATGAATGGCAGGCTCTCAAGCGAACTCAACTCGGTGGATGCGATCCGGTCTTGCTGGAGAAGACAATCCACGCCTTTGCCCTCCTGGACGCACTGGCCGGAAAGGGCCTGGACTTTATCTTCAAGGGAGGGACAAGCCTTCTTCTCCGGCTTCCACATATTCACCGTCTCTCCATCGACGTGGATATCCTCTGCGACCAATCGATGGCTGAATTAGACGCGTTGCTAATCGAGGTGGGCCGCACTAGGCCGTTCAATGGGATGACCGAAGATGACAGGGGGTCGCACCGATTGCCGTCGCGGCGACACTTCAAGTTCTTCTACGTGCCACTCGACGCGAAGAATCCGGCGCCTTTCGTGCTGCTCGATGTGGTGCAGGAAGTCAACCTGTATCCGAAGGTCGAGCCCGTTCCCCTTAGGACGGCTTTCGTGGAAGGCGACGGCACCCTTATGGTCCCGATTATCGAAGGTCTCCTAGGTGACAAGCTCACTGCCTTCGGCCCGAACACGACAGGCATTCCTCTCGACGATCGCCACTCGATGCAATTCATGAAACAGGTCTTCGACATCGGGGAGCTCTTCGACTCAGCCTCTGATCTTTCCGAGGTTGACACCGCATATGAGGCCATTTTCGCCGCGGAGAACAGCTATCGGGGCAACCAGTTCTCCCTGGAACAGGCTTTGCAGGATGGTTTCGATGCCGCCTACTGCATGACGCAGGTGGGTTTCGTGGGAGCGCCAATGGATGGACGCTGCGAACTCATCGATATCGGACGCAGGCAACTGGAAAGTCATCTCGTCGGCGTGAGGTTCCGGCGCGAGGACATGAAGATTGCCGCGGCCAAAACCGCGTTCCTCACGTGCTCACGAAACTCCGGAATTGACATCAATGCCGTGCGCTACGACGAAACCAGGCTCCCCTTCCTGAGGAACTTCGCATTCCCAGATGATCTTGCCGCCCTCCGAAAACTCAAGGCTATCCCCGAAGCCATGTGGTACTGGTCTTTGGCGACTCGCCTGATGGAAGGGGTGTCATTGTGACGGAGTGGCGTAAGGACGGAATCACAATAATGACGTGGAGCTTCAAGCCTGCCCCTCTCCCGCCATCTCCCCGGCCAGCCGTGAAACCGCGTACAGCGGCAGGTTGGTGATCCAGGACTCCTTGCGGTACGGCGAAAGCGAGGCGCGGAAGCAGCGCGGCGGCGAGAACTTCTCGTTGTAGACGCGCAGGCTCTTGGCCTGGAGGTTCTCCGCGGCCTTCACCTCCAACGGGAAGATGCCGTCGCCATACTGCAGGACGAATTCCAGCTCAGCCTGCGATGTCTCGCTCGACCAATAATACACACTGGCGCCCTTCACGAGCCGAAGCTCCTGGGACACATACTGCTCCGCCAGGGCGCCCTTGAACTCCGCGAACAAGGCGTCGCCCTTCAGCAGGACTTGGACGGGAAGGTCAGCGTGCGCGGCCATCAAACCCGTGTCGTGCATGAACAGCTTGAAGGCGCCGAGCTCCTGGCATGCCTTGAGCGGAAGTCCTGGCTTGGACACCCGATGTACCTTGTGCAACAATCCCGCGTCGCAGAGCCACGAGATGGCCATTTCGTATTCACGGGCCCGGGCCCCTTCGCGCACCAGCCCGTACATGAATTTCTTCTGTTCACGTGCCAATTGTGATGGTATGGAATCCCACACCGCACGGATGCGGGGCACAAGGGCTGGTTCGGCGTATTTCGAAAAATCCTGTTCATACGCGATGAGGAGCTTTTCCTGCACGCTGCGGACCTGGCCTAAGTCGCGGTCGGCGATGAAGGAGGCCACCGCTTCCGGCATGCCGCCCACGCAGAAATAATACCGCAGCAGGTCGGTTATCCTCTCCCTGAACAACTCCAGCAAAGGCCAGTCCCCGCTGCGCAGGACGCCGAGAAGGTCAGCCTCGCCCAAGGCCAGGAGGAACTCCTCAAACGAGAGGGGATGCAGATCGATGAAGTCCACCTTGCCCACAGGGAAAGCGGTTCCCGCATGCATCGCTATTCCCAACAGCGAGCCGGCGGCCGAGATATGGTATTCCGGTGCGGTCTCGGCGAAATACTTGAGGGCCGTCAACGCCTTTGGGCAATCCTGGACCTCATCGAAGATGAGCAGCGTGTTTTCCGGTTCGATGGGGCAGCCAGCCTCCACACGCAGGCCGACAAGAAGCCGCTCCACCTCCAGGTTGGTGGAAAAAAGCGCTGCCATGCGCTCGTTGGCCTCGAAGTTGATGTAGGCGGCCTGGCGGTATGATCGCTTGCCGAATTCCTTGAGCAGCCAGGTCTTCCCGACCTGCCGCGCTCCATGCACGATCAGCGGTTTCCGTGAAGGATTTTTCTGCCACACCAGCAGATCGGAAAGGGTCATTCGCTCCATGTTTGGAGTCTAGCCTTTGAATACACATAAGTCAAACGACATTTGTGTTCATCATACACAAAAACCGAATGAGTTCTGTGCGGGCCTTCTGCCCCTCGCCGTCCGACTGGCCCCCACGCGCGAGTACCGCTATAGTTTCCCCATGATCACCGCCATCAAAGCCGACATCACCGGCCTCAAGGCCGACGCCATCGTCAACGCCGCCAACGAGTCCCTCCTGGGCGGCGGTGGGGTCGACGGGGCCATACACCACGCCGCAGGGCCCGGCCTGCTAGCCGAATGCCGCAAGCTCGGCGGCTGCCCCACCGGCGACGCGAAGATCACCGGCGGCTACCGCCTACCCGCTGCCCACGTCATCCACGCGGTGGGCCCCGTCTGGCATGGCGGCGGCTCGGGCGAGGCCGAGCTCCTCGCGAACTGTTACCGCCGTTGCCTGGAGATCGCGGCCGCTAAGGGCCTTCGGAGCATCGCCTTCCCCTCGATCAGCACCGGCGTCTACGGCTACCCGATCGAAGAGGCTGCCCGTATCGCGGTGGACACGGTCCGGGCCTGCCTTGAAAAGGCCGCCGTCCCCATCGACGTTTCCTTCTGCTGTTTCTCCGACCACGCCCTCGCGGCCTACGAGCGCTTTCTGGCTTGATGGCATTGCTATCAATGCATGAGTCCCCTCTAAAAAGGTTGCCTGCTTAGAAAATTCCCAAACCTGGGTTCCCATGGAATAAATTCCCATGTTCGAGAAGAGCGTTGGGCACCTGCAAGGGTCCTTTTTCAGTACGGTTGACTTGGTGCTGGGCGAGTCTCAGAAGAAGGCGTTTCTTGAATCCCGGGAGCGATGGTTCTACGACATCGTCTTCAAGCGGATCGACGAAAAACCTTTTGCCGCGCTAAATGTGGACGGAAACAGCCGACGGCAAGGTTATACCCCAGCCTTGTTCAGCACCAATGGCGAAGTGGATTCTGTTTGATGCCCTTCATGGCAGGTCAGACACCTTCCTCCAGGCATACCCTGAGCGCGCAATGTCCATTATTGCCACTGCCGTGGAGCCATCCCGGAATGTCGGGTAACCCGAATTTACCCCTCCCTGCACATCAGCCACAAAATCCCGAAAGAAGCTATTCCAGCATCGCTGGTAGAAGTCTGCCGCCTGGGGCGGTGTCGCGATTGCCTCCTGCGGAACAGGCACTTCTTCCCACGACGGCTGCCCTGGCCTGGATCGCAGGATCTGGTCAAAGGTTCCATGTGAACCTTTCATGGACAAGGAACCGGCATCACCATGAAAGATGAGGCATTCAGGCTGTTCGGCTGTTCCGAGCGCGGCGCCACGAAAAAGAGCATGGGCAACATTGCCGTAAGGCGTGCGAATCTCGGTCATTACTGTATAGACCATATCAGCATCCACAGAATGCCATTCGCTTGCCTGCTCCGGATTCCATTTTCCCGTCAATCCGGCCATGTCGCGAAAATCGTGGATGACTGGACCCATCGGTGCGCGATCGCCAATCAGCCGCGCTTCCCCTGCCGCCGCCTGGACTTTTCCCTGCACGGCATGTAACACCTGTGCCAGTTTGTGGGTAAAGACGTTGTTGAGCACGCCGCCTCCCCGATCCAGGCGATGAAACCAGCAATAGGGCAACTGCGATACAGGCAGGTTCATTCGGACAAACGACTCAATCTCGCAGACTTGCCCAATCATGCCCTGGGCAATGAGTGACCTGGTTTGGAGAACCGTCGGCGCATAGATGCCGGTTGCGGCATAGCCATGTTTCACGCCTGCCCGCACCACCGCCGCCAACATCGCGCCTGCGTCGGCGATGTTCGCAGCCATCGGCTTTTCGCATACTACATGGCAACCTGACCCTGCGGCAAATTCGGCCATTTCCCGATGTGTATCGGCAGGGGTGGCTATCGAGACAATGTCCGGGTGAAATTCGTCCACGGCGGCACGCCAATTGAAACGGACCTGGGAAACACCAAGCTGGACAGCTCTTTCATTGGCTGGGGCGGCTGTTCGACCGCAGAGCGCCACGACTTCCACTCCGGCATCGCGAAGGCCGATTACGTGTCCTTCTCCTGCCCATCCAGCCCCGATTACGATAGCTCTCAATGCCATGGTCAAGCTCCCTTCATGCCTATCTCAGGCTGCCATTTTTTGCCGGGGGAATCCCCGAATGATCGAAGCCTTTTCTCCAGTCAAGCCTTGAAAGTGAGGGCTTTGGTTGGCATTTTCATGTTGACTTCCCTGAATGAATGGCATCCCGAAGGGCTACGATGTTCTCGACCTTCGCATCCGCCTGCAAGGTGTGCGAACCAGAGATGATGAAGCCGCCACTTTCGCCCACGACGTCTATCAGCTTTTTGACATGATCGCCCACCTCGTGAGCCGTCGCGAAAGGAAGCAGATTCTGGATGTCGACGGCCCCATGGAAGCACAGGTCCTTCCCGAACTCCTTTTTCAGGCGAAACGGATCCATGTCCTTCGCCAAAGGTTGGATGGGGTTGAGGATGTCCACTCCGACCTCAATCAAATCCGGGATTATCGGATAGATTGAACCGCAGGAGTGACACTTCAGGAATGCGCCGTTGCGATGCGCCAACTCGGCGAACTTCCTGATCTCTGGCTTCGCGAATTCCCGCCACAAATCCGGTGACAGCATCATGCTGTTCTGCATTCCGAAATCGTCGTTGTATTCTATGAATGTGTACTTGCCCTTGCCGGCCTCGAGGGTCTTTCGCGCGTCCTCGAAGACAAAGTCGATTATCCTGCCGATCAAGGCGTGGGCATAGTCCTGGTTCAGCATCAAATCCACCAGAAAGCCGTCCATCCCCCTCATCAGCTGTGATGTCGTGAAGAATCCGCGACTGCGGCACCACGTCGCGCTTCCGGCGTTGGCGTCTATCTGCCCTTCGATCTTTGAATAATCCCAGGGCTCGGTCGTCGGCCAAGGGTACCGCTCGAGGTCGGCTATGGAATCAAGGTCCTTGAGCGGCAGGTCCTGGACCGTCTCGAGGTAGCTCTGAAGTTCGTTCTCCATGAGCTTGAAAGGAACTCCGTAGGTATCCCTGTAGTAGCCATTGGCGTCGATCCGGATCGTCGGATCTGCATATTTGATAGGGCTGACCGCTGAGGGGAACTCGGGCCGCACCGGAACCACGTCCTGGCCGAACCACCGTTGCAGATCGGCATCGGTCCGAAGTCCCAGCGCACCGCGAAGCATCGACCCCAGCTCGGGGGCGTAGCGGATATCCACCGGTACCCTGTCTGGCGTGGAATGTCGTATCGCGGCGATGACCCGCTCCTTCGAATTCATGGATGCTCCTTAGATTAGAGAGATCGATTCGGCGATGACCCTGTCGATTTCCGCCTTGCCGGAGACCAGGTCATCGTCCTTGCGCAGGCATGTCGAACCTCCGACGAAGATGTCGGCGCCAGCTTGATAATAGCTCTTGATGTTCTCGAGCGAAATCCGGCCATCGATTTCGATGGGAACACTCCTGTTGCCCTGGTCCAGGCGTTTCCTGAGGTTTTCGATCTTCGTCAGGGCATAGGGGACCTGTCTCTCTTTCGCTAGATGGGCATATCCCGGATTTATCAGCATGAGCAGTATGTAGTCGCACTTTCCCATGACATAGTCCAGGATCGAGAGGGATGTCGCCGGATTTATCGCCACTCCGGCGCGCACCCCCCGTTCCTGGATTTTGTTGATGTAGTGGTCGATATGGTGCGTCGTCTCGATATGCAGGCAGAGTTGGTCGACTCCGATGTCAAGGAGCTCGTCTATGAAGAAATCAGGTTCTATGGCCATTACATGGGCGTCGAACGGAAGCGTGGTTTTACCCCGTAGTTGGCGCAGCATTTCCAGTCCGAGCGGCATGCTGGGGCTGAATCGGCCATCGACAATGTCTATATGCAAGGCGGGATAGCCCGCATCAGCTAGGATTCTCACATCGCGCTCGATGTTGCACTGGTCGAGACAGATGAGGGAAGGGTAGATCAATGGTCCTGCCCTTCTTTCTGGAGGAACGCAACCCTCTGTGTGATCCATTCTGAGATTATGCGGTGAAGGAAACGCTAAGTCAAGCAATATATAAGCAAACAAAAATATTTGCAGGCATAGTAATGCATTTTCTTCTTGACAAGGCCGCATTCTCTTGTATGATCATGCGTATGGGTTCGTATGAACCTCTATAGCTGTCTGGCTATTCGATCCTGAGGAGGATGCAATGAGAAGAGTCCTTTTCCTGGCTCTCGTAGTACTGATTGTAGGGGGGGCTCCATCGGTTCTGTTTGCGCAGGCCGGGTCCGAGGACCTCGTATTCATCAACGACAATCCCCCCTTCGAAGCGGCGAACGCCTCGATGGGCGCATGGATCAAGGATCGCATCGGGATAGGCTTTGTACCCGAGTCCTATCCTGACCTGTCGACCTACCAGACCACGCTGCGCCAGTCGCTCCTGAGTTCCAACACGGCACCTGACTTCTTCAAGTGGTGGTCCAACTTCAGGATCAAACCGCTCGTGGATGAGGGTCTCCTCGAGGACGTGTCCGACATTTGGGCGGAAGGCGTCAAATCCGGGGTATGGCCCAAGACAGTCTCCGGGGAAGTCACATTCAAAGGCAAGCAATACGCCATCCCCTACCATTACTCGCATTGGGGCGTGATCTACAACAAGAAGGTCTTCCAGGAACTGGGTATCACCATTCCGAAAACCTGGGACCAGTTCATCGCCGCCTGCGAGAAAATCAAGGCTAGCGACCGCGCTCCCATCTGCATGACCCTCGAGGGACGCTGGCAATCCACCCTTTGGTGGTCCGAAGTCATCATGAAGACGGATGCAGATCTCTACCTCGGACTGGTGAGTGGCAAGATCAAGTTCTCCGATCCCGCGGCCTTGAAGGCAATGGAAAAATGGGTCGCGCTTTCAAAGTACTATCCGAAGGACATGACCCTTCCCTGGATGGAGACCTATCCGAATGTGGTCAGCGGCAAGTATGCGATGACCCTGCTTGGAGATTGGCTGTTCACCTCGATGGCGGCCATCGGAGCCGATCTGGACACGGACATCGGTTGGTTCCCCGTTCCCTCCATCACTCCCAAGGGCAACGGCTTCGTGCTCGAGATTTCTCCGATCGCGATACCGAAGAACTCCCCCAACAAGGAGCGAACCAAGAAACTTTTCCGCGAATGGATGACTCTTGATGGACAGAAGCAGTGGGTCAAGACCTTCAGCGAGTCCTCGCCGGCAGGCGGCGGGTTGGTGCCTGACAAGGCCGTCTACCAGAGCATCAAGAATGCGGGTCTGTTCGGAACCAAGGTGCGCTACATGCCGCGGTGGTACGAGGCAGTCCCTGTCCCTCTTTGCGAGTACACCATGGACAAGTTCGCCGAGGTGATGCTTGACAGTTCGAAATTGAAGCAAGTGATGAAGGACATCGACGACTATCGGGCGAAGATGAAGTAAACTGATACGCGGCACGGTAGCCTTGGAGGCATCCGTGCCGCGCATTTTCGCACGACTATTCGGGGGAACCATGGACAAGGTCAAGCCCTATCTTTTCCTGCTCCCGGCCTTGCTGTTCGTGGGCTTCTTCCTGGTATACCCGGCCTTCATGACTTTCTCGGTCAGCTTCACCGAATGGAACGGGATCAACGTCTCGAAGATGGTCGGGTTTGATAACTTCCGCTTTCTCTTTTCCGATCCCGCGTTCTGGAAATCATTCTACAATACGATCTTCTGGGTTGTCGGATCCCTCGTCTTCCCCGTGACCCTGGGCCTGTTCGCCGCCCTCATGCTCTATAGCCTCCCCGGCGAGCGCCTGTTCAAGGTCATCATTTTCATGCCCTACGCGCTCTCGGGCGTGGTCATCGCGATTGTCTGGTCTTACATGTACAAGTTCGAAGGGGCGATCAATACGATCCTGGCCGGTTTCATCGACAAGAGGCACCTCCAACCATGGCTGCAGATCGTGCCGATCAACACCCTGGCGATGATCATCACCTACGGATGGCGGATGACCGGGACGAACATGGTTCTGTTCTCGGTTGGGATGCTCGCGATTCCCGACGAACCGATCGAGGCCGCGCGCATCGAAGGTGCGAGTTACTTCCAGATTCTGCGGAAGGTGATAATTCCCATGCTCGCATCGACCACGGCGGTCGTCGTCGTGATGGCAATCATCAACAGCCTCAACATCTTCGACATCATCTGGATAATGACACAGGGTGGGCCATACCGGTCCTCGGCGACCCTCGGGGTGAACATGTACTTCGAATCGTTCCTGAATTTCAATTTTGGCCACGGCGCTGCGAACGCCACCGTGCTTTCCGTCATCGTTATGGCGGCATCTGTCTTCTATATCAGGGTCATCTTCAAAAAACGCGAGATCGGCAGCTAGTCATGCAAAAGAACACAAAGTTGGGCCCCGCCAAGATCGCCTTGTTGCTGCTGGCCATAGTCCTTGTCGCAGCCTGGATATTCCCCCTATGGAACGTGGCTGTCTCCTCGACGAAAAGCCTGCCCGGCTATGCCAACAGCAAACCTTGGGCCTTCGCGAGAGGCGAGAACCCCATTGTCCAATTCGGCAAGAACGTCCAACGCGCTATCCAGGGATCGCAGCGCGGGAACGGAATACGGCCCGCGCTTTTCAACAGTTTGCTCTATTCCGTAACGGGATCCGTCATTGCGATCGCCTGCGCAGCCTTGGCTGCCTTCTCCCTGGCCTGCCTTCGGGTGCGCGGACGTTTCTTCTTCTTCCTGCTGCTTTTCAGCGGAACGGTGTTCCCTTTGCAGGTTTACCTCATCCCACTATTCACCTTGTTCCAGAAAACCAATCTATATGATACGAAGATAGCCCTGATCCTCGTGTATATCGCGATCTGCATCCCCTTCTGTGTTTTCCTGCTTCGCAACTGGTTCCTCGATGTCCCCTTGGAGATTTACGAGGCGACGAAAATAGACGGGGCCTCGGATCTTCAGGCTTTCAGGCTCATCTTCGTTCCCCTCTCCAAGGCACCCTTCGCCGCTCTTTTCCTCTTCCAGTTCACGTGGATATGGAATGATTACATCTTTGGCACAACCTTCGCCCGCTCGGGCACGACACGATCGATCATGGCTCTCCTCGCGGCGCAGCAGAACATGTACTCCAGCATGGGCACGCCAGCGATCCTGGCAAGCGCCATCTTCGTCTCCATCCCTACCCTGTTCCTCGTCATCTTCTTCCGGAACACCTTCTTCAAGGGCATGGCCCTGCAATTCAGCGGTTCGTCCAAGTAACGCGGGGGCATGTGGTGAAATCGGTGGGATTCGGTGCGATCCTCTGGGACGACATTCCGGCGGTCGATGACGGGAACGGTGGCCGATCGTGCGCGCAGAACATCGGGGGAAGCGTCTTCAACGTGCTGGTGCACCTTCGGGAATTCGGGCATGAAGCCTACATGGTCTCCGCGCTCGGTGACGACGAGCTTGGAGCGCGAACCTTCGACACCATCGAGAAGATGGGGGTGCGGAGCGACTACATCGCCGTTGTTCCCGAGGAGACCTGCCTGGTCAAGGTGACCTTCGACCAAGTCGGTTCCCCCCACTACTCGGCTCCCGAGGTCGCATCCTGGGACAACATCACGCTTTCCGAGGAGCGGTTCGCCTCCCTGAGGCAGCAAACCTTCGACTATCTCGTGTATGGCACACTTGAGCAAAGGGATCCCCGCTCGCGCGCCACACTCCAGCGAGTGTTGGCCGAAGTCGCTTTCAGGAACATCTACGTCGATCTCACTCTGAGGAAATTCTACTCGAAAGAACTGCTGGAGCAGACGATGCGCAGGGCCACGATCCTCAAGATGAACGACGAGGAGGCGATGGAGGTGAATCGTCTCTTCGGTTTCAATGAAACCAGGATGGAAATGCTGGTGAAGCGGCTGGCGAGGGAATTCGGCAACCAGATCGCCTGCATCACCGCAGGCGAGAAAGGAGCCTATATCGGCGATTCGACCTTCGCCGAGCGAAGTCCGGCCTACAAGACGACGGTCTGCGACACCGTGGGCTGCGGCGACGCCTTCAGCGCCGCCTTCATCGCCAAGCATTCACAAGGTGCGCCGTTGACAGAGTGCTGCGACCACGGCAACCGCTTCGCTGCCCTGATCGCTTCCAAGCGATCCTCCTGTCCCGATTACGACATCAGCGAGGTGGAACACTATGTCGAACGCGCATAGCACCGCTTTGACGCATCGGGAGCGGGTTCTCCTTTGCTTAAACCACCAGGAGGCGGATCGGGTTCCCCGGGACCTGATGGGCAACGCCACGATGATCCTCGACGAATCATATTTCTCACTGATCGACCGGCTCGGATTTGCGCCGATCCCTCCCTTTCGCGAAGGCAACACGGCAAATTACTATGACGAGCGTGTGCTCGAGCGCTTCGACATCGATTTCAGGCGCGTGTTCCTCCCGCCTAATGAGCGCACGAACGCGGTGATCCCGCATCCCGACGGCACGTTTTCCGATGCCTGGGGAGTCCGCTACGAAAAGAACGGCCTGTATGTCACGACACTCAACCATCCCCTGGCCGATGCGTCCACGCTCAAGGACGTGGAGGCTTATCCCTGGCCGGATGGGATGCGGCTTTTCCGCACCGAAGGATTGGGTGAGTTGGCGAAGCGGATGTACGCGGAAACGGATTTCGCCATCGTGGCCCGCAACCCCTTCTCTCCCGGGTTCATCGACAGGGCTTCCCAACTTATGGGAACTGAGAATTTCCTCGTTGGTCTCTATACGGCACCCGAAGTCGTCGAAAGCATCCTCGGCCACATCCTCGATGTCTACATGTCTGTCTATGAAGGTTTCCTGGGAGAAGTCGGCCACCATGTCCAGATGGTGGAGACAGCCGACGACATCGGCACCCAGAGCAGTCTGCTCATCTCGCCGGAGTCCTATCGGCGTTTCATCAAGCCGCTCGAGAAGACCTTCTACGCGCGCATCCACGAAATGGCGCCCGATGCCTTCCTGTTTCGCCATTGCGACGGTTCGATCCATCCGCTCATCGACGATCTTATCGAGGTTGGAGTCGACGTCCTCAATCCCGTCCAGACCTCCTCCGCGGGGATGGAGGCCGAACTGCTGAAGAAAGACTTTGGCGATAGGCTCAGTTTCCATGGCGCCATCGAGCGGATGCGGGGATCCGCAGAAGAAATTGAACTCGAAGTCGAGGGAATGATGAACGCCCTCAAGCCGGGCGGAGGCTACATTTTCGCCCCATGCAACCATATTGTCGATTCAGTGCCGGAGGAAATCATCGCGCTGTTCGATGCGGCGGATCGGATCGGGAGCTATCCCGGTCGGTGAGGCTCGGTGCCCTACTCCAGATTGGCGTGGTGCATCCAAAGTTCACCATCGCCGAGTCCCTTGCGCTGTGCGATGACCATGCAGATCGCGTCACCCAGCAAATATAGGCTCTGATCGAAAAGCGTCGTCATAGGCTGGACCGACACAAGTTCGTCGGGCCTGTTGAGCTTCGTCTTCACCGGGATGCGGAGGAAAACGTCAGTGATCGGTAAGAGGCTGCTCTCGGGATTCGAGCCAATGTGCGCGATGCGCGCCTTGAGCCCCTTGGCCTTGCGCGCTATCGCGACCGGAATAGTCGATTCTCCGCTCCCCGATGCCACGATCAGGAGATCCTTTTCGGTGATCGCCGGCTCTGTGATGTCGCCCACACAGTGGATGCGGATACCGAGGTGGCTGAGACGTTTGGCCATCGCCTTCATGGCCAGTAGTACCCGTCCGACCCCAATGTAGAAAACCTTGTCTGCGGAGAGCACCGCGTCGATGAAGGCCGCGGCTTGATTCGGGTCGATGGTTTCGAGGGAGGCTTTGACCTCTGCCAGGATGATCGCACGGGCATCGGATATTGCTGTTGCATCTGTTTCCATGCGGGAATTATATGCCAAAATATGCATTTAGTCAAGTTTATGTGCGATTCTTTGCAATTCGCCTGCGTCTCTGGCAATCAGAGGGTAGGTCATAGACCAGCGATGAGCACTTCTACGCCCTGTTCTCCCATTTTCTCGAGGAATCCTTTGTCGGCACCACCATCGGTGATGAGGATATCAACTTCGTGCAGGGAACCCATGGAATAGAAACCCGTCTTTCCCAGTTTCGAGTGGTCGGCCAACAGGATTACCTGGTTCGCGATTTTTATCAATTCCTTTTTTATCTCCGCCTCCATCCTATTGGGGACCATCATCCCTGTCTCGAGCGAAACCGTCGAGACACCGAGAAAAAGCTTGTCGGCATGATAGTTCTTCATCATTGCCACGGCGTCGGGACCGATGATGCTGAAGGTCTCGTTCCGTATGACACCGCCGAGGATGATTGTCTCGAATCCTTTCTGGGACGAGGCGACCGCGATGTTAAGTGCGTTGGTGATTATTTTCAGGTTTTTGATGCCTCCGATGCATCCGACCACTTTTTCGGTCGTGGATCCGGCGTCGATGATGATGGATTCTTCGTCTGCTATCAATCCGGCCGCCATTTTCGCGATTGCGATTTTTTCTTCCTGGTTCTTCGGGGCCTTCTCCGTCATGGATGGATCAAAGGATTTCCGCTCCAACAGGATTATCCCGCCATAGGTTCGGGTGACCAACCCGTTGAGTTCGAGTCGGTTGAAATCCCTCCGGATCGTATCCGCCGAGACGTTCAGGTATTCCACACATTCCTGCACCGTCAGGCGGCCCTTTTTATTCAGAAGAGTCAAGACGTTCTCAAGTCGCTCTTCAATGAACATCCCTGATCCTCCAAGAAAACAGTCTACCATATTCGTGGCCTATTCTTCAAACCGCTTTTCTGTTTTCGATGGAGCTTTCACTTGTTTTTCCCTAAGGTAGCCGATCCCCCCGCGAGAAAAAATTTCTCTTGCCGCCCAGAGATTCCCTCCGTATATTTGCATATACAAATGTATTCCGCCGACCAGTTGCTCGACCAGTGCATGTATTTCACCACCGCGCGGTTGCACCGCGCCCTCGACCGTCTGGTGGCGGATTGCTTCGCGGCCTCGGGTCTGGCCCCCAACCAGGCCTACCTCCTCATGACCGTGCAGGATAGGCCGGGTGTGACGGCGGGGGAACTCGCCAGGGTCCTCCACCTTTCGCCCTCCACCCTGACGCGCTTCCTCGACAAGCTTGAGTCGCGCGCCTTGGTGAGGCGGACCAAGGAGGGGCGTTCCGCGAAGGTCGAGGCCACCGCGAAGGGGGCGAGGCTCCGGCCAGCGCTCGAGGCGGGTTGGGCGGAACTGTACAGGCGGTATACGGCGGCGCTCGGTGAGGCGGCGGCGCGGTCGCTCACCGCGTCGATGGTCAGGGCGGGGACCGTCCTCGAGGTGACGGACCCTCAGCAGGGATGAGGCATCGCCTTCAGCGCGATGTATAAATAAACTTTCGGAGGCACATGATGAAATTCGCGGTGTTGGGAACGGGAGATGTGGGCAAGGCGATCGCGGCGGGCCTGGTTGCGCAGCGGCACGAGGTAAGGATCGGCTCGCGGAAGGCTGGGGAGGGCAAGCACAGCTTCGCCGAAGCGGCCGCCTGGGCAGAGGTGGTGGTCAACGCCACCAAGGGTGAGGCTAGTCTTGAGGCTCTCCGCGCCGCGGGCTCAGCCAATCTTGAGGGCAAAGTCCTCATCGATGTCGCAAATCCCCTCGACTTCTCCAAGGGCATGCCGCCGACACTTTTCGTCAAGGACGACGACAGCCTGGCCGAGCGCATCCAGCGGGAGTTCCCGAAGGCCCGCGTGGTGAAGGCCCTCAATACCATGAGCGCCGCGCTCATGGCCAAGCCCGGCCTCCTCAAGGAGGAGCATGACGTCTTCCTGAGCGGAAACGACAAGGCGGCCAAGGAACTCGTAACC
>Ga0118677_10010148_pt1 | contig 14487 bp, 10 predicted proteins | sample AliMusrvi5mmetaG_FD_86154 | JGI IMG/M metagenome (GOLD analysis project Ga0118677, IMG submission 86154) | reverse complement strand
CCTCGCCGTGAAATGGGGCGCCATACTGCTCTCCCTCACCGGAGTAATACTGACACTCCCCGCCGGCCGCACCGCCGGCGCCATCGGAATACTCCTGACATTGGCCCTATGGTATTACAACGCCATCGGTAAAAAAATCGTCTGGCTGGCCCCCTTCTCCATGGGACTCTGCCGGGGGCTAAGCCTGATGCTGGGTGCCGCCGTACTCGGCATTCACGGGCTGACATCATCCGCCGTTTTGACCGCCGCATTTTTCCTGACCCTGTACATCGCCCTCATCACTATCATCGCACGCGATGAGGCCTCTCCCGAGACCAGCCCGCTTCCCAACTGGAGCCGATGGTGCATTCCCCTCGTTCTGACCCTCTGGCTGCTGCTCTTCCTTTTCAAATCGGAATCCCCCGGGGAACTCCAGTGGAAAAACTTATCGACCCTGATGACGGCCATGTCCATTCTTTGGGCCCTTTTATGGACGGCCCAAATGAAACCCCAGGCCCCAGCCCGTGTCATACAGGCCTCGGTCGGCAACCTGATCCGGGGTCTTCTTTTCACTCAAGCCGCTCTCTGCACCTCATCCGCCGGCGCCGGGGAAGGATTCGCCCTCCTCCTGCTTTTCCTCTTCCCCGTTAGCGGCTGGATCGGAAAATGGTTTTATGGTAGTTAATACGGGCATGAGCAAACGGCTGGTTATCATTCAAGTCGCAGGATTAGGACATGACTTCCTGCACGAATCCCTCGGCACAACGTGGCAGGGACTCACCTTCCAACCTTTGAAAAGCGTCTTCCCCGCCCTCACCTGCACCGCACAGGCAACCTTCCGAACCGCCGCGCCCGTCTCCTCGCATGGAATGGTCGCCAATGGCCAATTCCACCGTGAACTCCGGCGCCCGCTCCTCTGGGAACAATCCTCCGCCTTGGTCTCCGGTCCCCGGATCTGGGAGTCATTCCGGCAGCGGGGCAAGCGCGTTGCCTTGCTTTTCTGGCAGCAGTCACTGGGCGAATCCGTCGAGTTCATCCTCTCCCCCGCCCCCATCCACAAACATGGCGGCGGCATGGTCCAAAGCGTCTACAGTCAACCGGCGGGCCTTTATGATTCGCTCTGCAAATCCATCGGCAGCACCTTTCCCCTTCACCGTTATTGGGGGCCCCTCGCCTCTCCCGTCTCGTCCCACTGGATCGCCCGGGCCACCGCGCTCCTTCTGGCTGACCCAACCTCGGCGCCTGATCTCTGCCTTACCTATCTCCCGGCACTCGACTACGACCTCCAACGACATGGCCCCTCACATCCCTCCGCCAAACGGTCCCTGTCCGCCCTGCTCGACCAGCTCAAACTCATCCGGAATGCCGCCGAAACAAACGGTTATGACGTGATGATCTTTGGGGATTACGCGATCAGTTCCGCCACGCAAGCCATCTTCCCAAACCGGACCCTGCTCCAGGCCAATTTGTTCCAGACGCGAACCGTTGCCGGCAGGCTCTATCCGGACTTTCATGCCAGCCAGGCCTTTGCAATGGTCGATCATGAAATCGCCCATGTCTACTTGCGCAACCCTGCTAATCTTGCCGTCACTCAAACGGCGCTGGCCGCCCTGGAGGGAATCGAAGCCCTCATGGATGCAAAATCCCAGCAGACCGCCGGAGTTGCCCACCCTCATGGAGGTGACCTGCTGCTTGTGGCCAAACCCGGTTTCTGGTTTGCCTACCCATGGTGGACCGACAGGAAAAAGGCGCCTGACTATGCCAGCCATGTCGATATTCATAACAAGCCCGGCTATGATCCCTGCGAACTGTTCTTCGGCTGGCCCCCGATCTCTGTCAGTCAGGACACCACACGCATCAAAGGCTCACACGGCTCCACCGGGAAGGCCCGTGACGCCACCTGGGCCGCCACCTTTCCGCTTACCGGTGCCCCGGCGACCCTTCAAGAACTTGCGAACCTCGTCATGCACCATCTGGAGACCATTCCGTGAGCCATCCCATCACCGGCTTTCATCAACGCCTCTCGATTCCTTTTGATTTCCCCGTGTATTTTCACCGGGACACTTTTTCTCCTGACAATCCCCTGCTCGCCAACACCATCGATCGGCTTCAGGAAACACGCCGGCACCGGGTGATGGTGTGTGTCGATAAGGGCGCCGCCCGTGTCTGGCCGCAATATAAAGCCCGAATCGGCAGGTACTTCCAAATCCACCAGGACACAATGGAACTCGCCGACCCCATCGAAACCATTTCCGGAGGAGAACAGGCAAAACAGGACCTTGCCGGTCTCACCCGGATAATTGATCGGATGGCTGAACGGAACCTGGACCGCCAGAGTGTGGTGTTGATTATCGGCGGCGGCAGCCTTCTCGATGTCGCAGGACTCGCCGCCTCGCTCGTTCACCGGGGACTGAGGGTCATCCGCATGCCCACCACCGTGGTGGGCCAGAACGATGTCGGCGTGGGCGTCAAGACCGGCATTGATCTTCTGGGTAACAAGAATTTTCTGGGAACCTTCGCGCCTCCGTTTGCGGTGATCAACGATTTTGATTTTCTGGATCGTTTGTCGGACAGGGATTGGATTGCCGGCATCGCCGAGGCCTACAAAGTCGCCATGATCAAGGATCGCCGCTTTTTCACCTTTCTCTGCCAAAATACTCAGGCATTGCGTCAACGGGACACCCCGGCCATGGAGCGATTGGTCATTGACTGCGCCAAACTGCACCTTGACCACATCCGTACCCATGGCGACCCATTTGAAATGGGAACCGCCCGTCCGCTGGATTTCGGGCACTGGTCGGCCCATCAGCTTGAAGTGTTGTCCAACTATCGATTGCGACATGGCGAGGCGGTCTCGATTGGCATTGCCCTGGATTCATTTTACGCCATGCGGCTGGGGCTGATTCCCCAGAAGGCGCTCACCCTCCTGCTTAACGGCCTTGGGGCGGCAGGGCTTCCGGTTTATCACCCGCTCCTTACCAAACTTAAGCCGGACGGAACTCTCGCCATCCTGGATGGATTAACCCGCTTCCAGGAACACCTTGGCGGCCCGCTGACCATCACGCTCCCCGCACCCATTGGTTCCCGCACCGAAGTCCACTCGATGGACCACGATCTCATTGCCGAAGGAATCAACTATCTAAAAGAAAATGAATGAGCACACACACCTGACCTATTGTTTGAATGTTCATCCCGGGGAAATGTGGGCGGAAAATCTGGCGGCTATTCAAACCCACACCCTGGCCATCCGTGATCAAGTGGCCTGCGGCAAACCCTTCGGGTTGGGTTTGAGAATCAGTCATCAGGCCACTACGGCATTAACCCAGCCGGAAGCACTGGCCTCCTTTAAAAGATTTATGGCGGAACAGAATCTCTATGCCTTTACCATCAATGGCTTTCCCTACGGCACATTTCATTCCAAACCTGTCAAAACGGCCGTCTATCAACCTGACTGGGCCACCCGTGAACGGCTCGATTACACGGCCACCCTCGCCCGGATTCTAGCGGAACTCCTCCCGGAAGGAACCGACGGCAGTATCAGCACGCTCCCGCTCGGCTATAAATATCCCGGAGGGAGCAACATCGCCGGAAGCCCCTCCCGCGAAATGTCAATCCATCTGGCGGAATGTGCGGCCATACTCCATGAAATACACACCCACACCGGCAGGGAAATTCATATCGGACTTGAACCTGAACCCGACTGTCTGCTTGAAACCACGGAAGAAGTCATTCAGTTTTTTGAAAAGCAATTCATCCCTGCGGCCCTCCCGTATCTTGCCACCCGCCTGAGTTGCAACCCCCAGCTAGCCGAGATGATCTTGCGACGCCATATCGGCATCTGTTTTGACACCTGCCATCTCGCCATTCAATTTGAAGACCTGGCCGCCAGCCTGACACGCCTTTCCCGACATGGCATCAGGATTTCAAAGGTCCAACTCAGTTCCGCGCTTGAGGTCGTTCCTTCAGACGCGGCGCGGACAAAACTGAAAGACTTTCTCGATCCAGTTTATCTCCACCAGGTCAAGGCCCTGCAGCTCAATCAAGGGGTCGAGGCCCAGACTCCCGACCACACTTCCGCTTCCGTCCACCTGAACCGATATGCTGATCTGGACGCAGCGCTGGCCTCACCGTCAACTCCGGCTCATCCGGACTCACTCTGGCGAATCCACTTCCATGTCCCGCTCTATTTTGAGGGACAAGGCCCGCTCCATTCCACCGCCGCCGCTCTGGATGACCGTTTCTGGCACCAATTAAGCGCCCTGCCGGTCCATCACCTTGAGATTGAAACCTACACCTTCCATGTGCTCCCCCCCGCCATGCAAGCCGCAGGCGTTGTTGCCAGCACCGTTCGCGAATATGCATGGGTGAAACGACGGTTATCAGATCACGATTGACTCATAATGCACAAAAGAATAGATTTTTGTGCATATTAGATTAACAATTGCGCTGGGAGGTCATCACATGCTGCGGGACGTCATGATTGAACAGAAGCGGGATTTCGAACGGATGCTTTCGGAACAATACGTAGAAAGAGCATGTTCGTCATTGGCGCTGGAGGATAGCCCCCTGGTGAAAGTCATCATAGGCCCCCGTAGAGCGGGCAAGTCGTTTTTCGCGGCTCATCTTGTGCAACGACTCGGAAGACCGGGGTATATCAACTTCGATGACGAACGACTCGGAGGGACGATCAATGCCGATGACCTGCTAGCGGCCATGGATGACATCTACGCACAACCCCAGCATGTGTTGCTTGACGAGATCCAGAACGTACCGAAGTGGGAACTGCTGGTGAACCGACTCCTGAGACAACGCCGACGTCTGGTTGTGACAGGCAGTAACGCCCATTTACTGAGTTCCGAACTGGCCACCCATCTCACGGGACGTCATCAACCCATCCTTATGTTCCCGTTTTCCCTCACCGAACTGGCTCGTTTACAGGGCACGGCACTGACCGAACCCGAACGCCGCAGCCTTCTGGATCGTTATGCCCAAGAAGGGGGCATGCCGGAGCCATGGGTTACAGGTATCAACCGTACGGAATACTTGAAAACACTGGTCCAAGCTATTCTTTACAAGGATATCGTCAAAAGATTCAAGATACGGGCAATTCAAGGTCTGGAAGACCTCGCCCACTACCTGTGCTCAAATGTGGCAAAGGAGTTCTCGTACCAGACACTCACAAAAGTGACGCGCTGTCGGAGCGTTCACACTGCGGCGCGATACTTGCGGCATATGGAGGAAGCTTTCCTTTTCTTCACTCTGCGAAGATTCTCCTTCAAGGTCCGCGAACAGGCCGCTTTTAACAAAAAGGTTTACTGTGTGGATACTGGCGTTGCCGCCGCATTGGGATTCCGTCCCGGACGTGATGAAGGCCGTCTCTGGGAGAACGTGGTGGCAATTGTACTTCACAAAAAAGAGTTGAAAGGCGAGGCACACATCTTCTTCTGGCGTAACCCTCAGAATGAGGAAGTCGACTTCGTCGTGAGGGAAGGCCTGAAAGTGACCACTCTCATCCAAGTGTGTCGCGATGTTTCTGATCCAAAGACCCGGAATCGTGAGGTGCGCGCGTTGCTCAAGGCGGGTGCGGAACTAAAATGTCAAAATCTGCTGGCATTGACGGCCACGGAAGAACACGACGAGAATGTCGAATGGTTTGGGGTAAAGGGCAAGATCACGTTCATCCCGATGTTCAAGTGGCTGGAAATGCAAGAGACGTGATGAATTCGGGATTGTATTCCCGTTCTGTTGTATTCCCGTTCTTGCACCGTACGGAACCTGGTTGTAACATTCCTGCTTTAAATATTTTTCAGAATGGAGATTCAATAATATGGCACTTAAACCTGAATGGCGCAGACGAATTGAAAATTGGTTAAAAGTGATGCCGTCGATGTTTTTCAAGCCGCTTGGAAACATTCCCGTTGCCGGCTTTGTGACCCGGGATCAGCTCACGGCAGGACAGGCCCTCAAGGGGAAATTCATCTCCATGCCAAAAGGAACCGAGTGGGGTCAGAAGTGGGAATACGGCTGGTTTAAAGGGACCGTACGACTCCCCAAGGAAGCCGCCGGGGAACGGATCGCCCTGCGAGTGCATGTGGGCGGCGAAGCCGCCATCATGATCAACGGATCGAATGCCGGCGCCAATGACAATGGCCACAAGGAAATCACGTTAACCCGAAAAGCCAGGGGAGGCGAAACCTATTCGCTTCTCATCGAATCGTATGCAGGCCACGGCGTCCTCGAATGCGGCGGAGGCCCCTGCCCGCATGGGCATGAAATGGTGCCTGAGCCGCCCTCCAAACAAGTGAAGGTCGGCGAGAGCGCCTTCGGTATCTGGGAAGAGGAACTTTTCCAGCTTTACTTCGACATGGAAACCCTGCTTCAGCTCAGGGATGCCATGGGTGACCAGGAATCCCTCCGGGTGGCCGAGATTGACGACGCGCTCATGGAAGCCACCCTCATGGTGGATTTGGAACTGCCTCGAAACGAAATGCTCAAAACCGTTCGCAAGGGACGCGCCCTGCTCAAACCGCTCCTGGAAAAGAAAAACGGCTCGACTTCGGCACGGATGACCTGTTTCGGGCATTCCCACATCGATGTTGCCTGGCTGTGGCCGTTGCAGGAGACCGAGCGCAAATGCAGCCGGACCTTCGCCTCACAACTCGCATTGATGGAGGAATATCCGGATTACAAATACCTTCAAAGCCAGCCGCATCTGTATCAGATGGTTAAAACCAAATACCCGGCCCTTTACCAAAGAATCAAAAAAGCGGTGAAAGCAGGGCGGTGGATTCCCGATGGCGGGATGTGGGTCGAGGCGGACACCAACATTACCGGCGGTGAAAGCCTGATCCGCCAGTTCATTCATGGGAAACAATTTTTCAAGCAGGAATTCGGCGTCGATAATGAACTCATGTGGTTGCCGGATGTCTTTGGATACAGCGGCGCACTCCCCCAGATCATGCAAGGGTGCGGGATTAAATACTTTTCCACACAGAAGATTTTCTGGACCTACAATGGCGGGGACCCGTTCCCTTACAATATTTTCAATTGGGTCGGTATCGATGGCACCAAAGTGCTCTCATACCTGCATAACGACTACAATTCCCAAACCAGCCCGAAGGCGATTACGAGCCGCTGGAATGAACGCGTCCATAAAGGCTCCGCGCATAATGCCCGGCTCGTTCCGTTCGGATGGGGCGATGGCGGCGGCGGACCGACCCGCGAACATCTTGAGTTTCTCGCACGGGAGAAGAACCTCGAGGGAATGCCGCGTTGCGAAGTCGAGCATCCTGCAAACTATTTCCACAGGCTCAACACGGCGAAACTTCCTTCGTGGGTTGGCGAACTCTACTATCAAAACCATCGAGGAACCTATACAAGTCAGGCCAAGACAAAACAGGGCAACCGTCGTTCAGAGTTCGGCTTGCGCGAGGCGGAACTGTGGGGAGCCGCGGCGGCGGTCATGGGTGGCTTCGTATTTCCTTTAAAGAAAACCGATGCACTTTGGAAAAAGGTCCTGCTCAACCAGTTCCATGACATCATTCCAGGTTCATCCATTCACCGGGTCTATGAGGAAGCCGAGGCCGCCTACGCGGCCGTCATCAACGAGGCGGCCATTCTTGCAGGCAACGCCAGGAAAACGCTGGTGAAAAACCGCCAGGACGCCCTCACGATCTTCAATTCCCTCTCATGGGAGCGCGATGCCATCGTGGAATTGCCGGCGGGGTTCAAAGGTGCGGAAACCGCCGATGGTGAAGTCATGGCAACCCAGGTTTGCGGGGGGAAAACCTATGCCAAGGTCACGAACCTCCCCGCCTGCGGTTGGATGTCGCTGCGCAAATCCCCGGCAAAGCCGACGATTCAGAACACCGTCAAGGCCAGCAAGACCTGCCTCGAGAATGAATTCCTTAAACTCACCCTCAATGCCTGTGGAGAACTTACCAGTATCCATGACAAGGAAACCGGCGAGGAATTCGCGGCCGGCCCCTGCAATAGCCTCAGGCTCTACAAGGACGTACCGGGATGGTTCGACGCCTGGGATCTCGACAGTATGTATAAACAGCAACCGGTCGAACTTGACCTCAAGGCTTCTTCTCTGGAGGTGGTTGCCAGCGGCCCCCTTTGCGCGGCCCTGGAACTGAAACGTACGATCGGCTCATCTCAATTGACCCAGCGGATCACTCTCCGTCAAGGCAGTCGCCGGATTGACTTCAAGACCATCGTGGACTGGCAGGAGAGCCACAAGCTCTTGAAAGTCAACTTCCCGGTCACAATCCACAACGAAGATGCCCTGCACGAAATCCAGTTCGGCTATGTGAAGCGCCCCACGCATGCCACACGCCCCTATGACGCCGGTCGCTACGAGGTCTGCAACCAGAAATGGACGGCATTGGTCGAAGAATCAAGAAGCGCGGCGGTGCTCAATGACTGCAAATATGGCGTCAATGTGGAAGGGAACAGCATCAATTTGACACTCCTGCGTTCCCCGCTTGCGCCCGATATGACGGCAGACAAAGGGGTCCAGGAATTCACGTATTCCTTTTATTGCGAGAATGGCTCCTTCACTCATTCGGGAATCATCCAGCAGGCTTACGAACTGAATATTCCGGTAACGACTAGTCAAGGTTTCGCAGAAACACAAAGCCTCCTGAGTCTTGATGCTGGAAATGTGATCGTTGAAACCGTCAAACCGGCGGAAGATGGCTCAGGCGACCTGGTCGTCCGCCTCTATGAATCCGTCCACGATGCTACCCGGTGCAACCTGACCTTTGGCCTGCCGGTCAAAAAGGTCTTCGAGACCGACATGATGGAAAGCGGGGACAAAGAGATAAAATGCAAGGATGGGGTGATACGCCTGAGATTCCGCCCGTTTGAAATCAAAACGCTCCGGCTGAAAGTGTAATCACCTCGGCAAGGTCAAGGCTGTTAGAGTGTCCGACTGTCGTACGCCCAATGCAACAGGGCCTGGCGTTGGCGGCGTCGGCAATTCAGATCCCCGGCGGGACAGGCTTTTTTAAGCTGGGCCACATGGCGGGTCATGGCGGCCCAGCGCTTGATCTGGCGTTCGTCGTCAGGGCAACGTCGCCCCATATAATAACGGCAATACCATTGGAACCACCCGCGGGGGTCTTCCGGGTAGATCCAATCTCTGTCACGCCAATAACTCAACGGTTTGGATGCATTGACACCAAAGTGATTGAGCTTGGGATTGCGCAGGCCGGGGCTCAGCCTAGCTTTCACAAACCAAGACGCGGGAAATTCGTCCTGACAGTCGGTCATATATCTCCCGCCAAAGACCCCCAGTTCAAGCATTTCACGGGGTGATAATTCAGGATCGAATGCCGGGGAGAAGTTCCGGCCTGAAGGCTCCGAAAGCCAATAGACATAGCCCTTTTGCATCCGGTCGTTAACCACCACCTTGCGCTTTTTCATCAGGTCATTCCAACAAAAAACCCCTCACCCGATTGCCACAGAACCGGTTTCGCCGGTGCGGATCCGCAAACATTCCTGCATATCAAAAACGAATATTTTTCCGTCTCCGGTCTGCCCCGTGCGCGCCTTTTCAACGATGGCCTCCATGGCCGGTTTCACAAACTCATCGTTGACGGCGATCTCCAGTTTCACCTTCTTCAACAGAGTACCGGCTTCCCGGTGACTCCGGTAAACCTCGGCGATCCCTTTCTGCCGTCCCCGCCCCACCACATTGGAGACCGTGACCAAATGAATTTCCTTTTCCAACAGTCGTGCCAAAACCTCGTCAAGCCGATCAGGTTGAATAATCGCAATTATATATTTCATAATGACTCCTCGTTAATCCAACACGGTATATCCTGCCTCACGATGCTGGGTAAGATCCAGCCCGATCGCCTCTTCATGTTCCTTCACGCGAAGACCGATTACAAAGTCGATCACCTTGAACAATACCAGAGACATCACGAAAGAATACACCATCGTGATCCCCACGGCTTTGCACTGGATCCACAGCTGCATCGGATTGCCGTAGAAAAGGCCGCTTACCCCCGCCGGGTTAACGGACCGGGTAGCCCAGATTCCCACCGCGATGGTTCCCCAGATACCGCCGATGCCATGCACACCAAACGCATCCAGCGAATCATCATACTGGTATTTGGCCTTCAATGCAGTCACAGCGAGCCAACAGATGATGCCAGACAGCAACCCAATCCAGATGGCCCCCGAAGGCGCCACGTAGCCGGCTCCGGGCGTCACTGCCGCCAGCCCGGCCACCGCACCTGTAATCATTCCCAGGGTGGTCGGCTTGCCGAATTTAACCCAATCGAGAATTGACCAGGTCAATCCCGCCGCCGCCCCGGCAATGTGGGTACACAGGAAGGCGTTTACGGCCACATTATTCGCGGCCAGGGCGCTGCCCGCATTGAAACCGAACCAGCCGAACCACAGCAAACCGGCCCCCAGAACCGCCACGGGCAGATTATGCGGCGGCGAGATGGCATCGGGGAATCCCTTCCGCTTGCCTAACACGATCACGGCAGCCAGCGCGGCCATCCCTGCATTGACATGCACCACAATGCCTCCCGCGAAATCCACAGCCCCCATTCCGCCGGAACCCAGGAAACCGCCCTGTCCCCATACCCAATGCGTCACCGGATCATACACCAGCGTGGTCCACAACAGACTGAACACGACGAAGGCGGCAAACCGCATGCGCTCTGCAAAAGCACCGATGATCAATGCCGGTGTGATGACCGCAAACATCATTTGAAAGATCACGAAGGCCGTGTGAGGAACGGTCGGGGCGTAGGAGGAAGCCTCCATGCCCACATTCTTCAAGCCCACCCAGTCTAAACTGCCAATAATCCCGACAAGGTCGGGCCCGAACGACAAACTGTATCCACAAAAAACCCATTGCAGACTGATGACACTCAGCATCATGAAGCACTGCATCAAAATCGAAAGGACATTTTTCCGCCGCACCAGCCCTCCATAAAAAAAGGCCAGTCCCGGCGTCATCAGCATCACTAACGCCGCAGAGAGCAATACCCAGACTGTATCGGCCCCATTGATTCCCGGGGCGGCTCCAGTCGACGTCGACATCGAGACGCTATCCCCCGCCCACAATGCGGCGGGACTCAACCCTATCGCCACCATGAAAATCCACATCCGATGCCCAGCTAATCTCATATCCGGTTCCCCTCTGCTTTCGTTTATTTATAACGTGATACTCAATTGTCCTAGAAAACCTGTTACCAAACGTTTCTAAACATAATCCTCAATTACCACAGCAAGGGGTGTACCAACTCCACATTACACGCAAAGAAAACATCTGACACCAGCCACCTATCATTGCGTCAAAATTTTACATTGCAAATGCTTACGACGTTTTACAAATAAAACATTGAGCACTAATTAATCATTACCGCACCAGGCCACCTTAAAAAATAGCCTACATTTTTGTCCCAAATACACCGCGCGCGACATAAATGAAATGAAAAAATAAATCCATCTTTGCCCCTAATACCAGGCTGTGATATATTTTTGAGATTCAAATTTAAATTATCAGGAGACAGAATATCAACCATGAGTCATGATTGTGTTTTTTGCAAAATCGTTAAGGGGGAAATTCCTTCCACCCGCCTCTATGAGGATGATGATGTTCTGGCATTTATGGATATTGGCCCGGTAGTAAAAGGCCATGCGCTGGTGATCCCTAAGGCGCATCACAATCCGTTGATGAATACCCCGCCTGCCATTCTCCAGAAACTGATCACCGTGGTTCAGCGGATCGCCCAGGCCCAGATGAAGGGGCTTCAAGCCGACGGTATCAACATTTCGCAAGCCAATGGCAGTGTGGCCGGCCAAGTCGTGCCGCATATCCATTTTCACGTTATCCCGCGTTTTGCCAGCGACGGCTATCACGGAAACTGGATCCCGAAACAATACGAGAGCCCGCAAGAGCTTCAATCGTTTGCCGACCGTATCCGGAAGGCAATCCAATAGGGCCACTCGCCGCGGGACTCCACCATGCAACGTCGAAATTTCGAAGAAGCCATGCAATTGATCTTGAAGGAAGACCCTCGCTATCCACTGGAAGCCTATGTCTTTCTACGCTTAGCCCTCGACTTCACTATCCGAACCATGAACAAACCCGCTCATGGCCCAGCCCGGCACATTACCGGACAGGAACTCCTCGACGGGATCCGTCTTTATGCCCTGCAGGAATTTGGCCCGATCACCCGGACCGTTCTCGAAACCTGGGGAATCACTCAAACGGAGAATTTCGGCGATCTGGTCTTCAACCTCGTGAACCATGGCGTCCTCGGGAAAACCGATCAGGACAAAATTGAAGACTTTTCCAATGGGTACTCTTTCCAAACCGCCTTCACCAAACCCTTTCTTCCTTCTTCACTGCAAGCCTCTGTCACTCCGGTTAAACGCACACGTTCCCCCCACTCTAAACTAAAGGATCCCTCATGACCAAAATGCACGCCCTTTTATTTATCGTTTGTTCGAGTTTGCTCCTCTTTAAAGCCACGGCCGCCGACAAAACCGGGGCATCCGCCCTTGCGACCCTGAAACAATCTAATGACCGGATTCAGACGTTCACGCTCGATAACGGCATGACTTTATTGATCAAAGAGGATCACTCCGCTCCCGCTGTCTCCATCCAGATCTGGGTTGGATCCGGTTCGATTCATGAGGGAAATCTGCTGGGGGGCGGCTTATCCCATTATGTCGAGCATATGATTTTCAAGGGGACCCCCACCCGCAAGCCGGGCGACATCGCCAAGACCATCATCGGCCTCGGCGGGGAATTGAATGCCTATACCAGTCTGGACCGGACCGTCTTTTTTACCGATATTCCCTCTCGCCACTGGAAAACCGGACTCGACACGCTGGCCGATGCCGTAATCAATGCCTCGTTCCCGGAGGACGAGTGGCGGCGTGAAAAAGAGGTGATTCTCCGCGAATTCAGCATGGGTGAGGATAGTCCTGACCGCCAGATCCAGGAACTGCTGTTTCACACCGCCTACTCGGTGCATCCCTACCGATTGCCTGTGATCGGGCTCAAGGAAATCTTCCAATCCATCAACCGCGAGACCTTATTGGATTATTACCACCGTCGCTATGTGCCGGACAATATGGTGGCCGTCGTCGTCGGGGATTTAAACCTTCAGGAAGCCCGGGAAGCCCTGACCCATGCCTTTGCCGGTTTTGCCCGCAAACCCAACCCACCCGTCTTTGTGCCCGCTGAACCCGCTCAAACCGCCCCCCGTCAGGTGCGTGAAGCCGGCCCCTATAAGATTTCCCGCCTGATGGTGGCGTTCCATACCGTCACCCTTTCAGACCCGGACGCCCCCGCGCTGGAACTGCTTGCCTCCATCACCGGCGGGAGCGAGAGTTCACGGCTCGTTCAGGATATCAAGGAGGACCGCAAGCTCGTCCACGGAATCAACGCCTCTTCCTTTACCATGCGGGATCCCGGCCTGTTTGTGGTGGGCGCCGATCTCGACCCCGCCAAGGAAACTGAAGCGCTGGAAGCCATCCAAACCGCCATCGCCACATGGGCCAAGACCCCTTTTTCAAAGGATGAAATCGAGAAGGCCCGCCGGATCATGCTGGTGGGTGAGCTCGCCCGTTTGCAGACGATGCACGGCCAGGCCGGAAGCTACGCGGAAGGCCAGCTCTTCATGGAGGATCCCCGTTATGCCGAGGCCTATCTGAACCGGCTCCAATCCGTCACCCCGTCCGATCTCCAGGCGGTGGCCCGTAAATACCTGCGCACCGAAAACCGGGTAACGGTAATCCTCGGGCCTGAAAAAGAATCGGCCGCCACCCTGCCGGCGGCCATGAACCAACCTTCGGAGGTAAGTAAGAAAACGCTTTCCAACGGCATCCCCCTGATCATCCGGGAAGACCACCGGCTTCCGTTTGTCTATGTCTGCGCCGCTTTTCTCGGTGGGGTGATCACGGAAACCGAGGAGAACAGCGGAATCACCCAACTGATGTCCGAACTGCTGATTCGCGGGACTCCCAACCGCTCCGCCTCCGAAATTGCCAGTACCCTCGAGCAGCTGGGGATCGATCTCTCCCCCTTTGCCGGGAACAACAGTTTTGGGCTCCGCGGTAATGCCTTGGCCGGTGATGCCACGCTCCTGCTGGATGTCATGTTCGACTGTCTTAGCCAATCTTCATTCCCGACTAACGAGGTCAACAAGCAAAAAACCATTCAACTGGCCGCCATTGAGGCCCGCAAAGAACAGCCCATGCAGGTGGCCCGCGAAACGCTTGATGGATTGATCTTCGCCGGTCACCCCTACCGTTTGCCCCCGACCGGCACACCGGAATCCGTCGCCCGACTCGACCCGGCGGTTCTCCGTGACTACTACCGGCGGCAATTGGTTTCAGGAAATATGGCTCTGTCCATTTTCGGGGATATTACCGCCAAGGAGGCCGAGGCCCTGGCTGAGAAATATACCCGCCGGATCCGCCATGATCTCGCCCCGGCCCGGCTTGCCATCAGTCCCAAGC
>Ga0118677_10010147_pt1 | contig 14489 bp, 11 predicted proteins | sample AliMusrvi5mmetaG_FD_86154 | JGI IMG/M metagenome (GOLD analysis project Ga0118677, IMG submission 86154) | reverse complement strand
GGCAATCAGGACAGGCGCGTCGCGGGATTCGGGGGCAAAGAGCGTCTCGTCGAGTGTGCGGGAGAGTTGGGAGAGAAACTCATTCCACTGGAACTGCCGCGAATCGAAGCCCAGCGAAGCGCAGTCGTCGAGAGCCTGCTGCCAACGGTTGAGGGACTGAAATTCGGAACTCGAAAGAGGACGCCAGCCGGGCCATCCAGCAGCCTGGAGCAACTGGGGCACGATGGCGGCCCAGTCCAGAGGGCTTTGCGCGCGGCGGCGCTGTTCGTCGAGGAAGGCGCGGGCTTGCTGCATCCGCTGTGCCCACGTAGAGGGCAGCATTTCGGCGGACTGGGTCTGGGAAAGGAAAGCAGCCAGGGTCCACTGGGTCCGTTCAAGGCCGCGACGGCGCAGGGCGCGCATAAAGGCTTGCAGTGCCAAGGACTCTTGCGGATCGGCGGCGGTTTGACCGGTGGAAAGGAGCCAATCAAGCTCCTGCTCCTGAATGGGGCTTGAGAGCCAGCGAAGAAGCAGCGCCGCACCGCGCGCCAGGGCAAATTGGCCGATGGGGACACCGAGGGAGAACTCGAAGGGCAGGGAATCAGGGCGGCCAGCGCCGGGCAAGAACGCGCGCTCGATTTCACCGCGGCGCGCGCTCGCGTCCTGCGCGATGACGAGGAGCCGGTGATGCGGGTTGACTTTGAGCTGGCCGCCGCACCACTGGGCGCAGGCGGCAAGCTCGGTTTGCTGGCGGTCTGCCGAGTGGAAGCTGACCTGGAGGGCCAGTTTGCCGTAATCGACCTGCCGCCACGCGCCCCAGGCATCGAAGAGGCTGCGCTGGGCGGGCAGAATGTGGTCGAATCCGGCCAGGAGCAGAGGCGGGCGATTGGCGGCTTCATTCCTAAGCAGGGCGGTAAGTTCGAGAGGAACGCGGCTTGCGCTGAGCAGGTTGCCGGAATTGCAGACTTGATTGAAAGTAGAGAGCCAGCCGGAGAAGACCCCTTTCTCTCTCTCCCATGCACTGCGCGCGGCATCCCTTTGGAGGAGTTGGGGGGCGAAGGAGGCCAGCATTCCGTGGGCTTCCATGGCCATTTGAGCGAGGCGATGGCGCGGACCGTCCAACAGAGTGGCCATGTGGCGGCTTTGAGCTACGATATCGGCCCAAAGCGCGAGCTCCTGCGTGGAGTTGAGGAGCAAGCGGCCATCGAGGGCGCGCTCGTCCCATTCGGAACGGGCGAAGCTATTGAAATTGAAGACGTTTGGGGAGGGCCAGGCGAGCCGCCCCTCGTCCTGACGAGCTCGATGGAATGCGACTGTGATGGCGCGGGCAGCACGTTCGCTGGCGGTAACCAGCAGACCGCCATCGCGCAGCCATGCATCAATTTCAGCGGCCTGGGGACCCATTCCTGAGTTATACGCCGCCCGGGCCCGTGGGGACCGAGTTTGGTGGACCGGGTTGGCTGGACCGGTCATTTCGCTGGAGGGACGAGAGGCAGCCTTAGCCAGGCGAGGCCGATACTGCGCCGCATGTGGGAGACGCTGTCGCCGCCCGGAGCGTCGTAAAAGATGGCCAGCTTATTGCCGTACCGAACCACAGAGGGCAGTCCGATACACCGCCTGGACCACTTTGAGTTGGAGCGGTCCAGAACAACGGCTTTGCGGGCGGCGTCCCAGTGGTTCAGGTCCCTGGTCCAGTACACCCAGATCGCGTCGGTATACTCGCCGTCCAGGTCGAGGCCAATGTGGTTGGTGAAAAGGAACCAGGTGCTGTTGGCTTTCTCAAAGTAGAGCGACGTGTTCTCAACCTGCTCGGCCTGCGGAACGATGGGAAGGGCGTCGATGGTCCAAGCGCCATCCAGATTGGCGGCGCGCGCGATGCCCAGAGTGCGCAGGATGGGATTGTCGGTGGAGGCGGAGAAGAACTGCAGGTATTCGCTTCCCTGGCGGATAATCTGGCCGGGACTTGCCGTTGCGGAGAAATAGGAGTTTGGCTTCGGTCGAAAGGGGACGACTTGGGCCTCCTTTTGCCATGGGCCCAGAGGCGAAGACGAGCGGGCTTTCATGGTGAGGTAGGGAAAGGCGGGAATGCGATCTGGAGGCGGCGTAACGTGGGGCGTACCCAGGTAGAACATATGCCAGGTTTGGCCATCGAAGTAGGTGGTTCCATAGGATGCGCTGGCCGAGTCTTCCTGGCCCGGCTGCCCCAGTTCGAGCACTGTTCCGTGCTGCTTCCAGTGCACCAGATCGCGGCTGGTGGCCAGCGCCGTAAGCCAACCGGCGTCTCCGGCAGCGTCGTAATGCATATAGAAGAGGCCGTTGTGCTCGAAGACCCAGACATCGCGCGCCCCATACTTATCGCAGCCGCCGGGGCAGTGGCCGTAAGGCAGAACGACGCCCTGGTCTTCGGCGTTGTAGCGGAGGGTGGCCTCCGGGCGGCCATCGGGATAATGGTCGGCCCCAAGCATACTTGCATTTGCGGCTAAGATCATTGCAGCGGCAACGAGCGAGGAAAGGCCTCTCGAAATCATGCGCACCATCCTGAGTTCCATTGCAGGGTAGTTTAAGGTCTGAATCTGCAGGCAATTGTATTTCAAGGACGGGAGCATGCTGTCGGGAGGGGTTCTTCCGGCTTGAGTCCGGGGATGGTTGTACACTGGGCCAGTGATGCGTCGAATGCTTGCTTGCTCGCTGCTTGCTGTTGCCGTGCTGGCCGGGTGCCACTCTGGTCAGAATGCCCAAACACAATCCCCTGCCGGACAGAACTTCAAGGTGTACAAGCTGCGCGGCAAAGTGGTGGCGACCAATGCCGCCAAAGGCGAGGTGACGCTGAATCATGAGGCCATTGTGGGCTTCATGGAAGCGATGACCATGCCTTACCAGCTGAAGGACCCGAGCATCCTGGGCGAACTGCATCCGGGAGACGTGATTACTGCCGATGTGCTGGTGTCGCAGGACGCGGATGCGGATGTGCTTCTGGACCACATCGTGGTGGTGGCGCAGGCCAAGCCGGATTACAAGCCGACGGTCAGCTACCATGTGCCGGCGCCGGGCGATACGGTGCCCGACTTCAAGATGCGCAACCAGGATGGGCGGGCTATCCACCTGAAGCAGTTTGAGGGCAAGGCGCTGCTGATTACGTTTATCTATACGCGCTGTCCTTCGGCGGAGTTTTGCCCGCGGGTGACACGCAACTTTGCGCTTGTGGAAAAGCAACTCGCGGCCAGCCCGGCGCTTTACGCGAAGACTCACCTGCTGTGCGTTAGCTTTGATCCGGAGCACGACACCACCGAGCGGCTGCGGGCCTACGGAGCAACCTATATCGGAAGCGATGCGCGCAGCGCCTTTGTCCACTGGGATTTTGCTGCGCCGGAGAAGCAACTGCTGCCGGAGATGGCGCAGTTCTTTGACCTGGGGATGACGACCGAGGCCGATACGACGATTACGCATACGCTTTCAACTACGCTGATTGGGCCGGACGGCAAGGTGGTCCGTTTTTATCCCGGCAACGAGTGGACAGCGGATCAGATTACTTCGGATGTGCGGCAGCGGCTCGGGGCCTGACGGCCCGTTCAAACCGATGCAACAAGCTCATTTGAATCTGTAGCCGCCCTCCAAACGTCTACTCAAGTAGACTCGAAGTTGGAATCTTCCCTTAAGGTCGTGTTCGGTGGCAAAAACAACACTGATATTTGCGGTTCTTCTTGTGGTTCTGGGTCTTGCCGGTTACCTGGGCACAGGCAGTCAATATCCGACAGCATTAATTCCCACGTGGTTTGGCCTGGCGCTTGGCGTGTTCGGCTATCTGGCCATGAGCGAAAGCGAGAGCAGGCGGAAGCTGTTCATGCACATCAACGTGACGATCGGCCTGCTGGGGTTTATTGGCAGCGCGGGACGGGCTGTTGTGGCCTATACGCATGCAACCTCTGCGGGGTTGGCGCCAAACCAGATCGCATTGGGCTCGCAGATCACCATGGCGGGGCTGCTGCTGGTTTACGTGATCCTCTGCGTGCGGTCGTTCATTGCCGCCCGACGCTCGGGGAAGGTTTAAGCGCATGGGGACAATGCGGGGCGGGCAGTTGGGGTTGGGCGGAGCGCGCGCTGAACGCTCGCCGCGAGTCGGCGGAGCGCGAACGGGCCAGGCGGACCTGCCGAAGAAAAAGACGGACCTGAAGAAGCTGTGGCCGCAAATCCGGGCGCTGGTTATGCCGCGCATGGGGTTGCTGCTTGCCGGAATGGGCCTGATGGCCATCAATCGCGTTGCCGGATTGGTGCTGCCGTTTACGTCAAAGCCGCTGCTGGATACGGTGCTTTCTCCGCAGCATCCGCACCCGGAGCTTCTGCCGCGCATCATTCTGCTGGTCTTCTCGGCGATGATTGTGCAGGCTATTACATCGTTCTCGCTGACGCAATTGCTTTCAAAGGCCGGCCAGCGGCTGATTGCCGAGATGCGGCGCCAGGTGCAAAGGCACGTGGGGCTGCTTTCGGTTTCGTACTACGATGCCAATCGCACCGGCACACTGGTGGCGCGCATCATGAGCGATGTGGAAGGCGTGCGCAACCTTGTGGGCACGGGCCTGGTGGAGTTTGTCGGCGGGCTGCTGACGGCAGTTCTGGCCTTTATCTATTTGCTGCACCGCAGCGTGACAGTCACGCTGACCGTGTTTGCGGTGATGGGCGCCTTTGTCTTCATCTTGCAATACGGTTTCAAGGTAATCCGGCCGATTTTCCGGGATCGCGCGAAGATCAACGCGGAGGTTACGGGGCGCCTTACCGAGTCTCTTGGCGGCGTGCGCGTGATCAAGGGGTACCACGCTGAGGAACGCGAGGCGGGGGTCTTCTCAGCCGGTGTGGACCGGCTGCTGGCCAACGTGATGAAGTCGCTGACCATGACCAGCGTACTGGGCGCGGCATCCACGACTGTGCTGGGTCTGGTTTCGGCGCTGGTGATGTGGCTGGGCGGTCATCAGGTTCTGGCGAACACGTGGACGGTGGGCGACTACTTCAGCTACAACATGTTTCTCGCCTTCATGATCGCGCCCGTCTTCCAGATTGTGAACATCGGGACGCAGCTGACGGAGGCCTTTGCCGGGCTTGACCGCACCGGCGAAATCATGTCGGAGCTTGAAGAGAACCAGGCCGCTGGACGCACGGTAAAGATGCCGCCGATCCAGGGCACGGTGATTTTTGACAATGTAGAGTTTGCCTACGAGCCAGAGAAGCCGGTGCTGCACGGGATCAGTTTTGTGGCTCCGCAGGGGACAGTGACCGCGCTGGTGGGTTCGTCGGGCTCAGGCAAGTCTACGATTATCAGCCTGCTCTGCGCCTTCCACACGCCGACCAAGGGACGGGTGCTGGTGGACGATATCGACCTGGCGCACGTTGACCTGAACACGTTTCGCTCGCAGCTCGGGGTGGTGTTGCAGGACTCGTTCCTGTTCGACGGGACGATCCGCGAGAACATTTTGTTTTCAAAGCCTGATGCGACAGAGGAGCAGTTCTTGTTTGCATGCCGCACGGCGCGGGTTGACGAGTTTGCGGAGCGGTTTCCGGACGCCTACGACACCATTGTGGGCGAGCGCGGCGTGAAACTCTCAGGCGGGCAGCGACAGAGGTTGTCGATTGCGCGTGCTTTGCTGGCTGAGCCGCGCCTCCTGATTCTGGATGAGGCTACCAGTTCGCTGGACTCGGAATCGGAGGCGATGATCCAGGCTGGATTGAACCAGTTGATGCAGGGCCGAACGACGTTTGTGATTGCCCACCGGCTCTCGACTATTCGCCGGGCGGACCAGATCCTGGTGGTGGAGGAAGGGCGCATCGTGGAGCGCGGAAATCACGCGGAGTTGTTTGCAATGGGCGGCCGCTACTACGACCTCTACACGCGGCAGCACGGGCTGGAGGCGAATCTGTTTCTGGCGCCGGGCGAAGGGGATGTGGTGGAGGCGTGAGAGATCCACACACGGCACAATCTCATTGAAGACGAGATGGAGCGATCCCTATTTTACGAGGATTATGTTCATGCTCCAGGGATCGAGCGTGAGAGGCAGTGGGAGGCTCGGCGAACCAAGATCCGTACTCGTGGGCCCGGCCCATACATTATTCATTGACTGGTCATAGATTGCCCTGCTGTAGGTCTCGACCGTGACGCCTGAAATCGCACTTTGATTGGAAAGCGCGATCTCAACCGTCTCGCTCGCGAACTCGTTCAGATTGAACACGACTATTGCGACGCCGCCGCTGTGGGTTGCCGCATAGGTGCGAATATTCATCGTGTCGCCCGCAACACTCGCTGTGAGGACGGCTTCACCATCGATGGCTATATCGCTGAAGAGTTGAAATGCTCGCGCCGTTGGCAGGAGGGTTCCAGCCGGTATTTTGGGAATGGCGGGGCCGTCGCAGGCGGGTTCGGGCAGCCCGTCTGAAAAGACCATGTAGCCTCCGAAGTTCTGCCAGCCATAGAGAGAGCTGGAGAAGTTCTGGACGGTCGGGTCGCTGAGGCAACCGCCGAACCCAATCCACCAGGCCGCTTGCGATACCCCTTGATTCATCATTTCGCCCAGCACCTGGCCGGCATAGAGAGCCTGGGTAATCGAAGTGGACTGTTTGCCGGGATCGTTGTAGACCGAGCCGATTTCGCCGATGAAAATGGGCGTGGCGGGCGCGCCGGCTGCAGCGAGTTCGACCTTGATTGTGTCGATGGCCGAGGTCAACTGCTGAGCCGCCTGGTGGACCAGGAAAGTATCGTTTTCGGCGCCTGGGCCTTGCGGATAGAAATGGTATTCGACAAAGTCATACCTGGCCGTGGAGAGAATGATCGAATCCCATGGAACGGGATTGTAGGGGTTGACACCAACGCCGACGAGCACGTTTGGGTCGGCGGCCTTGATCAGTGGATAGTATCCGTTGGCAGTGGCGTTGGCGTACGTTGCCGGGTCGCGCGGGACGGGATGCAGATCCGGCTCCCATGCTCCCCAATTCTCGTTGCCTACGGTAACATGGCTCACGTGACCGCCATGGGTTTTCGCATTTTGGACCCATGCCGCGGCTTCGGCAGGTTCGCCAGGCCCGGTGCACGAAGCATCGGTGCTGTAGTTTGCCGACAGCGCCAGATCAAAATTCCCAGGTTGAATCAATTCACCGATAAACGTGTCGAAAGCATCGGTGGGCAAGGTCTGCTGGCCGAAGCAGAGGGTATTCGTTGCCCAGTGGTAAGCGTTGGCTGCAGAGCCTCCCGGCCAGCGGATCGATTTGATGCCGGCTGCCTGGAACGCAGGCACGATTGCAGGTGTGGACGGGTCATACCAATACCCCATGTTCATTCCCAGCAGCCTACTGGATACCGCGGGTCCGATGCTGGACTGGTCAACCGTTATCGCCGTCGGCACACTCACCGGCAAGGATTGGCCGTTGGCGGCGCTGTAATAGGAGGAACTCGACGAGTCCGGAACGTAGTGGGCCACCAGCGTGTCGTTGCCAGCTGCCAGCGAACCGGCGGGAATGAGGATGGTGGCGCCGCTGAAACTGAGGGTGGCCGGCGCCGAAGCATAGTTGCCGCTGGCGAGCGTTACCGTACCAGTGGGCATCGGATTGCCGCTGCTCCCGATCACGGCGACCCTCACGTTGATCGCTTGCCTGGTGGAGATGCTGTAAGAAGATGTCGTCACAATGACGGTGGGGCTGACCGTGGGCGGGACAGTTACGGTCACGAATGCTGTTCCCGACGCCTGGGTGTAGATCGGGGCGGTCACGGCATCTGGAGTAAAGTCGGCTTCGAGCGTATCCGTGCCTGCGTCCAGCACATTGGGCGGGATGTTGATCTGCGCACTGCCGCTCGAGAGAGTTGCGGCAGCGGAAAGGTAACTTCCGCTGTCGAGCGTTACCGTTCCAGTTGGCGTTGCCTGGCCTGTTGGACCAACGACTGCAACGGTGACGGAAAGAGCCTGCCTGGTGGTAAAAGAGGACAACGACGGCGTTACCTTGACCATTGGAGTGGTTATTGCGGGAGTAATGTAGTTCGCGGAGACTGTGGTATCCGCAGTCAAGATTACGGCACAGGTGACGCTGGCCGTCGATCTGCATCCGGACCATGAGGAGAAGGTGTTGATGCCCACAAGGGCAGGCGCGGTAAGAGTGAAAGGTGAGCCTGAAGTATAAGTGCGCGAAAAACTCGTCGTTTCGTACGAAGTATGGTTGTCCTGGCCAGAGGTTACCGCAATGGATACACCGCTGGAAGGGTTGGAAGAGTTTATCGAGAGAACGCAAGATGTGACGGTTGTGGTAATTCCACCGCCGCAGGAAGCAACGAGAAGGCTCACTGAGGCCGTGAGCGCCAGCGCTGCTCGCCGCCTCAGCTTCAGTAGCATCAGGTTCGAACCTGCTTTAAAGCGCGACTGGTCATGCAGGTTCCTTCTGGCTTGAGAGTATCCAAGCTTGTTTTCCGAGGATATCTATCATTTTATAGGATCGAGTTGACATGCACTGAAGGACAGGGACTCGCGCCGCGAGGAGCCAAGTTATTTTGTTAGAGGCACCTTCGCGGTGCAAAAGCATAGATCTGAATGCGACAAAACCGCCCACTTTTTTTGAAAGATCTTCCTTCTCCTGATTGATGTATCTCCTTCAATGTGTGTGAAAGCGAGGGGTCTTCAGCCACCGAACGAGACCAGAGAAGTCTGGTGGAAGAAGGGCGCATCGTGGAGCGGGGCAACCACGCGGAGTTGTTCGCGATGGGCGGCCGCTACTACGACCTTTACACGCGGCAGCACGGGCTGGAGGCGAATCTGTTCCTGGCTCCGGGCGAAGGGGATGTGGTGGAGGCGTAGAGCCGGATAACCGTGGGTGACCCTCAATACAGCCTGAAATTCATTTCAATCGAAAGGCGGACGGCGACCGGCGCGCCATCTTTTGTGGCTGGGTTGAAGCGGAATTGCTCGACCGCCTGGAAAGCTTGCTTGTCCAGCCCGAAGCCGGCGGCTTTCATCAGGCACAGGTCCCGCGGTTTACCGTCTGCGCCAACAGTGAACCCGACGAGGCTAACAGCCTCAAAGTTCTCGATGTGCTGCTTTTTGATCATTGATCGCGCTTCGTCTGAGAATGTTGGGTCGAGGGAATGAGTAGCCTTGGGCGGCTTCACATCGGCGACTCTGTAGATCCCATCAATTTCCGGGTGGAAATCCCACTTGGCTGGACAGGGCGGAAGTTGTCCGGGGCCGGAGGGCTCAGGCGGTTGAGATGGGGGTGGTAATTGCTGGGCGTAAATGCCATTTGCGCTCAGCGCGAGGAACAAAAGGCACGTCGATAACTTTGTGGTCCTTCTCAGCAGGTCTCGCACGGTAGCTCCGCCATTCGATCTTCAGGCACATACCATTTTCGGTCAAAATCGGATGGAAGATCTCATTACGGGAAATGGTGTATCAGAACTTGACCTTGCGTCCCATTTCCCGCAAACTGGTATAGGAGTCACAAAACGGAATAGAGGTCCATAATGCGAGATGGCGCCCCGCAAGGCACGTACAAGGTTCAGGCACTCGATCGGGCATTTGCCGTTCTCGACCTGCTTGGTGAAAGCGATACGCCGCTGGGACTGGCGCAGGTTGCCTCGTCCCTTCAACTGCACAAGAGCACCGCGCACCGCTTCCTGATGGTTCTGGAGCGGCACCGCATGGTTGAGCGGACCGCCGGCGGCAAGTTCCGCCTGGGGCTGCGGCTGTTTGATTTCGGCAACCGCGCCATTGAGCAATACGACCTGCGTGATCGGGCTCAACCGCATCTGCGCCGCCTGGTGGCCGAGACGGAAGAGACCGCGCACCTGTGCATTCTAGAAGGCGCGCATGTCATCTACATCGACAAGATTGAGCCGGCGCGCTCGGTGCGCATGATTACGCGCATCGGGGCCAGCAACCCGGTGCACTGCACTTCAGTGGGCAAAGCGATATTGGCATTTCTGCCCGAGGAGCGGATTGCCGACATTATCCGCCGCACCCGCTTCGAGCGGCTTACGCATCGGACGATTTCGACACCCGAGGCTCTGCGGACCGAGATTGAAAAGACGCGCCGCCGCGGCTACGCGGTGGATGACGAGGAATTGGAAGAGGGACTGCGGTGCATAGCCGTGCCGGTGCTGGATGCGCAGAGGCAGCCGGTGGCCGCGGTGAGCGTTTCCGGGCCGTCGTTTCGGGTGACCGCGCAGAAACTGCCGTCAATCGCCAACCAACTGCTGCAGTGCGTGCGGGGGATCTCGGCGGATATGGGCTTTGTCGCTACCGGGCGCGGAAGCCGGGCTACCTGGTCGGCTTAGAGCATTTCGGAATTGGGTCAGGTGAAACCATAGACTGCGTTTGAAGACGGTTGCATCCAAAGGCGGCGGGTTGGCGCCGGGTCGCGGCATGGCAAGTTGGCGTCAGGACTCGTTGTACTAACGGCGGATTAAGGCTTCGTACAACTCATTGAGGACAGCTTCCACTTGCAGTTTGGGCAGCAGGTTGGGGCGGAAGTGGCTTTCAAGGTTGACCGCGCTGAGGATAGCACCGAGAATGACGAGCTGGCGCTCGGCGGCCGCCCGCGAGGCCTTGTCAAGATTGGCGCCGAAAAGCAGTTCGATGAAATCGCTTCCCGAGGCCTTGGCCATCAGTTCATACATGTGCAGGAGCTTCTGGCGCGATTCGGGGCGGCGCAGCGAGTAGAGCTTGAACTCCAGCATGAGCGTACCCCATCTTTGATCCGCTGCCTGGGTTGCCATCCAGCGGCGAAAGATTTCGGGCCGCTTGGCGACCGTCGGTTCGGCTTCCAAAACCTTGCGTATGCCGCTGAACTTCGTCAGTACGCGCTGATCCATCAATGCGAGAAAGAGGTCTTCCTTGCCGGCGTAGTGGGCATAGATGGCGCCCCGGGTGTAGCCAGCACGAGCAGCCACCTCTTCAAGCTGGGTCATCTCAAAGCCCTGCTCAGAAAAGACAGCTTGAGCCGCATCGAGAATCCTGGCCTGGGTTTCTTCAGTGCGCAGCTGGTGCTTATTTTTTTCCTTGACGGGCAATTTTGGCATTTGCTTTCCCCTTGACAAAGTTTAGCGCTGGATTCATATTAATACATACACGTATGTATTCGCAAATGAAAGACCGATTTATTCGTTCCTCCCAAGTGGCTGCATTGGTGCTTTTGGCGCTTGCGGCTGGGGCAGGCTGGGGCCAACAGCCCGGCTCGCGCGCAATCCAACTGCCACTCTCGGGCGGCCAACCGGGCGGCTCATCCGTGCAGCAGTCGGCCAACCCGGCTATGACCTCGACCGTGAACACGCTCAATACGCAGGTTCGGGTCCAGGGGGCTTACGGCGGAAGCACGCAAGACCCAAACCCGCCCTCGGGCGGTGTCACGCTCACCCTGGCCAACGCTGTGCGGCGCGGACTGGAGTTCAACCTGGGGAAGACCGGCGCCGACACCGCGAGCCGGATTGCGCAGGCGCAGCGGATTGCCGCGCGCAGCGCCATGCTGCCGACCATCGGCGCCGGAATCTCAGAGAATGCCGCCAAGCTGAACCTAGAAGCCGAGGGCTTGACAGCCAGCACGTTCGGCAGCGGGGGCATCAGCATCCCCAAGACGGCGGGGCCTTTTCATTACTACGACGTCGAAGGCGCGGTGCATGAAAACGTGATGGACTTCACGGCGATGCACAATTACCGCTCGGCAAGCCACTCCGCCGAGGCCGCGGGCCTGGGTGCACGACAGGCCAGGGAAGAGGTGGTGCTGGCCGTGACCGGGATGTACCTGCAACTGATGGCGACGACTGCGCTGATGGACGCGCAGCGCACCGAGGTTCAGTACGCCGAGGCCGCCTACAAGCAAGCCCGCGCGCAGACCGACGCCGGCAACAGAGCGCCGATTGATGCAAATCGCAGCCAGGTTGAGCTGCAGACCGAGCAACAGCGTATGCGGTCGCAACTGGCCGACCAACAGAAGCTGAAGAACGCGCTGGCGCGGCTGATCGGATTGCCGCTAGGGCTGGAGATTTCAATCGCAGAAAAGCTACAGGCACTGCCGGCTGACTCGGACTCAGTAGAGGAAGCGGTGCGCCGCTCATGGGAGCAACGGCAGGATTTGAAAGCAGCCGTGGCGCAACTGCAAGCCGCGGAGGAAGCCCGCAAGGCTGCCGGAGCGGAGCATCTGCCTACAGCTTCAATCAGCGGCAACTATGGACTGCAGGGCATCAATCCAAACGGAGGCAACGGGGTGTTTCAGGCCGCGGCTTCGCTGACTATCCCGATCTTCAGCGGCGGCCGAATCCGCGCGGATACATCGCAGGCGGATGCCGTGGTTGCCGAACGCAGGGCTGAACTCTCGAACGAGCGCGGCGCGGTGGAACTGGATGTGCGCAACGCATACCTTGAAGTGGCGCGAACCTTGGGTTCAAGCCAGCGCTCCCTTGTTTTTCAGGTTGCAGTTCCTGCAGCCCTGCCAAGCATTTTTCTTGGTTTGTTCCAAGGCATTGGCGTGGCATGCGTTACATTAATCAGCGCAGAAATGCTCGGTGTAAAAGCCGGATTGGGCTGGTACATCAGCAATGCTACAGGATGGGGAGAATATAACAAAGTATTTGCGGGTATTATTCTCATTCTGATCACCTTTACCGTCGTGATTACGCTGATATTCAAAGTGCGCGACAGATTCCTCAGCTGGCAGAAAGGCGTTATAAAGTGGTAGCAACAAGCCGCCGCATCTAAAACCATTTGCATAGAGCATTATTCCGGAGCCATGAATAAACATTCCTGGCTCTTTCTTTACCCTCTTTCCTTTTCATAAAAACTTCATAACAAAAAACACAAGCTGCAGCTTGTGTTTTTTGCAAAGTGATTTATTATACTTTTCTACAGTTACACATCCTGTTGAATATAGCTGTAGGGGTCTTTCTGATACCAGTCTTTTTTAAAGGGCAAAGCGATATTCTCCCGTATGTTTTTCTGAAAATTGGTGTTTTTTAGCGCTCTTGCAATACTTACAGCAATATCATACGCGCCTGTATAACCAAAGTAATTTTTATTGGGTGAGAATAGAGGAATGCTCACCGTTCCTGTTTTTGCTGCCCACGCATTGCTTCCGCTGTGCGTAAAGACGATATCCGGCTTTTCACGCTCCAGTATGTTCACCAGCTCAAACATCTGGCTGGACGAAACGTTCACACTAATACCTGGGAACTCTCTGTCCAGCATTTCATAAATCGGATCGCTCAAGTTGTCGTAATGGTACGGGCGCACGCCGATTACATCAAGCCCCAGCTCTTTTAAAAGCGTAGCCATGCATGCCACGCGGATCACGCCACCGGAGAGAAGCACGCGTTTTCCTTTCAACTGCGGCCGGAGGGGCTCCAGGGCCTGCAGCAGGTCTTCTTCTTCCTTTTGAATAATGCTCTTTGCCTTTTCTGTATCCCCCGTTGCCCCGGCAATGGCAAGCAGCCATTCCCTTGTGTTACGGATACCAATGGGCATATTGTGGATGATATAAGGCATATTATATCGCTCTTTCAGATAATCAAGCAGGTAATCGTCATGCACGTTGCACATGCTGATATTGAGCGACGCCTCGGACAGCATCCTGAATTCATCTACAGACGAATATTCCGTATATACGCGAACTTTCAGGTCAAGTGCCTTTAAAAGCCGTGTCAGCTCTTTTTCGTCGGGAGCACCTATTGAAGAAGCGTTAACCAGATTAACTGTTCTGGATTTCATATACGCGTATTTGCGCGTTTCAATTTCATATTTCGGGTCAAATTTATTAAGCGGCTTAAAATCAATGTAAGGTTTTGGTTCAAGATCAAGATACTTGGCCAAACCGTGGTATACCGTGTCGTATGCCGTGGCAACAACTCTCGTTTTAAATCCCGGGCAATGAAGCGGCACAATTTTGGCGGAAATCTGGTCGCGCAAGTTGTCGGCCACTTCGTCAATATCATCTCCAATGATGCTGGGCGTGCATGTGGAGGCAATGAAGATAACGTCCGGTTTGAACTCTTTTTCCACTTCCAATATGGCCTGACGTAGTTTGCCCTCTCCACCGTTAATTACATCTACCTCGCTTAAATTCGTACTGGTCCACAACACGGACTTTCTTTCAAATCCGCGTGCCGCACTCCCGGTCCGCGCAGAAAAATCCAGCATATTGCTTTGAGACCCGCAACCCACCGGGCCGTGCATGATTGTAACCGATCTAGGTATGGTCATTACCATCTGAAGCGAAAGGAACATCTGGCACGATCCTGTTTGTGTAAAGCTTCTTTTGCAGGACAAAAGGCATCCTTTTTGGGAGCATTCCAGCAAATCTTTCGCGCATCCGCCAAAGCTGACGCCAAGCCTGCAGCCAAGGGCGCCGGCAAGCAGCTGAGCGAGGCAGAGCTCAAGCAGGTCGAGGAGCTGAAGAAGCGCGGCCACGTCCTGAAGCCGGAGGGGGCACGGCCAGTCGGCTCGCGGCGCTGCGCCGTGCGGCGGAGCCCCGCCTGACCGCGCCTCCCGGCGCTTGTGCCCTCA
>Ga0118677_10010146_pt1 | contig 14489 bp, 15 predicted proteins | sample AliMusrvi5mmetaG_FD_86154 | JGI IMG/M metagenome (GOLD analysis project Ga0118677, IMG submission 86154) | reverse complement strand
TGTCTTCTTTAAGCAGCTCAGTTAAAAACCCTTCCAGGATGCCAAAGTTGGCTTTACTGCGCAACAGGCGTTTTATGGCCCAGTCGAAGGTGATTAACTTTCTTTTTTTAGTCATCTTTAATCTCTGTTATTTGCGCAAATTATAAGCCACTCAGGAATGGTAGGCTTTTTATAGTGCGAGTATAACACTGAAAAGATAAACCTCATTCCGCGACCTCCGAGAGCATCGCGGCAATTCTGGCTTCTCTTACCGGTGTTAAAAAACATGTCATTAGGCAGTGAAAAGATGGCTTCGACAAAATCCTGTTCCAATAACCAACGACGAATCTCTGACTCACCCGAACCGGCACTGCCGTTAAACAAGGGTGAACCTGACAACAAGATACCCTCACGCCCTCCCCCATGTTCTGGCGCTTCCATCTTTGAAACCAGTGTTTGCAAAAACAACATGGAACCATCACTGATACGCGGTAATGCAGCCCCAAAGCGACCAGCAAAACCCAACTCCACCCGTTCTTTGTTAACGGCTTTTTGATCTTTTTCCCATTTAAAACCAAAAGGGGGATTGGCTAAACCATAATGGAAGCGTTTACCTTGAAGTTGATCATTGGATTTGGAAAAAGCGCCGAATCCTGGCTTTCTGCACAGGCGGCTTACGACTTATGGAAACTGGAAGCGAAACGTTACAGTTTGGGCGTTCATAAACTGGCCTCCTGATTATCTCACTGCGGAATGATAACGTGAATAAGAATAAACACGGTAAAAAACTGGATCGAACTGTGTGTAAATACCTAACCATTGAGTTCATCATGGCATCATTTAAGTTAAGCTCTTGTTCAGCTAGCCGAGCTTAGAATATTGCCGCATCCCTACTCTTTTTGATGAGATCAACCCAATGAATATACGTCCTCGCTTTAACTTACTATCATTGATATTGATGATTACCCTTTTATCATCAAGCTTTTTTGTTACCCCACAAAGTCAAGCTAACTCTAATCCTAATGCCACTGTCAACATTCGTGTTTTTTTCGATGCTCTTTCATCCTATGGAGTCTGGGTAAATCACCCTGTTTACGGAGAAGTGTGGTATCCAAACGATGTTGCTTCTGATTGGCGACCCTACACGGATGGATACTGGGCAAACACAGATGAATATGGCTGGCTGTGGGTTGCGGATGAGCCTTGGGGGTGGGCAACTTTTCGTTATGGACGCTGGGCTTGGGATGACTGGTATGGCTGGATTTGGGTACCTGGGAATGTCTGGGCACCCGCTTGGGTGTTCTGGCGTTCGGGTGAGGGTTATGCAGCCTGGTCTCCAATGCCACCGAATGTGGTATGGCAGCCCGGGGTCGGCCTGAATACCAGTTATTTTGACTATGATCGCGATTTACCGTGGTATTCATGGATTATCGTACGAGATTATGATCTTCCTCGTCGTCATATCAGAGAACATATATTTCCATCGCAAGAAAATCGGGAAATTATTAACAGGACGCACAACACACATAATTTAAGCTGGAATCATAACACCATTGTCAATGAGGGCATCCCGGTCAGGGAGATAGAAACTATCACTAAACAACCGATTGAACATATTGCGCCTACAGTGCATGACAGAGTAATTGATTATAAAAACAGACATGAGAAGGGGCATCCTGACATTATCCGATTGCCAATGGCTGCCCCTAGTTCTCAGGAAATCAAACAAAATGAAGAACTGGCAAGACAGCTGGATGGCAAAAGACCCGATGGAACCAGAACAGAGCAACCTGTAATGGGTTCAATACAACCCAATAATCAGGATACCCGATTGCCTGGACGATTGGTCGGAATACATAGGCAACTGCCCACCGCATTTTCGGAACCGAATGGAAATAATAGTTATCATTCTCCAGTACCAGAATCTCCAATAGGACGAAACCAGCGTACATTTCAGTCTGCCCAGCAACCATCCGTTAATATACGAGAATCTATTCCGGTTCCCATTGTTGAGCAACAGCAATTAGAAAGATTACCAAGACAACAACCTGAGCGTGCATGGCAAGAAGCGCAACAGCAACAACAAATGCAAATTCAGCGACAACAGAGCGAACGTGCTCAACAAGAGGCTCAGCAACAGCAGCAATTACAGGAATCAGCCCGTCAGCAGGAAGCACAACAGCAAATGCAAATTCAGCAGCAACAGGCCGAGCTGGCCAGAAAAGAAGCGGAACAAAGGGGCGCAAATGTTGGAGACCGCCATTGATGCCTAAATTTGTCCTGATTCGGCCACAGTTGCCAGAGCGAAGCAGTGGCAGGCGAACGGCTGGAACTGGAATCAGAGTTTATGTTTGTCGTTTAGGTAACTCGCAAAAAATAACCGCCACTAATTTGCATCAGATCCCCCTTAAAACTGATGTATGCTATAGACCTAATTTTACCGATCAAAACCAAAGATCATGATCAATTGATCGAAACAACATATAGCTACGATTAAAGATGCTGCGAAAAAATTAACTGGGGCAACAAGGCGAGAGTTTCAAGCACAGGTGTCTATTGATTATTTGAATTCAAAACCGCACTTAGCTGAAAAGATTTTTGGTTGGGATCGCAAGACGGTTACGTTGGGGTTAGAGGCACCTCACGCTGTAGAAAAGCAGTCAAAGCTGACGACCATGACAGGGGTCTCAAAGACAAGTTGGCGCCTTTTGGTATCTTGAACAGGATGACGGGGTTGCTCACCATCCTCTTCGGTGTCTCGTTCGAAACGAGTGATTTTATTGTCGACTGCCTTGAACGGTGGTGGGATGACAACAAAATACAATACAGTCACATCAAACAGTTAGTGATCAATCTGGACAACGGACCACAAAACTCAAGCCATAGAACACAATTCATGAAACGTATGATTGAGTTTGCAGATAAAAATAATCTTGAAGTTTTATTGGTCTACTACCCGCCTTACCACAGTAAATATAACCCAATCGAACGCTGCTGGGGAATCCTTGAGAATCATCGGAGCGCGACGCTTTTAAACACACAGGAAGTCACCTTGGAATGGGCAAAAACGATGACTTGGAAAGGCGAGTGTCCCGTTGTGAAGTTGCTGGAAACCACTTACCAAAAAGGGGTGAAACTATGTAAAAATGCATTTAAAGCTTTGGACAACCGGATAGAACGGGATACCTTACTGCCAAAATACTATGTGACTATCCAACCTCAAATTTAAGAAAATAAAATGGAGGTTATTTTTTGCGAGTTACCTGAGTACTATTTTAATAGCGCTAGGATGACGAATTAATACCGAAAAATGTGCTTCTCTTCTATTAGGCCATCCTCTAACTTCAAGTGTTTTACCTAAATAACTCTTAATGTCTGGAAACAGTGAAAGCCACTTGGAGTCAATACGCGCGTCACTCTGGTCAGAAAAAATCAGATAAATAAATCGAGACGTTTTCCGAATATCAAGCACCTTTCCAGAGAGTCGCATCCAACCACAGTGCTCGGTTTCAGTTAACTGGCTAAACGGTATGACCGCATAATCTGCAAGTGCCCAAATGCCCAGTTTATTTTGCTCCGCCTGTTTCTGTGCGGTCATTAAGTCATTTACATACCGCAGATTAAGTGGATAAATACTAAGGGTCGCTAAGCCTTGCTTAACCAAAGATAAATTAATCAGCTCATTATTTTCAGTAAATAAGTACGCTAAGGTTCGTCCATATTTATCGGTTTTCTCAGCATCTAATTCCAGGCGAACCCGCTGATTGCGTAACTTGTTAATCAGCCAGGCTTTAGCTTCTTGACCACCGGCTTCAGCCTGTTTACCTCTATGCTGTATTTCGGGGGTATTAATTCCCAGTAATCGAACTTTTCTACCGTCTTCTAATTGAACGGTATCACCATCATAAATTTTTTTTACACTATAAAACTCATAACCCGGTTTAATATCAAGGACTTTAGCATTAACATTAAATTGATCAGAATAATGTTCACTGCCTTGAGTATCGTGCCATTCATAAATTTTTGAATCACCACAAGCAGGAATGACTAAAGATAAAATCAATAGACCACAAATCCACTGGCAACGCTTAACCTTCAATTTAAAGCCTAACGAACGGATAATTTGTTTACCTTGCATTTACAAACCTTAAATAAGCCGCTGAGTTACGATATTGCGCATGGGTTCAGTGCAATAAGCAACCTAAAAGAGAGAGTATCCGAACCCAATCTTGATTTATATCTATATCAAGACCTATCCAAGCACTCTCTCCTATAGCTATACCCTAAAGATAATAGTATTAAGTCATTGCGGCAACAATAGCATCGCCCATTTCAATCGTGCCACACGTTGATTCTGGATTAAGATCTTTAGTGACAAACTTACCTTCATTGACCACTTTTTCAACCGCGTTTTTAACCTTATCTGCCGCCTCAGTTTCACCCAGATAATTTAACATCATCACACCGGCCATAATCACAGCAATAGGATTAGCCAGATTTTTTCCTGCAATATCAGGTGCGCTGCCGTGAACGGCTTCAAATAACGCTGCATTGTCACCAATGTTTGCCCCTGGAATTAAACCTAAACCACCGACTAACCCAGCCGTTAAATCAGACAAAATATCACCGAACATGTTAGTTGTCACCACCACATCAAATTGCTGTGGATTCATCACCATGTGCATACATGCGGCATCAATGATTTTTTCATCAAATTGAATATCAGGGTAACGGGCAGCCGTTTTTCTTGCTACATCTAAAAACAAGCCTTGAGTGTATTTTAAGATATTCGCTTTATGACACACGGTCACTTTTTTACGTTGATTATCTCGTGCATATTTAAAAGCATACTCGATAACACGTTCTGATGCGACCCGTGTAACCACAGCCAAACTTTCGGCAATATCTTTTTTGGGCGTTAAATAATGCTCAAGTCCAGCATAAAGCCCTTCTGTGTTTTCCCTAACGATAACGATGTCCACATCCTCGTAGCGAGTCTTAATACCTGGCCAACTTTTAGCAGGACGTACGTTAGCATATAGCTCATACTGCTGACGCAATGCGACATTAATACTTCTAAAGCCAGTACCTACCACAGTAGTCAACGGCCCTTTAAATGCCAAGCGGGTTTTATCGAACGATGCCAAGGTCTCTTCTGGCAACGGTGTACCAAATTTCTCAAAAGCCGATAAACCAGCGTACGCTTCTTCCCAGTGAATTTTTACGCCTGACGCATCAATCACTTTAACAGCCTCATCCATAATGGAAGGACCAATACCATCACCTTTTATCAACGTGACATTGTGCATAATTATCTCCACAGTTTATGTAATACTTTCGCCGAATAGCCAAAGTGATGTTAAATAAAATAAAATCGGAGTCAACAAATCCAAACCACTCTTCAATAATTTATCGATAAGATTATTGACTAATGTTTAAACACAAACCTTTGGATTTGCTCCGGACGGTACAACGCTAACACTTGTTTCACGTAATTTTGGGTTTCTGGATAAGGCGGGATAGAATTGTTATAACGCATCACCGCATTCTCTCCAGCATTATAGGCCGCTAGTGCCAATTCTAGATTAGGACTAAAAAGATTCATTAAATGCTTTAAATAGCGAATCCCTCCATCTACATTTTGATCAGGATCACTGCGATCAAATACACCAAAACGTTTAGCGGTATCTGGCATCAACTGCATCAACCCGACGGCGCCTTTGGGCGATTGTGCCGTAGAATTATAAGCTGATTCTGTTTGAATTACAGCATGAACCAGTTTGGCATCGACCTGATGTCTATAAGCCGCTTGCTCTATCAGGGATGAGAATCTTTTTTTATTAATTGCGTCCCCGTTAAAGCCATTAACCTTGAGCGGATAAATGACAGGCCTATCAAACAAGGTATTTTTCACAACGGGCACATGAGGCCTACTTTTGATAATGCGTTGATACAAGCTATTTTCAGGATGATCGGTATAGTAAATATTCCCACTATTATCAGTATATTTATAAATATCTGCCTGTGCACCACTCGATACACCTAATATTAATAAAACAACCCACTTTCTAACCATAACGATCCCTTACCGACTACTAATCACCACTGATTGCGCTGCCTTAATGGCTTTATGCCTAGCATCACCTGTATTATCTGCAGTTGCTAAAGCAACGCCCATGCGCCTGTTTACAAAAGCTTCGGGTTTGCCAAATAATCTAACGTCAGTATCAGGAATTGCCAATGCTTCTGCCAGTCCATTATAGACCACCCCCTTTGCGTTAACACCTCCTAGAATAACAGCACTCGCGCCTTCATTGCGTAATTCGATATTAACGGGTAGCCCTAAAATAGCTCTCGCATGTAAATCAAATTCACTTTGACGCTGAGTGACCATCGTCACCATACCGGTATCATGAGGTCTGGGACTGACCTCACTGAACCAAACGTCATTACCTTTTATAAATAACTCAACCCCAAACAGACCTAAGCCACCCATTTCGTTAGTAACTTTAAAAGCAATTTCTTGCGACAATTTCAAGGAAGCGTCGCTCATTACTTGCGGTTGCCAGCTTTCCCGATAATCCCCATTTTCTTGAACATGCCCTATGGGCGCACAAAAATAAGTCTGTATCTCACCCTGTTGATTTAAGGCTCGAACAGTCAGTAAGGTGATTTCGAAATCAAAATCAATTTTAGCCTCTATAATGACTTTGCCCGTATCAACACGACCGCTGGACTTAGCATAATCCCAAGCCGCTTTAAGCTGGTCAGCACTTTTAACCATCGACTGACCTTTGCCAGATGATGACATGGTCGGTTTGATAAAACAAGGATAACCAATACCCTTTTCAACAGCCGCCTGTAAGGCTTCAAAACTTTCTGCGAAAGCATAAGCAGAAGTGGGTAACTTTAGGTGCTCAGCGACCAATGTTCTAATCCCTTCTCTATTCATCGTCAGTTGAATAGCTCGGGCATTAGGCACAACAGTACATAGACCTTCAGCCTCAATATCGGCTAATGCCTGAGTAGCAATCGCTTCGATTTCTGGAATGATATACTGTGGATTCTCTAAGGCAATGAGTTTTTTTACGGCATCAGCGTCCGTCATATCAATCACATAACTGCGATGTGCCACTTGATGGGCAGGCGCATTTTGATAGCGGTCTACGGCGATGACCTCTACTCCATAGCGTTGTAAAGAAATAGTTAATTCTTTTCCTAATTCACCACTGCCTAGCAACAGCGCACGTGTTGCTTTACCTGTTAATGCTGTACCTATTGTCATTTTGAATCCGCCAAATAATGTTCTATGTCTTCTTTTGAGAAAAAGATCTTTTTTGCCACTCGATCAGCGTGACTGACGCGAGAAATACCCGCGATTAATTTATACGTAGGCGCGTCATCTGCGAATTCAACCTGTCGAGGTAAACCTATTCGTTGACACGCAAACTGATCGACTAATTGATGATTATGGGTAATCAATATAGTGCTATTACCTTTGCGATAAAAACCATTTAACACATTTGAAGACGATTCCATTTTTTCTTCAAAGGTAGTGCCTTCTGATAATTCATCCAGCACCACCAAACTCTTAGGCGTGCATGCTAAAAAGATATCTTTTGTTCTTTTTAATTCTGTACCGAAACGCCCTTCCCCGTCATTTAAATGGCTGACTTCGGATACCTGATAAAAAATTCTATCTGCCACTGTTAAGGTTGCGTGTTCCGCAGGCACATAACAACCAATTTGGGCTAATAATTGAACTTGAGTAATGGTTTTACAAAACGCTGTTTTACCACCACTATTAGGGCCGGTGATTAAAATCAGCTTATCCTCTTCCAAAATAAAATCATTACCCACGTAATCGGCATTAGCTTTGCCTAGCACGGGATTCTTAGCTGCAACTAAATTAATTCGATGATGCTCACCTTCAACTAATTGAGGCAATACCACAGGATTATCAAACGCCTCTGCAAACTTGATAAAAGACAGTAACTCATCTAATTGCCCTAGGGCATCTAACATCTCTGCAACTTCTGGTACGTTTTTATAAATATTCCTGAGAGGAATAATACAACTGTCCCGATCAAAACTGCCGATTACCGGATAATACACCAGTAATAAAGGTGCCAAAAATATCATGGCCGTCGGTATCGCTTCAACCGATACTTTGAACATATCCGTTGGAAAAAAGTGAGCCAGTCCCCAAACAGCCGCAAGACCCAAGGTAATCAATAAGGGCTTAATTAACTGGGGTCTAAAAATAATGGCAGGAGAAAATGAATGTCGTCTTTCTTCTTTAGACTGAATTCCGCTCTCAGTAATATAAGCAGAGCCCTGCATCAAAGAAAAGGCTCTAGTTTCAGCAAAGCGCTTAATAGTGTCTATCAGCGTCTTTAAATAAATGCTTTTAGGTACAGTCACGTCTTGCACTTGATCGACCAGATCCAACATAAAGCGCACACCTCTTTTATACTGTTGATAACCGTAACCTTCAATTTCATGCTCTTCTCTAGCCGTACCCAAAGAGCCCAAGAAATCACCAAACGTGAGCAAATAAAAGCTTTTTTCCTGCGTAGTTGCTGAGGCAATTATCCTTTCAATCTGCTCGCGTAGTTCTGGATTAGCCCGTAATTCCTCAACAGCCTGCTGTTTTTCGGTTAGCTCTTCTAATGATGCCGAGGGCTGAGTTAATGATCGATACAGTACTGCCTGACCTATGGTTGTAGAAGCAAAGTTAATCGACTCAAATACTTTATCAACTTCCATCGTATCAAAAGCGCTTTGGTCAATAACCCCCTCACCTGTCGCTAATGGTTTACTGGATTTGACCGAAGGCCATACTACTTGCTGCCAACCTTTAAATACTGTCTCTTTCATCAGTGCTACCCTACTCACGCATAGTTAAATTTTTTGTTCGAGTAAATGAACAAGCGCATCAACATGAAGATCTGAATCATTCAGTGCTTCTATATAACGATAGGAAACGCCACCCGCCTCCTCAAAGATGGATTTATTCTCCATGGCTATTTCTTCTAACGTTTCCAGGCAATCTACGGCAAAGCCTGGACAAACCACATCGACTGTTTTAATACCTGCGCTGGGTAGTTGCTCTAACGTATCAACGCAATAAGGTTTTAACCATTCAGCTTTACCAAAACGCGATTGGAATACAATCTTCCATTGGGTTTCAGCAAGCCCCAGTTTTTCAGCCAGCAATGCGGCTGTTTTATGGCATTGATGAAAATAAGGATCGCCCCATTTAGTCAATGCTTCGGGCAAACCATGAAACGACATGATTAATAATTCATTTTTATATTGTTCCTGCCAGGCTTGCCGAATAACTTCAGCCACTGCCGCAATATAAGCATCGTTTTGATGATAATCACTAATAAATTGAAAGCTGGGCAAATGACGCCATTGATTAAGTTCTTTTACCAAGTCGTCGTAAATAGAAGCCGTCGTCGTAGAGGAATACTGCGGATACAAAGGTAACACAACAATATCGGTGATACCTTCGGCTTTAAACTCTTTTAATCGTGTAGCCATTGAAGGCTCACCGTAACGCATGGCATAAGTTGTAGTGACCCCCCTATCATTAAACCTGTCAGCTAATTTTTTAGCCAATTGCCGGGTTAGATACGTTAATGGTGAACCTTTTTCATGCCATACTTTACGATACGCTTTTGCTGATTTACTGGGTCTAAAAGGTAAAACAAAGCAGTTAAGTATTATCCACCAAATCGGCCTAGGTAGATTAACAACACGGGGATCCCATAGAAACTGACCTAAAAACCGTCTGACTTCTTTGGTCGTAGGCTCAAAAGGAGAACCCAAGTTTGCCAGTATTATCCCCGTCTTCTTTGTCATATCACTGCCTATCGATTAATCAGGTTAAGAAATTCTGAACGTGTACTCAGTTCTTTACGAAAAATACCGGTCATCACTGAAGTAGTCATGACTGAGTTTTGTTTTTCAACCCCCCGCATCATCATACACAAGTGCTTAGCTTCAATAACAACCGCAACACCTCTTGCTCCAATAGAAAGTTCAATAGCGTCCGCTATTTGCTTGGTCAGTTTCTCCTGAATCTGTAACCGCCGCGCATACATATCAATAATACGAGCTACTTTTGACAAGCCCAATACCTTACCTTGCGGCAAATAACCTACATGACATTTACCAATAAATGGCAACAAATGATGCTCACATAATGAATATAATTCAATCTCCTTAACGATAACCATATCTTCAGTATCGGCTGTAAAGATAGCGCCATTTAGCACTTCTTCCAACGTTTTGTCATAACCATTGTTAAGAAATTTGAAAGCTTTAGCGGCACGTACGGGAGTGTCAATCAAACCTTCTCGATTTAAATCTTCACCGACCGCTTCAATAATTTTGGCAAAATGCTCTTCCATGGTTTTAAGTCTCTCTTAATAAAAATATTCTGAAGTATAGCACTACCCTCTACTTGACTGCCACACTTTGAACCGAACTCAGCGATTCAGAGCATATCAACTCCCAATTAAAGCATCTCCACACTGGAATTGATTGATAATAAGAGATATGTTAAGGATGCGTTGGAGTTATTGAGGGGGGGGGAAATGATTAATGGTCAAAATATCCATTAGTATTATGGAAATAAGTATCGATTGTTTGCTTATCCACAGACTGTGATCCATAAGACATAATGAATCACAGTGAACTGTATCATTTGCGATAAAACGGTGGGTTTTCATTTTTAAGTCGATATTTCAGATACATCCACCATAACAGTCATTATCGGTGATTGGGGTTTAACGTTTTGAGCGATTGTAAACGAGCCAGACACAGGGGGAACCGATTCAGGATGCCGACTCACGGCTACGGGGATGTGTTGATTGCCCACCACTTGACCGGATGTGGAGTCAAAGCCTTTCCAACCAGCACCTGGCAGATAAACTTCTGACCAGGCGTGAGTGGTGCCTTGATCTTGCAGCAGCATTGGCGAGTAGAGATAGCCACTCACAAAACGAGCAGCCAACCCCAAGGAGCGACAGGCCTCGATAAACAAGGTTGCAAAATCTCGACAAGAACCCGCATGACTGGTCAATGTCGTCGCGGGTGACTGGACACCCGGTTCTTCACGCAGATGATAGGTGAATCCGGTCGCAATCGCTTTATTGATCCACTCCAGCAGCAGATAAGTTTCCACTCTTTGACCGGATTGCCAGAATTGATGCATCCATGTACTCAACATCACACGGTCTTGGTCAAAGAGTATTGACAGATAAGGCTCCAAATCAGCCCGCTCAAAACTATCATACTGAAAAGGAAACATCATCGCATAGTCTGATACCAGAAAGTTTAGAGGTTCATCATCGTAATGCTGAATCATGATCCTGCTGTCTATCGAGAGTAGACTACTCGGTTCAATAAATGTTACCTCAGCCACAGCATTGTCGTATACATCGCGTTGCCATTGTAGTTGGTGAGCCGGAAAAATAATTAACTTAGCCGATTCAACCCTAATATCGTGCCCTTCTCTGGGACTTAAGAGCAATTTATGCGGCAGTAAAGTGACAGGATCAGTATATTGGTAAGTCGTTACATGCTTTATTAGCAAACGTCGCATCTATATCACTCCCATTGACCAGATATCTTAGGCTTTAAGACTCTTTTTTGCACGTGGCTCATTCTACATCATTATCATCACATCACAGTGACATAATCGTCGCATTGGGTATGGACTAAATCATCATAGCGGCGTAGGTATTCAGTCCGCCTCTTTAAAATCTTACCCAATGACCAATAACACGTTGACCAGAGGGATCCGATATGACAACGATAACGCAATTATTGTGCTGCTCTGGGAGTTTCTGCAGAACGCATAAAAGAAATTGGCGCTTGCTCTTCTTCCGTAAAGGTCACTATTTCCCACGCATCAGTATCGTCAAGTAAAGTAAGTAACAACTTATTATTTAAGCCGTGCCCCGATTTATAGCCAGTAAATTGACCAATTAGACTATGACCTAATAGGTAGAGGTCTCCGATAGCATCCAGAATTTTATGTTTAACAAACTCATCAGCACAACGTAAGCCATCTTCATTAAGAATTTTGCTATCATCCACCACAATGGCATTATCCAGACTACCGCCCAAGGCTAAATTATTTTCTCTCAGCATATCGATATCTTTCATAAAACCAAAGGTTCTAGCTCGACTCACTTCTTTAACAAATACTGTTGAAGAAAAGTCCATCGTTGCTGTTTTTAAGTGTTCTTCAAAAGCAGGATGTTCAAAATCAATCGTAAATGTGACCTTAAAACCATCAAAGGGATCAAACGATGCCCACTTATCACCTTCTTCAACACGCACACTGTGTTTTATACGAAGATATTGCTTTGGGCAATCCTGTTCTTCAACGCCTGCTGATTGCAATAAAAAAACAAAAGGACCGGCACTACCGTCCATAATAGGAACTTCTCCTGCACTCACGTCAATAATAGCGTTATCGATGCCTAATCCGGCAAAGGCAGAAAGTAAGTGCTCTATCGTTGATATTTTTACATCGCCCGCAACAAGCGTTGTTGACAGAATTGTTTCACCGACATTTCTAGGGGTCGCTTTAATTGAAACAGGTTCAGCTAAATCAACCCTACGGAATATAATGCCAGTATTGGGTTCAGCTGGACGTAAAGTCAAATACACTTTATCACCCGTATGCAGTCCTACGCCCGTAGCTCTTATGGTATTTTTTAGAGTTCGCTGTTTAATCATAACATCAATAACGCCGAATGAAGTGGCAAAGCGGTAAATTTTACCACAAGGCTATAAAAAAAGGATATTCAATCACAGAATTTCAGAATTCGCATATTTAAACCCTATTAACTATCGATTCTATATGAATGATATCGTAGGTAATGCGATAATACAGCAATTGCACCTATTAACTAAAGCCAAACAGCGAACCCGTTGTCAGAGAATTAATTAATGTTAAGATCGTTTTTTCAAGATAAGTACGACACCCCACTTTCAAGCCAATCTGCCGTACTTGAAAGAGATTATCACCTACAGGTGGCTCAAAATCGTATTCAATTCGATAACACTCAACTTGAAGTACTACAGGATCTGCAAAAAATAATCGATCAGCTAGAACTATCGGTCGCTCATTACCAAAAGTCATTGCATCAAAAACTATTTTCCTCACCACCTAAAAAAAGCCAAAGCGTATATCTGTACGGTGAAGTCGGTCGAGGAAAATCCATGCTCATGTCGCTATTCTATGAGGCCTGTCCCATTGAACAAAAAAGACGGGTGCCTTTTAGTCAGTTTATGCTGGAAGCTCATGCGTTCATACATGCATGGCGACGAAACCATGATACAGATGCGATAGTCGCGTTAGCAAAAGCAATAAGATCCCAGTCACAGGTGCTTTGTATTGATGAATTTCATGTCACCGACATAGCCGATGCCATGATGCTTGAGCGCTTGTTTAGTCAGCTTTTTGACTTAGACACCCTGGTTGTTTTTACCTCTAATCGGCATCCAGACGATTTATATCAAGGCGGCTTACAAAAAGAGCAATTCGTAAAGTTTACCCGGTTATTAAAAGATGAAGCCAAAATCATTGAACTGGCTGCCCAAAAAGATTATCGATTGATACACTTGCAAGCGCTGGAAGTCTCATACTATTCTCCATTGGATGCCCATGCTAACAAGTTTATAAAAGAACGCTATGATGAATTTACTGATGGTGCAACTATAAACCCAAGTACCTTACCGGTTTTAGGCAGAAATGTTTTATTATCATCCATTCATGATGACGTTGCCCTTACCTCTTTTGATGAACTCTGTGCGCAACCGTTAGGATCGATTGACTATATTGAAATTGCCCAGACCTTTAACCTGATCATCATGGCAAATATCCCACAATTATCCCCAGAAAAGCGTAATGAGGCAAAACGCTTTGTGCTGTTAATTGATGCGCTTTATGAGCATAAAGTAAAATTGATCTGTACAGCAGAAGTGAGTCCTGATGCTCTCTACCCAGAAGGTGACGGAGTATTTGAATTCAAACGTACTGTTTCCAGGCTGATTGAAATGCAATCAAAAAGCTATTTACACGCAACGAACAACATACTAAAGTCACATTAAAGGTAACTACTCAGCCCATCAGCAGACCAAAAAAGTATTTTTTATAATTAAGGAGACGGGATGAAGGGATCACCCGCATAATGTAGTACGCTTGAAAACCGATTTTTTGGCAAGTTTGAATTGGGCTGAGTAGTTACCATCAGGCCACAATCCAATCCATTTTGACTCAATTAAAAGAAGTCATCATCCATATCACCCAATCGCAATAGGGTACCAAAGCCATCTACACCATAGCTTTTCCTTAAAGTATTTAAATGTGAATTAAGAGCTAAGGTAACTCGCAAAAAATAACCTCCATTTTATTTTCTTAAATTTGAGGTTGGATAGTCACATAGTATTTTGGCAGTAAGGTATCCCGTTCTATCCGGTTG
>Ga0118677_10010143_pt1 | contig 14495 bp, 8 predicted proteins | sample AliMusrvi5mmetaG_FD_86154 | JGI IMG/M metagenome (GOLD analysis project Ga0118677, IMG submission 86154) | reverse complement strand
TCATAGACCCAGGCGTTCGCGTCAACTTGTGTGGAATTTTGTGTGAAATCGGGAGGCAAGTCCCCTCACTTCCTTCACAAGTCGTTGATGATGAGTCGGATACAACTTGTTCCGAACCCGATGGCGGACAGGGAGGGATTCGAACCCTCGGTGAGCTTACACCCACACACGCTTTCCAAGCGTGCTCATTAGACCACTCTGACACCTGTCCTAAAAAGGTCGCGGGGGGAGCCTAGGAGCCGCCGCTGACTTTGGCAATACTGATTTTTCGTGTTTCGGTCAGGCCGACGGAGTTACCATGGGCTCTTGCCTCCAGGAAACTTCCTTGGCCTTGGCCCAAAGTTCCTCAAGACCGTAATAATCGCGCATTTCCTGATGCATCACGTGAACCATCACGTCGATGTAATCCAACACGACCCAGCGGGTATCGGCCTTGCCCTCGGTATTGACCGGGCGCTGGCCGTGCCATTCCTCGACCAAGCCGGAGACATCGCGCAGGATGGCCCGCAAGTGAGGCATGGAGGAACCGGCGCAGACGACCATGAAGTCGGTCAGGCTGGAGACGCCGCGCATGTCCCAGACGCGGATGTTTTCCGCTTGGATTTCGTCGGCCGCATTCGCGCAAGCCTGTGCCAGTTGTTCTCCTTGGATCGCCATAAGTTTCCCTCGCGGGGTGCCCAGTGTAATCGGTGCAGCCACCAGAGCAACAAAATTTATCCTGCGATGCGGCACGTCCATTCTGGACATGGCGGGGTTGGCAGGACAAAGTGCGCCGACACAATGCGAATTGCGGACCGTTCCCTCGGCCGACAGGTGCCGTATAGCACGCTGTTTGCGCAGGCGCTGCCGGGTTTAGCCACCAGTCCTTGGTCTAGCCGACACTTTGAAAATCTCAGATATTCGGATAAGGGAATGACTGAAAATATGAAAAATCCGTCTTCTCAGTGGGTATCAGCGGCTTTAGCAGTAGGATTCGTGAGTTCAACACAAGCCGTCGATCGTACGGACTTCTCAGTAGCGCTGAAGCCGGCCCCACCCACCCGAGCGGGCCGGGGCCACCCATCTGCCGGGTCATGAAGTTGATGCGAAATCTCACCAAGGCGCTGCAGAACACGCGAAAGTTCTTTGCTGCCGAGCACGTCCGATTGCTGCCTTTCGTCGGCACGCTGCAACGCTACAATGCGACGAAATTCCTCCATGATGCGCGTGCGGCGGCTAACGTGACGATGCTGGCGCTGCCGCAAGCGATTGCGCACGCGACCATCGCGGGGCTGCCCATCGTTTACGGCATCCTCTGCTCGGTGATAGCGGCGATTGTTGCACCTTTGTTCGCAGGCTCGCGCTATACCATATTGGGTACCACCAATGCCACCGCCTTCATGCTGTTCAGCTTTTTTTCGGTCAATCCGGTACTCAGCGGGCGCTCCAGTGAACTGGTGATGTTGCTGACCCTGCTGGTCGGACTCATCGCGGTGGCTGGGGCGATGTTGCGTGTGGCGGATTTGCTGCAATATGTGTCGCGCAGCGTACTGGTGGGCTACATCGCCGGAGCGGCGACGCTGATCATGACCAACCAGCTCATCCCGATGCTGGGATTGGATAAGTTCGTTGATGCGCACGCCGTCACCAGCTTCGCGAGCTTGCTCATCGCCTTGGGCAAGGCGGTTTCCCACACCGATTGGGTCGCCATGGTTATTGGCATCACGACGCTGGCCGGGTACGCGGCCATGCGCAAGTGGCGGCCGAAGTGGCCAGCCTTCGCGTTGTCGGTACTGCTATCCTCGGCGCTATTTGGTCCGCTCATCCGCTTTGGCATTCCGCCCTTCGCCCACGCGGAAACCTTTGTCACCTTTGGCTTCGCCGATCTCGCACCCAAACTGCCGCGGCTGTTCCACCAAGGGGTATTCAACGACATCTCGATCTTGTTCGGAGTGGCGATGGCCATCGCCTTCCTAGCATCATTGGAAAATACCCTCATGTCCAAAACCCTCGCCGCTCGCACCGAAGAGCGGGCCGACGTCAATCAGGACATGTTCAGCGTCGGTATGGCAAATCTCGCCAGCGCACTGGGCGGCGGCATGCCCGCCTCCGGCTCGCTTAACCGCTCGATGCTCAATCATGAATCCGGTGCCCTCACCCGTTTCGCCTCGATGTTCTGCGGTGTTTACACCTTGATTTTCGCCCTGCTGATCGCGGCTTCCGTGGGTTGGGGCGTGCCGCTGATCGACTACCTGCCGCGAGCGGGCCTCGCCGCGCTCATCATCGGTCAGTCATGCTCGTTGTTCAACGCACGCCATATCAAAATTTGCCTGCGCTCGACCGGCGACGATGCAAGTGTGTTGGTCATCACGTTCCTTGCCACCTTGCTGGCGCCGCTGCATGTGGCGATTTTTGTCGGAGTGGCCATTTCCATCACCTTGTTCCTGCGCAAGGCCAGTCGGCCCTACCTCATCGAATACGAATTCAACGAGGTGGGGGAGCTGCGCGAAATGGGGGAAAAGCGCCAACGTCCGATCCCGTCCATTTCGATTGTTCACGTCGAGGGGGATTTATTTTTCGGGGCAGCCGAGTTATTTCGCACGCAAATCCAGCGAACCATCACCGATCCGCGGCTCAAGGTAATCATCCTGCGCCTAAAAAACGCCCGCCATCTCGATGCTACCAGCGTGATGGCCTTGGAAGACCTGATCCTGTTTATGCGGGAAAAAAACCTCCACCTGCTCGTTTCCGGTGCCACCCACGAGGTCTATCGCGTCCTCAAACAATCCGGCATCCTCGATACCCTCCAGGCAGGCTGCGACCGCGACGCCGGCCAAAGCAACCTGTTCCTCAACTCCCCCAGCAATCCCAACCTCTCCACCCGCGACGCCCTCAAACGCGCCCAACAACTCCTCGGCACAGACCAAGCCGATATCCGCATCTTCTTCGACCCCACCAAAAGCTAGCGAGGCCGCACTGAGGTGGGGCTCGCCACCGCCTGGGAGGGGGCTTGCCACTGCGGTGCGGAGCCGACACGTAGGGAATCCGACTTGCTCGCTCTGTTGTCGAAAACGAGGTCGAACACTAGGTTTCCGGACTTTAGCGCCGTGCATAACGGAAGCCCGGATAGGCACGCACGAGGTGACGCATTTCGAGCTTCATGAGGGTGGCGGTGACGATATGGGCGGGCAGGCCACAACGTTCGATGATGCGGTCCACGGCCGCCTCGTCACTGGTGACGGCAGCGAAAACAACGGCCTCCTCGGCGGGAAGCTCGGGAATGGAAGTGGGCTCCTCGGTGGGCGACGCCTTGCGGGCAAAGGGAAGTTCGCCGAGATCATCGAGGAGATGGCTGGGATCGGCGACCAAGGTGGCTCCGTCCCGGATGAGTTGGTGGCAACCGGCAAATGTGGGTTTGTCGATCGGCCCGGGTACGGCGAAAACCGGTTTGCCGTACTCGGTGGCAAGGTTGGCAGTGATGAGCGAACCGGACCAGGCGGGGCATTCGATGACGAGAACCGCACGCGCCCAGCCGGCTACAATGCGGTTGCGCATCGGAAATGTCTGTTTGTCCGGGGCGGTGTGCAGCGGAAACTCGGAAACTACGGCCCCGTGGCCATCTGCAATTTTTTCCGCAAGGCCGAGGTTTTCTGGTGGATAAAGCTGGGCCAGACCAGAACCAATCACCGCGATGGTGCGCCCGTCCGCCGCTATGGCGGCTTCATGCGCCGCGGTGTCAATGCCGCGGGCCAGGCCGGAGACAATGGTGAAGCCGGCGTTGGCGAGTTGGTAGGAAAACTTCTTGGTGGCCTGGGTGCCGTAGGTAGTGGCGCGGCGGGATCCGACGATGCCGATAGCGTGGCGGTCGCGCGGTTCGAGCTTGCCCCAGACATAGAGCAGCAGCGGATGGTCGTACATATCGCGCAGCGGAGCGGGATAGTCCGCATCGTCCTGGGTGATGACGGCGATGCCGCGCTGGGCTGCTTCGTTGAGTTCGGCGAGCGGATCGGCGTGATCTTGCCACGCGCGAAGGATGCCGGCGGTTTCCTCGCCGATGCCATCGACGCGCAAGAGGCGGTCCTTAGGTGCGGTGAGGATGGCGGCGGCATCACCGAATGTTTCCAGCAACCTGCGCACCCGGATCGGGCCGATTTTCGGTAACAGATTCAGGGCGGTTAAAGCTTCGAGCGGGGACATGAGAGGTAGCCAACACCTAGCGGGTTGAGTCGATACTGGAAAGAAGAAAAGAGACAAGACTTTTGAATTCAACGAAACATCAGTAGAACATTGGAAAATCGCTGGTTTTTCAACTCTTTGAAAATGAACGTGTAAACTTACTCAGGATGACGTGTGCGCGCGGAGGCGAGGAAGAAAGCGGGAGAAAGCGGGAGAAAGCGGGAGAAAGCGGGAGAAAGCAGGAGAAAGCGGGAGAAAGCAGAGCCCCATCCCCCCCCTGCCAACGGACAGACCATCCCATAAAACCAAATAATCAGCCATCAGCCACCCATCTATAAGGCTCTGATTCTTAATAAGTTGCAATCTTATCGGATTTTCAGATTGCCAAACCGGGGGAAATCATGGCACCATTCTAACCGAATCAATTGCGCTGCTGGCCTTTATGAAAACAACAAAATCACTCCTGATTCTACTTGCATCCATCGCGATGCTCTCCGCCGAAGACTACAGCAGCTTTATCGATAATACATACAAGAAGGACGCTCCAAACAGACGCTTTTCGGTCCAAGCACACCAAGAGAAGGGATGCGAAAAATTCGATGTGGAGATCATTGAACTCACTTCGAATAAGACAGTTTTGACCTTTGGCCCGAAAGCACGTTATATCGGAGCCGCTTGGAGCCCCGACAGCAAGCTCGTCGCCATTGAACAGAACAGAACCACACATGACAGCGCGGTTTCGGTATTCTCGGTAGGCAAGGAGATGGCTAAGCGGGTCGTTTTACCCAAGGTCTGTAACGATGAAAATGAGAGCGATGCCGTAATTGAATTCCCAACCCGAAAGCACGCGAAAATCACCAATTTTCAGAAATTCCACATCACCATGGCCGTTTTTCAGATCGAAAAGTGGGTTAATTCAGACACACTTGTCCTTTACGCCTCAGGAAGGGGCTGGTGGGGAGGAGATGTGGCCAAAGATGAAGACCGGCGTTTCGAAGCGAACTACACACTCACCATCCACTTCGCTGCTGACGGCACGTCTTCACTGCAAAAAATTGAGCTGTCGAATTATGACGAATTTAGGCCAACATGACATCCCACCGAATGACCGATACGTGGCAGGCAAGAGAAATCCGGTGGAAGCAAGCCCCAAGCTCGACGGAGTGTATGCGAAGGCGACGAGCGTCGTGACAAGAGTGGCAAGCCGCTGGCGCTGCCACGCATTCAAGCGCGACTGGCACGCCACTTTCGCAAGCATCCCGATGGCTCGCTGTAAGTAGCGGGGCACCGTCTTATCTAGCGAGCAAGGCTTCGTCCCAGTCTTTCCACACCGGATCGAGGTGTTGAGCGCGGAGCATGGCGGCCACCTCTGCACTGCTTCGGGTGTCACTGATTTGGAATTGCTCGGTGGCTTTATCGCAGGCGGACCGGGTGGCGAGTTCGATGCGGCGGCCGCGTACGGTGAGGTGGAGGTCGTCGCCACCGGCACCGGTGTAGCCGCCGGGTTCAGTGCGAGCCCCGGCAGACATGTGGGTGACTCCGAGGCTTGCCACGGCATCGCGCAGGGGGGCAGGTTCGCGAGTAGAAACGACAATGCCGACTTGCGGGAAAATAATACGAAAGGCCGCGATGAGTTTGACGAATGCACGATCCGGCAGAAGCAGAGCTGGATCGGGCTGGTATTGGTAGTTGCCGGCGTAGGGACGCATGCGCGGAAAGGCGACGGTGAATTGGGCTTTCCAACAATGTTTGTAGAGGTATTCGAGATGGGCGCACAGCGCCAGCGCCTCCGCCCGCCAGGGGGCCAGCCCAAATAACGCGCCGATGCCAATGCGGCGAAAGCCCCCCGCGTAGGCCCGCTCAGGGCAATTGAGCCGCCACTCGAAGTTGCGTTTGGGACCGGCGGTGTGCAACACTTCATAAACCGAGCGGTCGTAAGTCTCCTGATAAACGGTGAGCCCTTCCGCACCGTGGCGCACGATTTCGGCGTACTGAGCATCCTCCATCGGGCCGACCTCGATGGCGAGGGCGGGAATGAAAGGGGCGAGAGCGTCGAGGCAGCGTTGGAGGTAGCCATCGGAGACGAATTTTGGATGTTCGCCGGCGACCAACAACAGGTTGCGGAAACCTAGCGAGTGAAGGTGGCGAGCCTCGCGCACGACGTGTTCGACGCTCAGGGTGCTGCGCAGGATAGGGGCATCGCGGGAAAACCCGCAGTAGCTGCAATTGTTGACGCACTCGTTGGAGAGATACAGGGGCGCGAACAGCCGCATGGTGTTGCCAAAGTGGCGGCGGGTGAGTTGCTGGCTGCGGCGGGCCAACGATTCGAGCGCTTCACCAGACTCCTCGTCAAGCAAGCGCCCGAAGCGCCGCATCAGCGGTGTCGGGTGCTCAAGTAATTCCAGAAAATAATCAGCGAAGGCCATGGCCGGCACACCATGCCGTCCGCAGCCCCCAACGTCAAAGGCTTGCCGTGGAAAAATTCCTCCCTCGGCAACGATCCCAGGTGCCGGCCGAACTCGCGCGTCAACAAGATTCTTTAACCACGGGAGAATTCTCTTATTTGTCAACCGATTTGGGTGTTTCTGCTTGCGACGGTACCGCTAAAATCCTTGAAATGCTGAATGATGCTTTTCATGATTTTCCGTAGTTTCGTTTGATTCAGGTGGGTTGCCAGTTACGGCAGTGTAACATGCGGGTTACTGATAGAGAGCCCACGCTCATCGGTGACATTGAAATAAAAGATGATGGGCCGAACGGCCGGCAGTTTCACGGTCACGGACTTGCCGTTGACTTCGGCTGGCACGCTCTGCCAGACACGGTCCTTGGCATTGGCGTAATCCAGTTGGACTTTGGCCACGGATCCGGAGCCCGAGATAATGGCTTCTGCCTTGTCTCCGTCTATTTGTGTGGGGCCGATTTTCAACATCGGCACGCCCATGTTTAGATGGCTGTTGATGAACGCGTCCACCTCGGGAAATGTCCAGATATGGCCGTGCCCCCGGTTGATCTGGATGCATAGTGTGACGGGAGATTTGACCAGATTGTAGGACTTTTGATAGCTATCGAGCGGATAGGCAAAATCATTGGTTCCGTTCATGAACAACATCGGACATTGTGCCTGCCCGAGGTAGCACGATGGCTCAAAATTTTCGACCCAGCGCTTTTTTAGGTCATACGTCATTTTAGAAAAGTAGTTATCGACCCATGCGCTCTTTTCATGGATGAACCCGCATCCGTAAACCGGAACCGCCGCCTTGAAACGATGGTCCAACCCAGCCACGATACACGTCAGATAGCCGCCCCAACTGATGCCTGTCAGTGCGATTCTTTTTGGATCGACTTCCTTGAGCGAAGCGAGCAGGGAATGACCGCGGATAACGGCCGCCACCGCCTGATACGTCCAGATATCCTTGGTCTCGTCAGATGTGAAATTCCTGAATTTGACGTCATCGCCCTGATCCGGGCCGCCATCTGGTAAGCGCCCGGCAGGCCCGTTGCCTGCCAGATCCATCGCCAACGCCGCGTAGCCGTTCTTCACCCAGTGTTTGACCCAGTCGCGAAAGGCTGCGCCGCCTCCGCCATGGACGAGGACGACACCCGGAAATGGCCCGGGCCCATCGGGTTTGCCACAATAGGCAAACACCCGCGTGGGCTTGCCCTTGAGGGATTCTCCCTGATAGTACACCTCCCGGATCTGCTCTTTGGCCTCGCCCCAGGTCGCCGTCGGCACTTTGGCTAACGCCGCCATGTCCCACGGGCCGTCGTCAGTCGCCCAGGCAGAGGAAACCGAAGCGAACAAAATGCCGAGGCTGAGTAATTTTTTCATAATGATGATTCTCATTGGAAATTAGTGTGCGGCGATTGGAACCACGGCCAGTGGCCGCAACATCACTGGGCCAAGCAAGCCCGATGGCAAGAGCTGCGAATCCTTGCGCCAGTGACGCCATGTGGTGAACGTCACTCGTTGCGGCTCAGGCCGCGCCGAACCGGCGAGCAACCAGTCCGGCCAGCGCTTGAGCGGCAAACCAGCCCACTCAATGTCCTCGGGCAGTTGCTCATCGCCAATCAGACGGTTGGGCCACAGGTTGGTGATTTCAACTTCCAACGCGTTCTTTCCTGCCTTTGCGCATTTAGCTAGATTCAATCGATAGGGGGCTTTCCACAGAATGCCCAGGTTGTGGCCGTTGAGCCGGACTTCGGCGATTACCTGAACACGCCCCAAGTCGAGATACAATTCTCTGCCTTCACCTAACATTTCCTCCGGGATATCGAAGTCACGGCGGTAGGTGGCTGTGCCGGAGAAATACTTGATTCCGGGCTCTGGATGCTCGGCCCATGAGATCAACTTATCAAAAATGGCCTGCGCAGGGGCACCGCGGCCGGTTTGGAACGAAACATTCCAGGCGCCGACAAGCTCGAGCGGTTTCGGCATGGTGACATTACTAACGATATTATAGCTGCCCGAGTTGAGAGCCATCACATAGCGGCCCGAATCCCAGGCGTGCAACACGGTGCCTGTCGAATTGACCGTTAAGGTTGGCGCGGGCGGCTGATAGCTCACGGGCTTCTCTGGCAAACGCAGTTCGTTGCCATCGTCGAGCACTAGGTTTCCCAGGACGCCATCGATGGCATATTTCAGCCAGAGTTTTTTGGGTTTCTGGGGCGCGGGATCCCCCCCCGCCAGGTCCTTGTCAACCCGCACAGTGATGTGGCCATCATGGACCTTCTGAGAGACACGGGCGGTAATGTCCGCCAGCGCTAGCGGCAATACCTCAACCTTGTCGGGGAGAACACCGCCATAGATGCCGCGCACAATGCTCAACTCACCGGGACCATCGCCCGCTTGCGGCAGTTGCAGGATCTGGTGCTCCGTCACCGTCACCGTATGAGACTGCCCCCCGACCGTATAATCCACACGCATTTTCTTTGCCATGTTAGGTGACGGATCACCGGCAAAGTCACGGTAATCTATAGTTTCCAGGCGGCCGTCGCGGATCAACCGCCGCAGCGGTTCGGTGACGTCAGCCAATCCCGGGCCGCACTGCAACGAGCCATAACTCGCGGAAAGAATCTCCAACACGGGAGTGTGAAACGGCGCGCGCGCCGGTGGCGCGGTGAAGGATTTCACCAAGGATGCACTTTCAATAGACGGACGGCGGAATACCACAAAGACAGAACCGGATTGCTCAAGGTCCAGGGTCACACTGGTGCGACCTTTCTCGATGCTCCAGCATGAGGCATCCTCAATAGTACCAGCCTCAGCATCCCATAACTCCGGCTGGCGGCCAGCAACCCGAAAGGTGCATACCGCGCTGCGAGGCCGTGATTCCTGATTAGATACTAGGTAAACCTCGGCTTCCTCGATGCGGCGGTGGATGAATGGCAAGGCCGTGTTTCCGACGGCAGTCTCGCAGTCAGGGGCTAGCGCCAGTTGCCCGAGCGCCGCCTCGACCGAGTGCCCGCTGATGACGCGCCCGGCACCGAAGGCATGCTCACCCATCTCTTTGCCCCAGACTTCCTCAGCGATGGTCCGCACCTCATCGTCACATCCAGGATAACCTGCCAGACCCGGCGCTTTCTGAGGCTTGGGCGCCATCACCGTGGCTCCTTTCCCCACCAAGTCTCGTACGATGTGGGCCGTAGCTGGCGTCATCCACGGGGTCTCAGGCATAACTAACAAACTGTAACTGGTGCCTGCCGGAGTTACGATCCTGCCCTTACTAACAGTGAGCTTCGGTAGCAGGTCAGTGCCGCAGGCATCGTAATCGTAGCCCTTGGCCTTGAGGTCGGGGCGATGGACTCCTCCGCTAGGTGCGGCCTCGCCGCCGAAGAACAGCACATCCGCCACGGGTTGTCCCAGTTGCAAGAGGGATTGGCCGCGAGCCACATACGTCAACCAAGCATGGGATTGCTCCCACCATGTGTTAGTGCGGCCAAAATGGGTACCCCAACGGCCCATGGTCATGGCGGGAGCCTGGTTGAGCCACGGTTGATGCGCATAACAATGCAGGATAAATCGGTTCACCCCCCCGCACCATTGCAAGTCGCCCAGAGCCTTCAGTGATCCCGGATGGTTTAACCACTTACCATTTTTTTGATCTGCAGTAAAAGATTCCGCGCCGATGATGCTCATTCCATGAGTATGTGCGACAGAGGCAGCCAGTTTGACAGAATCCGCTTCACCCCTATCAGAATCCGCCCAGAATTCACCCATGAGAATATCAGCCTTGGCACCGACTTGCAGACATTCATACGGGCCGTTATACGGTTCCATAGTTGCCATTATGCCATTCTTTCGGCATACTTCGCTGAAGTAACCATAGTAGTTTTCAAAAAACAAATCACCGATCGTGCGGCGGAAATCCCAGAGGAAGCGCTCGGTTATCTCGCCACTGTCCACATAGCGACCGGCTAATACCGGCAAGAATGGAAGCGGATCGTAGCCACGGCGTTGGATAAACTCGGCGCGAAACCGAGGTGTCCAGTTGTTGCATCCAACCTCATAACTATCGATGAGGCAGTGGTTGAGAGAATGGCCCACCAGCGGCCCGAGTTTAGCAAGAATTGGAGCCACACCGCCAGCCCAGAAGGCGTCGAAAGCCTCGCGACTGAGTTTATCCACTTCCAACCCGCGACCCGCTTCAGGGGCCGGACTGTTGATCGCACCCGTGGGCGTGTGGCCGATGCGCAAGATCGTCCAATCCCCGGCGGGCACATCCCATGTGAGTTTGCCATCCTCTGTTAGAAGTTTGGTTAAATCAGAAATTTTCGAGTGTTGGATTACGGCTTGCGGCGCTACCTCGGCCGCAGACGGTTGCTGGCCATAGGCACTCGCACCGCTGAGCGACTTGCGAGCCAGATTATCGATGGACACCTCTTTGTGAGGTGTCGGGAACGCCAGCAGCGCGATATCGCGGTAATAGTCAAGCGTGGCATTGGGCTGGGGCACCACAGCATCGAAGTGCATCGGTCCGTTGACACGCAACTCGCGGGACACCACGGTTTGCATGGCATGTTCAGGTTTTATCCACGGTCCGCCGCTCGACGACCAACCGGCACAGTTATGGAATCCCAACTCCATACCTAACCGTTTGGCCTCAGTCGCGGCGTGGTGGACGAGATCCAGCCATAATGGCGACATAAAAGGAGCTGGGCCTGCTGGAATCTCCTCGTCCACATTGAAAATCTGGGCACCGTTGATGCCGACACGCTTCATCGCCTCCAAATCGGCAGTGATGCCTTCCTTGGTGATATTGCCGTTCATCCAGTGCCACCATGTCTGGGGCTTGGCTTGATTTGGCGGAGTCATGAAGAATTCCGCCAGATCATCCGCCCGCGATCGGGCCAGCACGCAAATTGAGCACAGCAGCAATAATCGCGTGAATCTATTTAGCATCATCGATCTCATTGTCAGGGATTATCGTGGATTGGGCTTCGTGGCCTCCAGCGGCACCTCGCAGAAGGTGAGTGCGGCGAGACCGTTCTTGCCGTAGAGCAGGGTCTTGATGTCCCACTTCTTGTCGGTTAGGTAAGTGATACTACTGGCGCTGGACGGGGCGGTGAGCTTCAGCGTGAGCAGGTTGCCCGACACGCTACCCGAAGCGATTTTTCCCGCCTCTCCGTCCAGATAGAACTGGCTGGCGAGTGCGTCGATCCAGGCCACCGGTTGATCGAACTCGAGGGCTATCTCATCCTTTTTAGCGGTGGTATAGAAGGCATTTTTCAAGTCAGCGGAAGAGATTGGCTGAGTGAATAACTTGCCATGAATGTCGCGCTCGAGCAACGGGGCCATCGTTTGTCCCATTTTCTCATAGTCATTGGTTTTGAAATGGCAGTTGGCACCGCTGGGGATATCCAGAGTGGGCACGACGCTGAGGCTGGAATAGAGACGCGACAGGCGGCGCTGAACATCGCGCAATTTGTCGCTGTTTCTGGTCCCGCCCTGGGAACAGGCGTTGGGCCAGATTTGAAATATATAGTAATGCCGGATGTTCGGATAGTCTTGTTTCCAGGCTGAAGTAAGCGCCAGCCAATACTTCTCGTACATCTCGCAACCATAGCAATTATCCGGGCCGTCACTCCCCTGATCGGCTTCACCTTGGTGCCACATCACGCCGCGAATGCCATGGGTCAATTTGGCCGCGATTATGCGCTGCTTGAGGTTAGTGTAGATCGGGCGTTCCTTGTTGGCTGTTTTGACATGATCGGGCATGTGTTGATCAATGCGGGTGCCGCCGACGGCTCCGTTGAGTATGCAGACAGGAATCTTTGTGTCCTCAACGAGTTTTTTTGCCAGAGCCATGCCCCACACACTGATGAAGTGGACTCGGTCCGGGGAGGTAGGAGTCAAGCGTTCCACCACGGCATTGCCCCACTCGCCGGCAAGTGGATCGGCAGCCTCGCCGCAACCGCCAAAACTGCGGATCCACGGGCTATTGGTGCGCGTTAGATCCTGGCGCTTGTCGGTCCCCTCGTAATTGAAGCCCACGGCATTGGACTGACCTTCGATGATATAGGCATCGCCGCACACCAGATTGGATACCGACTGCTGGATTTTCTCAGTACTGCCGCTCTTGGTTCCGAACTCAACCTTGTAGATGATCAGTCCAGCCTTGAGCTTAACTGAAAAAGCATAACTCTTGTCTGCTTTGGGTTTCTGGATTTCGGTTTTGACCAGCTTGTCGCCGGCATAAAGCTTTAGAAATACCCCGTCGGCGGCTTCGCTCAGCGTCCCGTTGTAGAAGAGCACGCCTTCGTTGTTGTCGTCTCTAGCGAAAAACTGGTTATCCACGGGTTTTTCATCAGCATCGGGGGGACGCTGCACCCACACCTCCTTAGCGGGTTCCTTGACAGCGATTTGGATGGTTTGGGTCATGGGCTTTCCGCCGTTAGACACAATTGCCGTGATGCTCAGCATGCCGCTGTTTAGACTGCGTTTAAGGATGAGTTTGCCGGGGGTCTCCTCGTCGATGACGGCCAGACCGGAAACGCTCCACTGAGTTTTCAGAGTGGCGGCACCTTTTGCCTGCAAGGCTGGCATATTGGTGATCTGAGAAACCACCTCGATCGGGTCCCGGCCATTCCAGGCCGACGGTGCGTTCAGGGTGTAAACCGGATCGGGTATGTCCTCCTTGATAGAAACCGGGATATCGATGGTTCTAACCTGGCTGGCAAAGACAGCCTTGAGTTGGAGAGTGAACGAGTCGTCGCCCGTCACGCGCCCTGCATCCAGTGTGAAGGAGAACCGGTCGGCTGCGGCCAGGGTTTCCTTGCCTCCGCGTTTGATGATCCAGTAGAGCTTTTGCGCACCACCCGCCTTGGCCGTCACGGTCACGCTCTTGCCTTCCAGCAGGCTAATGGATTTTGTGGACACGGCGAAGTCGCTGCCCGGTTGTACCAGTGGTCCGACGACTGATTGCAGAGGTTTCTGGTTTTCATACTCGAGCTTCACCCAATCGGCAGAGCGGGTGACATTGGAGATGCGGGCCTCGTCAATATCGCCGACATACTTGTAGTTATCACACCAACCGCCAAGATACATGCGTGCCGGGCTTTTGATTGCCAGCGGGGCGCTGGTGGATTTCGAGGTGCCGTCAAGGACTCCATTGACATAGATTCTGGAATCACCATTTTGAAAGGTGTGAACCACATGCACCCAATCGGACAAAGGAAGTTTGCCCTGCCCTTGAACGTCCGCCCCGGAAAACCAACACTCCACCTTGATGTGCGGAGGACTGGCAATCTGAAGAATCAATTTCCCCTGCGGTGCATCATTCCCCCAAGCCATGATGGGGGCGTTCGTTTGCTGGGCTCTGAACCAAGCTTCCGTAGTATGCGGGCTGGAACCCGTCGGATAGGTGGCGATCTTTTCGCCGCAATTAATCCCCATGCCGCCGGGAAAATGCCGACTCGCGCCAATGAGCCCGGCAGCCCTAGTGGTGCCCGTATCCTTTGCCACCGTCGATCCCACTTCATCCGTCACCGATTCGCCCATGTGCCAGACGCTGAGGTATCCATTCGAATCGTTGAACACCGCCTTGCCGTTCGTTTCTCCCGTCGCATCGGACTTACCCCAGAACATGTCAATCTTCTGACGCGCGTTGCCCTGGATGGTGGGGATACGCACCCAGATGGCAGCAACACCTGCGGCAGCATCCCATTGATCAATCTGATAGGTCAGTGCCTTGCCCGCTACGGCGAAGCGAACATCCCGGCCATCAGTCTGCGCTTGCTTGAAATCAAACGTGTCTTTGTCAAGACGCACCAGCAGCGGAAAGCCCTCCTCTTTGGCGGTGGGCGGCAGGTTCGCGCAATCAGGTGTTGTCAGAATGTAGAAC
>Ga0118677_10010142_pt1 | contig 14495 bp, 16 predicted proteins | sample AliMusrvi5mmetaG_FD_86154 | JGI IMG/M metagenome (GOLD analysis project Ga0118677, IMG submission 86154) | reverse complement strand
GTGTCTTTTATCGTGCTGAAATCATTACTTTCGATATGCGTATCAATATCAACCAAGAGCATCGCAATATTGTTCAGCTTAGTATCGCTGTAATGTGATTGATAGCTTAGCTTAGCTTTACCGATAACATGCCAGCACTGGTATCTTAGGTGGTTGGCTGATAATGGTTTTGTCATATACTGGCTTGCGCCATTAGCAATAAAGTCTTTGTTGTGCTCAGGGTTGTCGTCAGCGGTCATAATAATAACCGGTTGCGACGGATCGATCCGCATGATCTCTTCAAGAACTTCATGGCCATTTTTATCGGGAAGCATGTAGTCAAGTAAGACTAAGTCATGGCGATAATACTTAAAACATTCAATTCCAGTCGCTCCGTTAGAGCACAAATCAATCTGATAATAATCTTTGAGCGTTAAACAAACGGCGTCAGCAGAAAGTTCATCATCCTCAATGATTAATAGTCTAGGTCTTTCAGACAAGAGGTAAGACTCACCTTTATTTTTATATTCAATATAATCCTCATAAATACTTAAAATGGTTTCAGACAAAACCAAGGCATCATTTCCGCTAATAGCATGAAAGCCATATTCTCTTGCCAGAATCGGCGGAATATCCAAATCATCTTCGTGTGTAATTAAAATAACAGGCCTTGCGTAATCGATAAGCTTAGTAGAATGAATAAGCTTAGACAATTGCCAGATATCCATATCATCAAATAAGTGCTCGGTAATAATAAGGTCGTATTTATTACTCTTTATACTATGAATAAATTCATCAGTAGATCCAGCCGTTAAAAACGTTGGAGGATCAATCGCATTACAAATGGAGTTTATTTTAGTGACCGAGGCAATAAAGTCGCTATCGTTTGAAGCTATGATGATATTCATATTTTATTTGACTTAAGCGTTTAAATTAAATGAGTGTTGCAGGGATTTGCCGCAATTTCAATGTTGCAGCTCTATTTATTTTACAACATTTGTGTGATATTCGATTACGCTGGCACAGTATTTCTAAAAGTTCTTTTTAGCATTACATCACGACTAGGCTTTAAGGTTATGCTGATAGCTGGAGTCACGTCTTGCTCAGTTTTAACTGACATGACTCTTAAGAATGTAATGATGATAAGCATCATTTCAAATTCAGCAAGATGACGACCGATACAGCTATGTATGCCTGCACCGAATGGAATAAAGCTAAATTTATGCCTAACAGTATTACTTAAAAAATGTTCAGGATAAAACTCATTAGGTTTTTCCCAATATTCATTGTCGCGATGTGTCTCGCAAATAGTCATGACCAAGGTTGTTCCTTTTGCAATATCTTTACCGCCTATCGTAACGTCTTCTACTGTGTCTCGACTTAAAGCAATGGCTTGTGGGTACAATCTCATTGATTCATTGAGTGCTGCCATGGTGTACGTATAGTGCTCCATGTTCTCAGCCGTTAATGGTAGGTCAGATAAGCGATCTATTTCTTGAGTGACCTTTTCATGTTTATCAGTATTTTTTGCTAATAAATAGAAAAGCCATATTAACGTATTAACGGTTGTGTCTTGACCTGCCAGAAATAACGTAACTGTTTCATCATTTAGCAGATTATTCGTCATAGCGTCGCCCTGCTTGTCTTTACTAGCCATCATCATAGAAAGCAAATCATGGCTATCTGGATGCGCTATCGAATGATTTATTTGTCTTTCAACATAGCTTTTAAAGTAGTTAACCGCCCTTTGCATACGTCTATTTCTAATAAAGAATAGATGCTTAAGCCCGCTCTTACCAAGCGTCGCAGTAACAAAATGAGGGAACAAGCCTTTTAGGATAACATCAACGCAATGCATTAATTGTTCATCTGGCTTGTCGGTATTTGAGCCACTAAACATAAGCCTGACGAGAATCCTTTGGACAGTAATCTTCATCTCTCTTGAAAAGTTAACCTCTTGATGTCCATATCTCTTTATTCTGCTGGTCGTGAGCTCGGCTTCCTCTAAGATAATATCCTGCCAAACGCCAATAGCCTGCTTTGCAAAGACAGGCTGCATTAGTTTTCTTTGATTAACCCAAAGGTCGCCCTTGCTATTAAATAAGCCATTGCCAAACATGGTGAGCTTTGCTTCATAGAGAGAGTCCCTATTAACGCTCCCTTTACCTTCAAGTGTAAAAATCTCCTGAAGGTATTCTGGGTTTGATACAAACAAGATGGGCTTGTTAAAAAATCGAGTATGGATAATGTCACCATACTTTTTATGTATGGTGAGCAAGACAGACCACGGATTAACAATGAGCTTAAGTAAATAAAAAAACATTAAAATGATATTTTAGCTTGGCCCAAAATAGTTCTACCCATCGTTGGTATGTCGCCAGGCATGAGTACCCAGCTTTGACTAGGTTCCATCGTATTAACATCAAATATATTGTTGACGCGTAACGTTAAATCAAGCGGCTTTGCAATTTTAGTTGTTAAGGTGGCGCCTGTTGTAAAGTATCCAGCTAAAGGTGCTCTAGGATCGCTAGATGAGCGCATTCTTTCGCCAATCCAGTTAGTCTGTAGACCTATTGACCACTTAGGTGTTATTTGAAAATGCGTTAAAGACTTAACCATATTAGTCGGCATAAGTCCGGTGCTGGTTGTTTTTGGGATGCCGTTATAGGAATAGTTAACGGATGTATTTAATTTATCCGTTATAGCGTATCTAGCCTCTGTTTCAAAGCCAACGCTATCGATTGAATTAGCATTGAAGAATCCAACTGGAACTAGGCTGGTTGTCGGTAAAGAGGTAATGAGGTTATCTGCTTTGTACCAGTAAAGGTTTCCAGAAGTAGTTAAATCTCTCGACCATCTTTTTTCTACCTGAAACTCAACACTATCAATCGTCTCAGGCTTTATGAGAGTGCTTGCCGTCATGGGTTGATTCAACTCAAGGAAAGACGGCGGTCTAAATGCATGGCTATACATTAGCTTAGTCGTTAAATCAACTTTAGGATTCCAGATTAAGGCGACCCTAGGACTTATTCCTGGTGAGACGTCAGAATAATAATCATATCTAAATCCAGTTGTTAAATTCCAGTTTGAAGCAAAATTCCATTCATCTTGAAGAAGACCATACGTATTAACGCGTCCAGTTGACGCTAGGATAGGGTCTTTGCCGAAAGTCGATACATTAGTCAGCGGGATTTGCTGAACATAATAAGGTGAGACGATGGCGTTAATTTGATTGGTGCCTGAATCCCAATAGTTTATGAAGCCTGCTCCGCCTGTTATAACGTGATCAGTTAGGCCTGTGTAGCTTGATTGCGTTGTTAGACCTATAGTGCCTTGAAATCCAGACCCAACTGCCAATACACCGCCTGGCAATAAACCACCCATAGTGCCAGCAGGTAATTCATATAAATGCGAGGTTGGACTCTGACCTAGATAGTAAATAGTTGATTTGTTATCTAGCGTAGTTGAAAGCTGATTTTTCAAAGATAAATCTGCGTTAAAGACATTATTGTTAGTAGAACCAATATTATCTAAAGCATAATATGCTCCAATACCTGTTTGTACATTATTGAATCGTTGGTAGCCGCCTCTAAATTGTAACCAGTCTTTATAGCTTACATCTACCCGCGCATCCACATCGTCACGCCCATAATTAGTGTAGCCAGGCGCTTGAGAAGCATGTGTTCCAAATTGACTATCTACAATTGTTTGAGCGTCTTGAGTAACAAGCCCTTTAAATCCAGTTGTTGTTCCACCTTGTACTGAGCCGCTAAACTCAAGGTCTTTTTTCTTGTCGCCATACTCAATCCATCCAGACTCAGTATTTTGGTTGCCAATATAAGTGCCAGCATCTCCACCTTTGAGTTCGCTCCCCGTTTTTAAAACGATGTTAATAACACCAGTGGTCGCATCGCCACCGTAAAGCATAGAGCCAGGACCACGAATAACTTCTATGTGAGATATGTTTTTGACGGGCATATTCCAGCCAAAAGGCTTGCCTCCAAATAAAGCATTTCGCATAGGTATGCCGTTTACTAACATCAATACTTGAGAATTAGATTCTGATGAAATTCCACGAAAAGAGACAACATTAACGCCAGATCTTGCTTGGCTCACATGAACACCTGGCATGTATTCTAATACATCAGTAATCGATCTAGCGCCAATACGATCTATTTCTTGAGCAGTCATTACTGTGGTGACTGCTGGACTCTGTTTCTTCGGGACAGGTCGCCCAGAAGCAATTGATTGTTGGTCATTATCACCGTATAGGTCATCAATCTGATTGGTTTCAGCGGCTGCTGATCCAATAGAAGCAATGGCAATAATGAGTGATTGGCAGATTAGTGGGGAGATTTTTTTTGTGATCATGATTATTGTTATGTGTGAGCAATATAATAGGTTACTCAATAAATACTTATATAGAAATAGGGTAAAAATTCTGTAAAAAAACTGTGGTTAATTTATGCTATAAATAGATCATTTTAATATAAATAATGATATGCAAATGATAAATGCATTAAAGATTTCAAAAAAATAATAAAATTAAACGTCATCTGTAAAGCAATAGCTGCCATATAATCCAGCGTTATTCGTAGCCAATAATAATAGGATCAATCGGGGCAGGTGGTGCAATTTGATGATGAGTTGCAAGAATCAGATCATCTAAGGTAAGTCCACAATTGGGGACGAAGTGCTGCATAAAAAATAGCGTTTCAGGACCTGCGTTTTCTTTAATGTCTTTGGTTAGTCGAACGGATGCGCTAATAAACTCTTGATTACCGGCTTTTAGTTCAAGCTGACATTTAAGATAAGCCGAGATTCGATCTGCTGCTTTAATAATGCGAGCATGATCTTCTGGCATTTCATCATGAATCAATAAAGGCCTGAAATCATTACGTAGCTTTTCGGGTAATAAATTGAGTAATTCAAGCTCAGCCTGGTGCTCAATTTGGCGGTATGCTGTTAGTATTGAAGGTGAGTGGTATTTTATTGGCGTAGGCAAATCGCCTGTTAATACTTCGCTGGCATCATGATACAAAGCCGCTGTAGCGATAGCATTGGCATCAAGCGTCCCATTATAGTATCTGTTATTAATTAATGCTAGTGAATGAGCAATGACGGATACTTCCCAGCTATGTTCCATGACATTTTCTTCAACTGAATTTCTCTTTAATCCCCATCGCTTAATCCAGCGAAGCTTTGAGATATAGGCGTGAAAGCTACTATTTAGGCTGCTACTGTTGGTCGTCATAAATTAATCCCCGAATATAAATAATATTAATACCATTATACCATAAATATAAGGTAATATACGAAGCGCTATTTTTATTTAAAGCCGAGGCGAATCTTCGCCATCAACAAAAGCTTTTTTAGCGGAAAAGAATCAATGGCCATTAGGGCTATCACCATGATCAGAGTCGCCATCTAAATGTGTTGGTTGCTCAGGTTTAGCTGGCTGCTCATCTGTCAAAGGTAGCTCAACAGAGCCAATGCCATCTTCAGCCTGTAATGTTTCTTCTGGCGCATGCGCTTCAGCCGAAGGCAACTGATCTTCCTGTGCCGGCTGATCCAATAGTGTGCTTAATTGGGTGCTAGTGGTTTTTATTGTATTGTCCGCCTGCGGGAGTTCTTTTTTTCGTAGGGTTGCGCGCATATTCAAAAAATGATTCCTGACCATAAGTTCAAGCTGGTCTTTTTGATCCTGGGTTTGTGGTAGGTAATGAAATAAAGTGTCCTTAGTTATACGGGTTGCTAAAGGATGGCTGTCTAGTTGATCTTCAATACGTTGACTAAAGATGCCTCCGTCATTAGAATCAACAATTATAGTTGGCTTATCCTTAATAGTGTTATAACCCACCTTAACCGTTCTCGACTTATCATTAATATCGATGCCGTTGGAATCACCCCTAGCGCCGTCTAAGCGAACAGTTAGGAAAAACGCTGCGGCAGTTTGCCTAAGAATAGCGGCAGAGATCTCAATATCGACATTGTTATTTAGTGATTCAATTAGATGCGTTAGTTGATGAAAGTAATCGTAGCTAGACATCATTGCCTCTCTATAAACCATCTGCGCTTCAATCGCAAGATCGAGAACATCTGTAAGTTCATCATCAGTGGCTTTTTTGCTTTCTTTTAAGTCACGTAATTCATTATCCTTCTCTACAACAACGTTTTTTAATCGCTTAATCTCATTATCTTTTTCAATGTTAGCGTTTTGTAATACAGTAAGTTCGCGTTTTTTTTGGGCATTAAAGTTTTTAATATCCACATTTAGGTTGTTTATCTCAACTTTAAGATTTGTGCCTGCGAGCGATAATTTGTCATGACTCTCGCATAATCTATTATGCTTAGCCACCAAATTATTATATTTAATCACACGAGCTTCGCACTCTGAAAACAGTTGATTGTAGTCATTTAGCGCATTTTCTCGGCCATTCTCATGATAATTTCGATCAATCCTCATGCTATTGAGCTGCATCTCAAAATTATTGGACTGGTTCTGCCAGTAGGATGATTGGCCCTGCCAGTAATAGGAATCGCTCATGTGATTTTGCTCCGTTAAAATTAAATTAAATGTCTATTAGTCAGGATATTATTTTATGCTATTATACTACACATCGTTTACTTAGGTGCTATTGGAGTTGGGTATGGAAAATAAAATTAAGGCAACAGTGATTCAGCATGCATCTGCAAATGCGTCGCTGTTAGAGCAGGGCGTTGATGTCATCGCTATTACCGATATGTCAGACGATGAGCGCACTAAGCATCTAAAGGAACTGCATGATATGCTGGAAAAACGCAGCTTTGATCAGCTCATTCATGAATTAAAAACCAGTCTATCTGAGAGTTCATTTATTAAAGAAAATGAGTTTTTCAAATCAGAAATACGAGACAGCAGCCTTACTGGCGGGATAGATCGCGCGAAAAAAAATAATGACGCTCAGAAATTAAGGGGCACTTCTAATACAAATAATCAACCAACAACAGAAGATCCTCTATTAGCCGCACAAGAAGACGCTGTTCAAGACGAGATTAACCAGGAAGATGTGGTAGGTGCGTCAATTGTCGAGCCAGAAGTAATCACTAATGAAGGAAATGTTAGCCATACTCAGGATGAGCTGTTCAAATCCAATCCAGAAACAACAAGCATTATTGACGCGGCGCTGATAAAAGGCGATGCCGCACATCAAGATATCGACATAAAAGATGATGTTGATGCTGTCAAAGCTGCTGCTATTAGAAATGAAAGCGCCCATCAGCAACGGGAAAGCAATGATCAATCACCTCAAAGATCAGCCCAAGCATCGGGTGGCGGTGGTACTACAATTCGACTATTCCCCAACCTTTCCTTTAGTAGAAAGAAAGCGGAAACCAAAGAAGCCGCTACAGACCCCGCTTCAGTTAAAGGCGAGAAAATCTTAGATCCATCAGCCAATGCGCATCATCAAGCGGATGGGCTTAGAAAAAAAGGCGTTGATATAAGCAAGTGTAGCGATCAAGAAACTCAAATTTTTAATCGTGAATTGACGGTTAAGAGACAAGCGCGCGCAGAGTCTGTCGTGCAAACAAACAAATCATTACAAGACAGTGAGGCCTCTGTAAATACTGCCTTCAAAGATTACCAGTCAATCTTCCCTGAAGCGCTTCAAAAAGAGCTTAGCAGTACAGACTCTCAGGAAGGTCGTAAGGCATTGGTTGACGAGGCTGTCTTGTCAGGCAGCGTCAATAAAGATGAGCTTAACGCAAAAACACAGCAAGTAGCACAAGCTATTTCTAATTACGAAGGCAAAATTATAGACGCCGCAAAAGGGCTTACAGAGAAAGGTCAGCCTGAGGATGCAGAATCATTGGCTGATCGATTCAAAGATAAAGTAACTAAGGGTAGCGAGGACAGTTTTTTTAAAGACTCACAACCTAAAGATGTATCAGAAAGACTACAAAAGCTCAGCGAAGATGTAGGCAAAGCGATTGCCGCCATCATTAGCAAATTGTTTAGCTGTTTTAAAAGTGGCGACGATGAAGATCAGACGATGAGAATGTAATGTTTAGTCTAAAAGCTGTGATGACCCAAAAAAACATATCAACCATTGAAATGCGAGTGCATTTTGATGAGGGTGATAGCGAAATCTATGATGTGTTTCGTAAAAACAAACAAGGTGGCAGTCTAGTTGATCTAGTGTCGCCTGCCGAACATCTTTTCTTGAGAAGCAAGTGCTCTGAGATTGCGATGACCCATAGCTTCGATTATGACGTTTATTTCTGCATCATTAGGTTTGAGGTTGACGATCAAGGCTTGGTATCTGGGCTTTCTGAGTATTTTGTCCATGATGACCCTGTCGTAATTAATGCGGGTTCAACTGCTGATGCTATTGAGAGCCACCAAGAGGTATCAAGACTTATAAGGTCGTATGCGATTAAGCAGGAGGTCATTGATCTAATTTTTGGTGAGGCCGTAGAGTTGCCGGCAAAAGCAAATAATACGCAACAGTCATTTACTGATAGTTATTTAGAAGACTATTTAAGACAAGCAGTACCTCGTCAGCCCATTTCATATAGTCAATCTACCAACAACATCATTTTGGAGTAATTTATGAGTTCACTTAGAAGCATCATAGAAAAAGTTAAGCTAAAAAATATACGTACCAATATTAGCCTCCATGATGGCGATATTGAAGTTTACTACACTGATGTTTCAAGGCGTGAAGATGACGTTAATTTACCAGAATATGGAGAAATGATTAACAAAGAAACCAATACTGTTTTTTCTCCAAATGAAATGAAGTACCTGGAAGAAAGGTGCTGCGATATTGCTGAAAAACACGATTTTGATGAGGATTACTATACTTGCGTGGTTAGTCTTAATATCGATGATCAAGGTCTGGTCTCTGGGTCTGCCACCTATTGTGTTGAAGAAGATACGCCCACAGAAATCGACTCAGATCTAACGATTGAAGGCATTCAAGATAAGTTAGACGCAAACCAAGAGGCTAAGGACTATCTTAATTCACTGGGCGAAACGATATCAGTGCATGTGCATTACTCAGGCGGCGCTGATTCTGGTGAGATTGACTACGCATCTCTTGAAAGATTGGATCAATATAAGATTAATGACGAAGATCCAGAACCTGACCTACTGGAAAATCCTCACGCCAAAAAACTAATTGATTCCATTATAAGTGACATTGGTTATGACTGGTGGAATAACGACGGCGGTACTGGGGATGTTCAAATTGACATCTCCAAGGGCAAGGTGGCTCATATTAATGCTGAAGCCTTTTACTACGTACGCACGCCTGTGGAAGTTGATACTATCGCTATCAATCAAGGTCTCATCGATTTTCTCATTGAAACAGATATTGAGCATGCGATAACGGCTGTTGATGGGAATGAAGCCGTCCAAGAGCTCCTAGATAGTCAGTGGCAAGAGTATTTGGCTGGCGATGTTTTTGATCCGCTGGAAGGCGAATCAGCTTCGCTAGGAATGTAGATGAAAAATCAAGCTCACTTGGAGTGTAATCGTGACTACGCTTAAAGAGATTATCTTAAATAACAACTTATATAGCATTCAAGTTGATGTCTCATATCCTGACACTTATGTGGCCGGCATTTACCAAATAGGTAAAGACGGTCGCATGATGGGTGAGTTTAAAAGTATCGCAGCTAAAAGCGATATCGAAAGCCTTGGTGAAAAATGCTATGACATTGCTGAAAGCCATTGGATTCGAGGCGATCTAGTCTCTTGTGAAGTTACTATCAGTGTTGACGATAATGGCATAATAAAAGGTACGGCTGAATATTCAACTAGCGAAGAAGAGTCAGAGCCTATTGATACGTTGCCAACCTTTGATAGTGTTCAGCAGGCGCTAGTTGCTCACAAAGAAGCGCTTAACTATTTTAAATCCTTTGTTGAGCCACTAGAAGTTGACATTCGCTACTCTGGTGGTGGAGATGATGGATCAATTGAATGCGCAACACTAAAGAAAGTCGGAGATCCAGTCGTATTGGATGACAACTTCTTATCTAATGACCTTGTTCGTGACTGGATAGAATCGGTAGTCGAAGGTATTGGTTACGATTGGTACAACAACAATGGCGGCGCTGGCGATATTCATATTGAGATTACCGATGGCATAGTCACAGGTCTTGATATTGAGGCTTTCGTCTATGAGGATGTCATTGTTGTAGCTGAAACACTGGCCATTAAAGCTGATGTATTAGCCTTTCTCCTTGAAAATGAGCTGGAATCATTAGCGGATAGGAATGGTCTATCCCATGCTAAATGGTTGGAGCTAATCGACAAAACGCTACTTGAGCCATTACCCGCTCAAGAAGATGACGAAGAAACAACAACGTCTCCTGGCATGTAGTTATGCATAACGTTAGCCTCTCTCTCGCAAGTTACCCAGGCATGTCACCACTAAGCGCGATGTCGCGCTATGCATCTGAACAACTGAGCGATCCTATTTTTGGGGTGCTCAGTCAAGATCATGTGCAAATTTGCCCGCAAAACTGCATTAAAAAGTTTGACGAAGCGCATGCGGAAGGTCTGATGTCTTTGTTTCCAGATACGCACTTTCGGCTGCACGCCAATGTAAAAGTATTGGATGAGCATCATCCACTGGCAGACCTCAGTAGCTATAAGCTTTACGCTCGCTATTTTAGTCGCCTTGCAGAGTTATCTAAATTCATCGGTGCACCAGCCTACACCCTGCATGCCGGACAAAGAAAGCATTGTTCATGGACGGACATCTTACGCTTTAGAGAGAAAATCGAAATACTGATGGGCGTGCCTGTGGGAATAGAAGGCCTCTATCCAACGCCCACCAATAAATACTGGCTAGATAGTTGGGAAGGTTATGCGCAGCTATTCAAAGAAGACATTCCTTATGCACTAGATTTGTCGCATCTTCACATTATTGCTACACAGTCTGGCCGAATAGAGATGGACTTGGTAAGTAATATGCTGGCCTCACCTAATTGCATAGAAGTTCATGTGTCACATAACGATGGGTTAAGGGATCTACATTTAAAGATGCCGAGCGAAGACGATATTTGGTGGTTGCCACTAATAGCATCTGTAAGAGAGGAAGCGCCTATTTTTTATGAAGGCCATCTTCATAAGATGACTCATTAAGAATTACTTATTTACTATTTTGGAGAGAGATCATGGCAAGACAACCTAGCAAGAAATCAGATCAACCCATTGACGACAAAGCGTTAACAGGTCTTGCCGCAGCCAGCCTGTTAAGCAGTGTAATGACGCCCATAGGTGCGCATGCTGAAGTGTATTTGCCAAATAACCCAAGCGTACTGACGTCAGTCTATTTCTCTTTTAGTGAGACAGACATTACCAATGAGAGTGGTCCCCCAAGAGATATTTATGGTGTGCCAGAAGCAGATATTTTCTGCTATTGCAAGCTAGAAGATATGGATAGCCCCTTTGATGATTTTGCCGTGTTTGGCTATCAGTGTGTTTTTAGTGAGGCCGCAAATAATATTGAGGTTGAATCTGAAGACGAAGAAGACGATGGCCCTAGGCCTTAATCAACCGGCCAACTAAAAAGGAGCAAAGTCGATGCTACATAGCAACACCATCAAATCTATTGATATTAGTGAGTCTATTGTTGAGTTGCCTATTGGAGCTCACGCAACCATTTACCGCTGGCCGAATAAACCGTGCTCTAGTTTCGAGGTTTATTTTTCTTTTGGCGAAAAGGTAGCTGATGATAATAAGGCCGTCATTTGTTTATAGCGCAGCAGCTGTTTAAAACTATAGGTGTGTTGCTCGATGTAAGTAAAGCACCCACCAGACCACTCTCTTAGAAAGACGGAAAATATAATGCCTAACAAATCTGCTATTAAGCCTGCCGACGACAATGCGCTGACAGATCTTCCAGCGATAGATCTGCTGAACAAAATGATGAGACCTATCGGTGCTCAGGCAACTATTCGCTGGAAGGACGTTCCAGATGAGGTTAAGGATGTCTACATCTCATTTGGCGAAGTTGACATTAATGACGATGATGATGAGCCTAAAGATACCTTTGGCGTGGATGATCAAGCTATTTTTTATTACTGCAATCCTGAAGATTTGGATGAGCCTTTTGATGAATTTGAGGTGCTAGGCTATCAGTGTGTTTATAGCGATGCGGCGTATCAAGAACTGGAGGTTGACGCTGCTGATGATCAAGACGACGAAGACGACGACAAATCACCAAGTTTTTAAGGGGAAACTGATGGAAATAGCTTATAGCACCACACTTTATTTCACCGTGCCAGAAGGATTAACAGTCGTTCAGCACATAGCCAATCTATCTTCGATGTCTAAATTAGAGATGCTCAAACAGGCGACTGATTTTGGCGATGGCGGATGGGAGGTCATGGCTGACGATGAGGAAGAAGAAGAGTCTCTAAGTCCATAGCTAGATCAGCTCAAAGCATTATTTATTGATTTTAACAAAAGGATACTAAAAGTGAGTGAAAAGAATAATACAGTTTGGGTAGGAGGTACAGAAGTTAATGACAGCCTCTTAAGCAAGAAAGATGCAGACATAATCGCGAATAAGTGGCGTGCTGATGGTTATACTGACGTGGTAATAGAGCAATTAACTTCAGATCATAATGACTCAGTTGAGTCCAGCAATAATAAAGTAAGTGAGCCGAAATATTTAATTGATATCGCGACGATGATGCTTGATCGCCCTAACAAAACGATTATGGAAGTTGAGCTGGTGACGCTACTTAATCATGAGCCAAAATCTGTAACTGACTTACTGGTGGCTGAGGTTAATGGTGAGTGTTATACGCTTAGAGTTTCCGATTGCATCACTTTTTATCATCCTAAATACGCTGATATAGAGCTTGGTCCTGAAGAAAGGCTAGAGTTGCTATTTGCTGCATGGGAGACTGGTGACGAGGAATTCACTACAGGCGTATCTATGCCTTATATTGAATGGGTCTCTGAAAATGGCGACATTATTAAGCACGATAGCGACCATATTCACGCTGATCCGCAAAAAGAAATTGACGACCTTGTTATTATGTTGGCCTCTGAAATTGAAGTGGATGACAGACCTAGCCCCTAATTTTGCAGATCATCCACCACCAATAGTTTTTAGAAGATCAGAAGGAAAAAGTAATGTTAGACGCACAAAAAGTAGCCGAGCAAGAAGGGTTCATCAAGTCCTACAATCAACATGTCAGCAATGCCAGTGAATCAGAAATTAGAGAATTTCTTTCTATTGATGATGCGGATGGTGACTATTCACACCAAGAGCAGGGCGCTCACATCATGGCTTGCTGGATGCTCTGGAATGACGCAAGAAAGCCTTTAAAGCAAGACTTAGTGGCTGCGTTGACTCAGTTAAAAGAGTATAGCGAAAATGATTTAGTTATAACTGATGATCACACCTATAACATTGATGACAAGCTAAAAGAGCTTGGGGTTGGGGTTGGGGTTGATGATTCTTTAAGTACTTCACCAGGAATGTAATATGAGTGTAACCATAAAATATCCAGAAGATTTTCCGTTAAGTGGCTTTGAGCGTGATGTGTTTGAGCTGCTGGTTGTCGATATACTGGGTGGGGATAGTTTTTCAGATTATCGATTTAGTAAAGCGATTGGATTGATTGGCGTTAATGGTGAAATTATTGGCCGGCAGGTTGAGAAATTCAAAGTGCTAAATAATGTTAAATTCAAAGAATATAAGCCTAAATTTCTTGCTGACTCCTTAGAAGAGATAGGTGACGCATTGGGTGGTATTAAGGTTGTATTAAAGCAAGGCTCAGATGATAAATATGTTGAAAAAATAAGCATTACTTATCCCGATAACTTTCCGTTAATCGGCTTTGAGCGCGATGCATTTGAAACGCTGATTGCAGGTCTGTTTAGCGGGTCTTTTTTTAGTATATGTGGTTTTAGGGTTGCCATTGAGATGGTTCAACCAAATGATGTTGCGGCTGAAGAAGGTTATAGAAAATTTGAGGCATTACATTGTCTAAATTTTCAAAGCTTTAAGCCAGGATTTTTAGATAAGCTTTTAATGGAGATGGGCGCTTGTTTGTGTGGCATAGAGATTAAGTGGGTACCTGAGAAGGTTATACCGAAGGTCGTGTCTAGTTATTTCCCAAAAGGATCAGCGTGGATAGCTGTTTTGGTCTTTATTATGATAGTAGCAGTCCCAGTTTTCGTCTATTCCATCATCAGTCACAGCCCCACTCTTGCTGAAAACTACGAAATAACGCACCTTCGTAACGAAATTAGCGGTCCAGCGACACATAATTCATTATCTTCATACGTGCCACCTCCACAACCAATGGAAGTCAAAAAGAAAGACGATCAACAAAGCAATGGCTTATTGTCTGAGCTGTTATCAGCAATAAAGGCCGGTGATGGAATTACACTTGATATGAAACATGGTGAGATTGTTAAGATCACCATAAAAAATTAGAAATAAGGAGCGCAAATGACATCAAGAGCGGTAAGAACAGCAACAGTAAGAGCAGTTACCATT
>Ga0118677_10010137_pt1 | contig 14500 bp, 9 predicted proteins | sample AliMusrvi5mmetaG_FD_86154 | JGI IMG/M metagenome (GOLD analysis project Ga0118677, IMG submission 86154) | reverse complement strand
GTTCAGTCCCGGCCAGGAATGCATTGGATGTCCCATTCAACCGGTACCTTGTTCGGTAGAAATATTTGGTGTCTGGTGTCAGTCCCGTGAAATCAACTTCAAGCGCCGTATCCTTTGCGGCAACAAATGTGGATGTTGATAACGTGTAATTCCCTGGGGTTGTCCCATATTCCCAGAAAACATCTGTCCTTTGATCAGATAATAAGCTGACTGAAATTGATGAATCTGCAGGTCTTCCTAAAATTTCGTTGTAATTCTGGGCAACGACGGAATTCCAAAAACAAGTGAATCCGCCAAGCAGTGCTATAAAGACAAATAATCTCATGGACAATATTCTTTGATGGGTAATTGCTTTCGGTACCGATAATACACGCTTATCAGTTTTTACCCTGATTTGTCCTTAGGGTTTTTATTAGAATTTAATTGACTAATTCTACCTATAGACTTTAAAAATAATATTAAAAACACGCGATAATATTTTGATGTATAGTCGGAAAAAACGCTCACTCTGACCGGCCTTTGCCGAAATAATCTGACCATATCACCTCATCGAATGTCAAGAAGATTTCGTGTTTAACGAAATTCGGCAGATAGTGGTCAGATGATCTGATTTGTTCAACCTGAGATCATTCCTATTCAATTCGACCCTCAAATTGTTCAATTCAGTCTTTTTTTGATCTCGACCGGCTCTCGGATAAAGTAGGTTTGCACATTATTTGATTATAAACGGACAACATGAGATCATTGATTTTATTTATTGCGACGTTCTCTTCAATGTTTGGGATCGCTCAAAACAAGGGTGACCTGATTTTGGGTAGATGGATCACTGATAATGGAGATTCACGAATAGAGTTCTATCAAAAAGAAGGCAAGTACTATGGCAAAATTATCTGGTTGAAGGAGCCTCTCAAACCTGATGGAACCGCAAAAACCGATATCAAAAATCCTAACCCGGCCATGAGGAATCGCTCCATCCTGGGTTTGGTGATCGTTTCAGAACTTGAATTCAAAAACGGCCAGTTTGTAAATGGGAAAATATACAGCCCCAAAGAGGGAAAAACACTTGATTGCGCCATTTTATCAGAGAATAACAGAGAACTGAAGATTACCATTTCCAAATCACTTTTTTCAACTTCGAGAATATGGAAAAGACTATGAGAAAACCTATTCTTTTAGTTGCCATCTTGTTTTTCTCTCCTATTGGAATGAGGGCCCAGGTTTCAGATTCAATCGTGTCATTTTCTTCATTCCAGCAAGCATGGGATTATGCCCTTAAAAATAACCCTGACCAAAAGACCTATTTGCTGAATATTGAAAAAGCGAGATCAGATAAAAGAACTTCACAAAGTTTTTTTTGGCCTTCCCTTTCGGGCAACTTTGCGGGACAATATAACGGGAATCTGCCAACTACGCCGATCCCCGGTGAATTATCTGGGAAACCGGGGACTGTAACATACGCCCAACTCGGACAAAAGTATGCTTACAATGCGGGTATTTCCTTGTCAAAAAGCATTCTAGACTGGAAGGAACTCGCCCAGCTGAAAATTGCTGACAATAACCTTCTTACCAGTGAACTTCAGGCTGATGCCTACCGGCAGAACTTAAAACAACAGGTGGCCACATATTACTATTCGGCTACTATATTCCTGATGGCTTTGCAGACAGGCAGGCAAGACCTTGCGTTAGCCGACAGCATTGTGGTCATGACCAGGGAGAAACTTAACCAGGGGCTCATAAATACCATAACTGCCAACCAATCGGAGATCAACCGGAACAATATCAGCCAACAGATCATGAATACAGAGACCCTGCTTGAACAATACAAGGTTTCTCTAAAAATTTTATGCGGTTTTAATGTAACCAGTGCGTTGCAATTAAGCGAAAAAGTTTTGAGCGAACAGAACGACATTCCGGCAACCATACAGAACCTGAGGCAGGATAAAAACATCGCTGTTACTGAAAATCAATTGAAGGGGTATGATTATAAAATCACAGAGCAGAGAGCAGCATTTTTACCAAAACTTGCTTTCAATTCCTATATAGGAGCACAGCAATACCGGAACAATTTCGGAATGACGTTTGGCAACAATGATTGGCATGAAAATAGTTACATGGCAATAAATATTCAAGTCCCTATTTTCAATGGTTTTTCCAGCAGGAGCAAGGTAAAGACCGCAAAGATCGAATATGAGAAGGCACAATACGAACTTGAAGAAAATAAACGGAAAACTGCAATTAATGACAATCTATTACTCTACCAATTCAAACAAAGCTGGATGATTGCCCAAACCAGCAAGGAAAATTTCAGGCTTTATTCAGAAAACCAGCAATCAGCAAATCAAAAACTGATAGAGGGTGTGATGAGCCTGGATGATTTTTTTAAAATATCACAGGATTATCTGACCGCTGAAAATACCTGGCTGAATGCACTTTCTGAGATGTATTCGAATTATTCAACCATTATCTCGAGACAATGAAAACATTATTTTTGAGACCCGCCATAGTTCTTGCGGCAATCTTTTTACTATTTACTTCTTCCTGTTCGCTGAAGGAAAAAACCTATCCGGTAAAAAAAGATATTATTGATGCTGTTTTTGCCAGCGGATATATCATCGATTCGAATGAATACCTTCTAACAGCCGGTACGGATGCATATCTGAACAAGTCAATGGTAAAGGAAGGGAACCATGTTCACCAGGGAATGCCGTTGTTTGAATTATCAAACGAAGTACAATCGGCTCAGTACGAAACCGCCCTCTCAAATTATACGGATGCCAGGGACAGAAATGATGCCAATTCACCTCAGGTAATGCAACTGAAACTCCAGATTGAACAGGCAAAACTTACACGCTCAACCGATGAAGCAAATTATCGGCGGTATGCAAACCTGGTAAAAACCCGGGCCGTTTCACAGTCCGAATATGAAAAGGCATCTCTTCAGTTTGAAAGTTCAAAGAGAAATTTATCCATACTGGAACAATCCCTTTCCGATCTGCAAAACAGTTTGGCCCTGAACGAAAAAAATGCCTCCTATCAGCTATCTATCCAGAAGAGGAATAATAAAGACTTTATTCTGACTTCCAATTTCAACGGTATCGTCATGTTTGTGTACAAAAACCAGGGGGAATATGTGCGAAGAGGTGAAACCATTGCCAAAATAGGTGGAGGTAACCCGATTATCAAACTATTTGTTGCTGAAGAAGACATCAAACAGATCAGGGTGAATAATAAAGTAATTGTTTCTCTGAATACTGACAAACAAAAAACATTCAATGCACGGATCAGCAAGATTTATCCAGCCTTTGATGATAAAGAACAGTCGTTTATCCTTGAGGCAGTCTTTGACCAGATGCCTGAGAACCTTTTCTATAACACCCAACTTCAGGCCAACATTATTGTCAACGAAAAAAGGAATGCTCTGGTGATCCCTGCAAAGTTCCTTGCGGGTGGAGATACTGTTCAGTTGGCTAACGGGAATAGAACTGTGATTACAAAAGGGATCAGTAATAATGACTGGGTAGAAGTCCTCCGGGGAGTTACTGAAAAGGATGAAATTGTTTACACCAATACCAGGAAATGATGACCGGGAACACCAACAGCAAGATAGCATTTGCCCATCTTACCTCAAGGCTGAGGCAAACCCTGGTGGCCACGATGAGTGTTACCTTCGGCATAAGCATGTATATATTCATGAATGGCTTTATGAACGGGGTTAACAACATCCAGGCTGATTTGTCCTTCAGTACGATGGCACATATACGTGTATACAATGATCTTCCGGAGGACAGAACTAATTTACTTAAACAACACACCAACCCTGACCAGGTAATAAACATCAGGAATGCCAAAGTAATTCAATATACTGACGGCATAAAAAATTCTGAAAAAATTTTGGACCTACTGAAAAAGCAACCCGAAATTACAGGGGTCACTCCACAGGTGAACATTAATGTTTTTTACAGGAATGGGGCCATCAAGATAAACGGAGTGCTTTCGGGGATAGAAGTGGATAGAGAGGACAGGCTTTTCAAAACGAGCACTTTCGTTCAACAGGGGAGCTGGAATGACCTAAGCTATCGGACAGATGGAACCATGATCGGAGCCGGCCTTGCAAAAAAAATGAGCTTAAAACTCAACGACAACCTTGTTGTCAGCACTGCCGATGGGGTGACAAAAAGTTTCAGGATCATCGGAATATTTAAAACCACTATTGCCGGGGTCGATAACACTAAAGCCTACATTAAGATCAACAGCGCCCGGCAACTGCTCTCGGAAAACAGCAGCTACGTGACAGATGTCCAGGTTAACATCAAGGATTATAACAAAGCAAGAATGGTCGCAGAAAAACTATCGTCATCCATTCCCTATAAAGTGGAAGCCTGGCAGGTTGCCAATGGCCAGATGGAGGCAACTACCGAATTAAGAAATATCCTGGCAATGGCTGTTTCCATGACGATTCTCATTGTGGCCGGGTTCGGGATTTACAACATCATGAATATGACGGTGAATGAGAAAATCAGGGAAATTGCAATATTAAAGGCCATGGGATTCGAAGGAAATGACATCGTTCAGATCTTCCTTTTGCAATCACTTGTCATCGGAATCATTGGTGGAACTGCCGGTATTGTATTTGGATTTTTGATCTCAACTGCCGTTAACCATATTCCATTCCAGGTTGCCACTTTACAAACGTTGCCGATGACTTTCTACCTGAAGGATTACACACTGTCATTCATCTTCGGCATGCTGACAACCTTTATTGCTGGTTACTTACCTGCAAAGAAAGCATCGACCATTGATCCTGTCATCATTATCAGAGGCTAAAATAAAATGGAAAATAATATTGCATTGTCAGTTAACAATCTCAACAAATATTTTTATGACCCGGAAACCTTCCAGGTTCTGAAGAATATCAGTTTTGATGTAAAAAAGGGTGAATTCCTGACCCTTATCGGGAAATCCGGATCGGGGAAATCAACCATGCTTTATGTCCTCTCAACCATGGATACGGATTATGAAGGTGAATTATTTATCAACAGAACAAAACTTACCGGAAAAACCCAAAATGAACTGGCAGCCTTTCGTAATGCCAATATAGGTTTCGTTTTTCAGTTTCATTATCTTTTACCGGAATTTTCTGCTATTGATAATGTGATGCTGCCGGCACTTAAACTGGGTCTCAAATCAAAGGAAGAAATAAAGGAAAATGCTTTTCAGAATCTTTCACTTCTTGGATTAAAAGAACAGGCCTACAAATCTGCCAATAAGTTGTCCGGCGGGCAGCAACAACGGGTGGCTATTGCACGAGCCCTGATTAACAATCCTTCAATTATTATGGGAGATGAACCAACTGGAAACCTGGATTCAAAGAACACCCGGAATGTTTTTGAAATCTTTAAGGAATTGACAAAAGAAAGAGGACAAACTATTATTGCAGTTACCCATGATGAGGAGTTTGCTCAAAATAGCGACAGGACCATTGAACTGGCCGATGGTGAGTTACTGAGATCTGAATAAACTTCACGGCTTTTCCACCCAGTTCATAAATTCGGAAACTTTTAAGCGGCTTACAATAAGTTTTTCGTTGGCTTCCGGATTGGTTTTGACGATGACTTTCCTGTTAAACCAGGGCGTGATCTCTTTGATTGAAGTCCTGTTCAGCAATGTCTGGCGGTTAATCCGGAAAAACAGGTCAGGGTCCAGCCCAGATTCTATCTCTTCCAAGGTTTTAAAAACGGGGTACTTTTGATGGTCGAAGGTAAAAGCATACACAATCTCATTTTCCAGTAAACAAAAGGCAATATTTGTAATTGCGAGAGGAATATAACTTTCCCTATGTTGGATAAGAATTGAACTTTTTACCTTATTCTTTTCAGCAAATGTTTTCTTTAAGGCAGAAATAATTTCGTTGTCAGTATTAAATGCCAGCCTGAGCCTTTCGACTTTTTCAAAGGCTTTACGAATATCTTCCTCTCTTACCGGCTTCAGGATATACTCAATTCCATTCGCCTTGAATGCCTGAAGTGAATATTGATCGTAGGTTGTGCAAAATATAACAGGACTGTTAATCTCCACCCTTGAAAAGATTTCGAAACTCAGGCCATCGGTCAGTTGAATATCCATGAAAATCAAGTCAGGATGGTTAGCTTTCGGAGTAAGGTATCGAACAGACTCATCAATACTCTCAATAATTTTCACAACTTCAGCACGGGGTTGTAACTCTATAATTTCTTTCAGGAGTTTAGCAGTCTGGGGCTCATCCTCTATGATCAACACTTTCATGGGTTCAACAATTTAAGTGTTACACGAAAACAGACCGCATCCGAAAATACGGCAACACCGTTTGGCACTTCAAGCAGATTGTACCGCTGAATAAGATTCTGCAGACCATATCCTGAGCCTTCTGGTTGTGTAATTTTAGGATGGATTTTGTTTTCTACTGTCAGCGTTCCCGGAGTAGAACTGAATATTTTAATTTCCAGCGGCTCGTCAGAAGATAGGGTATTATGCTTAATACAGTTTTCTATCAAAAGTTGTAAACTGAAAGTTGGCAGTTTATGAGATAATAGTGGGGTTGGTATATCGGTGGTGATTCTGAGCATATTTTCAAAACGGGATATAAGCATGAATGAATAATCTTCAACAAATTCAAGTTCCTCACTGAGGTCAACGACATCCTGATTACGTTTCAGAAGAAGTTTGCGGTACATTTCGGATAATTTCATTACGAATCTTTCTGAACTCGGGTTGTTTGACCGGACCATTGAACGTAATGTGGAAAGGGAATTGAAGAGAAAATGAGGGTTCACCTGCTGCCTGAGTATTTCGAACTGTGCCCGGATGTTTTCGGTTTGAAGCATTTGATTTTGCAGTCTGGCTTTCTGAACTTTGGCATTAGAATTAAGTGCATTTTGAATGATGTTAACAATTGAGATGCTGACAAAGCCTTTTAATGTGATAGCCAAATAGGTGTACTTTCCGTGGACCGAAACAATCGTAAACTCATTCAATACATTTACTGCAATCAAAATAAACAAGGCTAACAGCACGGCATTACTAATACCTCTTATAATCCATTTCTTATTGATTGCATTTTGTTTCCTTGAGTTTGCAAAAAATTCTGTAAGATATGCATTGACATACCAGATGATCTGGAGATATAGAAAAGTAACGGTCCAGGTCAGCACATTTTGTCCAAAAGTATTATCAATTCTTTGCTGACTGTTGTTTACAATATTAAATGCTGAAAGAAATCCCGAAAAAAGTATTGCTATTGGCCAGTTGGCATTTCTGATGGTTTGCTTTATCAGCATATTCTCTTTTCAAATGAAGGTATAAATATAGGATGTTCCATATTACCAAGTTTCAGATTGGTCAAATATTTCCCGGAATCATCTTATCCAGGCCGACAGTAGGACATTCAGAAATTGCACTTTAATATTCGATGGATATTTTGATCATAAATCAAATATACCTGTGGAAATGCAGATTTGACAAATTTGGAACCGGTCTCAATAAGGAGAGTCCCCTACCCGTTCATTTTTACCATCAAGATTAATAGGGTCATCTGGCACATTAAAATTTTAGGAGATTAAGGCAGTCAACCAAAATTAGTAGATGGTGGGCAAGGCCTCCCAGTCTATCCATCAAAGAAAATCAATCCTATAGTAACTATTGTTTTGTTCCTTAAAAATCAACTACGATTTTAGAAAAATCAAGTTTGTTTCCGTATACAGTACAGCGCAGAAATCTAATTGAAAAGGCCGTTCCTATTGACCACGCAGCGCCAATTCTAATTGACCAGCATTTCTTTTTAACAATTAGAAAGGTGGAATGGTCATATTTTCCCGGCAAAGACTGGTTAAAGCGATCATTTTTCCCAATATCCGCCATACTGAGAGTGACTGAAAATTACAAACTAAACAGGATGCAGGTGGCAAATCCGGTGGCACATGAAAGAAAAAAGGGTTCCAGAAATTCTGAAACCCTTGTCTCTCTAGGTCGGGGTAGCAGGATTCGAACCTGCGACCTCCTGCTCCCAAAGCAGGCGCGATAACCGTGCTACGCTATACCCCGAAAAAAAGTACGAATTGGATTGCAAAGGTAACAATAATTCGGTTCGGGAATCGAATTCAGGATTCTTATTTCAATGGCCGTTAATCAACTTTATTACAATGCATTAACATAAGATTGCGACTATTTTATCATATTCCGGCAGGGAGCAGCCGGACTCAACAGCTGGGAAGAACGGCAGGACCCGGCAGGGTAAAAGATGGGCGATGAATCACCCGGGAAGAGGTCCGCGCCTCACCCGGTACACCAAATGATGACTGCCGGGGGACTGCATAATCCACCATTAAGTCAATCATGGACAGCTCAGCCGGTTGATTTCAGGATGTAAATACTCCATTGTTACGACAATGTCTCTGATCATTAATTCGACAGCATTTCCTGATCGTTTCACCATAGAAGCATTTCAAACCAGTCCCGGATCGATTTTCAGGAATCCGATTGTTCGTCTTTACACCATGACATAAAGAATGTTTAGTACTTTTGCCAAACGATTTATCAAACAATTAACCCTGTGGTTAAACATTCGTTGTTTCTTTTATTTTTCATGATCCAGGTCCAGATGTTAGGGTTTGGGACAGGCATGCCCGATTCTCTTCCCCGCCACCGCAACATCCCCGTGGTCAGCGGCATTGAATCCGCAAAGAAAATACTGGCAGAGGCAAAAAAGATTGAAAACAATGACCCTGAACTTTCCCTGGGGTATTCCAAGAGCGTTTTGAAGTATGCCCTGGCTAACAATATCCCGTTGCTGAATATACAGGCGCAGCTTCAGATCGCCAATATTTTCATCATCAGGACCCAGTTCACCGAGGGAATGAAAACCGCCATCGAAGCACGGACGCTTGCTGAAAAGCTCAATGCAGAAAGGGAGCTTGCCGATTACTTTGAGATCACGGGACGGATTAAAACACGTACAGGAAATTACGAGCAAAGCCTGGATGACCTTTTCAAATCGCTTAAATATTATGAAAGTCTTAAGGATCTTGCAGGAACCAGCCGTGCGCTTAATTCAATCGGTACCGTATTTTACTGGCGAAGGGAATATGAAAAGGCCATGAACTATTATATCCGGGCCCTGTCTATTTCAAACCAGATCAAAGATACGCTGGAGATCGCAAGGTCCATCAACAACGTGGGAGTGATCTATATGTCTCGCAAGGAATACCAGAAGGCACTCGAAAATTTTTCGAAGGCCATGGTATTCAATCAAAAATCAGGGCAGCTGCTGCGCGTCGGGGGCAATATGATGAACATTGCCATTATATATACCGATATTAAGGAATTTGAGAAGTCATACAAGTTTTTCATGAGTGCCATCTCAATCTTTACACAACTTGAAAATTACCTGAACCTCAATCTCTGTTACCTCAACATGAGTTACTATTACGAGGCCCGGAACGACCGGACCAGGTGTGTTGAATTTTTCCGTAAAACCTACCAGATGGGCCGGAAGTTCGGATTCAAGACCATCGAGGTCGATGCCGTGACAAAACTCCAGGAAATATTTCTCAGGGAAAAGAATACCGACAGCGCCTATACCTATGCCAATATCAGGGCGGAGCTGAAGGATAGCCTGGTGGTTGAGAAATCCCAGACCCGGCTTTCCATTGCAGAACTCCAATACCAGTATGACAAACGCGAACAGGAGATCAGGCTTGAAAACCAGCGGCGAAGGTTTGTTCTTATCGCCATCGGCTTTCTCCTGGTCGCACTGATCATCATCACCATCCTGGTTCTTTCGCGCCAGGTCCAGAAAAACAGGGCAATCGCACTTGAGAAAAAAAACCTCACGGATGAGCTGGAGTTCAAAAACAAGGAGTTGACCCTGAATGTCATGAATTTATTGAAGCGCAATGAATTCATCATTGACACCTCCCGCCGGTTGCTTGAGATCGATCCTGACCAGCATTCAGGCAACATGAAGGATGAAGTCATTAAAATTGCCAAATCCCTCCAGGATGAAACAGATAAAGAGACCTGGGAGGAATTTGAACTTCGTTTTAAACAGGTCCACTCCGGTTTCTATGAACGCCTGCTGGCCCTGTTCCCTGAGCTCTCTCCCAACGAGCTAAAAATGTGCGGGTTGCTCAGGTTAAACCTGACCACAAAGGAGATCTCCGAACTTACCGGGCAACGACGGGAAACCATCGAAATGGCCCGTTTCCGCCTTCGAAAACATCTCGGGTTGAATGATCCACAGGTCAACCTTGTCAATTTCCTCGCAAAAATTTAACATTTTCCTACCACGGTTGCCATATAATCCCTTCAGGATTGTCAGGTTTGCTTCATCTCATCAATGCCTATATTTCTTGAAATCTCATTATCAGGATCATATGAAAATGTAGAGTTCTTGTAGGGGTGCCATTTCCCCCGACCTAAAGGTTTTGTAGGGGAGATAAATCAACCGTCATTCTGCCACCCGGTGTAATTTTGGAAAAAAAATTATTCATGGAAACAAATCCCAATACCCCGTTACCTGATAACACGGAAACCGTTCCCGGTGAAAACGAACTGGAACAGCGGCTAAAGGTCAAGGAACTTCAAAACCGGATCCTGAAAAAGATCCTGGAGGAAAAAGAGCAGGATCTGAAGACCCCTCCCACAGAAGATATTAAAAAGCATCAATAGTCATAACCTGGTAAAAAAACAAACCAAATGAAGAGATTTCTAATGTTTTGGGCATTCATGATGATGATCAATGCCTTTTCCTTTGCACAGCTTACGGGTACGAAGAACATCCCGGGCGATTATTCCTCGGTCGGGGCCGCCGTTGCAGCGCTGAACGCCTCCGGCGTCGGGGCGGGCGGTGTAACTTTTTCAATTGCCGACGGCAGTACATTCAATGAATCACCGCTGAACATCACGGCAACAGGCACATCCGCCGCTCCCGTTGTATTTCAGCAATCGGGTACCGGAACAAGGCCCATCCTCAATTTTACCGGTACGGCACTGGTCACAGATGCGGCGTTTCAGCTAACATCCGCCAGTTATATCACTTTTACCGGGCTGGATATAAGGGATGCTTCCAACCAGATGGAATTCGGTTTTAGTTTTACCGGGACCCCGACTTCCGGCTCCCAGAACAACCTGGTCAAAAACTGTGTCATCACCCTGAATGCCACCAATACCAATTCCACCGGCATTTACTGGGTTTCAACAGCTACCAGTGCAGCAGGGGCCATGTCGGGCAACAAGTTCTACAACAATACGGTGCAGAACTGCAACACCGGGTACTCAATAACCGGGTCATCCACGGGTTTCGATACCGGCAACGAAATCGGCATTACCGGGTCGGGTGTAAGTGTAATTACCAATCTCGGCGGAAACGCCGTCAATGCCTACGGCATCTATTTCGATTACCAGAAAACCTTTAAAATTTTCAACACAACAATATCAAACGGCACAACCTCCACAAATACAAAGCAGGCATATGGAATATATTGTCCCGGCAATGGGTACAATACCTATAATGTTTACAGCAACACCATTACTGGGTTTACCGGTCCCGGGCAAAATGTCGGATTAAGTATATACGGTCCGGGCGCAACAGGAAGTTTTTACAATAATGTTATCCATACGATCTCCTCAACGATGCAAAATGTATACGGGATAAGTTGTACAGGCAATGTAAACATCTATAACAACACCATCTATGATATCAGCAGTTCCGCCGCCGCGGGCCAGGTTTGGGGAATAAACAATGGAATCGGAACCTTTAATGTTTACAACAACCTTGTGTATGACTGCAGGAATCCAAATTACAATATGCCCGGCAACCTGGGTGTAATGTGCTATATGGCCCACGGAAACAGCATTGTGGCTAACATAAGCAACAACACTTTTTTCCTGGATTACGTTTCAACCAGCAGCAACAACGAAAGTGCCTGCGTCTACTGGACGTCACTCCCCTCGCTGGTCACCATGAGGAACAATATCCTCGTCAATAAAAGTGACATGTCCACCGGTTTAAGGGCTGTTGCCCTGGCATTTCAAAGCCCCGGTCTCGCCAATTACTCTGTTCTGTCAAACAACAATTGCCTCTACGCAGGCTCACCCGGCAATAAAAATCTTATTTATTATGACGGGGTAAATTCTGTCCAGACAATTGAAGCATTCCGCGCCATTGTCGATCCTCATGAAAACCAGTCTGTTTCAGAGAACCCGCCGTTCATCAGTGCTGTTGCACCTTATAACTTTCACATCCAGACCAGTGTCCCTTCACAGTGTGAAAGTGCGGGTCTTACAATCACCACCCCGGTCAGTATCACCACCGACCATGACGGCGTTCCGCGGTTTCCAAATGCCGGCTATCCCAACAATGCCTCTTTCCAGGCCATCGCCCCCGACCTTGGCGCCTTCGAATTCGGCGGACAGTCGGTCGACAAAACTCCGCCGAACATCCAGTATACCCCCCTGTCAAATGCCGGTTCCACGGTTTCCCGCACGCTTGTAGCCACCATTACCGATTTTAAAAGCGGGATGCCCGTTTCGGGTATCGGTTTGCCGGTGCTTTACTGGCATTCATCCGTTATTCCCTGGACGGGAGTAACAGGAGTTTCGCTTGGAAGCGGGCAGTACAGTTTCACCTTCGGCGCCGGGGTAGCCAATCCCGATGTCGTCTTTTATTACATTGCCGCCCAGGACAATGCCACCATTCCCAACGTGATCGCAAAACCGCTTGCCGGCACATCCTCCTTCACGGCAAATCCACCGGCAAGTCTCACGCCGCCCTCATCTCCCAGTTTTTACACAATCCTGCCCCCAATCAGCGGTAATTTCACAGTGGGTGGAACAGGAGCAACATACCCGACACTTACCGGTGCCGGGGGCTTTTTCGCGGATATCAACAACAAGATCGTAACGGGCAACCTGACCATTACCATCACCGGCGACCTGACCGAACCGGGAACCTACCTGTTGAACCAGGTCATCTATGATAATCCCAGCCCATATACCATTAAAATTGTTCCCAATGCTGCAACCGAACGGCTGATATTAAATACGGCGGACGTTCCCATGATAGTATTCAATGGCGCCGACCAGATCACCATTGACGGCAGGTTTAACGGAACCGGGAGATACCTGCGCTTCAGGAGCACCAGCACCCAGAATTCGAGCCTTGTGTTGCAGAATGACGCCATGTACGACACGATCAGGTACTGCATCTTTGAAACCTCCTGTGCCGGTACGTCGGGTGCCGTGCTGATCAGTACTACCACCGGAACACAGGGTAACAGTTACAATGTTTTCATGAATAATCTTTTCCGCGACCGGACGGATGTTGTCGGGTATGCCCTTTATAATGTTTCAAGCATGGGCACTGCCGGTAGTTTAAACAGCAACAATGTGTTTGACGGAAATGAATTCATCAACTTTAAAACTTCCGGAATTTTTGTAGGCGGGGTTGGTAATGGTGACAACTGGCGGATTACCAACAACAGTTTTTATATGACGGCAGGGATCACCACCATGGGCCATATGTATCCCCTCTATTTTAATGGAAGCACCACTTCGAACGGCAATACCATTTCCGGCAATTTCATCGGCGGTACGGCCCCCCAGTGCGGTGGGTCACCGTTTGTAGATCCTGCGGTAAATTATGGTATTTACGGGATCTACGCGTTTGCCGGGACAGGAATACCAACCGAAATACAGGGAAATACGATCAAAAACATCACCATGACAGGAACCGGGACCGGGACAGGTTCATCGTTCTATGGCATCCGTGCTTCATCGGGATCATTCAATATCGGTACAACCGTTGGGAATATGGTGGGAGATACGGCAGTTTCAAACAGCATAACAATGGCCGGGGCCGGAACAACAGTCGGTATCTATGCCCTGGGCGCAGATAATGTTTCAAACAACATCGTTGCCAATATAACCACCAGCAATCCCACGAGTCTTAATTTATTGAACGGTATCAGGCTTGACGGCAATTTCCCGCTAATCTGCGAACGCAACAAGATCATCAATATCGGGCCGGCAACTGGGGCAGCAAATCCAACTACCAATTATCCTGTTACAGGTATCTACATGAATGGAGCTGCTGCAATGACAAACTCGTACCTGGTTGACAATAACCTTATCTCCCTCGGCGGCAACGGCGGAATCCACAACATAGAGATGGATGGAATTCTGGTGTTCCGCAACACCGGGACCTACTACATTTATGACAATTCCATCAACATCACGGGAACCGCTGCTGCATCAAATACACGCGGATCGGCCGGGATTTATAAAACCGATGCATCGGTGGTTATCACCAGCGACAACATCATTTCAAATCTCCGGGTAAACGGCAATGGAGGCACAGGCAAACACTATTCAATAGCCGCCGTGAATACTGCCGGACTGACATCCGACTATAACGATGTGTATTCATCCATTTCTACCACCACATGTCTTTACGGAGCCACTGATTGCG
>Ga0118677_10010134_pt1 | contig 14502 bp, 9 predicted proteins | sample AliMusrvi5mmetaG_FD_86154 | JGI IMG/M metagenome (GOLD analysis project Ga0118677, IMG submission 86154) | reverse complement strand
GCCTTCCCCCGCATCAGTTCGTACACGCCCCAGACGGCGAGGATCATCACTCCAAGTGACGGCAGGTAGGTGTAGCGGTCCGCCATCCCGTGGGTGCCGGTCTGGATCACCTGGATAACGGGCACCAGCACCCCGCAATACCACAACCACCCCACCAGCAAATAAGGATGCCGCCGCGGCCATGCACAAACCAGCGCCGAAAGGCCCAGGAACAACCCTCCCGCCAGCACCACCGGCCCCAGCGGGACATGCGCGGGGTTCGGATATGTCAGCGTCACCGCCGCCAGGATAGGGTGCGTATATAAGACCGCCAGGTCCACGGGCCAGAACAATTTCCCCAGATAGTGGCAATACGAAATCAGCGCGTTCCCGACCCGCGCGCCCGCGGGCAGGATTTCCATCGACACCAAGGCCCCGGGGCGCATCTGCACCACGAAGGTCACCACGCTCGACAAAGCCACGAGGACAAAGAACGGGATCTTTTCCACGAGCAGAGGAAAGAAGCTTTGCGATTGCCGGGAGTGAAACGTGAAACGTGAAACGTGAAACGTATTGCGTGGTGCGTGGTCCGTGTCGCTGGCTTCTGCATTCTGCATTCTGCATTCTTCATTCTGCATTCTCCTCAGCGGCCAGTAATCCAGCAGCAACATCACAAACGGCCACGTCAACAGCGTCGGCTTGCTCATCAGCCCGCAGGCGAAGAAGCCAAGCGATAGAAGATAGAAGGTGCGGGCGTGAAACGTGAAACGTGAAACGTGTTGCAGGTTGGGGGCCGCTGGATTCTGCATTCTGCATTCTGCATTCTGCATTCTCCGCTGCGCATAGCGGGCATAAGCCATAAGCGCGAGCAAGCCGAAGAACCCGCTGAGCAGACCCCGGCGTTCCGCCACCCAGGCCACCGATTCGACGCGCAACGGGTGTACGGCGAACAACGCCGCCACCAATAGACTCCGCCACGTCGCGCCGGTCATCTGTTGCAGCAACGCGAAGACCAGCCCCGCGTTGAGCCCGTGCAGCAGCACGCTGGTCAAATGATGCCCCCAGGGATTCAAACCGAACAGTTGGCAATCCAACATGTGGGACATCACCGTGAGGGGATGCCAAAGGCAGTTCACCGGGTTGAACCAGGCCAATTCCATGCCTTCCAAGGTCAATCCCTTTTGGACCTGAGGATTCTCGGTAACGAGGAGGTTGTCATCGTAGGCGATGAAGCCACCTCGCGTCGCCGGCCAGTACACGGCCAGCGTCACCAGCACCAGCAATACCGCCAACAGCCACCGGAAGATTTGCGATTTGCGATTTGCGATTTGCGATTGAGCGGCAAGGGTGGCGGCCTGCAGCGGGAGCGGCACTTCTGCCTTCTGCCCTCTGCCTTCTGCCTTCTGCCTTCGCTGGGTCGCTGGTTGGCGCATAGGACTCGCCAAAATGCTGCTCAACCACCGGAGGTCAACAGCTCTAGCGCAGCCTTTTTGTAGCTACAACGGCGGGCGTTAACAAGCTCAAATCAGGAGGGGCTCGGGGAGCGGACACCTCGGCGAGGCATCTCCCGGATCCTCTTTGATGATGCAGCACAAACGCTCAGCTTTTTCAAAGGCGATCCCCGTCCCTGCGGCCTTGATCACCTTCTCCGTCGCCTCGCACATCAGGCCGATAGGTTAGGATTGATCCGCTTCAGCTTTGCCTTCGTGCCCTTGGGAGCCTTGAACATAATTGTTTCCATCTCCAAAGCGTATTTCCAATCAGTCAAGCCTGCCAACCTCCTGTTTGGCCGCCGAAGAGCTCGACGGCTGTCAGATGGCCAGAATCAGTTGTTGACGAAGCAGCCTAATTACTTTTCCACAGCCTCGGCTCCCGACCTCCCAGCGTATTCCCGGCGGGTTTCCGTGATGAGTTTCTCCACCTGGAATTTCAAAGACTCCTCGCACGGAGGAATCCCCAAAAGTTGCCCATTGACACACTCCCGCCTGGCTGGCAGCCTGCAATCTGGATGAGCGCGGACGAGTGTTCTTTCTTGCCCACCTGCCCAGGATCAGAGGGCGGGTGCCACGAAACACGCAAACATCTATCAGCCGCTGGACGTCGCCGGCAAGATCCGCAACCCCGTTGATCATGTCTCTCGTCACTTCAAACTCCGGGCCGAGTCGGCCAAAATCCACACCTGCCTTGGGGCTTAGTTTAGCCATATGGTCAAAGCGAATCTGTTGAAGGAGCCCATGAACGTTGACGCTACCAGGCGGCTGATGTACTTGGGCACCTTTCTGACGGCGGCCTCCGTGTTGGAGCTCGAGGTGACATTGACACGCATCATGTCGATCATGTCGGTGCACCACTTCACTTACATGATCATCAGCATTGCCATTCTGGGGTTTGGTTGCGCCGGCTCCTACCTGGCCTTCAGAGGCACGCAGGCGCGGCACGGCTTCGGTGACCTGAGCGGATATGCTTTCGCCTACTCGGTTTCCATCGCCCTGTCGTTGATTCTGGTGACCAGACTGAGGTTCGACGCCCTGTTGATTACGAAAGACTTCAAGGAGCTTCTGAAGGTGCTGCTGGTCGAGTGCCTCCTCGCCGCACCCTTCTTCTTCGCCGGGCTCACGCTGTCAAACATCATCACACGGTTCCAGGGGGACATCCATCGCGTGTATTTTGCGGACATGGTTGGAGCCAGCGTCGGGTGCCTGGTGAGCGTGGTGGCCATCCAAACCATCGGGGCGACAAACGCGGTGTTTCTCGCCGCTGTGCTTGCAGGCACTGTGGGTCTGTTGTTTCAAGCCGCCGAGCATGGCTGGAGACAGCCAAAGGCCTGGGCACTCCTCGGTTTTTCGGTGCTCGTGTTGGTGGTGGGAGTCTGGAAGAACCCGTATCTGGTCCACGTGGCGCCGCCGAAACTGGCCTTAGAATACTATCGCAATGTCGCGGTTCCCGAGGACATAGAAGATTCGCACTGGCATGTGCTGGCCCGCATTGACGTCTTCAAGCCGATGACGAACCGGATTCCACCCTTCGGGGGCGAGGTTAGCTTGCGGCGTATCTGTGCGTGGGAGTCGCGATTAATCACGCAAGATGGGTTAGCCCCAACCTGGATGCTGCGCTCCGACGGGGATATCAAGAAGATGAAGTTCCTCGATGGGTTCTTACAAGGCGCGCCCTATGTCATAGAGAAGTCTCCGCGGGCCCTCGTCATCGGCGTGGGTGGCGGCATTGATGTCTTGATCGGACTCTACAACGGGGCGAAGCATGTCGTGGGCGTGGAGGTGAACTCGTACACGGTCCGGGCCATCAAGCAGAAGTGGGCGGACTTTACGGGCAATATCTTCAACCGCCCCGAGGTGGAAATCCTTGTCAACGAGGGCCGCCATTTTCTTTCGAGGGGCAAAGATAGCTTCGATGTCATCCAACTCAGCGGCGTTGATACCTGGGCGGCGGGGTTAACTGGGGCCTACGTAGCGACCGAAACCTATCTTTATACGGTTGAGGGAGTCATGGCTGGGATGGATCGCCTGACACCCGATGGGGTTCTCTCCTACTCGAGGCTCGTCTGGGATCCCCCGGGCGAGACCCTGCGGCTGACGGGCGTGATGGCCGAAGCGCTGCGGCGACGCGGCGTCGCCAGCCCGGCGTCCCATGTCGTGATCGTCAATGGATCGAGTTGGGCCGATACCCTGGTGAAGAATTCCCCGTTTACGCGGGAAGAGGTTGGCGCGCTTCGGACGTGGGCGAAGGAGAACGGGTTCGCCCTGCTCTTTGATCCCTTCGCCCGGAACGACCATCGTTACGAGCTGTTGCTTCGGGGCAGCCCGGAACTCGTCGAACGATTTTATCGGAAGAGCCCGTTCGATCTCTCGCCGCCGAGGGACGATCACCCGTTCTTTTTCCACTACGAGAAGTGGCGCAACTTCGTGAATGAGCTGAAGGAGCAACGGGTGGGGCCCGCTCCTTCGGCCATCCTCCCCATGGTCTGTGCGCTGGGTCTGACCATACTCCTGGCCGCTCTCGGCATCCTGGTTCCCATGTGCCGCCACCGACTGGTAGGCGTGCCCGGGGCCTGGAGTTCAATCGTGTGTTTTGGCAGCCTTGGCCTGGCGTTCATCTTCGTTGAGATCGCGCTCATCCAGAAGCTCATGGTCTTTCTGGGCGGGCCGATGTACTCGCTGGCGTTCACGCTGTCTGTCATCCTGTTCTTCTCCGGGCTCGGCAGCTACTTCGGCCGCAAGTGGAGTGCCCCCGAAGCGCTCACTACCCTGGCCCTATTGATCCCCGCACTCATCGTGGCGATGAACATCGCGCTATCGGCGGCGATTCCACACCTGCTCGGAATGGCCCTCCCCCTGCGGATTATAATCGGCATCCTGGTCATCTCCCCGGTGGCATTTCTGATTGGCATGCCGTTTCCGCTGGGACTGACCATCGTCGGGCGGTTGTCTCCCGGTTGGGTTCCGTGGGCGTGGGCGATTAACGCGTTCACGACAGTGCTGGGCACGATGCTAGCCGTGCTCCTCAGCATGCATTTTGGCTTCCAGAAAGTATTCTTGTCGGCCGCCTTCCTCTATCTCGCCGCACTCCTGGTGATGCGCCGGCTGGCACAGCGCGCTATGCAAGCGCAGGAACGAGAGCTTAAGGCGCGTCCCCCGCTTGCGTCACCGGCACCTTGATCACCCGGACCTGCGGATTGCTCGTTTTGACACGAAACTCGACTTGCCGGCCTGGAGGTACCACAAACCCCTGCGGGAACTCCAGTTGCACGATGAAGAACTTGCCCGGCTCTTGTTCCCTGATCTCAACCCTCACGCCCGGAACGTTGATCGTCGGTTCGGACAGCCTCAGCAGCTTTGTGGTAATGTTGTTCTGGATCGCGATGGATAGTGTCAGCCCTTTGGGCAGTGGTCCCAGAGGCAGGAGGATGTCGGCAGGTGTTGCAGTGACCGCAGACTGGACCTTGGCTGTCGGGGGCTCAGCGGGGTTCGGGGTGTCGGTCGCTGAGGTCTTCAGAATCTCCCTGCTCTGGTAGGAATCCTTGTTCACCCGGAAAATCCCGGCAAACACCATCAGCCATGCGACCAGTAGGACGTAAAAGGTGAACTTGCTTTTCATTTAGAGCACGGAAGCGGTATTCTATTGCTCGCCTCGTCATAGTCCATCGTTAGCCTGGACATTTCCCAGCGCCGCACAGCCGCAACCAAAGAGATAGAATCATGGCACGACAGAATCATTTAGGAAAAGGCAGCCTCATAACGGGCCCGCCCATGATTCTGCCCCCCCATGATTCTGTTGGCCTTCATAAGTCACTGCCAGTGGCTCGCTCACCAGCCCGTGGGCAAGGGAAACCAAAGAATATCGCCGGCTACATAACCCGAAGGCGTTAAGGAGCCTAGAACGCAGATCCCAAAGAGGAGCCAGCGTATGGTTGTCAGAGACTCCGTTCTGGACAAGAACGCGAGGGCCAGAATAACCGACGGGAACGCATAGGCTGCGCTGCGTGTTGTATCCCACACGAGTGTACAGGAACCAAGATAAGCTACAACGAAGAGAACCATAGTCGCTGCCAACCAGCGTTTGCGACTCAGGAACGCTGCCAGGGCCGCTGCCCCTATTATAAACCACAGCCACTTCAGCGAGAATGCCAAACCGACCAAAAAGATCGGCCACCGGACAGCCCACGTACCGGCTGGAAAGAGGTCCTTGTGCCATTGACGAACGTGCCATAGGTGGCCAAGAGCCAGGCGCCCTGCCACATAGCAAAGCACCCCCAGCCCCACTGCCCAGACCCGCGGATTTCGCCAGACCCGCGGCCCGGCCTGGTGCAACACCCACCACATTAGGAGCAAAGGCGAAACGACCATCGCCCGTTCATCGGTCCAGCAGGCAAAGCACATACCGAGGAAGATAACTCCCGGATTCCTGAAACACATGGCAACTGCTAAACCACACAAGGCCATCCCGTCGAAACATGCTATCAGGTCAACAAAACATGCCTGTCCAACGTAACTGAAGGCAAACGCAAAAGGCAGCAAGGCCGCGCAAACAGAATCGTCGGTGGCGCGCCAGCCGAGCTTCCAGACCAGGCCAAGAAAGAGCACACCGCACAATTGCTGCAATAGAATGAGCCCTCCCAACCGCAGGCCGAGAATATGCCCCAGGAACGGCATGCTAAGCCGGAAAGTCATTTTCTCCGCGTGAAGACCGACGTTGCTGTCAGCGAATGAGTGCCGCACAAATGGATTATCGATCTGTTCGGATAGACAATGTCTTACTAGTTCGAGATCTGGCCACTGAGGGTGAGGGCGGTGCGGTGCGAGACCGAACACATCCAACTGATGCCGGTAGTCAGGAGTGCAGAGTGAGACTCCCAACGCGGTGGCCAGCAGAGCGATGGTAGCCCATCCCCACTTGGGGCTTAAGGCTTCACAGCGAGCGAAAAGCGTTTCGCCCAGACGACGAACAAAGGCTAAAAGCATGGTCTTTCTAAACTCATTTCGCCTGGAACCCGGGTCACGGACGAGCCGCGTTGTCCGCGGGAGACGAAACCTTGCCCGGCGGCCGAGCAGGCATCGTGGCCGGCGCGGGCGGAACTGCTGAAGGTGCGCCACCCACTTGCTCCACCGGCACCTCGATCACCGGAACCTGCGGGTTGTTTGTTTTGACACGAAACTCGACTCGCCGGCGTGGAGGCACCACAAATCCCTGCGGGAACGCTAGTTCGGCGATGAAGAACTTGCCCGGCTCCCCGTCCCTGATCTTAACACCCACGCCCGGGACGTTGACCGTCGGTTCGGACAGCCTCAGGAGATTTGTGGTAATGTTGTTCTGGATCAGGATGGATATCGTCATGCTGTTCGGCAGCGGTCCCGGAGGCAGGAGGATGTCGGCAGGTGTTGCACTGACCGCCGGCTCCGAGATGAAGCTGGAAATCGCGCCGGTGGCCGTGGTATGCTCCATGCCTTCTTGAATATCACGTCTTGCCCCGCTAGGCGTGCTCGGGTTCAGCCAGTAATTCTTGGCAACTACGACCAGCGCCGCGGCCAGAAGGACGTAAATGGTGAACCGGCTTTTCATTTAGAGCACGGCCGAGGGCCACTCATGCGAAGGGAATGGAGTCATAGTCCATCCTTAGCGGCGTTCAGGATTCCAAGCATAGGTGCGCATCAATCACTGCCAGAAAGGAGTTCAATTTCGCTCTGGCGAATTCATTTCTATACCATTCGACCAGGATGGCAAGGGCTAATCCGGATAGTTCAAGCCACGTCTGCATTCGCTGGGTCGCTGGTCGGCGCATAAAACTCGCCAACATCACGGCTTAACCACAGGAGGTCAACAACACTAGCATTGCCCTTTTCTAGCGGTAACGACGGGCGTTGCCAAGCTCAATCAAAGCGCCCGACGGCAAAAAAGCCCCATTCCCTTCGAAGCCCCTTCGAACTCCCTTCGGAACATGGGGCGGCCAACGCGCACCCTCCGCCCCCCGGGCGGCCAGGCGCGATCAACGAGCAACTGCCCCTCGGCTAATCAACCGACGATCAATTGCTCCCGCAATTCCGCTTGCAGGTATCCCCGAATCGGGTTCGATCTGGTGCGCTGCGATGCCTTGCTCGATGCCTACTGGCATGAGAACGCCGAGTGGGTAAAGGTCCGGCACTCGTACGTCATCGAATCACATTCCACGGGAAAAAACTGCCGATGGTAGCCAACTCTCGCGCCGCGCCCATCGCTCCTTCGGGATCAGAGTCACTCCTATGGATCTATTGTGACAGTCCAAAACCGGTGCCAACTGCTCAGCTCTACTACGTGCGGGTTCTGACCCCCGCCCGAGGGTGACGCGTTCGAGCCACCCGAGAGGTTAACGTTTCCGAAACACTGTCCATTATTGGTATCCAAGTTTGCTAATATGGCGTTTACAGCGTTGATCGGCAAGGAGTTGTAGGAGCAATCCAAAAGGGCCAAATTGGTATTACTCGAGACGTCCAGATTCGTCAGGCAGCATCCGGCGCAGTACAATCGGTGCAGCACAGGATTCTGCGACACATCTAGCGACGTCAAGCAATTGGTGGAGCAATCCAGGTATATCAAATTGGTACTACTCGAGATATCCAGACTCGTCAGGCCGCATCCGGTACACATCAATATCTCCAGCCAGGGATAGTTCGACACAACAAGCGATGGCAGCGAATTCCCGGAGCAATTCAGCCAGAACAGCAGGGGATTCTGCGAGATGTCCAGATTCGGCGCGCCTTGAGGCACCCCCAGACACATCAGGTTCGGCATATTTGTGAGGGTCGGTAATACTCCCGCCGGGCATGAGGATAAAGCGAGCACCACTAGCTCCGTGCTGGATATTCTGAGATCCGTCAAATTGGGGCAATTAAGTAACAGAAGCTGCAGTTTCGGATTGTTGGACAGGTCCAGACTTGTAATGAGCTCTGAGCCCGCATTGAGATCCAACAGCTCTGTGTTGTTCGTAACGTCCAGCGATACGAGCGGGTTATCGGCCACGGCCAGGAATGTCAAATTCGGGTTCTGCGAGGTGTCAAAGGTTGCCAGTTGATCCCCGCATATATCCACGACACTGAGCGAAGTGCATGTTGTTACATCTATGTTAGTGAGCGGATTGCCAGTGGCATTGAGGCGCTGCAGATTCATGTCGCCGGCCACATACAACTCCGTCAGGTTGTTATTAATGCAATCCACGGACAGCAGGTACGGATTGTTGGAGACGTTCAAACTCGTCAGGGGGCCAAAGATGCCTGATAGCACGCCCATGCAATATACGTTAGTCAGGAAATTGCCAGAGAGATCCACGCTCTGGAGCGCGGGGAAATTCGTACCAAAGGATATGCTCGTAATCCCCTGATCGGCCAGGGAAATGCGGGTCACAGTTGCCAGGTTTGCATTGTCAAGGAAGTCACCAAGAGACTCAGTCGCATTTGTTACAGGGCTGCCATCGTTGCCAAAACCGTCCCATGTGATGCTGACGTCGCCGAGGTCGCCTATTGCCGAGAAAGACATTGGGTCGGGGGCATTGCTATTGTAGGCCAGCGCGGAATTCGAAGTGGGCCCGTAGTGCCTCTTCGCGTCACACGCGCTCGTGCTGTATGCCCGAACTCTGAAGTAATAACCTGGGAACCCAGGACCTGCATCGAAATCGAAAAAGCTGGTCGCGTTACCGACATCGAAATTGAGGATTTCGGCGGTGAACGGGAAGGGCACCCATACCAACCCGGGATCGAAAACATCGACACAGTACCCGTCCGCGCCAGGCACTGCTTTCCAGCACAGGTAAAGGCCCATGCCTGTCATGTTGGTCGGATCCGAATTCCAGGCCACCGGCGCCTGCAGCACCGGCGGAATGGTCACAACCACCTGCGCCGTGCCCGGCGGGACACCCTCAGGCTGGTCGGTGGTGGTGAGTGTCAAGGTAACCGTGCCCGTCGAAGCATCGGCGGCCGACGGAGTATAAGTTGCGTTCAGCGTGGTATCGTCCGGCGCGAACGTCCCCGTGCCCGAAGACGTCCAGACGCCATTTGTGGCGCCGTTGCCCACGCTGCCACCCAACCCTGTGGTGCTTTGGCCCCCACAGATGGTCTGGTCGCCGCCCGTACTCGCTGAAGCCTGAGCTAAGGCCGACAGTGCAGTAGTGGAAATAAGTAGCAGTACGGAAAACAATATTTTCATAAGGAGATGTATATTTTGGTTGTTTGGGAAGGAAGGTGGTGGAAGGAATCACCGGCGAGCGCCAATGATGGGCGGGCGAGATGGGTATAGAACCTCCTCACTTGGCCGGGTGGCCAAACCATTCCCCGTTCAGTCGTAGCTCTTATCGGCATAAATTCATCCATCCACGCTCTTCATCAGGTGGGCTAAGAACCGCAAGTCCAAAAGTGAAGCCAGACTGCGAAGCTGATCTTCGCGCGGTGCCTTCTTACTTGCAACAAGAAGTTATTAGAAAGTTATTCACCGGGAGCATCTCATCTTCTGAGCGAATCCCAACTCGGCTCGACAACTCAAGGATCATGCAGGTGTCAGGACTGGCCCGAAATGAGGGCGTTCCCGCCATATCCGCACGGGGGCAGGTTCCCCCCCCCCACCGTGCTTCTGTGCTATGAGCATCACAACATCCACGTCCTCCGAGATGGCAATGAACCAGCCCTAGCTCAGGCCGAACGGCGACGGCAACCGGAGGCTTGGACGTTGCAGCCGAGGTGCATCAAGTCCGGAAGCAACTCTTTCCACCTGGCCCCGGGTCGCGGTGAAGCCAGGTTGTCAGCGGCTGACGAGGCCTTGCCCGGTGGCCGGGCAGGCATCGTGGCCGTCTGCGGCGGAACTATTGAAGGCGCGCGCGACATTTGCTTCACCGGCACCCTGATCACCGGGACGTTCGGGTCACTTGTTTTGACACGAAACTCGACTTGCTGGCCGGGAGGCGCGGCAAACCCCTGCGGGAACCCCAGTTGGGCCATGAAGAATTTGCCCGGCTGTAGCTCCCTGATCTCAACCCCCACGCCCGGAACGTTGACCGTCGGTTCGGACAGCCTCAGGAGATTTGTGGTAGTGTTGTTGTTCTGGATTGCGATGGAGATCATCAGCCCGTTGGGCAGCGGTGCCGGAGGTAGGAGGATGTCGGCAGGTGTTGCACTGATTGTCGGCGGGACGCTGGCTTCCTGCGGCACATCGGCTTTCGGGGTGTTGGTCCCTTCGGTCTTCAGAATCCCCCGGCTCTGGTAGCTCTGGTAGGAATCATCGTTCTGCCAGAAGATCTTGGCAAATACGATCAGCGCCGCGACCAGAAGGATGTAAATGGTGAACTTGCTTTTCATTTAGAGTTCTCCAGGCACCAGCGCCGGCGCCGCCAGTACGCTACCGATCAGAGCGGAGGTCTTCAGAAAGTCGCGGCGGGCAATGCGATTGTCGGATGGTGTAATCATGATTACGACAGGTGGGGTCATTCAGACCGAAAACCCAAGCCAGGTAAAGCCCCAAAGCAGGAGTGGGGCGCACGTCAGATTTCTTCGGGGTGGGCGGCCGACTCTCATTAACACCCCGCTTCAGCGGGGTGGGTGTGGCACGCGAACCAGCTCCACAACCGCTTCAGCGGTTTACGGTGGTGGGTAGACCGCTGAAGCGGTTCCGACGCCAAGACCATCGCCCACACCCCACTAAAGTGGGGTGTTAATGAGAGGCAGGCCGCGTTGTATCTATGAAGCGATATACGGAAGGCCCAGATTTACAGGGTAGAATCACCCCGAGAAGAATCCAGTCTTGCGCCCGCTGAGGAGGGAGAACGCAGGGCGCATGACAGAATTCTTCGGCTGGGCCAGGCGCCACGGGACCTTTTCTCTCATTAACACCCCCATTCATGGGGGTGTCAGGCTGGCACTCGGAGGAGGAAACCGTTTTCAACGGTTTCTCAGCTTGCGCTCGCGGCCACGAGCCGTTACCCCTCCTCCGCCCATGTCTTTGCATTCCTACTCCCGCGTATAGCTGCATGCGGTTTGGGGCACGCTGGAGCGCAGGCCCCTCCTGACCAAGCCCGCCGCGGCAAGAACCTCTGAATACCTGCACCAGTACGCATCCGAGAAAGGCATCTACATGAAAATCAACTACGTGAACCCCGATCACGTCCATGTGCTGGTGGACCTGCCGACAAGGCTGGCCATTGAGGAGATGATGCATCTGCTCAAGGGGGCTTCGTCGCATTGGATAAACGAGAACAATCTCTTGCCCGGCAAATTTGGCTGGGGTCGGGGCTACGGCATCTCTTCGGTTTCACACTCCGGGGTCGAGGAGGTAAGTCGGTACATTGCCCAGCAGGAGGAGCATCACCGGAAGCGCAGCTTTTCGGAAGAACTGCGGATGTTCGTGGAGCGATACGGGCTCAAGTGGCATAAGGAAGATGAAACCGTTGAAAACGGTTCCATTCGCTCTGGCCCGCCGGATCACCCCCATGAATGGGGGTGTTAATGAGATCGGGGATGAGGTCCACATCACGGTCACGGCCTCGCAGGCCCCGCTTCAGTGGGGTGTTAGTAAGAGGGCTGCAACCTGCCGGATTCAATTGCGGCGGTTTGTGGCAGCGCCGAGCGGCGGTGAAGAACCCGCCTTCGAGCCGAGCACGGTATCCAGGTTCCTGCGGGCGTCGGCATAGTCCGGCTTGAGTCTCAGGGCCTCTTGGAACTGGCGGATCGCCTCGTCCGTTTGGCCTTTCCGGACGAGGATCTGGCCCAGGTGGTTGTGGGCCTCGGGGTAGTTGGGCTTCCCTTTCAGGGCTGCTTCAAAGCGGCGGATGGCTTCTTCGGTTTGGCCTTTGCTGGCCAGGGCCAGGCCGAGGTTATAGTGGGCGTCGGCGTTGCCGGGGTTCAGGCGGGTGGCTTCCTGGTATTGGGTGATCGCCTCGTCGGTGCGGCCTCTACTGCCCAGGACGGTACCGAGGTTGTAGTGGGCCTCGGCGTGATCTGGTTTGAGGCGGATGACTTCCTGGAATTGGCGGATCGCCTCGTCTATTTGCCCTTTAATGAGGAGGGCGTTGCCCAAGTTGTAGTGCGCGAAGGGGTGGTCCGGTTCCAGGCGGGTGGCTTCCTGGAATTGGTGGATCGCCTCGTCCATTTGGCTTTGCTTTGCGAGGAGGCCGCCGAGGTTATTGTGGGCCTCGGCGTCATCGGGTTCGAAGCGGAGGGCTTGTTGGAATTGGTCAATCGCCTCGCTGACCTGCCCGCGTTCGAGCAGCAAGGTGCCTAGCTTTGAGTGATATTCCGCATGATAAATAGCGCTCGCCAAGAGGTTGAAGGCCAGCGAGAAAGCCAGCAGCAGGCCCCAAGCCCATCGGGCTGCGCGTTGCCAAGCCGGCCGGCCGGCCAGTGCGCGTTCCAAGCCGAGGATGCCAACGACAGCCAGCAGAACCAGCGCGGGACAATACTCCCATTCATAGCGAACGCAGGCGGCGAAGAAGGGGCTAAGAGTCAAGGCGCGGGTCGCGAAGAGCAAGGCCACGGCCGCTACAAACCCGCGCAGAATATAGCGCGCGTCTGCCGAGCGTCCACGCCAGGCCAGCGGCGCTGCCACCGTTAGCCAAACCAGAGGAATGCTGGTCAGGATGCCAAAGGGATGCTCCGGATTAACATGGCCTGTCGGCAAGGGGGGAACCTTGATGTCGTGGACGAAAGGAAAACAAGCACCCCAGTGCGCCGGCCCCAGGAAGTAAACCCAGGAATTGAATGCGAAGTAATGCGGGCTCCAAAAATGCTGCGCGGTCATTCGAATCGAGCTCAAGGCGTATTGCATCCCAAATTCCAACGGATTGTCAAAGCGCAGCGTGTTGTAGAGCATCAGCCCCAGCCCGATGAACGTGATCGGAACTGTGGCCGCCAGCAAGGGAGCCCAAATCCGGTGAAACGTGAAACGTGAAACGTGAAACGTGAAGCCAGGCCCGGCGCAGCGCGGCGAGCCCTCACGCCAGGCCAGCGCCACCGGCAGCAACAGGATCACGGCCCCAAACAGCGCGGTCGGCCGCGCCCCGACGGCCAATCCGTAGGCCAGACTGGCCGCGGCCAGCCATCGCCCGCGCTGATGGGGCCGGTGGCAAGCCTCCCACAGCGCCAGCAAGGCCAGCATGGCCAGCGCATAGCCGCAACTGATCGCAACCTCGTAAATCTCAGCCCGTGGCAGAATAATCGGCGTGAACCCCGCCAGACCCAGCGCCAGCGCGCTAGCCACTACCACCGCGAGGCCGACTTCCGGGAAGTAGCGCCGCCACACCAAACACAGCAATCCGACGCTGGCCAGGAAACCTATTGCGCAAAAGACCACCACGGCGTCTTTGTGCCCGAGGTAATGGCCAGTTAAGGTCGCATAGGGCCAAAACAGCACCAGGGCAGGGGTAATCCCAAAATAGAGATATAGTTTGCCGTGATAGTAGCTCAGATCCCACAACGGATGTCCGTCAATCAGCAGGTAGTCGGCGTTGGCAATCGGATCATAGGGATCGGCCAGATGAGCGAGTCCGGCCGGCACCTCTGTTTTCAAATCGAGTTGACCGGCGCGGAACCCCCGCACCAATAGATTGTAGTAGGCGTCCTCGGCGCGCGAGGTGCGCATTTCCAACCACCCCGGTCTGGCGCTCCAGGCGAAAAAGCCTATAACCAGCGCGCAAATTGTAACCAGGAGCACCCGAGGCACCCAAGCAGTAGTAGCTGCCGTCGTCGGGGCGGGTTTGGTTTTGGTCGCTGGTCGGTGCATGTGACTCTCTGGAGTAAACTCAGCGGTTCGTGGAGGCGCCGGGCGGCTGCGGAGAAAGGGCCTTAGTGGCAAGCACGGCGTCCAGGTTCCTGCGGGCGCCGGCATAGTCCGGCTTGAGTCTTAGGGCTTCCTGAAATTGGCGGATGGCCTCTCCGGTGTGGCCTCCCAGGCCGAGGGCCGTGCCCAGGTTGTTGTGGGCCTCGGCGTGATCCGGTTTCAGGCGAATAACTTCCTGGAATTGGCGGATCGCCTCGCCGGTGCGGCCTTGCTGATAGTAGG
>Ga0118677_10010133_pt1 | contig 14503 bp, 10 predicted proteins | sample AliMusrvi5mmetaG_FD_86154 | JGI IMG/M metagenome (GOLD analysis project Ga0118677, IMG submission 86154) | reverse complement strand
GGCCGGGCGACGATGATTGACGTGGTGGCGCGGACGGCGAGCGGGGGGGGGGCTCGCGTGACGGGGCGGCTGCTCGTTGCGGGCGCAGGAGCCGTCGCACCAGAAGGGCTGGCGCAGGCGGTGGAGCAGGGGATGAACGTGCTGTGCCTAGGGATGACCGGGAACGAACTGAGGGACTGGTGTCCTGTGCCGCTCGCGACCGTCGAAACGAACGCCTGTTTTACGCGCATCGCCAAGTTGCCGCCGGAGTTCAACGGGCTCTGCAACGCAGACTGGGCATGGCATGGACGCATGGCCTTCGATGCGCTGGTCGTGCCGGAGAGCGAGAAGGAGGTCTCGAACGCCGCGCTGCGCGTGGTGCGCTACGGGAAAGGCCGCGTGGTGATCTGGCAGGTGCCGCCGTGGAAGATCGATGAGAAGGCCAAGCCGTACCTGCGCACGAGCAAGCGCCATGCGAACGCACTGGCTGGGCGATTGCTGGCGAATCTGGGGGCGGAGTTCGACGCGGAGCCGCTGGGCCAGCGTTTTGCGGTGCCGACCGAACGGGCATGGCTCAAGAGCTACTACCTCGATACGCCGGAAGCGTCGGATGACCCCTACCGGTATTACCGCTGGTGACAGGAGGAAATATGCGTACACCGATGTTGGCGTTGGCGGGGATGTTGGCTGTAAGCGTGCGGGCAGCCGCGCCGGAGCAGGTGGCGCGGGTGGCGGCAGGCGAGTTGAAGGAGGCTCGCGCGTCGTGGTGGGGCTTCGATAAGCAGGAGTCTACACGCTTCCTGCAGGCCGCTATCGTTTCACGCGTGCCACGGTTGATCGTGGACGACATGGGATCACCGTGGATCACGGATAAACTGGCGTTGGTGGGCGATCAGGAGATTGTTTTCGAAAAGGGCGTCGAGGTGCTGGCTAAGAAGGGCTCGTTCAGGGGCAAGGGGGACTCACTCTTCTCGCTGAGCTGTGTGACCAACGTGACGCTGCGCGGATACGGCGCGACGCTGCGCATGCGGCGTGCGGACTACGACGCGCCGCCGTATGAAAAGGCCGAGTGGCGGCACGTGCTGGACATCAAGAGCAGCGCGAACCTCAAGGTCTATGGGCTGACTCTCTCCGAGAGCGGCGGAGACGGCATCTATCTCGGGTGTGTGCGATCCGAATGGCCGAACAGCGGCATTCACATCAGGGACGTGGTGTGCGACAAGAACTATCGTCAAGGAATCAGCGTGATCTCGGCCGAAAACCTGCTGATTGAAAACACGGTGATGCGCGACACGGCGGGCACAGCGCCGGCGGCCGGAATCGACTTTGAGCCGAATGCGAGCGGCGAGCGGCTGAAGAACTGCGTGATGCGCGACTGCGTTACGACCAACAATCAAGGTGACGGTTTCGAGCTCTACCTGCCGAATTTGACGCGCGACTCCGTGCCTGTTTCGATCCGCATCGAGAACTGCCGGTCCAGTGGCGACAACTACGGGGTGCGCTTCACCACCGGGAATGCCGAGACGCAGGCGGTGCGCGGCGTGTTGGCCTTCATGGGATGCCGGTTCGAGCGCGCGAGGCACGCGGGCGTGAGCGTTGCGCGCAAGCCGGCTTTCGGAATGGCGCTGGCGTTCGAGCAGTGCCAGATCTCGGACTGCGCGACCAACGCGCCGAAAACGCCCGACATCCAGTTGTCTAACCGCATCGAGGACGAATGGCCGGTGGGCGGTATCCGGCTGGAGCAGGTGACGGTTGCGCAACCCTGCGACAGGCCGTGGATCGCGTGGCAGAACAACACCACGGTGTCCGAGCCGGTTACGGCGTTGACGGGGACGGTGACTGTCGAACAGGCTGGCGCGCGACGGGAGATCCCGTTGACACCGGAATGGGTGAAGGCGACCTTTCCGCCGCGTTTCTCCGTGCGTGTGCCCCGCGTGGCAGCCGATCTTGCGAACGTCCGCGTGAAAGATCCAGACCCAGGCCTGAAAGCGCTTTCACCGTTGCGGATGCGGCGTGGCGGCACCTATGTGCTTTATGTCCAGTCGGGACGCGAGGTTGTGCTGGTCGGCCAGCATACACAGGTTGGACGCTATTCGGCGGGAACGAAGGCACTCGTGCTACGTGAGTCGTCTGGGAAGGTGATCAAGAGGATGGCGCTGCCCCCATTCAAGCAGAAGACCGAGATCCGTTTTACACCCGAGCGGAGCGGTTTTCACACATTGGAGGTGGATGTCGGGGCAAACGCCTTCGCGCTGTTGGAGGCGAATGTGCCGGTGGCCTTCGATGCGACTCAGAAGGCGGTGGGGCTGATCGGCAGCACGGGATCGCTGTTCGTGTCGGTGCCGAAGGGAACGGGCGTGTTCGCGATCGGCGTGGCGGGCGAAGGGGAGGGTGAAGCGGTGAAGGTCACGGTCCTCGATCCCACAGGCAAAGTCGTTTGGACAAGAGACGGCATTACGCAGATGGAGCGGTTCACTGCGCCAGATGGACTGGGCGCGGCAGGCGGTCTATGGCAGGTGAAGATCGAGAAACCCGGCACCGGCGTTTTCGAGGATTTCTGTGTGGAAGCGCTGGGGGTGCCGGGGCATCTCTTCCTGAGCCGAGAGCGGTATTGGGAATGACTTGGAAGCAACGGAGCGCCGCTAAAGCAACCTCCGCAGGATTCACCGTTTCGCGCTGCTTTCGTCGGGTGCTTTTTAGGCGTGGCGATGTATTTGCCGAATCATAATGCGAGCGCTATACTAGTGAATTGTGCGTCGGTTGCGATCAATATGGGCCCGAGAAGAACAGGCCGTTGGTCCGATATATCGGCAATACCAGCTTGAAAAGCATAGAAAAAAAGACTATTATGCCGATTGACTCTATAGGTTAAATACTATATCGTTTCGCTAACTTTACGTAGACACCAACGGACCGGGACAGCTTGTAAAGGCAAAAAGGTTACTCACATGATAAAGCTTCACACGATGTTGCTGGGGACTGCGCTGTTTGCTGCGGTTGCAAGCACGGCCTCGGCCAAGTGCACCTCATCCACGGGAGGGTGTAAAAAGGGGACGGGCACCTGTACCATGTCAGGAACGTCCACGTGCAAGACAGGGACGGGCACCTGTACGGGCAGTTCCACCTGCACGGGGAGCACCCAGAAGAAGGCCGCGAAAGTAAGCAAGTAGGCTTTCGAAGAAAAACCCCAAGGCACTTGAATCAGGTGCCTGAACGATGGGTGAAAAGAAGTCAGGCGCACAGGAAACTGTGCGCCTCTTTGTGCCCAGCGGGGCCTTCGGCATGCGGGCTTGACTTAGAGAATGAGAGTTGTCAGACTTTCTGACACTGTGATTCGGAATCGTTGTGCGGTTTTAATTCCTGTTTTGCGACTGGAAGTCCATAGCCTGTCGGACCTGTTGAGAGGAGATGAACCATGTCCTATGTTCTCTTTGCGGTCAGCGCGTATATCTTCATGAGGGCATTCGAGGTCATTTTTTCAGGCAGCAAGGATAACGTCTGGTACAAGAGAACCATACAGGGTATCGGCTGTGCAGTTCTCTATACGGCAGTTGCGTCCATGATCTTGTTCTATTTCAATGGTCTCCATCTGCTTGGCTTTGACCCGAAATGAGCGAGGGGTAAACACACCCTGTCGATTTCGCTGGCGAGTGTAAATCATGAACAAACTCTGCATTTTTATCGGCATGTCTGCCTTGGGTTGGGTTGGATGGTGGATCGGGAGCCTGATGGGGGATATGACCGGCTACGTGCTCAGCAGCCTCGGAAGCTTGTTGGGTGTTTACGTGGGCTGGCGCATCAACCGCGATTTCTTTTAGCGTACGCCCGTCCGCTTGATGTCCCATAAACGGAGTGTTTTCTCCTCATGAATCCTTCTTCATCCAAAACAGTGATCATAGCGAACGGTGCCTTCCCGACGCACGCGGAGCCGCTTGCCGTGCTGCGGTCAGCGGAACGGATCGTCTGCTGTGACGGAGCCGCCGACAAACTGAGTGCGGCCGGTCTGGAGCCGGCGTGGGTGGTGGGCGACCTCGACAGCGTGTCGGAGGTTCTGCGCGAGCGTTATCGGGAGAGAGTGGTTTGCGTGCGGGAGCAGGAAACAAACGATCTTGCGAAGGCCTTCCAGTTCTGTGTGTCACAGGGATGGACGGATCTGGCAATCCTCGGGGCGACGGGGTTGCGCGAGGACCACACCTTGAGTAATCTCTCGCTGTTGGCCGATTTCGCTCAGGAGGCGTCGGTGCTGCTGTTGACCGACACCGGCTGGTTCACACCGGTGCTGGTCTCTTCACAGCTGCCCTCTCGCGAGGGACAGCAAGTCTCGATCTTTTCGCTAAATCCGGCAACGTCGGTGCATGCCGAAGGGCTGAAGTACGCGCTGAACGGTTTGCGGTTGAACCGCTGGTGGCAGGCTGCGCTGAATGAGGCTTGCGGTGATGTCGTCTCACTGACTTTCGTCGGCGGCCCGCTGCTGGTGTTCCAAACCTATCGTCAGTGAAGTGGCACATTGACTATCGTTCCCCATGTGCTAAAATATACCAGTTATCTTTTTAAAAGGAAAAAATTCTATGGCAAAGAGTGCAAAGGCAGAGAAGAAAGCCGCGCCTGCAAAGGCCGCGAAGTACGTCTATTTTTTCGGTAACGCCAAGGCTGAGGGCGGCGCATCGATGAAGAACCTGCTCGGCGGCAAGGGTGCGAACCTGGCTGAGATGTGTTTGCTGGGCATTCCCGTGCCGGCCGGTTTCACGGTGAGCACCGAGTGTTGCACGGCGTATTATGCCAACGGCTGCAAGCTGCCTGCCGAGCTGACCGACCAGGTTCTGGCCGCGCTGCGCAAGACCGAGACGATCATGGGCAAGAAGTACGGCAACCCCGAGAATCCGCTGCTCGTCTCCTGCCGTTCCGGTGCGCGCAGCTCCATGCCCGGCATGATGGACACCGTGCTGAACGTCGGCCTTTCCACGGCCACGATCCCCGGCATGATCAAGAAGACCAACAACCCCCGTTTCGTGTGGGACTCCTATCGCCGCCTGATCATGATGTACGCCGACGTGGTGATGGAGAAGGCGGAAGGCTTGGAGCCTGCCCAGGGCAAGGGTATCCGCAAAATCATGGATGAGACGCTGGATCAATTCAAGCATGACCGCGGCTGTAAGTCTGACACCGATCTGAAGGCCGAAGATCTGGAGCTCCTTGCCACTGAATTCAAGAAGCTGGTGAAGAAGCACCTCGGCAAGGCGTTCCCGGATGATCCGATGGCGCAGTTGTGGGGAGGCATCGCCGCAGTGTTCAAAAGCTGGAACGGCAAGAAGGCTGTCTCCTACCGCCGCATCGAAGGCATCCCGGACGCCTGGGGCACGGCTGTCAACGTGCAGGCGATGGTGTTCGGAAACATGGGCGACTCCTCCGCCACCGGCGTGGCGTTCACCCGCGACCCGGCCACCGGCGACGACACGTTCTATGGCGAGTGGCTGGTCAACGCTCAGGGCGAAGACGTCGTGGCCGGCATCCGCACGCCGAGCCCGATCAACGACGACACCAAAAACGAGCAGAACAAGCACCTCAAGAGCATGCACGAGGCGATGCCGACCACTTACAAGCAGCTCTTCGCCATCCGCAACACGCTTGAGAAGCACTACACCGACATGCTCGACATCGAGTTCACCATTGAAGAAGGTAAGCTCTGGATGCTCCAGTGCCGCGTCGGCAAGCGCACCGGCACCGCCGCATTGAACATGGCCATGGACATGCTGGCCTCGCGCCTGATTGACCAAAAGACGGCTGTCATGCGTGTGGAGCCGCAGCAGTTGGACGAACTGCTGCATCCGATCATCGACCCCAAGTTCGAGAAAGACGCGAAGCCGATCGTCAAGGGCCTGCCGGCCGGTCCTGGAGCCGCCTGCGGCAAGCTGGTCTTCACTGCCGAAGCCGCCGTAGCCTCTGCCCGCGCTGGCAAAAAGTGCATTCTGATTCGCGAAGAGACCAACCCGGAAGACGTCGAGGGAATGCGTGCCGCGGTTGGCATTCTGACTGCCCGCGGCGGCATGACCTCGCACGCGGCGCTGGTCGCGCGCGGCTGGGGCAAGTGCTGCGTCGTCGGTGCCGGCGGCCTGCACGTGAATGCGGCTCAAAAGACCGCGAAGATCGCAGGCTCGGATCTGGTGCTTAAAGAAGGGGATGTCGTGACGCTCAACGGTACGCGGGGCCACGTCTACACCGGCACCATGCCGATGATCGACGCGACAGAGAATCCGCGCTTCCAAAAGTTCATGACGATGGCCGACAAGTTCCGCACGATGGGCGTACGCACCAACGCCGACACGCCGGCCGACGCCAAAGTCGCTCGCGCGTTCGGAGCCGAGGGCATCGGCCTCTTCCGCACGGAGCACATGTTCTATGGCGTCGGAAGCGACAAGCCGCTCTTCCTGCTGCGCAAGATGATCCTCAGCTCGACGCTCGACGAACGCCGCAACGCGCTGAACGAGCTTCTGCCGTTCGTCAAGCACGACATCAAGGCCACGATGGAAGCCATGGAGGGCTTGCCCGTGACGATCCGTCTGCTGGATCCGCCGTTGCACGAGTTCGTGCCGCAGGGAGCCGAGAAGCAGGCCGAGCTGGCCAAAGCGCTCGGTATCACGGTGGACGACATCCACAAGCGTGGCGAGGCTCTGCATGAGAACAACCCGATGATGGGACACCGCGGCGTCCGCCTCGGCGTGACCTATCCGGAAGTGACCGAAATGCAGGCCCGCGCGATCTTCGAGTCGGCCGCCGAACTCATCGCGGGCGGCATGAAGTGCAAGCCTGAGATCATGGTTCCCGTCACCTGCGATGTGAGCGAGCTGAAACACCAGAAGGCGATCATCGCCCGCGTGTATGCGGAAGTTTGCAAGGCTAAGAAGATCAAGTCCATGCCCTACATGGTGGGCACGATGATCGAGATTCCGCGTGCCGCCCTGCTGGCGGACCGTATGGCGCAGGAGGCCGAGTTCTTCTCCTTCGGCACGAACGACCTGACGCAGATGACGTTCGGCTTCAGCCGCGACGATATCGGCGGTTTCCTGCCGGACTATCTCGATCAGAAGCTGCTGTCATCTGATCCGTTCCAGACGATCGATCAGGACGGCGTGGGCCAGCTCATTGAGATGTCCGTCACGAAGGGGCGTACGACGCGCGAGAACCTGAAAGTCGGCATCTGCGGCGAACAGGGCGGCGATCCGGCCTCGGTGAAGTTCTGCTTCAAGAACGGGCTCACCTACGTGTCGTGCAGTCCCTACCGCGTGCCGATCGCCCGTCTGGCGGCGGCGCAGGCGGCGATCAAAGGCTAACGAAGGCAGTGAAAGAATAGGGCGCGCCCGATTTGCTCGGGCGCGCCTTTTTTTGTCGAGAGAGCCGAAAGAGCTGCCCGAATCGAGTTGTCCGATTCTCGTCGATTCTTTCGAGACGCTACTTTTTTAGCTCGAGGCGTACGGCGTGTCCGCCGTTGTCTGCCATGTCGGCTGCAATCGTGTCGGCCGAGGTCACCTCGCGCGTGGTACAGGTGACCTTGGTGCGGTCTGTTCCGTCCGGCGCACCGTCGCTGTAAATATGGGCGGTGTACTTCTTGCCAGGCGTCAGGAAGGTCAGCGGAATAGCCAGCGTGCGGCGCTCCAGCGCGTTGATCGAGCCGATGAACCAGTCGTTGCCGGTGCGGCGCGCGACGGTGGCGTAGGCTCCGATCTTGGCATTCAAAACTTGGGTGTCGTCCCAGACCGTGGGGATCTGACGCCAGAAGTCCAGTTCCGGGTCGGCCTTATACGCGCCGGGGCTGTCGTACCAGAAGAGGAACTGCCACGGGCTATAGTAAACGGCTGCAAGGGCGAGCTGGTGGGTGCGGGTGTTCTTGACGCGGTTGCTGTACCAGCAGGGCGTGTAGTCGCCGGGGCCGCACAGATAGCGCGTGAAAGGCAGGGCGCAGTTGTGAGGTGCGGCGGGCATCTCTTCGTTGCCGCGGATGCCTTCGACGGTCATGACGTTGGGCCAGGTGCGCTGGATGCCGGTGACGCGATATTCGTCGTGGATGTCGATCATCAGGCCGGCTTCGCCCGCTTTACGGATGGCGTCATGCAGCCACGCGGTCCACTTCTGGCTGCCGACATTGACGAAGCCGTACTTCATGCCCGCGATGCCCCACGATTGATAGAGCGGCAGCAGGTCGTCGAGTCGATGTTCCAGCTCGCGGCGGTTGACATAGAGGATAACGCCCACGCCCTTCTCTTTGCCGTAGCGGACGACCTCCTTTAGGTCGAGCGGACCTTTTGAGCGCTTGGGGTCGAGATTGACCGCGCGGGCATCCGAGGCGTCGTTGTACTCATTCCCGTACCAGCCGGCGTCGAACTCCACGTACTGCAGGTTCATGATCTTGGCGAAGTCGACACAGGCCTTTCCCCCCATGGTGGTGAGCGAGGTTTCGCGGATCACCTTGCCGGGCTTGATCCAAGAGGTGTCTGCGATCTTCGATGGCTCGTTCAGATTCAGGATCAGATCGTTCTGTTCGAGCAGGCGGGCGGCGCTGTCCGCGACCATCACGAAGCGCCAGGGGGTGGCACCAGGCAGCGGCAGCTCGGCCTTGCCGTCGAGGCGTGAGACGAGCGCGTGCGGTTTTCCTGCGAGCGGGGTGAACTTCATGCGGGCGAAGGTGAAGAGGCCCGCCTCGCCGATGGCCACGACGGGTCCGTCAGCCACTTCGACTGTGAGCGGGCGCTCGGCGCCGTCCTTGACCGTGCTGAGCGTTTCTGGCTTGTATTCGCCTTGGGCGGCGTAGACCGGCCAGGCGCGGTGGTCGCCGGTGAAGACGAACTCGGTGTTCTCCTTGGCGATGTCGAGCCGCTCGCGGGTTTGCTTGGGGAAGACGTAGCGGAAGGCGAAACCGGCATTGTAGGCGCGGCACTCGAGGCTCAGTTTCAGACCGCCATAGCCCTTGTTCACGAGGGCGAGCGTGAGCGACCGATAGGCGTCGGTGATTTGCGCACGTTCGCCGCAGACGGGCTTCCACGTCTCATTTTTTTCACCGCGCGCACTGTCTGTCAGTGCGAAACCGGCGATGAGATCGGTTTTTTCTTCGACGGTGAAGCCGAGTTTGGAGGTCAGGATCACCGGTTTCCCTTTGTAGTCCACGCGGTAGGTGACCGTGCCGTCCTGGGAAAGGTCAACGGCTGCCCGCACGGCCTTGTCGGGCGATTCGAGCAGCGATTCAGCGGCTTGCACAGCAAACGTGAGCAATGTCAGGCCAGATAGGGCGAAGAGAGTCTTCATGGTGATATTCCTGGTTGTGTCGGTCCCTAATCCATAATCAATCGGGCATATTATAGACAAAGGCCGTGCGCATTGTCTTCCCCTTTCGTTTCTCATGTCGCCCGCCCGATTTCCGTCGTGATTGAAGCCCGTGGAAAACAGTTGCCTCATGTTCAAGGAAATGTGGTATAAATTAATTATGAAGTTGGCGGCACTTTTTCTTGTTCTGGCGGCACCCGCTTGGGCTCAGTTCTCGGCGGAAGAGATGCTCAAACCGTATGTTTACACCAATGAAACAGGCGAGACTTTTGCCTATCGCATGAGTGCTCCGCAGTTCCCTGTGGCAGGCAAAAAGTATCCGCTCATCCTGTTCCTGCACGGATCGGGTGAGTGCGGCGCTGACAATCTGCGCCAGATCAAGGTGGGGCTGCCTAGCTTGATGGCAGTGTTGTTGAAACAGCCCGAGCCGGTGATCGTGTTGGCTCCACAGTGCCAAAGCGGCAACTGGTGGATTCAAAAGTTGGCGCGTGATGCGAATTATGCGGCGGCGAAGGTGCCCACGGGCTCGATGGAGGTGGCGTTGTCGCTGTGTCATAACATGGTCGCCTCCGGGCTTGCCGATCCGGACCGCCTGTACATCACGGGACTTTCGCTGGGAGGGTTCGGAGCCTGGGACGCGATCCAGCGGGAGACGACACTTTTTGCGGCGGCGATTCCGATCTGTGGCGGCGGTGACATCCGGCGTGTGCAGCCGATCAAAAAACTGCCGATTTGGGTTTTTCACGGGCGGGATGATAAGAATGTTTCGGTCGACTGTTCTCGCCGCATGGTGGAGTCCTTGAAGCTGGCTGGCAACCGCTCTGTGCGGTACACCGAGTATGAGCATGCTGCACACGATGTGTGGGATCGGGCCTATTCCGACCCCGAGGTGATTGTTTGGCTGTTGAAACAAAACCGTGCGGAGAAGCCTTGGTGGCGGTTCTGGTGAGGTTGCAGCCGAAGGGGAAATCGAAGGCGCAGAGATACGAAGAAGAATGTGCTGCCTGGAGGGGTAAATGAGGAAGATGCTTTTGTCGTTGACGGTGGTGTGTGCGCTGGGAGTTCAGGCGTCCACCAATGTGTTCGAGATGCCGCTGATCTATCCGAAGCACATGCAGTTGCAGCAGCAGTTGGCGCAATCGGTCCGTGCCGGAAAGATCGATGAGATGGAGACCATCTGCCGCGCGGGGGTGGCACTGATGCCGCAGGATTCGACGTGGCAGTACAATCTTGCCTGCGCACTGGCCTATCGCGCCTCGAAAGACGAGGCGCTGGTGGCGCTTGAGCGGGCGATCGACCTCGGCTTTCGCGACGATGTGGCGATCGCTGCTGACAATGACCTCAAGCAGATGAACAAGCTGCCGAAATTTGCCGCTTTGGTGGAGAAGGCCAGAAGCCTCAAAGGGAAACCGGTGGCGGGTGCCGTGCAAGTCAAGCCGGCCACCGTGTTCATGGGCTTGCCCGCGGAGATCAACGCGTCCAACACGCTGTGGGACTTTGATCAGGGGTGTTTCATGACCTTGCTGACATTGACGAACCCCGAGATCAAGCGTCTGTCAGCCTATGCTTCGGCGTATCAGGGGCCTGCGGCCGAGCGGATCCGCAAGTGGTTCGCCGACGATACGGCTTCCGGCAATTTCGGCGACCTCTATGTGAACCGTGACGATGGGCACTCGCCGCTGGCGGTCACCAACTTTCCCGGTCTGACCCCCGTTGTTTACTGCGCCGAAGCACGGTTGCGCAGGACGAACCTGAGTCTGCCCAACACGCTGTTCGAGCAGCCGGTGATTGGAAACTCGTCGATGTCGATGGTGAGCGGCCCCTTCTGGCGCAGCCTGCCGCGCGCGGTCGTAACCGACCCGTATCAGCCGATTGCCGCATTCCGTTACTACGTCAGCAACCAGTGCTGGTTCTATCCGGAGCACAAGGACTTCGACCCGGACATGGGGGACCTGTTTCCAGCCAACACGCCATATTATGTGATCAGCCAGGGCTCCTCATATTCCGACCAGCCGTTCATGCAGGCGTTCGCAGCCTCCCTGGCGGCGCTCCAGCCGGCGACCAAGCGTTTGCTGGGCACGACCAAGTTGCTGGCGCCGACGCTTCAAATGATCTTCCGTGCCACCCAGAAGAGCGTGAAAAAACCGGAGGACTACCTCACCGCGGCGGCGCATCCGGTGGTGTTCGACCAGTCTAATCTGGATGTTGAGGCGATGGTGGAAATGGCACACGCGATGAAACCGGAGGAGGTCCCGCCGTTGGTGGCTTTGCGGACACTCAAAGACGCCCAGGTCGAGGAGGGGGTCGACTTTTTCGATGTTCGTCCAGAGGGGCTGTTCGACACGCCGTGCTGCATTGCGCGGGTGGTGCGCGGGGTGGCGCGCGAGCGGCGCATGACGATCGAAGCGGCGGTCTCAATGAAGCCGCGCAACGAACTGAAATACCAGTGGGTTGTGCTACAGGGAGATCCGAAGAAAATCGTCATCAAGCCGCTGAACAGCGACGCCTCCCGCGTGGAGATCTGCGTGGCCTATCACGGCACATATCGTCCAGTGGACGCGAGCGGCGCACCGTCTGTGAAGGTGAGCAGCCGCGTTGACATCGGTTGTTTCGTGAAGGCCACCGCCAATTACTCGGCCCCCTCGTTCGTGTCGTTCTATTACCTGCCGAATGAGGAGCGTGTGTACCGAGACGACGGTCAGATTCTTTCGGTGGACTATTCCGACGCGGCGCACCGCTATGCCGATCCGGTGCTGACGTTGCAGAAGAACTGGAAAGACCTGTACGAGTATGACGCGCAGGGCCGTCTGACGGGGTGGTACCGCACACGGAGTGGTTGTCAGCCGGAGCGGTTCACTTATGCGGGACACAAGGTTATGGCGACTGACAAGCTTAACCGCCCGCTGAAAGCTTGCGCAGTACAGTACATCCCGCGTCAGACGGGCGTTGAGAATATGCCGCCCGTTCTGAGCTGTGTGGAGACCCCGAAACTGTTTGCGTACACCTTCGTCGGCGACGCGGACAAAGTGGGGAAAGCGGTTCCTCTGAAATGAGGGACTAGGCGCGAAAAAGAAAGCTAACTGAGAGGGTTCGGGAAGCGGACAACGCAGTCGAACCCTGAGCGCCGACCCTGTCTCTTTCCTTATTCCCACTCGATGGTGGCAGGGGGCTTGGAACTGATGTCGTAGACCACGCGGTTGATGCCGCGCACTTCGTTGATGATTCGGTTCGAGATGCGCGCGAGCGTGTCGTACGGCACGCGGCTCCAGTCCGCGGTCATGGCGTCGATGCTGTCTACCACGCGCAGGGCGCAGACGTTCTCATACGTGCGCTGGTCGCCCATCACGCCGACGGACTTGACGGGCAGGAGCACGGCGAAGGACTGCCAGATCTGTTTGTAGTTCGGCAGCTTGCGCATCTCCTCCTGCACGCGCAGGTCAGCCTGCTGGATCAGCGCTACGCGCTCGGCGGTGACCTCGCCCAGAATGCGCACGCCCATGCCTGGGCCTGGGAAGGGCTGGCGGTCGAGCAGCTCGTTGTCCATGCCCAGCACGCGGCCTACGGCGCGGACCTCGTCCTTGAAGAGTTCCCGCAGTGGCTCGACCAGCTCAAATTTCAGATCCGGCGGAAGGCCTCCGACGTTGTGATGGCTCTTGATGGTCTGGCTCGGGCCTTTGAGCGGGCTGACGCTTTCGATGACGTCGGGATAGATGGTGCCCTGGCCGAGAAATTTGCAGTTCTTGAACTTGCGGGCCTGTTCCACAAAGACCTCGATGAATTCGCGGCCGATGATCTTGCGCTTCTGCTCCGGTTCCTCGACGCCCTTGAGCGCGCCGTAGAAACGCGCCTTGGCGTCAATCACGTGAAGGTCCATGCCGGCCTTCGCGCGGAACATTGTCTCAACCTGCTGGTCTTCGCCGAAGCGCAGCAGTCCGTTATCCACGAAGATGCAGTGCAGTCGGCTGCCGATAGCCTTGTGTAGCAGCACGGCCACAACGGACGAGTCCACGCCGCCGCTGAGCCCGAGCACCACCTGTTCGTCGCCGACCTGTTTTTTCAGTTTCTCCACGGTCTCTTCGACCCAAGAGGAGAGTTTCCAGTCGCCGGTGCAGCCGCAGATCGGGAAGAGAAAATTGTGGAGGATCTTATCGCCGTGCTGGGTGTGGACCACTTCGGGGTGAAACTGGAGCGCATAGAGGTTGCGCGCTTCGTTGCGCATGGCCGCATTGGGGCAGGAGAGGGAACGCGCGGAGACCTTGAAGCCTTGGGGCATGACCTCCACTTGGTCGCCATGGCTCATCCACACGTCAAACTCGGCCGGCAGGCCGGCGAAAAGGTGACTGCCTGAGACGATTTCGATGCGGGTGTGACCGTATTCGCGGTGGGTTCCGGGTTTGACCACGCCGCCGAGTGTCTTAGCGGTGAGTTGCATGCCGTAACAGATACCCAGCACGGGGATGCCGAGGTCGAAGATCGCGGGGTCGCAGAGCGGCGCACCCTCTTCGAAGACGCTGTTTGGCCCGCCAGAGAGGATGATGCCTGCGGGCATGCGCTCACGCAGCTTGGCCGCAGAGGTGTCGAAACGGAGAATCTCAGAGTAGACCTGTTGCTCGCGCACGCGACGGGCGATGAGTTGGGTGTACTGCGAGCCGAAATCGAGAATGGCGATCCATTTATGCTGCATGAGACGGGTTTCCTTTTCCGGGATTGAAAGGGTTGAGTGCTTTCCGTTCAGAATGCGGTTGTAGTTTAGTGGTTTCGAAGGTGCTTGGAAAGTGGAATTATTCTTTTTGGTCCAGCGTGAAATCCTGTAAGCTTTCGGGATATGGACTCGGTGAGAGATGTTTACTGCGCATTGATGAAACGGGTGCTGGCTCTTCGCGATGCGGAGACCGGCGTCTGGAGCGGCGAGCTCGCGTCCAGCGCGCTGGGCACCGCGTTGGCTGTGACGGCTTTGGGAGAGGCCGCGGCGTCGGACCGGGCTCTGGCCGAGTCAGGCGCGGCGTGGTTGGTTGCTCACGCCAACGCCGATGGCGGCTGGGGTGACACGCCAGAAAGCGTCTCGAACCTGAGCACCACGCTGATCGCGGCAGCGGCGTTGCGGGTACGAGAAAAGGTTCAAGGTTCAGGGTTCAATGCTCAGGAAGACGGCAGCAGTGCCCGTGTGCTGTCACGGGCGGAGGCATGGGTCGCTGCGCGAGCGGGGTCGGCG
>Ga0118677_10005205_pt2 | contig 14503 bp, 9 predicted proteins | sample AliMusrvi5mmetaG_FD_86154 | JGI IMG/M metagenome (GOLD analysis project Ga0118677, IMG submission 86154) | reverse complement strand
AACACGGGGGCGGCTCCAACCCACTCGTAAGTCACTTCTGAATTCCAAAGCCCGGGGTTATCTCGCCCCCGCGTTCTCTACATTCCTTTTTCTGTTCGGGGTCAGGTAGCCGACTGGAACTCCGACGAAGTTGGGGAAAGGACAAGCTGCATACAGGTCCAAGTTGAATCAGTAGTCATTCCTCCTGCCCCAGGTGGTGATAAAGAACTTCCTGCCAGCGGGGGGAACGGATTTCGCGCTCGAGCACGCGATCCAGGGTCTCTCGTAAGGGGCTGCCTTGCGGCACGGCTATGGCGTAATCCTGTCGGATGAATGTGTTGGGGAGAACGTAGATGGATCCGGGATATTTCTCCCTGGCCAGGTACTTCAAGATCGGCGCGTCATACACCACCGCATCCGCCCTCCCCACCGCAAGCGCCAGGAGGGCGCCGAGGGCGTCCGGATAGCCCCGATAACGGATATGCCGCGCCTTGAGAAATTCCTCGCCCGTGCTGCTCGCGACCACAGCCACGCGCCGGCCGGGCAAGTCGCCCGGTCCGCGGATGGACGAGCCAAGCTGGGTGACCGTCAAGGCCGAGGTGATCGCCGCCGTGAAGCTGGAGATGATGATGATGGCGGCAAACATCCAAATCAGCCCGACCACGCGGCCAGCGAACGTCCGCGGCGCTTTATCACCATAGCCCACGGTGGTCATGGTGACAGCCGACCACCAGAAACCTGAGCCGATTCCCTCGAAGGGCTTGCCCCCGAAGTGCTCGCTGTTCTTCTTCCGCTCGAGTAGCCATATCAACAAGCCAACGCCGATCAATACCAGCGCCAACAGCCCGACGACCGCCAGAAACTGCCACGAGAGCACGTGCCGCACCACTGCCAACCACGGCGGCCCGCTCGAGGCGGATACCGCGATGCCCAATCCTGTCATGTAGAACGGATGGGTGAAGTCCATCACCTGCTCGCGCTCCGAGGTCACCGTGATCGCGGCCACCGCGGCGTCCAGGGAATTGCTCTCGACACCCGACAGGAGGTCATCGAGGTCCAGTTCCTTGAATTGGTAATCCAGTTTCAACTCGGCAGCCATGTCCTGCCATAATTCGATGCTGATGCCCGTCCAATTTCCGTCTGGGCCCTTCATGGAAAAAGGCGGCGCGTCTTTGGTGCCTACAATGAGTGGGTTGTGAACCGGCGGCACTTGCGCCTGGACTGCGGCACATGTCCAGAACAACAGCCAAGCGCTGAGCCAACACGAGCAGTGAATCATGCTACCATGAAAGGTCCGTTTTCCCGGCGCGGCAAGCGCAAACGGCCTCTTAGCTCTTTCCCGGGAGAAGGAGGCGTGCCGGTTGGCGTCCAGGCGCCGGAAACGCTGCTCGCACCAATCGGAAATGATCCAGGCCGAGGCACATGGTTCTGCCAGGCCGCTTCCTGGTGGGAAAAACCCTCTCTGCATTTCCGTGAAAGTCCTCTTGGCAAGATCCAGCGGAATTCCATAGACTACAGTCCGTGCCTTTCAACCTCGTCCATATCATCCAATGAATAGCCATCTAATCAGGAGATTCGCGAATTCCTATCCCATGTTAGCTGCCCTGGCGATCGCGGCAGCGCTTTCGCCAAACCCGGCGGTCGGGCAGTTGATGATCGATTCGATCGATAGGAATGGACGGCTAACCTGGAATGATCCGGGCGGGACGGGGACGCACTACGCGGTACAATGGTCCGCCTCGGGGTTGACCAACTGGTATTCCTGGCAGGATGCCCAAGCCTGGTTGAGTGGCTTGGGCCCCACGGGCAGCGTTTACGTGCCCATGTTTTACCGCATGGTGAACCCTGACCCGACCTACACCTCGAACGCCACCTACACCTACTACTACCAGACGCTGGCCCCTTTCAAGCCGACGATGCCCCTCTTGAGCAACGAGATGCGCATCACCTTCATGGGCTCCATGATCCCCCTGCCGGTGCGCCGCGCGGAGGCGGAGATGAGCGTCTTCGTGGAGGTGGGCTGGGTGCCGGATTCGAACGACAAGTACTACCAAGGCCGCGCATTGGACCAGTTCGTTTTCGACTGCGGCACCGGATCAGCGGCTAACTACGCGGCCGCCTCGGTCGGATTCCGCCGGATGGACAAGGTCTTCCTGAGCCATCTGCACGCCGACCACATGAACGACCTCTGCCAGATCTATTGCTTCGGCCCCTCGGGGGACCGCTGGTCGCCGCTCTTTGTCTTTGGCCAGGGGCCCTCTGGCGTGGAGAGCCCTGCGGGTTCCAGGATCTACTACGACGACGGCGTCAACAACTTCTGCACGAATGCAAGAGCCTCGTGGCGCTGGCACACCGAGAGCTTTAGCTTCCAGCCGACGCGCTACGTCGGCTACACGGTTCCAACCCGGGCGAGCTGGGGGCTGCCGGTGGATCCGATCCCAGTAGGGAATGATACGAACACCGATGCCTATGCCATGATCCCGATCCAGTTGGATTGGACTCAGATCGGGGGTATCGCCTACAGCAATCAGACCACGGGCGTGAGGGTCGCGCACTACCCAGTCATCCACGCCCGGAAAGGCTCGATGGGCTACAAGCTCGAGTGGACGCGCCCGGGAACCACCAACACTCTGACCATGACTTACAGCGGGGACACCAAGCCCGAAACCAACAGCGTGGAACAGGCTTGCAACAACGGCAAGGGCATAGACGTGTTCGTCCACGAAATGGTGATCCCGCCCGACATGTGGGCCTGGAAGCAAATGGGGCTAAGCGGGCCACCTTCCCCCAGCGATGGCGCCATTTACGGCCAATGGACAAACGCCACTGCGGAACTGCAGCGGGTTCAGGACAGCTCCCACACACCGCAAGGCGCCTACGGCTACCTGCTGAGCCAAATCCATCCGCCGCCGAAGCTGGCCGTGGCCACCCACTTCCCGGTGGCCGACGACACGGTAGGAAGCGCCTTCACCAGCGTGCAGGCGCACTTCACGAATAACCTCGTGTTCGGCAAGAACATCGTCTGGTCCTATGATCTCATGATCCTGCGCGTGTTCCCTGACCACATCGACCAGTATCGGGCCGACGTCTCGGATTACGCCTGGAACCCGCCCGTCCAAATGCCGCCGGGGGCAACGTTCTATCCGCCCAAGTACAACACGAATGGCGTTGGCAACCCTTACGCACAGATTGACCCTTCCGCGTCAATCCCGGCAATCGACCCAAATAACGGCACCACCAACTACAACCCAAACGGCTATTAGGCGCAACCTGTAGTGGCGGGGTGGTGATCGTGGCAGCGAACCTCCGATGTTCAAAAGGGGAAAGCTCTCCTAGTTAAAACCATCGCATAGTGCAGTACTATTGCTGAAAAGGGGCGATGCTCGCGTGTCGGCCGCGAAGAGGATTTCGGGTGTCTTACCGGCAATCGGAAATGAGCCAGCCCGAGGCATACTGCCTGTAGCGTCGGTCGTCCTTGGGCGAGCCCGGCCCACGCCGACAGGGGACGAGTATTTCCGTTCTGCATTGGCGGTCGGGGCGACCTAGCCCCAGGCGGCGCACCCGCCGGTCAGCGCCGTTTGCAGGGCGCTTTTGATCTTAATGCTGCCTGGCGATTGCCCCCCAGCAAAAGCGACAATTGGCACGGCTTACGCTTATCCTCGGGTCCAGTGGGCGCAAACCGACAAATTCCACTGTGGGGATCGCACGCAGGTTGGTGGTCGGCCAGCCTGGCGGCAACGTGGCCACGCCCGGGCCGGGCCCTATAACTCAGTTTTATGCGCAAGCTGTTGAGGGGTATGCTCTTTTTGGGAGAGCTGGGATCTGTCTTGGTGGTAATGACGCTGCTGTGCCTTTCGATTATATGGGTACCAACTCGCTTAGCTATCGCCTGAAGGACGAGCGGAGTTACGTGCTCTTTTCTGTTGGTGAGGATGGCAAAGACGATCACGGTGACCCGAACCCACAGACGGGCACGCCAGCCGGTTTATGGGGAGGCCGCGATGCGGTGTGGCCGTCTCCCGCAGCCGGGCCAGCCGAGCCGTCGCGGCAGCCGATGGGTTCAGATGCTCGCTGAGGCGCCGCGATGAAGGCGACGGTGGTTCCGTGGATCCAATGAGCCGCGGGAATCTTCGCCGGGAGGCAGATGGACGAGATGGGGACGCCGGGTGAGGGCCCCCGGCTTCAAGACGGCCGTTTTCAGGGGGATGTAGGCCGGTTGCCTTCACCCGGCGGCGGACGACAGGGCCAAAATGGGAATTGCTGCTTTTTTGGGCTAATGTCTCTGGATTATCTGTCGATATACGAGGCGGCCCCTTATGGGGCTTTGCTTACCACGCTTATGAGCGCATTGAACAGTGTTTCGAGTTCGGCGAGCGTCGCCTACGCCACGCAGCTTGCGCAGACTTCCGCGTTCAAACGGAGCCTGAACAACCTTGGCAACGCTGTCGAAAGTGGGGATTCGGCCTCGGCCAGCTCCATTCTGACCGCGTTTATCGAGGCCAATCCTCAATTCGCCTCAACTTCGAGTGAGGGTTCGCAATCCCAGGATCCGATCAATCAGGACTTCCAAGCGCTGGCTGAAGCGGTCTCCAACGACCAGGTTGACACAGCCAAGGGCGCCTGGACGCAGATCCAAAGCGACCTGGCCGACAGTGGGGTCACCGATCTCAGTGAAGGGCCGGCCGCGACGGCTAAGCTGCTGGCTCAGAGCCAGGCCTCCATCTCACAGCAAATCCTCAGCGACGCCTTCGGCGCGAGTTCTGCCAGCAACACATCGATCACGTCACTCCTGGGTGGGAGCAGTGGCTCGAGCAGCAGTGCCGGTGTGAGCAGTTCGCTGCTCAGCGATTGGTTCACCTATAAGGTGGGCGGCAGCGCATCGCCGGTCCCATCGGCTGCCAGCGCAGGGAGCAATCTGGATACCGTCGCTTAGCGAACAGTTGGGCACCGAAGCGCTGCGTCTGGTGAGCCCTACAAAGCAATTCTGCCTCACCCACGCAGCGCTGAGTTCATGCAGGCGCGCAAACGCAAATTACTATCCGTCAATACGAGTTATGACTAAATGCGGAAAACCAAGTCGCCTTCACTCGGGAAGCATCAAGCGGCAGCGCGGCAAACCAGCGATTGCTTGTCACCTTTTGCTGCTGACATTCTGGATCACGCTGTTTTCGGAATCCGTGCTGTTTGCATCCGATCCGCTCCTGCAGGACATTCGCGTAAGCCATAACGGCGTCGATCTCGTTTGGCAAGGGTCCACCGGTAGCGTTTACACCATCGAGTCCGCCGAATATCTCGCGCCGTACGACACATTCGCCCCCCTCGTGGAGAATATCCTGGCGACCGGAGTTCTCACCACGAACCGTCTTCCGCTCGGTCCCGATCTCTGTCGCTATTTTCGGGTGCATCAGCAAGGGAGCACCACCAACCGGCTTGGTAAAGTCGTGCTGATATCCGATTTCCATTTGAGCCCCTTTCTGAATCGCGCTACGACGGAAGCCCTCGTTACCAACGATATCACCTTTTGGGACGGATTGTTCTCCGCAACGACCAACGGCTTTTTTACCCCCGATGCGACGGGCCAACAAACCACCACGCCACTGCTTTTCAATTCCGCCCTGAACAACGCCCGGGGCGCTTGCCCTTATCCCGACGCCATCATTATCCCCGGAGATTTCCCGTACTACAATTTCATTTCCTGGTACACCAACATCACGCAAACCTCCGATGTGCAAGCGGGGAAAGACCTCTTCGTTAAAACCATCGCGTATTCCCTAATGAAGATCCGGCAGAGCTTCCCCACTGCGCCGGTGTACTTCACCCTTGGCAACAATGACACCTTCGGCGCCGACTATGACATGGCGCCCGAGGGCGATGAGTTTTACGCAAACACCGCGCGCGTTTTCTACGATGGCCCACTTACCAACGCCCTGAATTACGCCGCCTTCACCGCAACCTACACCAACAGCGGCAACTACACCGCTCCATTCGGCCGCGGCGACATCATCAACCTCCAATCCACGTATTTCTCCGCCAAGTACCCCCACGGACTCGCCGCCGGAAGCAACCAGCTCGCCTACTTGGAAGGCGAACTCCAAAAAAGCGCCGCCGCTAACCGTCACGTCTGGCTGCTCTTCCACATTCCGCCAGGCATCGACCCCGCTATCACTTGGAGCTATTGGCAAAACAACGACACCACCAACGCTTCCGCCGACTGGAACCCCGGCTTCCTCGCGCCGTTCTGTGCCATCGTCTCGCAGTACACCAACACCATTTCCGGCATCTTTTGCGGGCACTATCACCTTCGGAACTGGCGGCTGGTCAGTGACCCAGTCAACTCCAGTGCCATCGCCACCGTGCAGATTGCCAACGGGCTCCTCTTCGATCACGGCAACAACCCTGGAATCACCATCCTGACCTACGACCGCAACACGCTCGGCTTAGTCAACGAAAGCACCTACAGCCTCGATTACACTAACTGGTACGGGAGTCTCGACTCCACCGCCTCCTGGAGCATTCGCTACAGCCAGAATCAAGGTTACAATATTCCCGATCTTGCACCCTCCAGTTTGCTCTCCGCCTGGACTGCCATGCGGGCCGCCACAAGCGGCGGCTTCAGATGCTACAATAACGAATATACCGGCGGACGCATCCCGCCCACCTGCACCGCCTCCAACTGGCCTGTTTACTACAATTCCATTCGCTGGACCCTCCCACAACAATTCCTTGATAACACTAGCGCTGGTCCAGGCGCGGAACATTGAGCACCAGCGGGAACGCAAATGCAAATTTCCGTCAGTCAGTTGATGCCCGTATGGCCTGACCCCGGCGGGGATTGAGCTAAGAGCGTGTTTGAAAAATAGTCGTTTGGGAGGGCGAGCGTCCTCGCGAGCCCTAACTTTTCTTTCTTCCCAATGATATTTGGGCTCGCGGGGACGCTCGCCCTCCCAGGATTGAGTTTTCAAACAAGCTCCAAGGTGGAAGACCGTCCCGCCCCGCTTGTCCATCACGCTGAAGTTCCACCGCCGCGTCATGCCCACAGACCACAGACCGGCTTAAGACCAGCATAAGGGAATTGACAGACTCTGGTTCCTGGCTGAGTGTGATGACTTCCCCAGACCGTAGGGTGAATTAACAGGATAAAACTATTGTGAAACAAAAGATCGTTACCGAAGAAAGCGTGGCCGCCCCAGTTTGCGAGCGTGTCACCTTTTTATCGCTTTGCGCTCGCTCCTCCCACGTGCGAACGGCACTAGTGGGGCTGTGTGTTTTGGGTCGGCTTTCAGTTTCCCTGCTCGAACTGCCACGATTGCCTGGACCCACGTCAACGACGGCTCTTGTCTTGAGAGCCGCATGAAGGTGGCGTGAAGGTCCCAAGCCCCTCCCAAGCAGTTGGCTTGGGGTGACTTTGCCCGGATTTTCGTTGATCGAGGTGGGAGCAGCCATGTTGTGGTGTCAATGCTACTTATATCGACGAGCAGTGATAGTGAATTTGAGGCAAGAAAAACTTGACGGCCCTTTACGGAGGCGTTAAACTACTTTGAACAGGCACGACCCAAACATAGACAAGAAAGCAAATTGTACCGTAGCTAAGAAGATAAATCCTATATATGTGTTTTCCAAAAGTCCTTAATTTTATTCGGCCCCATCTCCGACAAATGAACCCGCTCGCAACGGCCGGCAATTTTTTCACATGTGCCTGCTATTGCCTGGCTGTTTCCCAACTGCACGGCCAGCCGGCTCCGTTTCCGAATCAGAAGTTCTGGATGACCGACGGACCTGTCAATGCCATCCTGGCAACCAATGACACTGTTTACGTTGGTGGCGATTTTTCCTACGTGGGCCCCCGCACCGGGCCGGCGGCGCTGTTTGACCCGGCGACGGGAGGTTTACTGACTTCCACGGCTCCGCAGATTAACGGCGTCGTAAAAGCAGTGGTGTCCGATGGTTCCGGGGGCTGGTTCGTTGGTGGAACCTTCACCCGCATTGGAACCGCAAACATTACCAACGTCGCCCATCTAAATCCGGATTTGACTCCAGATACCCGTTGGAACGTCCGCCTCGTGGGCAGTACGGTCAACGCGCTCGCCCTTGACAACGGACGCCTTTACATCGGCGGGACATTCACCAAAATCAATGGTCAGGCCACCTCAGGCGGCCTGGCGGGGGTGGACGTCAACAACCCCGTCGTCAATTGGAATCCGCTCCTCACTGGCACTGTCAACGCGATGCAGGTCGTTGGTGGTCTGGCCTATGTTGGCGGCAGCTTCTATTCCGTGGGAAACTCAAACGTGCAGAACCTCGCGGCCATCTCAACCAGCACGGCCCTGGCCACCGCTTTTAATCCCTATGCCGTTGACGCCTCCGTTTTCGCCTTATCCGTCACCGCGACCAACATTTATGTCGGCGGCCAATTCAGCACCATCGGCAATAAGTCGAAAAATCGCCTGGCAGCGCTGGACCTCAAACTTGGTGGGGCGAACAACTGGAACCCGAATCCCAATGGCATCGTCCGCGCGCTCTTCGTCACTTCGAGTAACGCGTTTGTCGGAGGTGATTTTACGTCTATTTCCTTGGCCAGCCGCCATGGTTTCGCCTCCATCGGCCTCACTGGAACCGGGACGGCACAACCCCTTGATCTTCAACTTCAGAGCAGTGCCACGGTGAACCTGGTGCGTTCGATCCTGCTCCAAGGCAACTTGCTATATGTGGGAGGGCAGTTCACCGGTGCGTTGGGTGCTTCGAATGTTATGGTCGTGGGTGTGGATATTACTTCCGGCCAGCCCATCCCGGTGCCGCTCGGCACGGGTTTCAATGGCTCGGCGGGCGCGGTTTTCGGGGCCAACGCTTTGGCTGGCGCGAACGGAAGTGTCCTGGTCGGAGGTGATTTTCAATCGCTCGGCGGCGTTCCGCGTCAACGGGCGGCGGCGCTTTCCCTGAACAGCGGTGCTGCCCTGCCGTGGGCGCCCGGGTTCAACGGCCCGGTTTTGAGCCTGGCCTACAGAGCGGATCGCATTTACGTCGGCGGCAGTTTTACAAACTACAACACCACCAATGCCGTTGCGAAACTTGGCCTCGGTTTAGGAGCCGTGGATCCGGTAAACGGAAATCCCCTCGCTTTCAGCTTCCTCGGAACCGATCAATACGGGACCGCCGCTGCCATCTACTCGTTGGCGGTCGGGTCCAATGCATTGTATGCTGGCGGCTCCTTCACGACTGTGGCTGGTCTAACACGACGATTCCTGGCTGCCATTGATCTAACCAATGGCAACCCGATTGCGAGTTTCAACGCGAATCTGGGAGGCGGCTTCTCGGGCGTCTCGGCATTGGCCCTGGCGGGAACAAACCTATACGTAGCGGGTGATTTTACCACGGTCAGTGGTCAGGCCGTTGCTCGCTTGGCAGCGGTTTCGTCGGTCACTGGCACCAACCTTAACTGGGTCCCGGCTCCAAACCAACCTGTAACGGCTCTGTCCACCTCGACTGATACCCTTTATGTTGGAGGTAATTTCACGTCGGTCAATCCGGGTGGGTCGGGTGCGATTACTTTGAATCATTTTGCCGCCTTCAGTCTGGCAGACAATTCCCTTGTGAACATTGATGCTTCGCTAAAGCAGTATGATGCCGTAACCGCCCTCGCCGCGACGCCGACGGTTATTTATGTTGGCGGCTCGTTCGCTGCGATCGGCTCTAGTGGGGACTACCGGCAAAACCTCGGCAATTTGTCGCCAGTTGACGCTACTGCTTATGCCTGGAATCCTTCCCCGGATGTAGGTCCTAACGTGATTACTTTGACTGACGATTATGCTTTCCTGGGCGGTTCCTTTAGGTTCTTGGGCCAATACCCTACGAATCAGATAAATGGCTATTTTGCAGCGTTCAACCGCGCCCCACAATTACTCACCAAGAGGAGCACTCCCGGCAACATCCAGATAGATTTCACGACTGGCGACCGCGCCGGCGCTGTTTTGCAAGGGACGCCGGGCCTTGAAAACCCGGTCTGGACCGATATGACAACCTACGGACCAGGCTTCCCTCAGTCCGCGGTTCTTCCAACCTCGTCGCCTAGCCAGTATTTCCGCGTCGTGGCACAATGAGCTGAAAGGGAAACCTGGTGCGTCAGGTTTTCCTTTCCGCCAGACGGTCATTTTTTGGAAGATCGGGATTTCCACAAGCCTCCGCGGTAAAACCAAACCACGCCGTGGGCATCCGGTGGACATTTCAGCGTCACCTTGCCGTCTGGCAGGATCCCCCTGCCAGACCGCCCCCGCACCGCCCTGCTGGGGTTCCCGCGTGTCAGCCGGGAATGCGATTTCGGAGGCCGGACCGGCAATCGGAAATGAGCGAGGCCGAGGCACACTACCTGTAGCGTCAGTCGTCCTTGGGCAAGCACAAGATATGGTGTTGTTTTTGGCGTTTCTGACTTAAGGGGCTTCAGATTGCAACGGCTGGGCTCGCGGACGGGATTCCGGACGGGGATGCGGATGGTGGCGAGAAGCGGTGAGAAGCGCCTTGTTTGAGTGTGGCAGTAGAGCATTTGAGGCGCCGGAGGCGAGAGGAGGAAAGAGAGCATTACAAGGAAAGATGAGCGCGGAAGGGAAGTTTCGTGAGGATCTCTACTTCCGCCTGCATGTGTTTCCCATCCACATCCCGCCGCTGCGCGAGCGCGGAGTGGATGTCGAGCACCTGGCCGCGGCCTTCGTCAGACGCTTCGGGCGGCGGCAGAGGACAACATCCGCGTTCTCACCGCTCGTGAGATGGAAGAGTTCGAGCGATCGAACATCATTCGCGCATTGGAGACCTGCGGTTGGCGCATTTCCGGCGAGAGCGGCGCGGCCCGGTTGCTGGGGATCCCGCCCACCACGTTGAGCTCCCGGATGAAGATCCTCGAGATTAGGCGTGCGGCGACCTGAGCACGCGCCGCGGCGTTCCCTCCGCCTTTCTCACGCCATCTCGCGAGCCTGGCTCCCGAAATCCCGTCAGTCCCGAATTCTCGCGACCTGTACCCACCGAGCGGTGCCTGCGTAAGTTCCTGATTATCAGTGTGCTGAGTGTGTTGGCCTGGTTTGGCACCGATCCCGCGAAAGGGGTCATGCAGCCGCGGTGGAAGAGATTGCCATGGCGGACAACAAACAAATGACAACTGATAACCAAGAAAGAATAAGTACATGACAACGAATACGATTGAACGCAAAACAACGGTGCTAAATGGTGTAAATGTGACCGCCCTCGGGGCGACTATCGAAGCCATTCGCCAGCAGCCAAAGCTGGCGCAATTCAAATTCCGCGCCAGGAACCAGTGGGATACAGGCGCGCACAACGTCGCGACCGTGGACGAGTTCTACGGCACCTGCCAGGAGATAGAGCACAAGCAACCGTTCACCATGCACGCCGACGAACCCGCCGTGCTGTTGGGCGAAGACCGGGCGGCCAACGCGCCGGAAATTGTGCTCGCCGGGCTTTCCGCCTGCCTGACCGGCACTCTCGCCTACCACAGCGCCGCCCGCGGCTTGAACATCGAAAGCATCGAAAGCGAATACGAGGGCGACATTGACCTGCATGGCTTCCTCGGCCTCGATCCGAGCGTGCGTCCGGGCTTCCGCGAGATCCGGGTGAAGTTCCGGGTCAAGGGCGACGCAGACGAGGCTACCATCCGCGAACTGCTCGGCAGGTCACCCATCTACGACACGCTCGCCAATCCAGTTAAGATCAAGATCGAGGTCGAAAAGGTCTGATTCGATCTGTTTGGCGGCCGCCCCTGCTTGCCGCACTGGTCGTCGTTCCTGTCCAGGAACAAGGCCAACACTCAAGTGCGCTAGTGGGGGCGAAACCGCCCTGCACCGCTTTCCAATCCAGGCGCGCATAGCATGGATCGAAAGGGGAGAACGATCCGGCCAAGATGCGCTCGGCTGCGCTCTGGTCATCTGCAGATGCAGGGCGTTTGTTCGCCTGACGGAGTTAACGTGTGGGCGACAGGAGGCGGCAATAGCGGATTTGCGACCATCCTCAAGAGCGGCGACGCCGGTTTGACTTGGCTGCGCCAAACCAACGGAGACGTCACCCAGGCCGAAGCCCTGCTTGGGGTTTCGGCGGTGGATGCCAGGTCGGTCTGGACTGTGGGTGGCAATAATGGTGGCGATGGAGGCTATGTGGTCTTGCACAGTAGCAATAATGGATTGATCTGGACGAACTTGTACTCTTTCGGCTTTGGCGACGCCAATGAGGTCTCCGCAGCAAACATAAATCCGGTTCACTGGTTGACGATTCGAGGATTCACAGGTTTGTAAGGTTATTCCCTACACCGCAATTAGGGTTCTGCCTGATAGAAACCCAGCATACGAGCGGGTATTAAACTGTACCACTTGGAAGCTGGAACCGGAATAACGAGGAACAGGGCAAAACCAGCACCGGGCTTGAAAACGGCATCCGAGGTGGATTGTGTGAACGAAAAGTTTGTGTGTTCAGCCAGGCCTCATTTTCTTGTCTGGCGCTACGATGTAGGAGAGGCACCATGAAAGCTTCAGAATCCGATCACTGCCAGAGCGATCTAGTTCAACCTGTGGAAACTGCGGCATCTGGGTCACCAACGAACAGAGCCGAGCCGAGCAAGACGTTGCTGGTCGTCGAAGATGAACCGCTGATTCGCAACCTGGAGGTGCAGTTTCTGCGCCGGCAAGGCTACACGGTGTTGCAAGCCGAGGGTGCGATGGAGGCGCTAGGGCTCGCTACGGCTACCGTGACCATTCATCTATTAATCACCGATTTTTTGATGCCCGAGGTTGACGGTTTAGAACTGACCCGCCGATTCCGGAAGGTGCATCCAAAGACGCCCGTGCTGATGGTTTCAGGTTCATTATTTTTATTGCCGGCCGGAAGTGAGCTGAACCTGGACCGCTTTGAGGTCCTGGAAAAGCCGTTCCAGATCAGTGAACTACTCCACAAGGTTCACAGCCTGCTGGACGCCTACGCCCCCGTCCCGATATGAGGAGGGCGGTGTGCGGACTGGCTGCGTCGGGGTAGGAGTTGGGTGCCTTCTATTCTTCTTGAGGCAGATCGAGGCAGTGGCTCCGCTCACGTTCAGACCAGCCTCCGAGACCTCAACTCGGGTCAGTCGAGCTGATCTGCTGATGCTTATGGGTTGACCGAAGACGGCGGTAAAGCTTTGAATGGAGGGTGTTGCACTTGCAGCGCATGTTCACGAAGCCCTGGCCCATTGTCACCGTCCTGTGCCTCGCCCCACCTGGCGACGCGCGCCGCGCTGCATTGGCTTTATCCAAGGCAAGAACTCTTTGAAACTCAAGTTCATCACGACGGGCGGGACGATCGACAAGGTGTACTTCGACGCGAAGAGCGAATACGAAGTCGGTTCCCCGCAGATTGTGGAAATCCTCAAGGAGGCGGGCGCTACGTTCGAGTTCGAGGTCGAGTCGGTCCTCCGCAAAGACAGCTTGGACATGACCGAGGAGGATCGCCAGTTGATCCGTCGGAAGATCGAAGCCGATCCCTGCCCGCGTATTGTCGTAACCCACGGCACCGATACGATGATCCAGACCGCAAAGACCCTCCGCGGCATTCCGGGCAAGACCATCGTGCTGACCGGCTCGATGCAGCCCGCGCGATTCAGGTCCACCGATGCCGCCTTCAACGTGGGCGTCGCCATCGGCGCAGCGCAAGTATTGCCCCCGGGCGTGTACATGGCCATGAACGGGCAGGTTTTCGATCCGGAGAAGGCCCGAAAGAACGCCGCCGAAAGCCGCTTTGAATGTGCTTGAGTCTCCATGGCGGATTCTCCTCTCCGCCCAGCGTGGCGTCTCAGAAATGCCAGAGTCTTTCGCGCGGACCCCAAAGCGGCAGAGGGCAGCCGCACTCCCACAACCTTGCGGATCTTCCCAGCATGGCGGATGGCGCGCCAGCGTCTTGGAGTGCGTGCAGTCCTCTGCCGCTTTGGTTCGCACGAGCAAAGCACTGCTGAGAGGCGATACTAGCTTTCGCTGATTGACTACGATTTCAATGCACTCGCTACCCAGCAATCGTCCGCGACGGAAACTAGAAGCCCGCGCTTTGAGTTGGACTTATCTCGGTGCCGTTGCCTGCGCCCTGTGGATCCCGCCATTGACCCTGCCCGCTGATATCCTGTCAACCAACGTGGGCACGGCAGTTAGCAGGCTCGCCCCATTACCGATCCAAGTGGATGGCCGGTTAAATGAGCCAGTTTGGGGCACAAGCGAGCGCCTTACGGCTTTTTCCTACCCGTGGTCCAAGCGGACAGCGCCGGCTACCGAATTCCGGTCGGTTGCCGACGATGAGCGGCTCTATTTTGCCTTCCAAGTGAGTGACCGCGATGTCGTCGTAGCCAAAGACTTCGCCGGCGAATCAACCCTGGACCAGGAGGATCGGGTGGAGGTCTTTATTGCGCGAGATGCCCGCCTAAGCCGCTACTTCTGCCTGGAGATCGATCCCCTGGGGCGGGTCCACGACTATGCCGCGAGCCACTATCGGAAATTCGACAGCGGTTGGAATTGTCCGG
>Ga0118677_10010132_pt1 | contig 14505 bp, 10 predicted proteins | sample AliMusrvi5mmetaG_FD_86154 | JGI IMG/M metagenome (GOLD analysis project Ga0118677, IMG submission 86154) | reverse complement strand
ACCGCTGCCGCTTAGTGCCGCCACGCCGAGCGCTGCATATCCAAGCGCCCACGATGGCAATCGTGGCGGGTCCTCCCGCCGCACCTCTTCGCTGCCTGCCTCCAGTCGCATGCCAGCACTTTGGCCGGCCTGCTTGCGTGTCACCAGCCAGATCACCAGTAGCATCAGGCACACGAAGCCTGCCATGCCGCCCGTTAGAGTGCCCACTTCGACGTGAAACCGCAACCAATGCTGGCCGCCCACTCCGCCCCAGATGGTTTCTAACTGACCTAGCAAAAATCGCGTGTAGCCCAGTGCCAGCAGCGATCCGATGCCACTGCCGGCCACCACCACGCACAAGCCTTCGAGCAGGCGCCACCTCATAATTTTGTTAGGAACGATTCCCAGCGCCGCGAGCAGTCCGCTTTCGTGGTTGCGTTGCTCGATGTGAAAGCGGAACAGCATTGCCGTGAGGGCTACCGCTGCAGCCATCAGAAACAGGCTCATTCCTAACAATAGGCCGGCAAAGTCCACCGGCGAGTCCGCCGCTGCTCGTGCCTGAGAGCCGACGTCCTGCAACGTTAGGCCCGCCGCCGCCGGAGTTAGTGTATCCAACAAACCGGCGGCGACCTCGTCGCGAGTTGCCATGGCCACGGGCACGCGCAGCGCGGTGAATTCTCCCCAGCGGTTGCCAAACAGTTTGCGTCCAATTTGCAAGGGCATGAATAATTTGGGTGTGCCCCGGTGCGTATTCCAATACGCCTCATCTTTGTCGCGGATGCGCTTGATGTCGATGGGCACCCCGGCATCCCAATCAGCAGTTTTTTCGGCGCTGGCCACCCCGGGGAAATCCGGCATCCAGCGCGGGTCAGCCGCCAAGCCAGTTAGAGGAACCACCGCTGCTAGCATCAGTCGGCTGCTGCGCTCCACCAAGCGATTAGCTCCATCCAGCGCGTAGTAGGTAAGGCTCAATTCGTCACCTGGTTTGGCTGCGAGGTCGTCGGCCGCCCAAGCGTTTAGCACCACTCCATTTTTTTTATCGTCAGGCAAGAATGGTGCGGCTGTGGTGTCCACAGCGGTGACCATTGAATAGGGGATGGACTTGCCGTTAGAGGCTATGGAGTTAGCCATGTAGGTGACGACTGGTTGGGCGGCGGGGAAGTGTTGTTGGATGGCCTCGGCCACCTTGCGGTCAAAAAAGATCCGCGAACTGCGAATCTCCACCGCGTTGGCCAGCGGCACCTCTTCCACTGTTAGCCCGTAATCTGCCAGCGTGCAACTGTGGGTGATTTTCTCTAACATCTGAGCGTGGCTTTGCCCCTGATGGGCTTTTAGCAGCAGCAAGTTGGCCTTGCCCGCCAGCCCGAGTGCCTGTTGCAGGCGCTCGAGCGGCACGAACACGGTAGCTTGAGGCATCTGCGTCGTCTCCAGGCTGAATCGCCCAAACTGCGCATCGTCACAGACCCGATCGACATTCCCGCTGAGCGCGATGACCTCGGCGGCTTTCCCCGCCAGCGGCGCGTCCCGGGCGATCATGCCGGGTTTGTCGAAGCGCAGCACGAGGGTTTGGTTGGAAATTAGATTTCCGTTAGTCAACAAATCCAAACTGCGGGCCAGGCACTCATTGACGAAAAACTTACGCTCTTGAGGGGCATCTATGCCATCGGCGGAGTCCTCGTGCAGTGTCCCGCTCGGCCCCAAATGCCAAAACCGTCCGTCCACACCTACCACCTGCACGTTGCCCAGCGCCCGGCCGCTGCGCTGGGCGGTGACGCTGGCTTTCACGATGAAGACCGGGGCCACCGTTGCCGCCGCATTCTTGGTCGTTAGATCGTCGGCCAGTGCCGAGCGGAAAAACCGGTCGCCGCCGGCGAGCACCGCGTCCACCTTGCCGAGGCGGGCTGTGGCCACTTGGCGGAGGGTTTGATTGACCGAGTCGCCGGCCATCATTGCGCCCAACAATACCATCGCGCCCAGCGCGGCGCCTGCCAGCACCCCGAGGTAGGAAGCGCGGAAATACCACAAGCCGCGCAGGGTGAATGAGAGTCCGCTCATCTGGCGACCTCCTTGAGCTTGCCCTGTGCCAGTTCGAACGTGCGGCCGATCCTGCGAGCCAGGGCGGCGTTGTGGGTCACCACGATCAGTGTCACCGCCTCGTCGCGGTTGAGTTGCAGCAGCAGGTCGGCCACTTGGTCGGTGGCCGCTTGGTCGAGCAAGCCAGTGGGCTCGTCGGCCAGCAGCAGGCGCGGTCGGTTGAGCAAAGCCCGCGCCACTCCGGTGCGGAGTTTTTCGCCGCCGGACAGTTGCCATGGCAGGTGGCTGAGCCGGTGGCTCAGCCCGACCTTGTCTAGCAATTCACGCGCCCGGCTCTCGGTGGCCGCCGCCGATTCCTGCCAATTGCCGGCGAGTCGCGGCACCAGCACGTTTTCCAGCACCGAGAGCTGGGGCAGCAGATGGTGCTGTTGGAAAACAAATCCCAGCGAGCGGTTGCGGAAGCCCGCCGCCGCCGTCGCTGTCAACCCGCCAATATCCTCGCCCCCAATGCGGATCGATCCGCTGCTGGGCCGGTCCAGCGCCCCGAGCAGGTTGAGCAACGTTGTCTTGCCGCTGCCCGATGGTCCGACGATCGCCACGGCCTCACCCGCCGCCACATCGAAGTCCAGCCCGTCGAGCACCCGCAGCGCTTCGCCCGGTGTCTCATAAATCTTTACTAGGCCCGCCACTTCAATCCTTGTCATGGCCGAGTTCCTATGCGCCCCGACGATCTTGTCAAGATCGATAAACCCAGGTCAGATCAAAAAATATTTCATATCGACCTCCTCAATTTGTCAGACAGGACTGAACCCATTTTTCGGGAATCCCTTGATGGCCCAGATGAAACAAACGGAGGGATTGCTCACCCCGCTGGCTCGTGCTTGAGCCCAGGAAATTCGCTGAAAATCTGAAATATTCCCTCAGCCGGTGGCGTTTTATCCGGCCGAGGCCACTGAGGCCGACATCTAACGTAAACAGTCACCTTCCATGAATACCCCAACCACAACCACTCGCCGCAGCGTTCTGAAACTTCTGGCTGCATCCACCGCCGCTCCGCTCATCCTTCCGGGCCGCTTGTTCGGCGCGGACGCCCCGTCGAAAAAAATCACCATTGGTTGTATCGGCGTGGGTTGGCAGGGTGGTGAGAACCTTCAATCTTTCCTTGGCCAGGACGACTGCCGGGTGGTGGCCATTTGCGATGTGGACGAAAGCCACCTCAACGAGGCGATCAACAAGGTCAACGGGCACTACAACAACAAGGATTGCAAGGGCTACAAGGACTTTGAGGAATTGCTGGCCCGCAAGGACATCGACGCCGTGTGCATCTGCACTCCCGACCACTGGCACTCGATTCCGGCCATCGCCGCCGCCAATGCCGGCAAGGACATTTTTTGTGAGAAACCACTTTCCCACACCCTCAACGAAGGCATCGCCATGGTCAATGCGGTGCACAAGAACAAGCGCATCTGGCAGACCGGTTCCTGGCAGCGCGCCCAGGCGTCGTTCCGTTGGGCCGCCGAGATTGTGCAAAATGGCTACCTCGGCAAGGTCACCCGCGTCGAAGTCGGCCTGCCATCCGGCCACGCTGATTTTGGTGGCACCGGCAATGACAAACCTAACGGAGCAGCACCCGCCGGTGTTGACTACGAACGCTGGATCGGCCCCTCCCAAATGATGCCCTTCAACCCGTGCCGCTTCCATAAAAACTGGCGCTGGAACTATAACACCGGCGGTGGCCAGTTGATGGATTGGATTGGCCATCACAACGATATCGCCCATTGGGGATTGGCCAACCCGGAATTCGGCTGCGGCCCGGACGACGCGGTGGGCCCGCTGGAAGTTTCGGCCACCGCCGAGTTTCCGGCCAAGACCGATGTCTGGAACACCGCCACCAAATACCGCATCGAATGCAAATATCCTAACCATATCGAGTACGTCATCGCTGGCGGCTACGAAGAAATCAAGGGCGGTGCCAAGTGGATTGGACCTAACGGTTGGGTGCGGGTTGACCGCGGGACCCTTGAAGCGTCCAACAAGGATTGGATTCGCGAGATCCAAAAACTCGACAAGGCAGGCACTCTCAAGGTCCAACTCTACAACAGCCCCGGCCACCACAAGGAATTCCTCGATTCCGTCAAGTCACGCAAGCGCACCCTCACCCCCGTGGAAATCGCCCACCGCTCGCAGACGCCCGGCCACCTCGGCTACATCGCCTCGATCGTTGGCCGCAAGCTCAAGTGGGATGCCGTCAAACAGGAAATTGTTGGCGACCCCGAAGCCACCGCGTTGCTCAGCAAGAAAATGCGGAGCCCATGGCATATCTGAAGCAGGCTTCCGTGATGTTCGTTAGAGGGCGGCACCATTGCCGCCCCCGAGCGGATGGAGATATCCTCCCGTGCCTTACTGACTGAACGGCTGCGTGCACTACAAAAGAGCATGAAGACGAACCACAAAGATCACAGAGAAATGGCCTCTTTGTGATCTTTGCGCTCTTTGTGGTAAATCACAGTCCGGGCATATAGGAACCGTGCCAGCACCTGATATTTGCCAGCCGCAGGTGTCAGTAGCTCCAGTGCTCATGCCGGACAGGCAGGCGATTGAGCGCGTCTTGGAGAGAACTCCACTTCGGCATGTACTGGTTCATCAGCGCGACGAAGCGGGCGTTGTGGGTGGGTTCGAGGATGTGAACCAGTTCGTGAACGACGAGGTATTCGAGGCATTCGAGGGGCTTTTTCGCGAGGTCGGTGTTGAGGCGTATCGTCCGTGCGTGGTGATTGCAGCTCCCCCACTTGGTTTTCATGCGTTGGACGAAGACTCGCTCCACCTTCACGCCGAGGCGTGCTTCCCATTTGGTGATCAGCGGCATGGCGGCCAGCCTCAATTGCTGGCGATACCACTCGTCCATGATGGTTTGGCACTTGGTCTGGCCAGTGTCCGGGCGGACGTGGAGGAGCATTTTGCTGTGTTTGAGTTCGATGGCGGGGGCTTGGTCGATCTCAATGACCTTGAGCAGGTAGCGTTTGCCCCAGACGTAGTGGCTTTCACGGTCGAGGAATTCACGGGGGGCTTCGCGTTCCTGTTGTTGGAGTTTGTCTTGTTGTTTGCGAATCCAGGCCAGTTTGGTGATGGCAAAGACGCGGATGGTATCGAGGCCCATGTGCGCCGGGGCCGCGATGGTCACGCGTCCCGTGGGAGGGTGGACGCTGAGGTGGACATTTTTGATGTCCTTGCGCACGACGGCCACCAGCATGTCGCCGAGTTGGATTTGCGCGGTCATCAGTATTCGGTTTGGGCGACGATGATCGGGAAGATTCGTTCCAGTTCCGTTTCGTCGTAGTCGAGAACGCGGTAGAGGGCTTCCTTGATCAGGTTTTCCTTGGCCGGATTTCCACGCCAGTTGTCCTGGCGGGCGTTTTTCACCGTCCAGTCGATTTCCAACACACGCTTCACCCGCGGATTGGGATCGCCGTCATTCAAGGTGGAGGCATTGCTGCCATCGGAGGGACGTGTGAGGTTGTTGTAGAGGGCGCGCTTGCCGGGGGTATCAAGTTGTCTTGGCGTGTCGTTCGCCGCGCCTTTCTGCACGGGTTTGATGACCTGCTCCGCGACTTTTTTCAGGAAATCCTCGTAACTGATCCGCATCGCCTTCAAATCGTCGAGGATCTCCTTCAGCAATGCCGACATCTTGTCGTAGAAAGCCGGGTCGTTGAGGTGTTCCTTGATGATTTTTCTCCGGACGTTGTTGGCGATGGTTTCCGCCACCGCGTTCTTGTTGCCCTTGATGCCGTTGGGCATGCTGGCGATGGCGTCGGCCATGCCGCTTTGGGCGATGACCTCCAAGAGTCCGACATCGTCGAAGGCTGAAATCTTTCTCGGCTCCTTGGCCTCGATGTAGCAGTCTATCAGGTAGCGCATGTCGGCCTCGTAGGCTTTGAGGTCGATGGTCTCGCCGCTGGCCATTCGGATGATTTCGCGAAGCTTGAGAATGCGGTCGATGTCGTCCTTGATCCGGGAGATGTCACCTTCCGTGTAGCCCGCTTGGGGCATGTCGTCGGCGATGTTGGCGTAGGCGCGCACCAGGGCGGCGGCGGATTTGTAGAGCGCGACGCGCTGGGTTTCCCGTGCCTTGAGGTTCTCGGGGATTTCCACGTTGCCGCAGAAATAGTGGATGTGTTCCAGCTCGCCCTTGGGTGGTTCCACGGGATCACAGAGCATCGCGCATTGATCCAGTGCTTGATCCAGGCGCTCCTTGCCTTTCTTCAGCCGGTCCTGCATCATCACATCCGGTGGGGTTCCTTCTTCGCTGTGATCGAGTTCCGAGGAATACACCTGGAGTGCGCCGGTGCCCTTTTCGTTCACCAGTTTTTTGAACAAATCCTTGTAGTCCACGATGTAGCCGAACGGCTTGTCTTCGCCATCGAGACGGTTGGTGCGGCAGATGGCTTGAAACAGGCCGTGGTCCTGCATCGACTTGTCGATGTAGAGGTAAGTGCAGCTTGGCGCGTCGAATCCTGTTAGAAGTTTGTCCACCACGATCAGCAGGCGCATGGTGGCGGGTTGTTTGATGAAGAGGTTTTTTGCGTTGTCCTCGTAGGTCTCGGTTGGGGATTTGCCCGGCTGGGTCTCCACGTTTTTCAGCAGTTCCTTGTAGGTGTTATAGAGGAACTGCTTTTCCGTTTCAGTGCCCGCACCGGTTTCCTCCTTGGTCACGTCCTGGGCTTGCGGGTTGTAGGAGGTGATCACCGCGCACTTGCCCTTGAACGAAGTCTGTTGGAGGAGGTCGTAGTATTTCGTCGCCTCATAGATGCTGGAGGCCACGAGCATGGCGTTGCCGCGATGGCTGATGAGTCGAGGCTTCACGCCAAAGTCATGGATGATGTCCATGATCACCCGGTCGATGCGGGATTTGGAGCTGAGCACCTTTTGCAGGGTGCCCCATTGTTCGCGAAGGGCGGCTTTCTGCCATTCGTTGAGCCCTTGGGTTTTGGTTTCAAACCACTCGTCGATTTTTTCCTGTGAGCCGAGCAGTTGTTCGATGTTGCGGGCTTCATAGACGAGGTCCAGCACGACCTCGTCTTCCACGGCTTCGCAGAACTTGTAGGTGTGGATGTAGTCGCCGAAGACTTCGTAGCTGGTTTCCTTGTCTTTTTTGAGCAAGGGCGTGCCGGTGAACCCGATGAAGACGGCACCGGGTAGCAGTGCCTTCATGGTTTTGTGGAGTTTGCCGCTTTGGGTGCGGTGGCATTCATCCACGAAGATGAACAACTCTCCGACAGCGTGGGTGGGTTGGGCTTGGAGTTCCTTGATGAAGGCGTCGAAGTCATCCACGCCCTTTTTGCCAAACTTGTGAACCAGTGAGCATAGTAGCCGTGGGGCAGCCTGGCCGAGCTGGGTCATCAGGTCTTTGCCGCTGCTGGTGCGGTAGATGCCTTCCCCGGCATCGGTGAACACACGTTCGATTTGTTTGTCGAGTTCGTCGCGGTCGGTGAGGATGAGGACGCGGGCCTTGGGCAGGTTTTCCAGAATCCACTTGGCCAGCAGCACCATGACGATGCTCTTGCCGCTGCCCTGAGTGTGCCAGATGATGCCGCCGATGTATTGGAGTAACTTTTTCTGTGCTTTCTTGATGCCGAAGTATTGGTGAACCCGTGGCAGTTTCTTGATGCCGCCGTCGAAGAGCACGAAGTCGTGCATCAGTTCGATGAGACGGTCTTTCCGGCACATTTTGATGAGATACTTGTCGAGCTTGTAGCGGGAGTCGTCGTCCTCGTCCTCTTTCCAGCGGAGGAACATCTTTTCGGGCGTGAGGATGCTGCCGTACTTCAGGCCTTCCGAATCATTGCCCGCGATGACGATCTGGACGCTGGTGAAGAACCATTCGTTGAATTCCTTCGATTGATTCGAGAGCAACTGGCGGATGCCATCGCCGATGGAGACGTAGCTGTTCTTCAGTTCGATCACGCCAACGGCGATGCCGTTGACATAAAGCACGAGGTCTGGCCGCCGTTCCAGCCCTCCGCGCAGCGTGACTTCTTCGACGATCACGAAGTCGTTCAACTCCGGCTTGTCCCAGTTGATCAGTTTTACCGTTTCAGTCACCTTGCCCGCTTCGATTTTCACCGGCACGCCGTAGCGCAGCATGGAATAGACGGCCCGGTTGTTATCGTAGAGGCTGCGGTTCGGGTTTTCTGCTTCAACGCGGAGCAGGTGGATGGCGCGGCCAATTTGCGCCATGGTGTAACCGGCTTGGATGAGATAGGCGCTGAGCAGGTCTTCCTCGATGTTGCTGTTGTTCGGACGGTCTGATCGGTCGCCCAGATAGCGATAGCCGAGTTCGTCACGAAACAAGGCGATGACCCGGTTCTGGGTGTCTCGTTCAGGTTTGCCGATGGAGTTCATGAAATGGGGCGAAACATGATTGCGATCATTCTGCTGTTCGCGACGGATCCACTTCATGCCGGACCGGTGCTCAGCCTGACGGGACTATGATTTCCCGCCATCAAATGGCAAGCTCGTTCCGTTTCCAGAGATCCTCTGCTTCAGTTTCGGAAATGTGAGGGAACAAGCCCTTCATTTTCAGATAGCTGTATTTGATGATCTCCCGGCCTGCCTTTTTGTTGAAAACCTCCGCAGCGATGGCCGGATGCACTTTGACTTTGCTAGCGAATTCCTGAATTTGCCACGGTTCAGGTTTTTCATGGCGGGCACTGAAGGCGATCAGTGCGTCACTGAAGACCAGCGTGTCCATTGCCCATGAGTCGGCGGCGGTCTCCCGTGGGTCTGTTGCCTGATTATCGTAGTCTTCAAACATGTCTCCCGGATCAGTGATGTGAAGCACCAGATGCGCAATTTCGTGAAACAGGATCAACCAGAATTGTGACACCGTGCGATACTTCAGGCTGTGGATGATGACCGCCTTGGTAGGGGTTAGGAGTTGGGTGCAACCGCGGAAGGCCGATTGTTTCATGATGGGAGCGAAGACCAAAGCCACTCCCGCATCCGACAGAATGCGGCGGACTTCCACAATGATGGCGGTGAGTGGAGATTGCGTGAGTTCCCGCAGTTGGCCGACTGCTTTCTGTAACTGAGCCCGGTCATACGGCTTCACTTCCATCTTCCCGGCTGCCCGGAGACCGAGTTCGATCCAGATTGCGCCGCTCACGAGATTGGATTGTTGGTTAGTGTCCTTGAATGCTGCCATCGCACGGTGCTTGCTTTCGGCGGCATCGCGGAAACATGTCAGGTCTGGCACGTTAAGGAGGCGGCAGAGTTCGGTGCGGCGCACCATGGGGCTGGAACCGGGGGCCACCGCCCCGATGTGGGCGAGTGACTTATAATCGACCAATTTGAGGATTTTCTTTTCCTCCTCATCCGGCTGGCGTTCTTCGATGGGAAAGCCAGACTTTGCGGTTTCCGGGAAGTTTTTCATGAGCAGGCGCTTGAATGCGCCGTCCTCGGCCAGCAGCACCCGCAGGAAATTACTTACCGATTCCGATGGGCGGGCACGCCCGCTGAGCCAGCGGGAAATGTTTTTCTCCCCGTAACCGGTGATTTCCGCCGCGCGCTTCTGAGTCAGCTTGTATTTGTCGAGAAGCGCCTGGATCTCCTTTGGAGAAATGACGTTGAGCGCCTTGTCCAGAAAGGCGTCGATGTGGGTGTTGCCCTCCTCGCCGATCACGGTGTCGCCGCAGCAGTCGCAGCGGAGCATGGGCACGGCGGGAATGGTGAGGCTACCGAGCCGGGGATGGGTGGTGGGGTGGTCCAGCAGCACGGGCTGGAGCGTGCCCTTGTCGCACTCGAAGCAGGGGATGCTCTCAGGCCGGGCTTTGAGCTTCTTGGCGGTTTTCATGGTTTTAGGGATTTACGTGGATTCGTGGCAGCGTCAGTACGGTGTCGCTTTCGTGGATGGCGATCATCACCCTTGGTGGCTGCCCTTTGGGTGACAGGGTCACATGGATGTCGAGTGCCGGATAGGGGTCGTCTTCGGGATAGGCCAGCACGCACTGGTAACGCTGCGGGTCGTGCTGATGATTTTTTGGTTTCAGGTAAAGGTTGTCGGATGCCTCCAGCCCGTCGGCCAGGTCGGTGTAAAACCCCGTCGCCTTCAAATCCCAGTAATCCAGGTGGTTTCGGGATGAGGATTTAGGGTCGAGAAAACGCCTGCCGGGACTACGCAGGGCTTCGACGATTAGCCTGCGGGTGGTGACAGACGCTTTCCGGCGGGGATTGGACATCGGGCTGCGAGAGGAAATTGGTGCTTATTGGCACCTTGCGCAATGAAAATTTTCAAAAAGTGTCAAAAAGCACTAGGACCCATCCGACAACCTTGTCCTTCCGGTGAGGAGTTCCTGCATCATACCCTGCTTGAGGTTGTCTCTATTTCCCATTGCATGAAGGCGTCGAGATCGATTTTGACCTGGTTGATGGCAAGGGAAACCACGAGGGCGTCATCGATGTATCCTGCAACCGGGATGAAATCAGGAATCAAGTCGATCGGTGATACGAAATAGATCACGGCAACCAAGACCATCAGCAGGCTGGCGACCGGAATTTCGCGGTAGCTGCCATTGGCATACGCCCGGATGAGGCGGATCATTGCCTGAAGGTAGGCCCAGGTTTCGCCGAATGGTCCTTTGGGAACCTGTTTGGATTTTATGGCTGCTTCTTCGAAGAGTTTGCCGAGTTTTTTCGGGTTATTGATATATTCCTTCGCCTTGGATTCGGCCTTGGCGAATGAGGAACTGTTTTGGATCTTCTTGCTGCTCAATTCCGGTTTGGCTGCTTTCGGTGCCTTTTCGATGGAATTGGATGTTTTGTTGGACGCATTGGCTAGCGTGGATGTCTTGCTTGCTGTCGTCTTTCGAATCACTACTTTCTTCGTGATGCTTTTGGCAGTCGCGACCTTCTTAGTGGCTTTTTTTGCTGGCATGGTTGATTTTGGGTGAATTGGTTTTATTATATCAATCTCGTTCTTCCGGTCAGTAGTTCCTGCATCATGCCCTGCTTGAGGGCGCGTGTCTTGTCGCGGCGCTGCTCTAAGGCGGCGAGCTCCGCGTCCATCTCGCTGAGCACCGAAGCGATGGCGGTTTGTTCGGGGAGGGGTGGAATGGGAATTGCCAGAGGGTTTAAATCTTTAGCGTGAATATGAGGCTGAGCGCCACCAGTCTGGGCTTTGTAGATCGCCTGCTGCTGGTTGAGAAGCTGATAGAACACAAAGTCGAGGGAGTAGTCGGCCGACTCGCCGATAGTCGAGCAATCTGAGGCGAAAATTGGTTGGTTGTATCGCGCGACATATCCGGCGCTAGCTCCTGATGCGCTGATGGTGATTGTGCGTCCATTTCGATTTGCCGCAGCGTGAAAATAGGCAGGTTGTTTGCCACCCGCGATTACCGGGACATCGCCTGTGCATAACGTTTTAGCCGTTATCAACTGACCCTTTTGAATTTGGACAACCTCCCCCAACCTCTTCGCCACCCACTCTTCGTGGAATCCGGGGAGGCGGGATTGGCCGGTGAGGAGTTGTTGCATGGCAGCCTGTTTGAGGTCGCGCTGCTTGGCGATGAGCCGGTCGAGCGCGGCGAGCAAGGCGTCCACATCCGATAAGGCGGTGGCGATGGCGCGTTGTTCCGGTGATGAAGGCAAGGGAATCATCAAGTGCCGCATCTTGTGTATTCCAAATGCTGCTTGAGAGGTGCTATGCAGTTCACTAATGACCGCCTTTTGGCAGGGTTTTGAGCAAAGCCATGCCATCACGAAATTTGGTTCTATTTTCGGCTGAATGAGCAATACATTGGCACTTAACCCGAATCGGAATGGCACGATTGGTAAAAACTTTGGTGATCCAATCGTGCCTATCTTTCCAAAGATAATGTTGCCTGGGCCAACTTGAAAATTGAGTCGCTGTTTATCTATGGCCTTCGAAACAATTTTTCGGCTTGAATCCCAATCAACCGATCTGTCGTCAATGAAGTCGCTAATTCCTATATATGGTTCACCGCCTAATGTTTCTGGCGGGGTTCTATGGTCTGGCTGGGGATCAATAATTCGAGCGACGGATTCAAGTTCTTTAACCTCCCAATCCTCCGGGATCACGCCGATCTCGGTTTTTTTGTAGCCGGGTTTCATGGGGTTTCGCCTCCTTCTAGGTCGTTGGTGATTTGTTCGAGGCGGGCTTTGAGTTCCTCTTTGGAGGGCAGGTAGAGTTGATATTTCTGAACGAAAAGCTGGCTGTTCATCTCGTAGGTGGCGTATTCCACGAGCAGTTCATCCTTGTGGCGGGTGAGGATGATGCCGATGGGCGGGTTGTCGCCCGCGGTGTTTTCCTCGGCGGCGAAGTAGCCGAGATACATATTCATCTGGCCGATGTCGTGGTGCTCAACCTCGTTGATTTTGAGGTCGATGAGGACGAAGCGGCGGAGGATGCGGTGGTAGAAGACGAGGTCCACCCGGTAGTGGGTGTTGTTGAGGGTGATGCGATATTGTCGGCCAACGAAAGTGAAGCCTTTGCCCAACTCCAGCAAGAAGGGCTGGAGGTGGTCGCAGAGGCGGGTTTCCAGGTCGGTCTCGGAAAGGGTGTGTGGCTCGGGGATTTTGAGAAATTCGAAGACGAAGGGGTCGCGGAGGATGTCTGATGGCTGCGTGATAATCTGCCCCTGGGAGGCAAGCTGGAGGATCGCGTCCTTGTCCTTACCTGCGGCGAGGCGCAGGAAGAGGGAGGACTTTTTCTGGCGCTGAAGCTCACGGACCGCCCATTTCTCACGGATCGCCTGTTGCTCATAGAAGCCGCGTTCCAGCGGATCATCGAGCTTGAGTAACTCCACCACATGAGACCAGCTCAAAAGGTGCGACAGCGTCGCACCTTTTGGGTAGGTGAGGTAGAACTGACGAAAACGGATGACATTGCTGCGGCTAAAACCCTTGCCGTGGCGCAATGTGAGGTCCCGGCTGAGATTGACAAGAACGGCCGTGCCGTAGTCGGCCCTGACATTGCCACCCTGTTCAAATTCGACGATGTCGTGGCCGATTTGCCAGTAGGTGTCGGTGATGCAGGCATTGACGGCCTGATGAGCCCGAACCTGACCGGCTGTGTACACCTCGGAGATGCGCCCGAGGAGTTGCTGGTATTCGTAATTGGAACTCAACTCAGGGTTCATGGCTGGCCTCCTTTTGGCAGTTGTTTGAGCATGCGGTCGAAGTCGGACTCGAAGAGCCGGTCCTGGACGATGCGGAATTTTTCGAACTCGATTTCGGCGTGGGCCTTGGCGAGTTCCGCGGTCACTTTGCTAGCATCTTGTAAAATTTCACGATCCCAGAGCTGGAGGAATCCGCTCAGGCGTTTCTCCCAGTCCTCCATGGTCATCGGGATTTTGCGCATGGCCTGCATTTCGGCCATGTCGAGGTAGGCGGCGATGATCGCTTGCAGGCTGTAGTGCTTCGTCTGGTAGCCTTTGCCGTCGGCGGCAGTGGTTAGGTATTGCTTAACCACTGAAGCTTCCTCCAACTCATTGTCGCTGAAAATGTGCGAAAGAAACTTTTCCCACACAGGGCAACCGGCTTCCGCGTCGAATGCGGTTCCCGCAACCTTGGTAATCAAGTCTTCACGTTCGCCGGCCCGGAACTTTCCCGTGCGGAGTTCAACCACGCCATTCTGCACCCCTAGCAGGAAATTATTTGCGTCGAAGGCGGCAAGTTCCCGCACAATCCGGGCATCGCACTTGGCAAGGCCAATCATGGCATTAATGTTTCCATTGGCTCCGAACTTTTCCGCAATCCTCAAAGCCTTCTTCCGTTGCTTCACATCCTGAATTGTGCGGGCTTTTGCTCGCAAAGTTTTTTCCAAAACGCGGGCAAGCCGGATAGCCGCACCGTCCTTGTTAATCTTCCAGTGGTGCCGGTTCCATATTAACCATTTTTGCAGGTCGGGCACGTATCGGATGATTTTCTGGAAATGCTTCACGAACAAGTCTGCCCGGTCTGCATCGTTGGCAATCTGAATGCCGAGGCCGTTTGTGTTTGAGTTATTCGACGACGTTTTTGACGCCCCCGCCGTTTGTGATTTCGCGCCCGCTCCGTTTGGAGTTTGCGCGTTATTGTTCTGACTGATGGATTGTGCCGCGTTGGCGGCGGATGTTTGTTTTTTCATACTGGATTGGGTTTTGTTGCACTTGCTTTTTCCCAACCCTTGCGCTAGATTGACTCTTGAAGAGAATGTCTCCGGCCCTACGGGTTGGGGTTAGTTTTCAGCGGCGGTCTGCTTCAACAGACCGCCGCTTCTTTTTTAAGATTTCATAAATTCCTTGATGGTGATGGGGTGATAAAGCAGTTGTCCCTGCAATTCGGCCAGGTGTTCCAACCATTCGTAATCTCTCTCGCTCATGCGGTCTATCCGTTCCCCCGGCATTCCCGGTGGACAGTAGATTTCGTAATGGAATCGGCAGAAATTGCCGACGTTTGCAACGTGCATGGCGGCGGGAACCGCGCAGGTGTGAACGT
>Ga0118677_10010131_pt1 | contig 14506 bp, 11 predicted proteins | sample AliMusrvi5mmetaG_FD_86154 | JGI IMG/M metagenome (GOLD analysis project Ga0118677, IMG submission 86154) | reverse complement strand
ATAATATCATCCGCCACCGCATCATCAACTGTCGGCAGCGTCAGCAATACCTCGCGGCTCGCCGAATTGACGTTCACCTGACCATTGCCCCACACCGTCAAGAGTGGTGCCAACCCTGTCATGGCCGGGGTCTGATCGTTGCCCGACGGACCGCCGAAGACTATAGCCTTGGTGAAGCCTTTAATCATCAACAATTCTTCCACTGTATCGAGCGCTGCATTTTTCGTCGGATAGCCGCGATCCAAATAGAAGGGATCATCCGACTCCGCGCCGCTTTCGCGTGCGTTATCGTTGGCATCGGTCCAGTCGAGAAAACAGTCTGTCAACTCCGGCCACAATTCCTCCGGAATGCTCGCTTCGGCCAGAACCAGCGGCCATTCGGTTGCGCTGAGCATATTCACGTTACGAAACGCCTGCTCCGGAATCATGTTGAGTGTAAAGGTGCCGCTTTCAAACTCGTGAACATAATTCGTCACTGCCAGCCCGTGCAGCAACCATGTGGCGGAAAGAAAAACCTGTTCATCTTCGCCGTTGGGCATCGGCAACTCTGGATGTACATGCTGGGCCTTCCACAACAGATATCTCGCATATTCCACGCCGGCCCGCGCATACTGTTGCGCCCGCACCCGGTTCCGTTGAAAGGCGGTGATGCCGGCTTCTATATTCATATCGAAAGCCATCGAACTGACCAGCAGCGCCAGAATCAGTAGAATCCACAGCACCACGATTAGCGCAGACCCGTTAGGTTTTCCCGGGCTTGGAAACCGGCTGCGACGTATTTTCCAAGCCTTGGAAAACTGCACGACACCTTCTTCCAAGCCTTGGAATAAACGCGTTGGCTCCGGCCGTTTCATCCGCCTCCCCTTTGGCCGCCGCGCCGTGGGCCTGTCGGCATCAGGCCGTCGGAAGACCTGCCACCGCGCCGGCCGCCTTCGCCCGGCCCGTTTGCGCCGCCGGAATGCGCGCCCCATTCGTTGCCACGTCCCGAACCGCGTTGTCCATTACTGCCTGATCCGCCCTTGCCCTTCTGGCCCTTTTTCTTGCTGCCGCCACCCGACGTGGGCGGAAACGGATTCAAGGTGATCCGCATGGCATCGGTGACATTGGTGGCGCCGAGCGGCATTTCCACCAAGCGCTGGAGCACCAGCGGCTCAGCTGTGACCGAGTTACTGGCATCGTTATTGACGTAGAGCGTGATTTCGACGAGCGCGGGCAACGCATTACTGCTCGTCCATTCGGTCATCCAATCTAGGTTTGTATAATCGAAGACGCGGCACGAGAGGCCGCTCACTTCCGGCGCGATGAATCCGGGTTCGAGGGCGTTGATTTGATCTTGATCGGTCACGAGATAGGGCCACGCACGTACAGCCAGTGCGGGCTGGCCCTTGTCGGTTTGCTCAATGCTCAGCGCGATGCGGTGCAGGCCATAGGCCAACGGCGAGCCGGGCGGCAAGAATGCGGGCGAGCCCGTGACCCAACTCAGCGTGCCTGCCGGCGGGTTATCATCGCTGTTGTTGATCTGGAAACTGTAGACGCCTTGTTTGGTCGAGGCACCACCGCCAGACGCGGAACGCAGGGCGTTGGCGAGCTGATCCATCACATGCTCACCACGGCGGAGGCCTTCGAGCTCGCGTTGGCCACGATCCCAGCCATTGATCGTGGTGACCATCGCGGCACCAACGATTGCCATAACCGTCACCAGAATCGTCAAGGCCACCAGCACCTCAAGCAGCGTGAAACCCGCGTGACGGTTTTGGTTATTTAGCCGCATTTACGCCCCCGTCTTGCACATACTCCGGCTTGAAGACAATGGTTTCAGTCTCCTGGGCCGATTCGTGGCTGCCATCATCCGACCACGCGATGCGGGTCTTGACCTGGAACAGTGGCTCGTCTTCAAGGCCAATGAACGTGATTTCGCGCTGCCACGAGAATTGGTCATTCGGCGGATCAAATTTTCCAGCCTCAACGCCCGCCGTAATCTGTTGATTGATGCCTAAGGGATGCTCTGCATCCAGCCTTTGCAAAAGATAACGTGCGGTCTCATAATTTCGTGTTTTATAAACCACCGCTAGGCAGCGTGAAACGGTTTGAATCAGGACCGCCAAGCCGATGCTAAGGATCGCCAGCGCAAGTAACACTTCGATCAAAGACATACCGGAGGTAGTGGCGCGTTTCATAAGCTCACTGGTCGGGATATTGGACGTCCAACTGGCCGGTCAACTGGTCGGCGGTAAGCTCTGCCATGTGGCCATGATCATCAGCCAGCCGCATCGTAAAACCATCGCAGAGCCCGCTCGGATAGTACAGCACGGCAGGGGGCACATTGGGATCATCGCTGGCAGGACGTTGCGTCTCGAAAGCATCGATCACAACACCATGCTCAAGCACACGGAGCATGTCGGTCACGGCTTTATCTTCCACAACCTGACCGTCGGCGTTTGTCAGGGCTTCGCCCGGATCTATCGGGGTCGCGGACATTGAATCGGGAATGTCGTCTTCGTTATCATCCTCAATGGCCGCGGCCAACTCGGAGAGCCCTTCGCTTTCGCGTCCAGTCAGGAAAACAACTTCCAATGAGTTCTTCTCCTTATTTACAACTACGGCCACCGGGCGTTGCCGCAGCACGGCCATGTTTCGAGCATAGCGGTGCGCCATCGCCACCGAGCGCACCGAGGTGCGGAGTTTCGCGCCCGCAAAAGATTTCACGAACATCGGCACCGCCAAACCGGATATCAGCACGAAGATGGTCACCACCAACAGTAATTCCACCAACGTATAACCTCGTTTGACGGGACAGCCTTTCACGTCAACCGCACCTTCGTACCACCAAGGACATCATCGCGCCGTACCACCTGTTGTCGGACTATCTGTTTTCCAGTTGGCAATGTCGTCCTCGGTATTTTCGATTCCGTCAGGACCAAAGGATGCTAGGTCGTACTTGTAAGGCTTGTGCGAACCCGGATAGGCGTATTTATAAGGATTCTGCCATGGATCAGGCGGAATGGACGCGATAATGGGGTCATCACCCGCCGTCAGCACGTCGAGGCTGGCCGGATATTTGCCAGTTTCGAGCAGATAAGATTGGATGCCTACTCCAATGCTGTCGATGTCGGCCTTGGCCTTGGCGACGCGCGCCTTGGTGTTGTACTTCGGGATCGAAACCGCGACGATCCCGGCCAACAGGCTGATGATCGTCACGACGAGCAGGATTTCAATCAGGGTGAAACCTGCGCGCGACCGGCGTTGTTTTTCCTTTTTCATGGGTCACTCCTATTTCATGGATGCATCAAACTTTCAGCGCACTGGTGAGATCGAATACCGCCAGGAGCAAACTGACGGCAATGAAACCGACGACAATGGCCATGATCAGAATCATCATGGGTTCCAGTAACGAGGTGAAAATCTTCATGTAGCGGTCGAGTTCTTCGTCATACCGTCGGGCAATATGGTTTAGCGCACCACTGAGATCCCCGGTCTTCTCGCCAACTGCGAGCATTTCGGTCAAAAGCGGCGGGAAAATTTTGCCGGCCGCCAACGGACCGGAAATACTGGTGCCATCGGTCACCCGGCTCCGCGCCTCGTGAATTTCGGCGGCAAGAACGCGATTACCCATTGTTTCTTCGACAATGCTGAGGGCCTGTAATACTGGCACGCCATTGGCCATCAGCACGCCCAGTGTCCGTGCGAACTGCGCATAAGCGTCGGACGCAATAATGTGCTTGGCCAGCGGCATCTTCAGCAACTGGCGGTGCCACCAGAACTCGCCCTTGGGTGTGCGGATCATTCGGCGAAACGCGGTAACTCCAAGGACCAGAACGATAAGCAGCAGCCAACCCCAGTGCATCATAAAATTACTGCTATTGATGAGAATCAGCGTAGGCAATGGCAACGAACTACCAAGACTGCGAAACGTCGCGGCGAAACGCGGCACCACAAAGATCATAGCAAATACAACCGTCGCGGTCCCCACGACAATAATGATCAAAGGATAGATCATCGCTTGAATCACCTTCTCCCGCGCAGCCATCACGCGCTCATAGTGCAGACAGACGCGATCGAGTACACCGGAAAGATCGCCGCTGGCTTCACCGGAACGCACCATGCTGACATAGAGTGGCGGAAATGAATCCGGCCACTGATTTAGCGCGGCAGAAAGACTGGACCCGCCAATAATCCGATCACGTAGTGCTGTCACAATTTGTTTGGCCGCCGGATTGGTCTGGTGGTGCGCCAACGTGTTGAGCGTATCGCTCAGCGTCATACCGGAGGAGAGCAGGTCACGGATTTCGCGGGAGAAAATCAATAAGTCCCGCGTGTGCAGCCGTGGGGCCCGCGGAGCGCGCCCCCACCGCGTGGTCGTTTTACTTTTGGTGGGTGCTTCCGCCTTGGCGGCTTTGCTGTCGCTGCCGCCGGCCTCGTTCAAGGCCACGGGCATCAGCCCGAGCCGCTCGACCTGCACCAGCGCCGTGCGCCGGTCAGGCGCTTCGAGCTTGCCCTCCACCCGCGCGCCGTCACGGTCGCGGGCTGTATATGCAAAGGTCGCCATAATTTACATCACCGGTGGTTTTCCGTAGATAACGGATGAACCGCCTAAACATTGTGGTCGCTGAAGGACTAAGCTTCCGCCAGCGCCTCATCTTCCTCAGACACACGCAGGACTTCTTCAAGTGTACTGACGCCATGGAGTGCCTTGGTCCAACCATCCATGCGTAGCGTACGCATACCATGATGCAGCGCATGCGACTTGATCTCGCCGGCCGTGGCACGCTGCACAACGAGCGAGCGCATGGCCTCATGAACGACCAAAATTTCATAAATGCCGGTGCGCCCTCGAAAACCTGTGCGGCGACAGTCTTCACAGCCCACCGCCTCCAAGATGGTCCCTTCTTTCAGCCGCTCAATCGGAAAACTGATGCTTTCGAGGAATTTAAAATCCACAGGCCAGGGCCGCTTGCACTTGGGACAGAGCCGCCGTACCAAGCGTTGCGCGACGATGGCCTCGACCGACGATGCGACGAGAAAAGGTTCGATACCCATATCTACCAGCCGCGTAATCGCGCCGGGTGCATCGTTTGTGTGCAACGTGCTGAAAACCAAATGTCCCGTCAGCGCCGCGCGGATCGCAATCTCCGCCGTTTCTTTGTCACGAATTTCGCCAACCATGATCACGTCCGGGTCCTGACGCAGAATATGTCGCAGACCGACCGCAAACGTCAGCCCGATCTCCGGCCGCATCTGGATCTGGTTAATACCGTGCATTTCGTACTCAATCGGCTCCTCAACCGTCAGAATGCGTTGGTCGATTGTGTTGATCTCGTGCAACCACGTATAGAGGCTGGTGGATTTACCCGAACCGGTCGGCCCCGTCACCAGCAAGATGCCGTGCGGCCGCTGGATCAGCTTGTGTAATATTTCCTGGTCCGGTGGCTCGAGGCCAAGTTTGTCCATGCCGAACAGCCCGCTCGACCGCATCAAGAGCCGCAAGCTGACGCTCTCGCCATAAACGGTTGGCATCGTCGAGACGCGCACATCAATTTCCTCGCCGCGAATGCGTACGCTGATGCGACCATCCTGCGGCAGGCGTTTCTCGGCGATGTCCATGTTCGACATGACCTTGATGCGGCTGATGATCGCCGACTGAAACCGCTTGAGTTGCGGCGGCATGGGCGTCTGGTGCAACACACCATCTACGCGATAGCGGATCCGCAGGTCGGTTTCCATCGGCTCAAGGTGGATGTCCGTCGCACGATCCTGATGGGCTTCCCAGATGATCTGGTTGACGAATTTGACGATCGAGGCGTCCTGATCCAGCTCGCTGATGTCCTTGGTCAAAAGATCGTCGTCAAGGATTTCCCCGGTATCGTCCTGCATCATCTGGTCTACCGTTTCCGCACCGACGCCGTAAAACTGTTTGATCGCTTTGATCAAGTCTTCGCGCCCGGAAAGGGCGAAGCGAATACGGAGCCCCGACGCCAGCCGCAGCGCGTCCACCAGACCCGGGCGAAACGGATCGTGTGTCGCCACGCGCAACGTATCGTGCTCCAGCGCGAGGGGAATCACGCTATATTGGAACACCGCCTTGGTGGGCAGCTTGTCCAGCACAGCACGCTCGATTTGCTGATCCTGCAGGCGAACATAGGGCACGTTCATCGTCAGGGCTAGCGCCGGCAGAAAAACCTCTTCGCGTGCGTACCCCTGCTTGGTCACTAGCTCCGTGACGGAACCGCCCTCGGCGCGATAACGCGCAAGCAGGTCTTCAATCTGCGCGTCCGAAAACAGACCCGTGCCTTTCAGGCGATCAAATAATTTGGCTGCCATGTGTTTACTCCGGTTCGAAAGCCATGGGAGTATGACAGAACTTTTGCCCTTTTCCAATCCTTGGAAAAAATAGTGTCCCGTAATTCCAAGGTTTGGAAAAACCGGTTTTGATCAGCCCACAACAAGATTAAGCAGGCGACCGGGGATATAGATTTGCTTGCGGATGGTTTTGCCGGCGAGGTGCGGAGCGATGGTCGCATCGGCCTGCGCGGCGGCGACGATCTGCTCCTGCGTCGAGCCGGTGGGCAGCGTGAGTTTGCCGCGCAGCTTGCCGTTGACCTGCACGGGAATCTCGACGGAATCCTGCACGAGATATTCCTGCCGCCAGACGGGCCACGCTTCGTAGGCGAGTGTATTCGTATGCCCGAGCCGCGACCAGAGTTCCTCGGCGAAGTGCGGCGCGAAGGGCGCGAGCAGCAGCACGAAACTTTCCATAATGGACTTCGGGCGCTGCGTCCAGCGTTGGCACTCGTTGGAAAATTCCATCATCGTGGAAATCGCGGTGTTGAAGTGCAGCGTCTCGATATCGCCGGTCACTTTCTTGATCGTCTCGTGCAGCCAGCGGAGCTGCTCCTTGGTCGGTTCGACATCGGCGAGTTCCGGCAGGAGCGCGTCGGCGCGGTCATCCATGAACAGCCGCCACACGCGGTTGAGGAAGCGGTGCGCGCCCTCCACGCCCTTCATGCTCCACGGCTTGGCCTGGTCGAGCGGGCCCATGAACATTTCGTAGAGGCGGAGCGTATCGGCGCCGTAGTCGCGGACGACGTCGTCGGGGTTGATGACGTTGCCGCGTGATTTTGACATCTTGTATGATCGCCCCCGAACTGCTGGTTCGGTTTTATCACCAGTCCATCTCATTCGAGAAACATCAACTTCACCTTCTGGAACTCGAATCTCTTGAACGTTGTTTCCGTAAATATCAGTCAATGTCGCAGGCTCAACTAGTTCGCCCGACACATACTCACCGTTACATTTCCGATAAATAAAATACTCCATTTCGCCAAGAATCATGCCTTGGTTGACGAGGCGCTGGAACGGCTCCTTCGTGGAGACGACGCCCGCGTCATAGAGCACCTTGTGCCAGAAGCGCGCGTAGAGCAGATGCAGCACCGCGTGCTCCGCGCCGCCGACATAGAGATCCACCGGCATCCAATATTTTTCCTTCGCCGGGTCCACGAGCTTCTGCTTGTTCTTCGGGTCAATGAAGCGCAGGTAGTACCAGCACGAGCCCGCCCACTGCGGCATCGTGTTCGTCTCGCGCGTCGCGGGCGCGCCGGTCTTCGGGTCGGTCGTGTGAATCCAAGAAGGAATCGTCGCGAGCGGACTTTCGCCGGTGCCGGAGAGCGTGTAGGTCTCCACTTCCGGCAGCGTCAGCGGAAGCGAATCCACCGACACGGGCTGCGACTCGCCATCCACGAAGATCACCGGGAACGGCTCGCCCCAGTAGCGCTGACGGCTGAAGAGCCAGTCGCGCAGCTTGTAATTCACCTTCGGCTCGCCGATGCCCTTGGCTTGCAGCCACGCGGTGATTTTCGTCTTCGCCTCCGGCGTCGGCAGACCGTTGATCGAAATTTCTGCGTTGGCGGAATTGACGTTCACGCCGTCGCTGGTGAACGCCTCCTTCGAAATGTCGCCGTCGGAAAGCACCTCGACGATCGGCAGGTTGAATGTCTTCGCGAACGCGTAATCGCGCTCGTCGTGCGCGGGCACAGCCATGATCGCGCCGGTACCGTAGGTCGCGAGGACGTAGTCGGCGATCCAGATCGGAATTTTTTGTCCGTTGACCGGATTGATTGCATAGGTGCCGGTGAAGCAGCCGGTTTTCGCTTTCTGAAGCTCGGTGCGCTCGAGATCGCTCTTGCGCGCGGCGGCTTCCTGATAGCCTTTGACTGCGGCGCGCTGTTCGAGCGTCGTGATCTGGTCCACGAGCGCGTGCTCCGGCGAGAGCACCATGTAGGTCGCGCCGAAGAGGGTGTCCGGGCGCGTTGTGAACACGGTGATGGTCAGCGCTTCATGACGGATCGCCGAGGGCGGCACGGTGAAGTTCACCTCCGCGCCTTCGCTCTTGCCAATCCAGTTGCGCTGCATTTCCTTGATGCTCTCGGTCCAGTCGAGGCCGTCGAGATCGGCGAGCAGGCGCTCGGCGTAGGCGGTGATGCGCAGCATCCACTGGCGCATCGGGCGGCGGATCACCGGATGCCCGCCGCGCTCGCTCTTGCCATCAATCACTTCCTCGTTGGCGAGCACGGTGCCCAGCGCGGGGCACCAGTTCACTGCGACCTCGGCCTGATAGGCGAGCCCGCGCTCGTAGAGCTTGAGGAAAATCCACTGCGTCCACTTGTAATAATCCGGATCGGTCGTCGCGACTTCGCGCTCCCAGTCATAGGAGAAGCCGAGCGACTGGAGCTGCTGGCGGAAACGGTTGATGTTGCGCTCTGTGGTCACGCGCGGATGCGTGCCGGTTTCCAGCGCGTACTGCTCCGCCGGTAGGCCGAACGCGTCCCAGCCCATCGGATGCAGCACGCTGAAACCCTTCATGCGTTTGTAGCGCGCGAGAATGTCGGTGGCGGTGTAGCCCTCGGGATGACCCACGTGCAGGCCCGCGCCGCTCGGGTAGGGGAACATGTCGAGGATGTAGTACTTGGGCTGATCGGCCACAGGCTCGTCCGGCGTGCGGAACGTCCTGTGTTCCGCCCAGAACGCCTGCCACTTTTTTTCGATCGTATGAAATGGATACACGGCCATAGCTGTCTGCCTCTCATGTGGGCGGGGCTTTCCAGCCCCGCGAAACGCGGCAAAGGATAGCGCAGCCCCGCCGGAAAGCAGCAAGAAAAGGCAGAATAATTAAGGATAGACGAGTGGCGTTTAAGCATCTTTGGCCACTCTTCAACCGCTATGGATTTACAGGGAATTGACTACGATGCAGTTTTTACCCCGTTTTTTTGCTTCATAGAGCGCCGCGTCGGCTTTCTCCACGAGCGCGAGAGACGTGAGCGCATTTTCACCGCAGGCCGCCACGCCAATGCTGACGGTCACCACCTGCCCATCCGGTCGGGAATGACTCAATTTTACCTGTAAACGTTCGGCTAACATACCGGCTTCTGCGGCCTCGGTCTTGGGCATAATCACGGCGAACTCATCGCCACCGTAGCGACAGCACATATCCGCAGCGCGTACCGTACTTTCCATGAGGGCCGCAAGATCGATCAAGACGAGATCGCCGGCGTGATGGCCAAAGCGATCGTTGATCGCCTTGAAACCATCCACGTCCACCAGCATCAACGAGACAATCTGTCGGCAGAGCGCATGGCAACGTAGCTCCAACTTGAGTTTTTGAAAAAAGCTGGCGTGATTGAATAAGTGCGTCAGACCATCCCGCATCGACAGCCGAACCATCTTGGTCATGTGCATTTCGGAGATCACGGTAGCCGCGGGCAGTTCTCCTTTGAGGTTCGTAAGGTAGTCCAGCGCCGCGACCGTGATGCGAACATTCCTCTTCAACGCCTCCGACATCGCATATTTATGCCGCAGGATGGCGCGCCAAAGGTCACCGGCGGTGGCCGATGGAAAGATTTGATGAGTAACCGTATAAAGCAGATCCGGGAAAAACTGCTCGCCTCGCTTTTGCTTGAGTTCCTCAAAGAAGCACTTTTCAGGCTCTGTCAGTGTCCGATCTCCGGCAAATGCGGATACTTGATCCAGCGAAGGTGCGCTGCTGTTCAGCACCTGCTCCAGCAATTCGGTATCATTCCGTTCGTGAATCAGTTCTTGCCGATCAATGGCATCCATGGTTTTCAGTTCTCACTTTCCTAAAACCTTAACCCAGCTTTCCTGCAAAGCAATGTGCCGATCAAGCTGGCTTTATCGGGCGGATGCCCGCGGACGGCGCGAGTCGTTGGCCGGCCCGGCAAAATATGCGATGGAAAGCCGTCAACTGGCCGACCGGATTTTCGGCTTCAGCCGTACCAACTTCCAAGGTTCGGAAACCCCCAACCACCCATATTCCAAGCCCGGGAATTCCTCGCTTAGATTATTTGCATTACTGCAATCTCAAACGTTTGAGCTTGACGCGAAACCGAACACTACGGCAGACTAATAAGCCTTGCTTGTCAAATTATGGAGAAAATACATGCGACGATTATGGCTGGGCTTGCTGTTGATTGCAGGTTGGGGCGGGATGCCGGTACAGGCGCAAGAGCCGCGGGCGCTGATCTATACGCGCAACGGACCAACGCTGAACGGCACAAAGGGCTTTGTACACGGCAACATCGCCACCTGCGTGGCGGTCTTGCAGCAGCTCGGCAAGGACAACGGCATCGTGATGGATGTCAGTGCAGATCCCAAGGTGTTCTCCGGTGAAAACCTGAAAAAATATCGCGCGGTAATTTTCGCTAATTCCAACAACCAAGCGTTCGACACGGCAGATCAAAAAGCCGCATTCCAACAATTCATCCATAACGGGGGTGGATTCGTCGGCATCCATTCCGCCTCCGGTAGCGAACGCGATAATGAATGGTTCTGGGCGTTGCTGGGCGGCACGTTCAAGAAACATCCCAAGCTGCAACCCTTCACCATCAAGGTAGTTGACCGGCAGCATCCGGCAACGGCGCACTATCCCCAAGCCACCTTCCGGTGGGAGGACGAATGCTATTTCCTCGAAAAAATGCCGGCCGATCTACAGGTGCTGCTGGCTGCCGACTTATCCACGCTCGATTTTTCCGAAAAAATGAAGCTTCACGATCCCAAGTTTGGCCCCGATCATCCGCTGGCGTGGTGTCATGAATTTGAAGGCGGGCGGTCTTTTTACACCGCACTGGGCCACAAGAACGAATATTATAACGATCCGCTTTTTCGCAAACACCTGCTGGGCGGCATCCAGTGGACGATGAAATTGGAAAAGACTAAGTGAAGCAAGCCAGCGGAGAACCACATGCAATCAAGCCGACGTGAATTTCTAAAACTGACGACCGCTGCAGCCAGCGTACTGGCGTTCCCGGCAATCATTCCGCCACGCGTGTTCGGGAGCACCGCGCCCAGCAATCGTCTGCGTGTGGCACAAATCGGCTGCGGTCGCATCGGCTTCACCATGGATATGCCGGGCGTCATCGGCACAGGCCACGCCGAATACGTGGCGGTCTGCGACTATGACGCGCGACGGGCGGCGTACGCCAAGGAATTTCTATCAGCGGCCTACGCGAAGAAAAAAATGACCGTGCCGGGCATCACCGTTTACGGCGACTACAAGGAAATCCTCGTGCGCGCCGATGTGGACGCGGTGGTTATTAGCACGCCCGACCACCAGCACGCCGAACCCGCCGCCGCCGCTGCGCTTGCCGGCAAGGACATCTGGCTCCAGAAGCCGCTCGCGATGGCCGTCGCCGAGAGCCGCGCCTGTTGCGACACGGTTGTGAAAGCAAACCGTATTCTGCAAGTCGGTAGCCAGCAACGCTCGTGGGAGCAATTCCGCAAGGCATGCGAATACGTCCGCAGCGGGCGCATCGGCCGGATCACGCACGTCGAGATCGGCCTGCCGAAGGACGAGACCAAGCCCGACGAACCTGAACAACCCGTGCCGCCGAACCTCAACTATGACGCGTGGCTCGGCAGCACGCCGCAGGTCTATTACTGCGAGCAACGCGTCCATTCGCAGAAACTGGTCAACGGTGTCGTGGATTACAAGAGCCGGCCCGGCTGGTTGCGCAACGAAGACCATACGCTCGGTATGATCACCGGCTGGGGTTCGCATCATTTCGACATTTTACATTGGGGCCTCGGCATCGTCGCGGGCGGCCCGGAGAAAGTCGAGGGCGAGGCGGAATTTCCAACCAACAAAATCTGGAATGTGCACCTCGGCTACCGTCTGCAATACGCCTATCCCGGCAACATCATCGTGAATGTCAGTGATAAGTATCCCAATGGCGTGAAATTCATCGGCGATGACGGTTGGATTTTCGTCTCGCGCGGCGCACAGAAAGCGACCGCGAGCGACCCAACCACCGGCGGTATGTTGCTCAAAGCGCTCGACGCCAGCAAACCATCGCTGATCACCGGTGAACCGAAGGTCAAACTCTACGCCAGCAAAAATCACCATCTGAACTGGGTCGAGTGCATCCGGTCGCGTAAGGAACCGATCACACCGGTGGTCAACGGTCATCACGTTTTCACCGCCTGCGCCATCGGCTGGATCGCCATGAAGCTCAAGCGCCCGCTGACTTGGGTCGCCAAGGCCGAAAAGTTCAGCGACGACGACGAAGCCAACGCCATGCTGCGGCGGCCGGAGCGCCCCGGCTACGGCATTTTCAACCTGCTCGCGAAGCAACAAGCATGAGCACGCATACCTTTTCCAAACCTTGGAAAAGTGAAACGCCCTATGACAAAATATCTACTGGCAAGTTTGGTAGTCGCGGCCATGGCCGCCCGCGCTGAAGAGGCAACCGTGAAACTGATGACGCTTGATCCGGGGCATTTCCATGCCGCGTTGGTACAGAAACTCATGGATCCACGGGTCAGCCCCGTTGTCCACGTCTATTCGCCGGGCGGCCCCGACCTACAGCAACATCTCGCGCGCATCGAAGGTTTTAATACGCGGGCCGGAGATCCGACCCATTGGCAAGAACGTGTGTATACCGGGTCTGATTTTCTGGAGAAAATGATCCAGGAGCGGCCGGGCAACGTCGTGGTGATCTCCGGAAACAACGCGAGAAAAACCGCGTACATCTTCGCCGCGGTAAATGCAGGGTTGCATGTGCTGGCCGACAAACCCATGGCGATTACAACGGCGGATTTTGCCCTCTTGCAGCGGGCCTTTGCCTGCGCGGCGGAAAAACACGTCCTGCTTTATGACATCATGACCGAACGCAGCGAGATCACCACGATTCTGCAAAAGGAATTGGCGCAGATGCCTGCCGTATTCGGCGAATTGGAGGCGGGCACGCCCGATAATCCTGCCGTGACCAAAGAAAGCGTTCACTATTTCTGCAAGGAGGTAGCTGGTCAACCGCTCAAGCGGCCCGCTTGGTTTTTCGATACCCGCCAACAAGGTGAAGGCATCGTGGATGTGACCACGCACCTCGTGGATCTGGTGCAGTGGGAATGTTTTCCGGAGCACGTGCTGGATTTCCGGCACGATATTGATGTGGTCAAGGCGCGGCATTGGGCCACCGCCCTGACCCCGGCGCAGTTCAAAAAAGTTACACAACTAGACACGTGGCCCGATTACCTGCGGCCGGCGGTTGGCCCGGATGGCCGCCTACACGTGCTTGCCAACGGCGAATTCACCTACCGCCTTCGCGGAATACACGCCAAGATTTCGGTGGTTTGGAATTTTGAACCACCCAGTGGCGGTGATACGCATTACTCGTTGATGCGTGGCACCCGCGCCGCGCTGGTCATTCGTCAGGGCGCAGAGCAAAACTTTAAGCCCACCCTTTATATTGAGAAGCGTGTAGCGCAACCGGACGCGAGTTTTGCGATGACGCTTACCACCGCGTTGGGCCCAATCAATCAAGCGTGGCCCGGCGTGACCATGCAACAGGTCGGTGAAGGTCGCTGGAAAGTGCTTGTCCCGGAAAAATACCGTATTGGACACGAAGCGCATTTTGCGCAGGTTACGGAGCGCTTCCTCAGCTATCTCGCCGCTGCACGGCTGCCCGCGTGGGAAGCGCCCAACATGCTCGCAAAATATTTCACCACGACCCGCGCTTATCAGCTAAGCCGTTGAATCCAGGCCGCGCTGCCGAGTGGTGTTTTGCCGGTGGAGAATGAAATGACAAAGATCAAACGCTGTGTTTTCGCCATCCTGGCAGGCGGGCTCGCATTCCACACGGCCCAAGCAGAAGAACGCACGCTCCTCGCCCGGATCGGCGACCTTGGCCCGGAACGTTTCTTTTCGCAGGAAGGTGTGTTTGCCTTCGATGAGCCGCTCAACAAATTTATCGGCCTTTGCATCGCATCCGGCAACGCGATCGTCCGCGTGGGCGGCGGCGAATCTTCCGGCCAAAGTACGGCCCGCATCACCGGCCTGACCGGCGAAGCAAAACCCTATCTTTTGCTTCGTAACCTCGGCCTCACCAAGGCGCGTTTTGTTTTTGATCATGACCGGATATCCATCAACGAGGATTATTTTTTGGCCCACAGGATCACCAATTTTTCGCGTGCGTTTGGCGTCAAGATCCAAGCCGATGACGTG
>Ga0118677_10010129_pt1 | contig 14510 bp, 19 predicted proteins | sample AliMusrvi5mmetaG_FD_86154 | JGI IMG/M metagenome (GOLD analysis project Ga0118677, IMG submission 86154) | reverse complement strand
CGTTTATCAGCGGTATTTAGTGAGACGTCTTTGATCCCGGTATCGTTGTGCAAGCGATACCGGCAACGCCAGGTACGGCGGCCTTTTTGTTTGACCAAAAACGCAATCATTGCCTCAATTACGGGACTGACGCTGGATCAGATCCCGCTTCCCTTTCAAATAGGTTTCGATGTCTGCTGGGTTCCACCGCCGCAAATGACCAACCGCCATAGGCTGTGGCAGTTCACCTTCCGCCACCAGTCGCCAAACTGATCGAGTGGAGCAATTGAGTGTCATAGCGATTTGCTTGACGGTGAGAAGTTGAGCGCTGTGGTTCGGCAGTGGTCCCGCATTCGCCACCAACTGTTTGGCAGCGACCACGATTTGCTCATTAGATCCGCTGGCCACGGCGCTACGCAAAATCTGTAAATCGGTTGCATCGTCCGTGGTGTGAGCGGTGTGTTGCACATGATCAAGCTCGGGATTTGCAATTTTGGCTGCGGCGTCAATTGACCTACGGGGCCGAACCTGCGCGGTGTGCGACAGCGGCTGGGCGATGCTTGGAAGTCCATCGTCACCGTGCAAATCTTGGCGCGGCTTCACGAACCAGGCGTGTGTGATGGCGCGATGCTGAACCTGGGTGTGACTGAATTCGTTTGTGATGTTCATTGAGATTTACCTCCGGTGAGATGTTTTGGTTGATCACCACAGTCCCTGTCATTTGCCAGATCAATGGTCTCAACCTCGCAATAATCGAAGACACCAAACTCAATGCTAATAGGGTACAAGCCAGCGGCGTCCAATAACGGTTTAAGTTCATCTTCCCAAAACTCACGCGGTGATTGGCCGCCAAAGAGACAGGTGTCAAAAATCACTTGAGCATCGACATCATCCCCACCCAATGAAATATCGCGATCCAGCTCATCTAGTGCTAACCGCGCCGCATCGGCTTCGACAGCATCATGAAAGTTGATTCGGATTGTGTATTCTTGACTCATGGTGTGCTTACCTCCTGGTGTTGATTGTTATTAATATTTTGAGATGGTTCATTAGTTGAATTGACGAAACGGGTTGAGTCCCTGCGCACGCATATCGTCCAAGGTTTTCTGGCAGCGGGTTTTGATCACATCGCAGTTCTTCTTGTACAACTCGACGGCGATAACGGACCGGCCCATTTTGAGCGCGACTTCGCAGGTGGTCCCGGTTCCTGCGAATGGGTCCAACACGAGACCTGGTCGCCAAGAATCATCCAAATCGGTCCAGCCTTTGGTGACCGGCTTGCGTGGGATGTATGGCCGGTTGGTATCCCGCCGTCCCGACTTCAGCAGTAATTCTTCAGGGGTCAAGTTCCCGATATACTTCCCTTTTCCAATGGTACATTTCCCGTGGCCGTCGTCATACTTGACCATTTCAATAATGCGACTGCGTGGATTGCCGTTTTGGTCGACAAACATCGGGCAGGTCATCGCAATTGGACGTTCGACTAACGTCGGTGGATAGACAGCATAGTGATCATAGGCAGACTGGCCAGCATTCGAGACCTGCCACACGTCCGATAGACCACGGCCTTCGACTGAGGTGATGGTGTGCATGAGTTCTGGCGGCAAATAACGTACTTGTCGAACATCGCCCGTCAGACGCGGAATGCTAACGGCGCAAATATCGGTCCAGGCATCGTGCCGTTTGGCAAAGCGAAACAGAAACTCATGACTACTCCCACTGAGCCGGTGACGCGGCGGGTCGGGCATACAGTTTCCAATCGTCGTGCCATCATCTCGAACGACTCGCTTTGCCCAGATGACCCGATCCAACAGCAACCAGCCCTGGCGAATCATCTCAAATGCGAATCGCTCCGGCACCATTAATAATCGACCTCGGTCCCGAGAATCGCCAAGATTGACCCAAATACTGCCCGTTTGGTGAAGTGGGACGGCATTGAAGATCGAGACGAGGTTTTGGATATATGCTTCTACGGATTTTTCATGACCAAGTTCTTCGCCGGAATCGCCGTAAAGACGCTTCCGAAAATAGGGCGGAGAGGTCACGACACAATTAACGGGCACCTGAATTGAACCGACGACCGCACCGGCATCTCCACAGCGGACGTCGTAGGTAAGCCGGTCTAACCCGAAGGTGTCATTGGCGGCGTCCTTTGCTCGTGCGGTGTTTTGGGTCTGCGATAAGGGGCGTCCGATGTCGAAGAGCCCATCGTCGCCGTGCTGGTCTTGGCGCGGCGTGACGAAACAGCCAGTCCTGATACCGCGATTGACTCGATAGCTGGTGGGGAGAATATACTTGGGATTAATGTTCATTTATTGTTTTCCTGGTTAGTATTCGACGGTTGCATTTGGCCTCAGTCCTCATCGCAGCGGCTCGATGGGCCAAACTGTTCCCAAAGCATCTCGGTGTGTTCTTGAGGGGTCATGCGTTCTTCTTTGACCGGTTGTTGTAGTGGGACTTGGGCGGTGGCGATTCTTCGTTCTGAGACTTTTGACCGCCGTGACTTCTGTTTGCGACTGGTGCTACGTTTTACTTTTTGCATATGTGTTTTCCTTATGTTTTTAGGTTCACCGACATTGTTGAAATTGGTTGAGACCTTGCTTGCGCATTCAGGCCAAGGTTTTACGGTCGTGGTGTTGGGGCGGACATGTTCGGCGGCGGCATTTCGTCCCACGTACGTCCGTCGAGAATCCGCCCCGCCAGTTTCTTCCGAACGCCGCCCCATTGTTTGAAAAAGAATGGCACTTTCGCGGCGATGCATTGGTCGCGGAGATCACGCACCCAATCGGGATGCATCGGACGAGCGCCGGGGCCGGATTCACCACCGACAATGACCCAACCAATGCCATCGAGGTTTAGGTTCGGAATGGGGCCGAGCAACGGTTCTAGCGACAGGAATTTGAGGCGAGCCCCGGTATCACGGAGATGATCAATGCGTGAGCGGTAGTCCGCATTCTCTACAGTGACGCCCATCCAAATATTGGGCTGCCATTCGAGTTGCGGACTCAATTGCGCCAGCCGTCCCGACCGCTTGGTAAGAATCTGAAAGCGATGGTGTGGGCACTTCTTCATGACGCAAAAGCACTGCTTGATGAATTCCAGTGGAACTTCGACGTGGAACAAATCGCTCATACTGTTGACGAATATGTCGCTGGGCTTGCGCCACGACATTGGGAGTTCCAGTGCTTCCGGATGGAGTGTCAGCTTGAACACATTCGCGTACTTGGCTTGCCCCATGGCTTGTAGCCGAAACGATAACGGCTTACTGTAACAGTGTTCGCAACCCGGACTAAGGGGGTCGCAGCCCGTTGTCGGATTCCACGTCTTTTCCGTCCACTCGATTTTTGATGTTGCCATATTATTGATTCCAGACTTTAACGACCGCGGACTGGTCGGTTTTTACGTTTAGTTTTCCAGCGTCATTGCTGAAATTGTTTTGCGCCTTGGCTTCGTTGTTTTCATCCACCAAGAGGCGAGCCGTACTACAGAAGATGTGAAAACAACCTGCGGGCTGCGGATTTGTTGAAAAATCGGTGCTATTGAGTTTTTTGCGTTCCAATCGATTGGAGAATTTCATAATCCGCCAATGCCTCCAGACTCCTCAGGAATCACCTCGCTGGGGCGGGACTGGGCAATCGTATTCATCTCGTGCATGGTGTAACAACGGGATAACCCGCAACGCCGGTGGGTAAACAGCGTGATGGCGACATGCGGAACCGTCATGAGGGTGTTCAGCTCCCAAGGTTCCTCACGCAACCGAATTGCCTTGCCGCATACGAGGCATTCCGCCAATTGCGGCAGTTGCTCGCCGCTCTGTAGCCGGTTCACGTTTTCGTTTCCGAACGCGTGCCGGACTTCATTGCTCACATGTAGATCAACCTTGCTGTTCATAGTATTCCTCCATTTGTTCAGGACAGTTGAAACGGCTTATTAACTAACAGCGCTTCCGTTCGGGTTTGGTCAGGCGTAATGCGACGGCAATACTCCGCCTTTGCCTGATCGAACTGCTCCATCGTCCATGCGGTGTGCTCAACGAGTAAGGTTTGGTATTCTGCCAATTGCTGACCGAGTGAATTGGAGATCGCAATCGTCCGTTTGCGCCCTTCCTTGGTGTAAAACGAAACGAGTTGGCGATCCTGCTGGATCCAGATGTTCAGAACCTCAGGAGAGGCGTGATAATTATAGAAGCATTCGTAACGGTTGCCCGGCCAATCTGGGAGCTCAACATAGATCGCCACAACGATGACATTGTCGATTTTGGCCAAGGCAAGATTAGTGATCACCTTCACGGTCTTGCCCAACACCCGAACGTTCTGCCCGGATTCCTTGAGGCCGAGAACCACATAAGGTTTGTTGTTGATATCAGCGATGTTGAACGTCAGCGTGCCCAATGGCGCACGTGGAAGAAGGTCATCTAAGGTCATAATTTACTCCTTTGGCTTCCGGACTTTAACGACCTCGGACTGGTCGGTTTTTGCGTTTGGGTTTCCAGCGTCATTGCTGAATTGTTGAAATTGGGTTGCGACGGTGCTCGGCTGAGGCTGGTGCAATGGTGCAATCGGTTCCGCCTCGTGCCGTGCGACTGCGACCATGGTGGTCCAGCGATATTGCGATTTTGCCGGTGGCCGATAAATTACGATGGCCGAGGGAAACGGGGCCGCATTCTTGCCGTCGCCAAACTTGAGGCGGCCTTCCAGGAAGCGGATTTCGCCGTGAATGACATAACGATGCCACCATTTGGTGTCCGTCCGGGCTGGCACCAAGCAGACGACGGTTGCGCCATTCAGCGACGACTCGTATGCTTTGCGAATCCAGCGACCGATCTGGCGACGGTATGGCGGATTCATCCAACAGATGTCGTTTGACCAATCCTGCGCAAGACCATCCTCCGCCGTGGTGAAGAATTTTGGGCATTTGGCGTTCTCGGGTGTCGCGCAGACGTCCAGCGTGAAGCCGAACTCCGCATTGTGATCGTCAAACAGTGGCTGGGGTGTTGCCCACTCGACGGTCTGGGACAGAAAATGGACGTTATCCCTCGCCTCCTGCCCACCTGTTGCTCCATTGTTGTTCATGTAAATCATTTCCTTGGTTGTATTGTCCTCACCAAGGACTGGCCTGTACGCCAAGTGAGTGGAACTTTGGCGTATTTCCGAAGGAATTCGTTTACTTGCTGTACGCCACACGGCATTCCAATCGATTGGAATGTCGCAACCTCATTGAGCGACTGGCCCGGCTGGTACCCGTTCAAAGCGGATTGTTGGAGAAATTGAAAATCGTCTTCTCCGTGGCTATACTCGCCACAGTCAACTCACATTGAGGAGGGAACATGGTCACGCCCAAGGGCAGGATTAACAAAAAGAAAAAGAATCAACGGGTGAAACGGCTGAGCGGTAGGCATCGTACGCAGCGCCAATGCGGAAAGCCACGGATTGAACTCAGGACACATTTCGCGTTTCCCGCCGCCGCCTCGGATGCCGACAGACTATTTCAGGAGATTTTTGTCCGCCCGTTGAGAACAGAATACCGGGCAGAGGAGACACGACACCTTGTGTGGCTCGCCACCGCGATATTGGGCGAGCTAGACGCACGCGCACAAGCGAACCAACAGGAGGCCGCCGAGCAGCTTCTGCATCTGGTCACCGATTTCGTTGTGGCTCTCGACCAACTCGCCCATCAAAATCCGGAACTTCTCCGCCCCCTGGTAAAAGCAAACCTTGGCTGGCCTTGTGTGTTGTCAGCCAAACGCGAAAGCGTGACGGATGGACTGGCAATTGTGAAATTGTTAGGTGTCGGCGAAGAGGCAGATTTCGGTATCAGTGCAAAAAAACGGTGGCAGGTGTTTGGCTCGACTCGGGCGAACGAAGTGGCTGTGGACATTGTATGCACGATCAAAGCAAATCAAAAGTGGTTGGCGTACCGCAAAGGGTTTATCCATGAGCGGAAGAACATTCCATGCCACATGGAATTTCCAAGCCCGCCCAAATGGGTTCTCGATTGTGCCGCGCTTCCTCCATTCTCAAAGGCCAGTGCAGTCCAGTGGTTCGAGATCGGCTGGCAAGCAATTTTGGAAGCCACCAACGGTCAGCCCGAGAACGACGCACGATTGCGTGAAATTGGCAAATACCGCGAGCGACACTCCATACAGCAAGGACATCAAAAGTCGCTAACCAGCCACACTGCTGACGTGAACATCCGCGACGGGATCCGCACTCGAATTCGCGACGCTCTCGCGCGAATCGCACGCACTTAGTTTACCCCACACCTGCGCCCTGTCGAATGGGGTAAGCACCACACTCGCTCGCATGGAAAAGTGCGAGTGTGAAAGTTCAGTTAAACGATAAATGGGGAGGTGAGCATTCGCAGTCGCAAACTGCGAATGAGTCCATTTCATTTATCGCGGTTGGGGATATTCTACGACTCTTCGGGGAATTCTCAACGCTGACACCTTTACAGCAAAAAGTCATTAAACTCCGCGCTTTCGAAAAGAAATCGTACGGCGAAATCGCTTCGGAATTAAAATTCAAAACGCGGAGTTCAGTTCAGACCATCCAACGGCAAGCGGTAAAGAAAATGCCGTTCTTCCGTCAGGTTAAATTTAACGGTCTGTCTCTTACCCGGCGGCAAGTTGCGCAATTGATGGAGGAACAACGGGAGGACGCCAAGCAGGCCAGCATGTATGAGACCCGCCCCAAATGCTCCCAAGACTTTTTCGAACACGAGGAAGAATAACCCGATGAAAACCGCGTGCATGCTACGTTGGACATCCAGAACTGGCTGCGAGTTCACCCGGACATCGCCCCCACGACAATCAACGAATGGAGTTACGACCCTCCGACATAACGTTGGCGTACAGTTGACGGAGCATAACCACCTACCAGCCAAGTGCTTTAGCAATGCGGCACCGTTTCTTGGCGTACATGCCCCCGCTTCTTGAACAGCAACAACAATCAATAGGAGCGCGTTATGTCAGCTAAAATCAAAAAAGAAAAACCGAAACACCCAGGGCAACCGGAACTGTTGAACGAATCCAAGTTAGGCCAGCTCACAGGCGCAACCGTCAAACAGTTGAACCGGGAAGCCGGGAAGTACAGCAAAAGTTGGATTGCAATGGGCAAGATCGTTCATGACTTCATTACAGCCCTGCGGGAAACGGGTTGTAAGGACGATCCATTCCAAATGCTCGCCGCCCATCCCGAATCCGTTCATCAGACCAGCCAGTTGCGGAACTACGAAGCCTGCTACAATCTCTGGCAGGAACTCGGCGGCGAAACCGGTGCGCCCGCCGTCAGCATGACGCATTTCATCCTCGTCCAGTCGCAAGATCTTGACGTCGCAGAAAAGAAGCGCCTGCTGGAGATGGCGGCGAAGAAAGGACTGTCCGTTGCCCAACTCAAAAAACTCATCGTCGGCGAACCCGAACCTGTCAGCAAATCCGCGCCGAAAATCAAAGCGCCGGAACAACCGCAACCCGGCGTTGTCGATTCGGTGCAGGGCGGTATTGTGCCAGTTGAGACAGTGGAACAAGTCGCCACAGGTCAGCCAGGACCCCAGCTGGATCATGATACAGATGCCCACCCCGCTCCAATCGATTGGAATACCGGGGTGTCAACGGAGACCCAGCGGGCGATGGACCGTCTTTCGCACCTTGCCGAGCAGAAAGGTGACGAATCCCTGCCTGCCGTAACCCGGGAAAAGGTCGTCGTCTTGGTCCGGTTCATCCTGACGCATTTTCTCAACCAATCGGACATTGATGAAATCATTCCCGACATACATGTTCGGCCATAAGAAAAAACTGGTCCCCGAAATCCTGGATCTGGTTCCACCAACGGCAAAAACCTTGGTGGAACCATTCAGCGGGACAGGTGTCATCAGTTGGAACGCCAAGCAAAAAGGCATGCGCGTCATCGGCAACGACATCCGGCGGTTTGCGTATCAGCAGTTCAAGGTGCTGGTCGCCAACAATAATATCCTGCTAACTGATGCGGACTTGGCAATCTTGACGCAGTTGACCGGTGTTACCGAACCTTGGATTGAACGGTCTTTTGTTGGGACCTACGGCCTCCGCAATGCTCGGTTTCTCGATCAATGGATCGCCAACATTCACCGCTTGCCGACGGATGCAAAGCGTGATGTGGCGGCGTGGCTTGCCGTCTTTTGTTCGATGCGCCGAATCAAATATTACGCCGCTCGACTTGGCAGGGATGGGGCCGTGGCAGGCAGTCATCAACTGCGGGCCGCAGATTTGGCGCACGACATCCTCAGCAGCGCCAAAAAGGACCTGCCCCAATTGGTTTTCGATAACGGCCAAATTAATCAAGCCTACAACGAAGACGGCCTGGCCCTGCTGGAGCGGATTCAGGCGGATGTGGCATTTATCGATCCGCCTTACGCATGCCGGGGTGGGGATTATGAACGGGATTTGGCGTTCTACGATGACTTGCTTCGCATCTGCCTAGGACGGGCTAAGGAAATTGAAAATATCTGGGACAGCACCTGCGAATTACCAGCGCATACCAACTTCGCAAACCGACCGAGTGCCGTAACGGGACTTGGCCAGTTGTTATTCCGGGCCAAACACGTCCCGACATTGATCGTGAGCTACAACACGAGCAGCAAGATTTCCATCTGCGAAATTCAAAACCTTGCCAAAGCATCCGGGCGCAAACTGACAGCCGAGCGGAAGTTCCTGCACCCGCTGCCAACGAATACCAAACGAGCGACGACGGAGACCTGTGAAGTCCTGCTCCGGTTCGACCCAATATGACGCCAACTCTCCAATCGATTGGAAACACGAGCCTCAATGGAACCCGCTTGTCCATTCAAAATAAGTCTGCCCCGGGCTTTTACCCAACCTACATGTTCGGTCACAAACAGAAGTTGGTGACTGAAATTCTGGAGCTGGTTCCGTCGTCAGCACGAACCTTGGTGGAGCCATTCAGCGGCACCGGCATTGTCAGTTGGCACGCCAAAAAAGCGGGCCTGCGGGTCATCGGTAATGATATTCGGCGTTTTGCGGCACTGCAATTCAAGGTGCTGGTTGCCAATAACGACACCCTTTTAACCGATGATGATTTGTCGGTGCTAATTCAACCCAGCGAGGGAGCGTCGTTGATTGAGCAATATTTTGTCCGAATTTATGGCACCCGCAACGCACACTTTCTTGATCACTGGATTGCCAACATTCCGCGCTTAGAAAATTCTTCCAAACGGGATATGGCGGCGTGGCTCCCGGTTTTCTGCACGCAGCGGCGGATGAAATATTATGCCACGCATCTCTCCCGCAAGGGCCATCTTCCTGGAAGCGAGCGGTTAATTCGGACTGATTTTGCGAAGGAAATGCTCAGTGGAGCCCAGAATGTCCTGCCCAAGTTGGTTGTTGATAACGGCCAAGCCAATGAAGCGTACAATGAGGACGGCACCACCCTGCTGGAACATGTTGAGGCTGATGTCGCCTTTATCGACACCCCGTATTGTTGTCAGCGTGGTAATTATGGATCCGACTTGGCATTTTACGATGACCTGGTTCGGATTTGCCTGGGACAGGGTGCTGAGATTCGTGACATCTTGGACGGCAATTGCGATCTGCCGCCATATACCAATTTTGCATCTCGGCGAACGGCGGTGTCGGGGTTTGGCCAACTTTTCCTGAAGGCAAGCCATATTCCGACGTTGATCGTGAGTTACAACACGAGCAGCAAGATTTCCATCCGCGAAATCCAAAACCTCGCCAAAGCCGCTGGAAGAAATCTGACGGCCCTGCGGGAATTTCAGCGTCCTCTGCCAACCAATACCAAGCGAGCGAGTTCAACCCAGGAAGTTTTACTGCGCTTCGACAGTCAACATTCCTCCGATCCAGCCAGAGACGAACTAAACCAAAGCAAAGGATAAAGACCATGGGACTCAACATTGACACCAACAAATACGCTGACCTCGAACAATACATGGGCATGTTCGCCCAACGGCTCCTGCCCGTACTGGTGGTTGTCGGACGTGGCGGCATTCAGAAGTCCGAAACCGCCAAAGCGATTATCCCCCACGCGTTTGTTTTGGAAGGCAACTGCTCAACTTACGGCCTCTACCGGCAGTTGCATGCCCATAAGGACGAGGACATCATTCTGGATGATCTCGATCATTTCTGGCGCGATCCGGCTGCCATTCGGATCTTGCGGGTGGTTTGCGATACCAGAGAAACCCGCATTCTCCGCTGGGAAAAGGCATCCCCAGCATTAAAAGCCGACAACCTCCCCAAAGCGTTCCCCATCAGCAGTCGGATTTGTGTCATCGCCAACGAATGGAAGACCCTCAATCCTGGCGCACGCGCATTGTTAGACCGGGGCATGCGGGTTACATTCGCCCCCAGCAACATTGAAATCCACCGGCGGGTGCAAAAGTGGTTTACAGCAGATGACGAAGTCCTGAATTTCATCGGCAACCATCTCGATTATATCCCTGAGCTATCGATGCGGGACTACCCCCACGCCGTCAGCCTCAAAAAAGCTGGACTGAACTGGCGGGACATCCTTCTCAACAATTGGAAGATTGATCCCACGGTCGCCACAGCCCTGGAACTGATTGCAAATCCGAAGTTGACCCCGGCTGTACGGCTCACCGAGTTCATGCGCCGAACCGGGCGGTCAAAACGGCAATGGTTCTACTATTTGAAGCGCTTCCAGGACCGGCTCAGCGCCCCAATCCATGCTGATACCATCCAATCGCATTGCACAATTGCACCGGTGGCGGTCGGGCCCCATCCAACCACGAAGTGCAATGGTGCAATGCCAAACGGTGAGTATCAGAAAGTGGCGGTGGCATTGAAAACAACGACCCTGCGGCCAATCAATTCCAATCAATAAATTAGGAGAAATTATGGACAAAACCACCAAGACATTAATGATTAATCCGAAATTCAAAGAACTGATTCCGCAACTGACGCTCGAAGAATACTCGCAACTTCGAGCGAACATTGCCGCGAACGGTTGTCAGGACTCAATTAAAACTTGGCAGGACCAGATTGTGGACGGCCATAACCGGTACAACATTTGCCGCGCCTTGCAAATGTCCTATCCGGTGAAGGAAATGTCGTTCAAGTCGGAAGCAGAAGCCCAAGTCTGGATTATCACAAATCAATTTGGCCGCCGGAATATCTCCATGTTCACGAAAGCAGAATTGGCACTCAAACTCGAACCGTTGATCGCCGAACAGGCCAAGGTGAATCAGATTGAACGCAAAGGAAAACAGGCAGGATCAACTTTGCTGAATTCAGAAAAGTTGCCAACCATTCATACCGGCAAAGAACTCGCCAAGCTGGCCAAGGTTTCGCCCGACACAATTGCCAAGACGAAGTTCCTCCTGGCGAACGCCGATGATGTGACCAAAGAAAGATTACGCATCGGCAAGACGACGGTTCACAAGGAGTTTACAGCAATCAAGCGACAAGCCGTCATCGCAAAACTGGCTCAAACCGCCAAGGTCACACCACCGACCATCGACGGAAAGTTTGATGTCATTGTCGTCGACCCGCCCTGGCCTGTTGAAAAAATTGAGCGGGATGTTCGACCGAATCAAACATTATTGGATTATCCCACAATGACGCTGGAAAAAATTCGGGCGTTTCAACTGCCGACAGAAAAAGCCAACGACAACTGCCACCTGTTTTGTTGGACGACTGAAAAGTTCCTGCCCGTCACCTTCGACATCATTGCCGGTTGGGGGTTTGAGTATATTTTTATGATGGTCTGGCACAAAAATGGCGGTTTCCAACCATTCAACTTACCTCAGTACAACGCTGAGTTTTGTGTTTACGCACGAAAAGGCACGCCGATTTTCCTGACCACCACAGCCTTTAATATTTGCAATGCATGGCGTCGGGGTGAACACAGCCAGAAACCGGATGAATTCTATGAACTGGTACGGCGGGTCACGGTCGGGCGGCGCTTGGAAATTTTTAATCGGCGCAAGATTGAAGGCTTCATCGGCTGGGGAAATGAAGCCAAGTGATTTTCGAATAGCAGGACCTTGGTGGCTCGGACATGTGCTGGGCGACCCTCCGTGGATGAGCAGGACATAAGGTGGGAATGAGGAAAACAGCCCGGTCATACGGTGAGAGTGAGGTTTGATGTCCGGTATGCCAGGCCAGGCGAAAATGGGGCGGTTCAAAACTTTAGCCATATCAGAACAGCCGCACGATGCAATCACAGCATTGCCAGGCTTTGATTTGTGGGCTTGTGTTCACACCAACGAGGGTCAGTCCTGTTACAATCAGCCGTGGGCATCGTGAAGCGAAACGGCATAACACGCTGATTACGGCTCGCGTTCCTTCGGAATCAATTCAAACACCGATGATACCGCTTCAGGAATAGATATTGGACGGCCTGTTTTTGCATTCACGAACACCCAGTCGGTTTCGCCTTCTGCGATTACCGCATTGTCCGTCGTGCGCACGAACTTGTATTTCCGGAGGGATCGCACCCTGCGAAAATCGGTCACCCAAGTGGAAATCGCCATGTGATCCCCGGTAAAAGCAGGGCGCAGGTATTCAATGCGATGCGACCGAGCGACCCATGTGGCTCCCGCCTCTCGAGTGGCTTCGGTGCATCCAACCGAGTCTGAATGCATCACCGCCACCTCCTGCATCCATTTCACGTACTCGACGTTATTGACGTGCCCGTTCCCGTCCACTGAAGCCGGCAGGACGATGAATTCGTGGCGGTAAATGGCGCTCATATCAGTGTTGCTTCCGCCGCCAAAACTTCGAAGTTCTTGCGAATCGGATGACCCTTGCTGTCATTCTTGACGGTGCCAAACTCCACCGCCGTCGCAATCCCCGCGCCCTTCAGGGTATCGGCATCCGCCTTGATAATTACGGTCGTCTTGCTACCAATGGTAACGCGGATGGCGTTGGCGTCCTTCGGGAACGCGATCTTGATCCCACGGTTCAATTGCTCGGCAATAGTCAACACTTGCGGCGCGGGCGGCTGCAACTTGCCAGCGCCGGCAGTCTCTCTCCGCTTGGTTACCTGCGCTTTGGGTGCGCAAGAAACTTGGGCCAAGAAGAAATCTAGTTGCTGCATGCGATGATTAAATCAGAATTAGTGACGGTTTGGCAATTTAAGCTTTTTCACCGTGGATTATCTCGGTGTCAATTCTTTCGGTCAACGAATCCGCTTGTCCGTGACTGGCGGTGGCTCTACACTTTTGCCATAAGCGATTTCGCATTTACAGAAATCCCTGCGGATCAATTAAGGAGATCAGTATTCAATGAATAGCTCAATCAGTCGGCTGATCGGAATGATGGCGGTGTTCGCGACGGTTTGGTTTACAACCAAGGCTGATGCCGTGGTGAATCTGCCAAGCGTGTTCAGCGATCACATGGTGTTGCAGCGCGACATGGCGGTGCCCATTTGGGGGACGGCCGCGCCCGGCGAAAAGGTGACCGTCAAGTTTCGCGATCAGGAAGGGACCGCCACGGCTGACGCAGATGGCAAATGGTTGATCAAACTGAAACCATTGACGGCGGGCGGGCCGGACAAGCTAATCGTGAACACAGTGACGAATGAGGATGTGCTGGTCGGCGAAGTGTGGGTTGCATCGGGCCAGTCGAATATGGGGTTCTCGCTCAATCGCGCCAACGACGCCGAAGCGGAAATCGCCAACGCAAAATATTTGCGCATCCGATTTTTCCAGACACCGTCGAAGGTCGCGGAAACACCTGCCGACGATGTAAAGGGCCAGTGGCGCATATGCGCGCCGGATGTCGCAAAGAGCTTTTCCGCCGTCGCGTACTTCTTCGCCCGCGATTTGTCGCGCTATTATGACATCCCCTTCGGCATCATCCAGTCGGCTGTCGGTGGCAAACCTGCTGACGCCTGGCCTTCGCTGCCAGCATTGCAGGGTGAGCCCATGCTGGAGGCCTACCTCCCCTATTTTTCAACACGTTATGGCAACGAGGTTGAATTTTTGGTGGTCGTCAACGGGACCACCGATAGCACGGCGGATGTGGTTGCCGGATTTACCAATAGTTATCCGACTTTGAGGGTTATTCTGGAGCCCAAGCCCGTCGGAAAGGGCGGTGCCCTGATGGTGGGTTTCCGCGAGGCTGCCGCTGGACAAGGCGGACCAATGCCCGGAGGACGTGTTCAACCGCATCCTCTGGCGCGCGATGAAGGGTTCGCAGACGCCGTATCCCGAATGGGCGGTGAAGGTGGTGGATGAGGATTGAATTGGCCTGAACATCGAAGTAACTTCAGGCGAAGAAAGCCTATGATTTTTGCCAGAGTATTCGCCGCGGTCTTTTTGCTGACGTGTATCACCAGCACTGTCATCACTTTTATTTTGCCGGAATACTATGCGAGCACAGCGCGCGTTTCGGTGGATGCGGACAAATCAATCGAATGCAAAGTCATCCAATCTGACGCTGTCCTTGGGCCGGCCATTGACAAACTCAATCTCAACGCTGAGTGGGGCAGGAAATACAATGCCGGTCAAAACTTGAATGCAACGAACACCGTGTCACTCCTCAAGGCCCGGCTGGA
>Ga0118677_10010127_pt1 | contig 14512 bp, 17 predicted proteins | sample AliMusrvi5mmetaG_FD_86154 | JGI IMG/M metagenome (GOLD analysis project Ga0118677, IMG submission 86154) | reverse complement strand
CCGTCCTTCCGCATCAGCACGCGCTACGGCACGCCGACGCCGGATGACCTGGACGAGCTGCTGGCGCTGGTCTGGAAGAAGCCGGCCTTCTTCCTGGCACATCCCAAGGCGATCGCAGCCTTCGCGCGCGAATGCACGTGGCGCGGAACCCCGCCGCCGACGGTGAATGTCTTCGGTATTCAGGTCATCACGTGGCGCGGCGTGCCACTCATCCCCAGTGACAAGTTGGAGATCAAGAGCCGATACAGTTCCAACCGTTGGCTCGGCACCACCAGCATCCTGTTGATCCGCGTCGGCGAGGCAGATCAAGGGGTGGTTGGACTCCATCAGACCGGCATCCCCGGCGAGATCCAGCCGAGCCTGTCTGCTCGGTTCATGGGCACAGATAACTTGGGCGTCTCCTCTTACCTGCTGTCACTGTACTCGTCGTGCGCCGTACTCACCGACGATGCGGTCGGCGTTTTGGAGAACGTCGAGGTCGGCTATTACCACGACTATCAGCACCGCGAACGCGGCGGCTTCAATTACGGTCTCGGAATCTAACGACACCTTCGGCCGCGCCTGATATCAGGGCCGCCGAGTTAAAAAAGAAGAACATCATGTCCGAAAACAATTTGTTGCAACGCAGTGTAACCACCGCAGTCGCCAAGAACCTGGCGACGACCACCAAGACCAGCCCGAAGATGATGTCGATCACTCCGCGCTGGCTGCTGAGCCTGCTGCCTTGGGTGCAGGTGGACGGCGGCACCTACCGGGTCAACCGCACGAAAGTCGAGCTGTCGCGGGCCGAGCGGATCGAGATCGAGCTGTCCGAAGGCGCGCCGACCTTCTCTGCGGAGTCCCTGCGCAGTGTGCCGGTCTTCGCGAGGCTCCCGGACACGTTGATCTCGCTTATGGCTGCGGGGTTTAAAACCGAGCAGGTCTCTCTCGGCAACAAACTGGTGGTGGAGGGTGCCGAAGAGAATAAGTTCTTCATCATCGCCCAGGGACAGGTCGAGGTGCTGAGCAAAGGAGCGCACGGCAGCGATCTGCGGCTCGCGCTCCTCACCGAGGGAGAATATTTCGGCGAGATTGAGCTGGTCACGAACCGGACTTCTGACGTGACCGTGCGCACGCTCACGCCCTGCGTACTGCTGACCCTTTCGCGCAAGGATCTCGAGAAGATTCTCAAGAAAACGCCCTCCCTGAATGAAGAGTTCAAGAAGGTCACGGACGAGCATCTCGAACTGCTGACCACGGTCAACAAGTACGGTGAGCGGAACATCGACCTCGTCTCTGGGTTCGCCGAGAACATCGAGATTCCAGAAACGTTCGTCGACTATTCCGCAACGCCCCGCGAATACGCGCTCTCCTCCGTGCAGACAGTCGTGCGCGTCCATACGCGCGTCTCGAACCTGTTCAACGGCCCGTATAACCAGCTGGAAGAGCAGCTTCGGCTCACCATCGAAGGGATCAAGGAGCGCCAGGAGTGGGAGCTGATCAACAGTACCAAGTTCGGCCTGTTGCATTCGGCCGCGCCGTCGCAGCGGATCAGCACGCGCTACGGCACGCCGACGCCGGATGATCTGGACGAGCTGCTGGCGCTGGTCTGGAAAAAGCCGGCCTTCTTCCTGGCTCACCCCAAGGCGATCGCGGCCTTCGCTCGGGAGTGTACGTGGCGCGGCGTTCCTCCGCCGACCGCCGGTTTCTTCGGCACGCAGGTGATCACGTGGCGCGGCGTGCCGCTCATCCCATGCGACAAGTTGGAGATCAAGAGCCGTTCGCAGTCGAACCAGTGGTTCGGCACGAGCAGCATCATCTTGGTGAGAGTCGGCGAGGCGGAGCAAGGCGTGGTGGGCCTTCACCAGATCGGCATCCCCGGCGAGGTCCTGCCGGGCCTTTCGGCGCGGTTGATGAAGACAGACACACTGGGGGTTGCCTCCTACCTGTTGTCGCTCTACTTCTCTCTAGCCGTCCTGACCGATGACGCGCTGGCCATTCTCGAAAACGTCGAGGTCGGCTACTACCACGACTACGAGCACCGCAAGCCGAAAGTGAAGTAACTGGGGGCAACCGCATGAACGATATTACACCTGAGCTGATCGCATCCCTTGCGAGCCGGCTCTACAACGAGATACCGGGCGCGGGTCTGGTTCCGAAAAAGGAATCGGATCTGCCTCACGGAATTCCCGAGTCCGAGAGCCTGCCTGGCGTTCCGGCACCGGACATCCCCGGCCGCTTCGCTCTGCCGACATCTCCGGACGGGGCTGGCCTTCCGGGTTTTGCCGCCGCGACGCCCGTCATGGGCCGTTTGCCTGAGCGCCCATCCGCCTCAACCGGCAAATTTGAGCTGCCGGGGTTGTCGGGTCTTGGGCCGTCTGTGCCTGTTTCCACCGGCGGTGCCGGTGCCAGCGCCGATAGTTTCAGCCTGCCCGCTGCGGGCGGAGCCGGGTCGCATGGCTACAGCGCTCCGAGTCCCAAGGCCGTGTCCTCAGATCCCGCCGGCGTTCCCGGTCTTTCCGGTCTTTCGCCGTCTTGGCCTGCGACTCTGCGCGAAACAGCGGACGGCGGACTGAGCGCATTCGTGCAGAAGATCCGCGCGGGGCATCTCCGCAACGAGGACGGGGCCTGCCTTGCAGGGCAGGATCCGGAAGGCCTTCAGAGGATCTTCGCCGTTAAGCCCAAAGTGGCGGCGGGATCGGGAGCTGGCGCGCGGCCCTTGGACATTCCGTCTATCCGCAAGGATTTTCCGGTGTTGCAACAGAAGGTGCACAGCAAGCCGCTGGCGTGGATGGATAACGGCGCGACCACGCAGAAGCCGCAGAGCGTGATCGACGCGATCTCGCGCTTCTACGAGAACGACAACTCGAACATCCACCGCGGGGCGCACACGCTGGCCGCGCGTGCCACAGACGCTTTTGAGCAGGCCCGGCAGAAGGTACAGGCCTTTCTGGGCGCGTCCTCCAGCAAGGACATCGTCTTCGTCCGCGGAACAACCGAAGGCATCAACTTCGTCGCGCAGACGTACGGGCGCAAGTTCCTGCAGCCGGGGGACGAGATCATCGTCTCGACGCTGGAGCACCACGCCAACATTGTGCCTTGGCAGCTGATCGCCAAGGAGAAGGGCGCCGTCATCCGCGTGATTCCGGTGAATGACCGCGGCGAGGTGATGCTTGAGGCTTACGAGGCGTTGCTCGGTCCGCGCACCAAGCTGGTTGCGCTCACGCAGGCTTCGAACAGCATCGGCACGGTGCTGCCGGTGGCGGAGATGACTCGCGCCGCCAAACGCTACAATGCGCGGGTGCTGATCGACGGGGCGCAGTCTGTGTCGCACATGCCGGTGAACATGCAGGAGATCGGCTGCGATTTCTTCGTATTCTCCGGGCACAAGATCTTCGCGCCGACCGGCATCGGGGCGGTGTATGTCCATGAACAGCTCCACGAGATCCTGCCGCCCTGGCATGGTGGCGGCAACATGATCAAGAACGTCACCTTCGAGGAGACCACCTACAACGAGGCCCCGGCCAAGTTTGAGGCGGGCACTCCGAACATCGCCGATGCGGTCGGCCTCGGGGCCGCTCTGGATTACGTCAACCGCCTGGGGCTGGTCAACACGGGCAAGTACGAGCACGAGCTGCTGCTGTACGCGACCGAACAGCTATCCAAGATCAACGGCGTCCGCATCCTCGGCAACCCGCGCGAGAAGGTGTCGGTCATCTCATTCGTTGTCAAAGATCGCAAGACCGAAGAGGTCGGGCGGCTGCTGGACCAGGAGAGCATCGCCGTCCGGTCGGGGCATCATTGTGCGCAGCCCTCTTTGCGGCGGTTCGGCGTCGAGTCGTCGGTCCGCCCGTCGTTCGCTTTCTACAACACCTTCGAGGAGATCGACCGGCTGGCGGCGGCCGTTCGCGACATCGCGAAGAACTAAGGCCAGACAGGCTAAGACAGCGAGTTTTTTTTGACAGGACTTACAGAATTGGTTTTTACGGCTATTAGTCATGTTAATCCTGTCATCCTGTCAGAAATTTGAATCTCTATCGATTCAGCGAAAGGGACTTCCATGGGCGAAAAGAACAAGCTTTCCATCATCTGCATGAGCGGCGATTTCGACAAGGCGATCGCCGTTTTCACGCTGGCGTCGGGGGCTGCGGCTGTCAACTACGAGGTCAATGTTTTCTTCACTTTCTGGGGTCTGAACAACCTCAAGAAGAAGACGGGCCGCAGCTTCATCGGCAAGGGGTTCCTCGCCCGCTTCTTCAATTTCCTGCTGGGCGGACGCGACAACCTTCCGCTGAGCCGTCTCAATTTCGCGGGGGCGAGCCCGCTGCTGATGACCGGCATGATGAAGGGCCGCAACGTGGCGACGCTGGCCGAGCTGTTCCAGGCGTCCATCGCTTTGGGCGTGAATTTCTACGCCTGCGAGATGGCCATGCATGTCCTCGGGTTGACGCGGGACGATTTCATTCCCGAGGTCAAAGGCGTTCTCGGCGTGGCCTCGTTCCTGGACCTGTCCAAAGGAGGGCAAACGCTTTTCATATGAGCACCTACAAACTCGATATCACCAAGGACCGCTGTCCCATGACGTTCGTGAAAACGAAGCTCCAGTTGGAGCAGCTGGAAGACGGCGACACGCTGGAAGTCTTGCTGTCCGAGGGCGAGCCCTTCGAAAAGGTGCCGAGAACCGTGGTTGAACAGGGCTTTCAGCTTTTGGAGAACGTCCACGTGAGGGACAATATCCACAGGCTCGTGATCAAAAAATAGTCCGGCAAGGAGAACACGCACGATGCAATTGACTGTCAATGGTGCTCCCGCCTCTGTCGCGGGAAAGGACGCGCTCAGCGTGAATGCGCTGCTCGCCGAGCTCAAGGTCTCCGATCCGCTGTACGTGACGGTGGAACTGAACGGCGAAATTGTTCAGCGTCCGACCTTCGGCGACACGGTGGTGAAGGACGGCGACACGCTGGAATTCCTCTATTTCATGGGGGGAGGTTGTTGATGTTCAGCGAAGAGCAGATTCAGCGCTACTCCCGGCACATCATCCTCAAAGAGGTGGGTGGAAAGGGGCAGCAGAAGCTGTTGGACGGCAAGGTGCTGATCATTGGCGCGGGCGGTCTCGGCGCTCCCACTGCCCTCTATCTCGCGGCGGCCGGCGTCGGCATGATCGGCATCGCCGATGCGGATGTGGTGGACATCACCAACCTGCAGCGTCAGGTGATTCACTTCACGCCGGATATCGGCAAACCCAAGGTGGTTTCGGCAGCCGAGAAGATGCGGGCCATCAATCCGGATGTGAAGGTCAACACGTATCAGACCTGGGTGACCGCATCCAACATCGCCAATCTCATTGCAGACTATGACTTCGTGATCGACGGCACCGACAATTTCGCAGCCAAGTTTCTGATCAACGATGCGTGTGTGCTGGGGGACAAGCCTTATTCGCATGGCGGCATTCTGCGGTTTGATGGGCAGACCCTCACCATCAAGCCCAGAGTGTCGGCTTGTTACCGATGTGTTTTCCCGAAGCCGCCCCCCAAGGATGCCATTCCGACCTGCTCGCAGGCCGGCGTAATCGGCGTCTTGCCGGGCGTTCTCGGTACGATTCAGGCGACCGAGGCGGTCAAGTTCTTGCTGGGCAAAGGCGATCTTCTGACGGATCGGCTGCTGACCTACAACGCGCTCAGGATGAAGTTCCGCGAAGTGCAGATCAAGCGCAACACCGGATGTCCTGTCTGCGGAGAGGCGCCGACTATCATTGAACTGCGCGATGAGGTTGATGCGCTGAACGTTTGTGACTTGGAGAAACCCTGATGCTGACCATTCCTGAGATGATCTACGAGGCGCTGATCAGCCATGCCCGCACTGGCTTCCCTCTTGAAGTCTGCGGTATCCTCGGTGGCGCAGACGGCGTGGTGAGCGAACACTTTCCGATGACCAATACGGATCAGAGCCGGGAGCATTTCATGATGGATCCCAAAGAGCAGTTCGCGGTGGTCAAGGACCTTCGGACCAAAGGGAAAAAGATGATCGCCATCTATCACTCCCATCCGGATACGCCGGCCCGGCTCTCCGGGGAAGACATCCGGCTCGCGCTGACTCCGGGCGTTTCGTACGTGATTGTATCGCTCGCTGAAAAAAGGAAGCCGGTTGTGACGTCGTTCCGCGTCGAAGTCGGTGTCGCGACTCCTGAACAGATTGCCGTCGAGTATGGAGGGAGACCCTGTCAAACGAGAAGAAAACTGCGATTGATCTGAAGAATCTCAAGGCCGGAGGTTTCATCAAGGAGCGAGGCAAGGATCTCTTTACGGTCCGCCTCCGGGTGCCCGGTGGACGCATGCCTGTCGAGCGGCTGAGAAAGATCGTTGAGGTCGCCGAAAAATACGGGCAGGGTGAGGTGCATCTTTCTGTGCGGCAGTCCGTCGAGCTGATCCACATCCGGTTCAAGGACTTCGATGCCGTCGTGTCTGAGCTGGGGGAGCGCGACCAGAAAGTCGCCTCCTGCGGGGCCCGCATCCGGGTGCCGACCGCCTGCGGCGGCTGCGAGTACAATCCCAACGGACTGGTGGACACTCAGAAATCCGCCCTCGAAGTCGATCGGCATCTGTTCGGTTCACCGACCGGCCATCACAAGTTCAAAGTGGGCTTTGCAGGCTGTCCGCACGACTGTCCCAAGTCAGCCACGAACGATGTTGGCTTTCAGGGCGCCGTGCTGCCGGAACTGTCGAAGGAGCTCTGCATCGGCTGCGGTCTGTGCGTGAAGAGTTGCTCGGACAACGCCATCGAGATGGGGACTGACCATCGTCCGGTCTTCGCTACGGAGCGATGCACGTGGTGCGGCGACTGCGTCAAGGTCTGCCCGACTGAGGCGTGGAAGGGGACTCGGCGCGGCTATACCGTGCGGATCGGCGGCAAGTGGGGGCGGCGCCCGCTGGTGGGAACGCTCTTCGCGACGTTCCTGCCTGAAGAGCAGGTGGTGGCGTTCATCGCTTCCGTGCTCGAATGGTATGTCGTCAAGGCTGAGGGACGCGGCCGCGTCCGCCTCGGGGACATCATCATTCAAGAGGGCGCTGAATCATTGTTGGCGCACCTGCGGGTCAAGTTCCCTGCGGCCGTGGTCGAGTCCACGATTCCGCCTCAAGTCATCAGTACCCAGGTCGGTCAGAGGAGCCAGCCGAAATGAAGACCGTAGACTTGCGCGGGGTCACCTGTCCGACCAATTTCGTCAAAGCCAAGCTCGAACTGGAGCTGGTGGAGGCAGGGGAGACCGTGCGGTTTCTCCTCGACGACGGCGAGCCGGTTAAAAACGTTCCGCGCAGCCTGAAGGCCGAAGGGCACAAACTGCTCAGCCTGCAGGAGGCCGATGGATACTACCTGCTGACACTCGAGAAAGGAACAGATTAGGCCAACATTTCTCCCTCGGATGCCCCGTGAAATTGGCACGCCAACTGGCGTGCCTTTCTTTTTTCAAGGTCGGGACCTAATGCAATCCCCATCTTTTTTCACAAATAAACCGGGTTTTTGCACAAACGGCCTTTTTGTCTGAGGGTCAAAAAATTATGAAAAAACCAGTTGCAGGGCGAGGACTCCTTTGGTATCTTTCACCACCATGTCGATAGACAAAGAAGACATTAAACAAAAAGCGAAGGAGATGAGACATGAGCAAGCAGAGCAATGATACAGTGAAGGCGTTCGTATTTGCGGCGGGGCTTCTCGCCGTGGCAGCCGAGGCGGGTGTTCCGCTGAACGGTTTGCAGGGTGACGGCGGTATCGCTTTCAACCCATTGGCATATCTGGCCGGTACGTATGACAAGGACAGCAGCCTCGGCGACTGGGTCGGCAAGCCACAGGTCGGCGCCTGGTATGTGAATCTGGGCGACAGGAACATCAACTGGTACGCGGCGAGCGCCGCCTTCTCGGTCGCCAAACGCGTCGAACTCTCGTACGGTTACGGCCTGATCGATTTGGACGGGGAGCAGATCAACACGCATAACCTCGGCGCGAAGGTCAAACTGCTCGACGAGAACTTCGGCGATACGGTCTGGGTGCCAGCCTTGGCGGCGGGCGGGATCTGGAAAACGACCGATGCGGACGCGGTCAAGGGCCTGAAAGTGGATGACAGCGGTTTCGACGCCTACCTGGTGGCAACCAAGCTCATCACGCAGACCCCGGTGCCGATCCTGCTTTCGGGCGGCCTCCTATACTCGGATGAAATCGTCAACGGCGTGTTGGGCCACGGCAGCTACGACACCGTCCTCTTCGGCAACGTCGACATCCTTCCCGCGAAGAATGTCGCGGTGGGCCTCGAGTACAAACAGGGCGTGGACGCAGGCAATACCGCCGCCGGCGATTTCCACAACTCCGACTACTGGGACGGACACGTCGCCTGGTTTGTGACCGACAAGCTGACCCTGGTGGCGGCCTATACGGAAACCGGCTCCGCAAACAAGGACTACACGGACTTCGGTCTCGGTGGCGGCCTGGTGCTGAGCGCGCAGTATGCGTTCTAATCGGCTGCGAAGTTTGATCAAAATGGCCGTTGACGGGATTTCACGAATCGTCTATATTGTAAACATAACAACTAGACTAACTAGTGTTTGAGTTGGGCGGTTGCCCGTCAAGCGGCCAGAGGATAGAGGAGGAACGGAAATGAGCGATACAAAACAAGGACTTTACACGCTGTCACTGCATGCGGGGCAGGTGCCCGATCCGACGACCGGTTCGCGGACGGTTCCGCTGTACCAGACGGCCTCGTACGTTTTCAAGAGTTCCGAGCACGCGGCGAACCTTTTCGCGCTGAAGGAATTCGGCAACATCTACACGCGGCTGATGAACCCGACGACGGACGTGTTCGAGAAGCGCGTGGCTGCGCTGGAGGGCGGCACGGGTGCCTTGGCTACGGCCTCCGGTCAGGCGGCCATCACCTACGCGCTGCTGGCGATCACGCGGCTCGGCGACGAGATCGTGGCGGGCAACAACCTGTACGGCGGAACCTACCAACTTTTCCATCACACCTTCCCGAAGCTCGGGCGCACCGTGGTTTTCGCAGACTCGCGCGACCCGGAGTCGATCCGCAAGGCGATCACTCCCAAGACCCGCGCGGTCTACATTGAAACAGTCGGCAACCCGAAGCTGGATGTGCCGGATTTCGAGGCGATCGCCAAGATTGCGCACGAGGCCGGGCTTCCTCTGGTCGTCGACAACACGGTCGGGATCGGGCTGGTGCGGCCGTTCGACCATGGCGCGGACATCATCGCCAGCTCGGCGACGAAATACATCGGCGGCCACGGCACCTCGATCGGCGGCGTGATCGTGGACTCGGGCAAGTTCAAGTGGAACAACGGCAAGTTCCCTGAGTTCACCGAGCCCGACCCGAGCTACCACGGCATCGCCTACTGGGACGCGCTCGGCAATGTGCCGGGACTGGGCAACGTGGCCTTCATCCTGAAGATCCGCGTGACCCTGATGCGCGACACCGGCGTGACGGAAGACTACATCCGCCTCTCGGTCGGCCTCGAAGACATCGAGGACATCAAGGCCGACCTCGAGCAGGCTCTGAAGGCGAGCCCGGAATAACCCATCCCCTCGCCTGCAACGAAGGAGCAGACACGCATGAAAACCCAAAGCGTTACCATTCAGTGTGAGCACGGCTTGCACTTGCGAGTTGCGTCGCAGGTGTCCAAGATCGCCCAGCTATCCGGCGCGTCTGTGCATATTCAGTGCGCGGGCTGCCCGAAAGCCAATGCGTGCTCGGTGCTCCAGTTGCTCACGCTTGGAGCGACTGAAGGAACCCCTTTGGAAATCGTTGCTGAAGGCTCGGCCGCGAATGAAACAGCCGTGCTTCAGGCACTGGCGAATCTTTTTGAACACGGAGGAGGCATCTAATGGATAACGTACAACACAAAAAGCGGATCCTGTTCGTCTGCAGCGGCAACGCCTGCCGCAGTCAGATGGCTGAGGGGTGGGCACGCCGACTGGCGGGTGAACAAGTCGACGTCTATTCCGCCGGCGTCGAAGCCCACGGCGTCGACCCCGCTGCAATCGCCGTCATGGCGGAAGCCGGCGTGGACATTTCGAACCAACGATCGAAGAGTCTGAACGTCTTGCCGGAACTCCCGTTCGACTGCGTAGTCACGCTGAGCGAAAGGGCTGCGCTTCTTTTCCGCAACCGTTCCGTTCCGGGTCACGTCGTGGAGGTATCGTGCGGATCAGCCTCCCTTCGGCCCAACGGTTGCAGACCTTCGCTCACCCACTACAGGCACCTTCGTGACGAGATCCGTGACGACGTAAGCCGCCTGCTCAAAAGGGTGCGGGTCCGCGTGGCGTGTTAACACTCCATCTCAAGCGACACCCCCTGACAAACAACATGAATAAACGCAGTCGGCTTGGACTTCGAACCTTGGCAATCCATGCGGGTGAGGGCCCCGACCCCGTCACCCACGCATCCTCGCCCAACCTCGTCATGTCCACCACGTTCGTCGCCGGCGCTGACGCGGCCTTTTCTGCTGAAGCGATGGGCGACGAAACCCGCTGGATCTACACGCGTTGGGGCAATCCTACGGTGTGCCAGCTCGAAAACAAAATCGCCGCGCTCGAGGGCGCAGAGACAGCCGTAGCCTTCGCCAGCGGAATAGCCGCGCTCTTCGCGTTGCTGGTCCATACGCTCAAGTCAGGCGATCATGCGGTCATCAGCGATGTCGCCTATGCCGCCCTGAATGAAGAATTTATCGGGTATGTTCACATTCCAAACCGCAAACGGCCCCGCCGCCTGCGTGCTCGCGGAACATCTGCGCCTCATCCACTACGCGGTTTCCCTGGGCCACCATCTGTCGTTTTGTTTTTATCTCGGCACGAGCGACCTGCTCCAGACCACATTTAAACTCGACGCCCGCCAGCGCGCCTCGTGGCGCACCTATGCGGGCGACGGCATCTTCCGCCTCTCGGTCGGCCTCGAAGACCCCGAGGACCTGATCGCCGACCTCGACCACGCCTTATCGCATCTTTAAATGGAGCAGGCGGACCTCAGTAAAAACCAATCCATACGCCCAAGAGGATTAGGCCACACCCAGCAGCCGCGCTGACAAACCGGCCGATGAAACTCAGTCGTGCCATGCGGCACCCGGCAGCCAAGATCGCGCAAACGACAAGCAGGGACAACGCATATCCTGCACCGTAGAGCAACGAATCACGCAGCGGCGTTCCCCGCACGAGCGATATAGGCAACAGTACGCCAGCGAACAATCCCAAACTAACCGGGCACCAGACCCCCCCGAACACTGAGCCAAGAAAAAACATTCCCAACAAGCCACCGGGTCTCCATACAACCGGTCTGCTCTGCATCGGCTTTCCCAGCACACCGGTCAGCAGTGCCCCCACCACGATCAGCATCGGCCCGCGACAGGCCGCGACGATCCCAGCACCCCAGACTGCAACGCCTAACACGCGTGCAACACTCCACGCCACAACGCCCGCCAAAGTCGCATTTGCGACACCCGCACCCGCCACCAGCGCACATGCCTGTGTTACACGCCGCCATGGTCCAGACCTGGGTTTCCATGCCAACGCCAGCGCACCCGCCAACAGTGCCACCGAACACGGCTGTGCGGCAGCTAACGCCCCGATCGACACGGCACCGAACACATCAGCACCACATCCACTGGCAATCCGCTGCGTCATCGCCGCTGCCGCCCTGCAGACCGCACACAACTGAGGGCCCCGCACCTCCTGCACCTGAGCCAGCGTCCGCCATGCGGACATGCCGAGAGAAACACCCAGCAGCATCAGCAAGCCCACGCGTGCTGCGCGCTTCGTGACGTCCCATCGGTCGTCCCGCAGCGCCGCCGCAGCCTGTTCGCGAACAGCCTCGCACACATGAAACTCCGGATTTCCGTTTGGCTCCCCGACGATCTCACCGGGAAAGGCGTAGAAAGTCACCGTGCAGGCGTCTGGAGGCGCGGGAGGCGCATACGACTGCAGGGCGCCGGCTGCGACCAGTCGGTTTGCGACTCCCACTTGGGTGCTCGGGCAACAGCCGCCCGGAACGTCAGGATCACTGCCCGTCAGCACCCGATACGGTTCGTGCGTGTCAATGAGCTGCAGCAAGCGCCGCTTGAAATCGCAGGGCGCCGCTCGCAACGCCGCCAATGCCGCGCCAGTCAATCCGGACACCACATTGAAATCCGCCACCACATGCGTTGCGCCGCTGTTGAGCGGCTCCAAAATGAAGGCCGCGCCCCGTGCCCGGCAGGCGGCCGCATAGGTCTCGCACGGACGCGCCTCGTGTGCCTTCCCATGCGGCAACCGAAGCAGGCCATTCTGCCCGGCCTGAGTTTCCGTCACAAGCGCCGCCACACCGCGCCGCAACACCGTGCCGTCCTTCAGCACCAATGCGCGGAATGGCCCCGGATAGGCCACAGCCACGCGCGCCTCTTCGGCCCCCGCCCTGTTTCCGACAGCCGCCGACAGCCGCCGACAGTCGGCTTCGAAGGTGTTGCAGTCGAACGGCACAGGCTCGCTGTCCAGCCGCGAAAGCAACGCGGGGTCGGCCTCCGTCACAGAGAGAACCTCGCGATACGGCCACAGCGTGTAGAGCCCGCCGGTCTTCTCGCACACGCGGATCGCGCCGACGATCAGATGCCGGTCGTCGTCCAGCACCGCGCCGACGCCTACGAGGGTCTCGCCTGGGCCAACGAGCTCGCGCACCGCGGCTATGTCGTGCTGGTGCACGACGCGTTTGCGTTCGGCAGCCGGAAGGTGCGGCTGGCGGACGTGCCGCCGGTGCTGCACGGAAAACTGAAGGACGACACCGATGAATCGCCTGCCGGCGTGGCGGCCTACAACGACTGGGCCGCGGACCACGAGCACGTGATGGCGAAGTCGCTGTTCAGCGCCGGCACGACGTGGCCGGGGGTGTTTGCGAACGAGGACCGCGTCGCGCTCGACGTGCTCTGTGCGCGCGCTGACGTGGACCCGGCGCGCGTGGGCTGCGGCGGACTATCCGGCGGCGGGCTGCGCACGGTGTTTCTCGCGGGGTTGGACGATCGCGTTCGCTGCACGGTCTGCGTCGGCATGATGACGACGTGGCGGGATTTCCTGCTCAACATCAGCTACACACACACCTGGATGTGCTTTCTGCCGCTGCTGCCGCGGGAACTGGATTTTCCGGAGATTCTCGGGCTGCGCGCGCCGTTGCCGACGCTGGTGCAGAACACGCAGGAGGACCCGCTGTTCACGCGCCCGGAAATGGAAGCCGCGATGGCGCAGCTCGCCCGGGTGTATGCCGCGAGCGGCCAGCCGGGGAACTACCGCGGCTCGTGGTATCCCGGCCACCACCAGTTCAACCGCCCGATGCAGACGGAGGCGTTCGGTTGGTTTGACCGCTGGCTGAAGTAACTGTTTAACCTGCCGCACGTCTTTCCGGACAGAAACCCCCGACAGGTTGCCAGGCGGATTGGAAGCACTGATTCACCCCACTCCCATGAAACGACTGCTCATGGCATTTTTGCTGGCCGCTGCCGCCATCGCCGCGGCGCAGGATCTGCCGACCGAGATCAAACTCACGAACGGTTTTGTGATGAAGGATTGCACGATCGTGCGCTGGGACACCGACCAAATCACGGTCAAATATGTCGGCGGCACCGTGCCAGTCCGATACGAAAACATCGACGCGTCAGATCGGGTATTGATCGAGACCTCCAAGGCGGAGGCTCTGGAGAAACAGCACCGCGAAGACGAAAAAGCGGCGAAGGCGCTGGCGACAGCCGAGCACAAGCAGGACGTCCACGAGCAGCGCGATGCCCGGAAACAGGCCGAGCTTGACCGGAAGAACGCGGCGATCGCCGCGGGCCTTGCGGAGCACCGGTTGGTCGCCGGCATGACGATGGAGCAGGTGCGTTCGATGTATGGCCCACCGTTGCGATCCTCATCGCTCACGAACGTCGCAGCCAGCGAGTGGTGGATTTATCCCGGTCTCGGCCGGGATGGCAACGGCGTGCCGACCAACCTGCAGGTCCATTTCAAGGCGGGCATCGTGACGCATTGGAACAACACGCAGCGATAATCCGGCTGCAGATAGGCAGCGGGCTCGACGAGCGCGGCGGCAACCCTCCCGGCACAGGCTTAGGCAATCCAGCGGGCGATGGCGAACGCGGTCTGCACGGCGCCGCGCACGATGGGCGCGCCGGTGAACCGCGCCTTTACACCGCCGAACACGGCGAGGGCAAACAAGGTGACGCCGGCTGAGAGTGCGAGGGCCTGATGGACATCGGACCGGATAAAATAGGCGGTGAGGGGAATGATGCCGCCGATGATGTAGGCGCAGGCAATGGTCAGGGCACTCCGCCAGGCGCGGCCGACCTCGGGCTTTTCCAGTCCGAGTTCGAAGCGCATCATGAACGTCACCCAGTCCTTGGGCCGCTCCCGCAGCGACGCGACGACAGTGGCGGACTCGTCGTCGGTCAGGCCGTAGGTGCGGAAAATGTCGCGGACCTCCTGCGCCTCAGCCTCGGGAATGCGGATGATTTCCTCCTCCTCGCGCCGC
>Ga0118677_10010124_pt1 | contig 14514 bp, 10 predicted proteins | sample AliMusrvi5mmetaG_FD_86154 | JGI IMG/M metagenome (GOLD analysis project Ga0118677, IMG submission 86154) | reverse complement strand
GATTTATAAAACAATATCTGCTATTAGTTGGGTAAAAGCGAATTATCTTGCAACAGAAGATATATATAATGAATTGTTAAAATTACAAATAGAGGACATAGATTTAAAGAAACAAATACTATCTAAAGAAACCCAAATAACTTCTAAAAATGATTTTTCTAAATTTGAATCTAAATTATTATGTCATGATTCAACATATTATTCTGTAATACGTGGCGATGGAATGGAAGAAAACTTTTGTGCTCCATGTTAGAATGAGCATCATATTACTATTCCCTATTAAGAATCTAAAAAACGGTCATTTTCAATACCCTAAGTGTGCTAATTGTGATGCGTATAATATTGATAAAGAGAAAGCTATTATGCAAAAGACAAATGATAATAATGATCAATATAATAAAATTAAATCTTTTTTAGGTTATGGTATATAATATATAAACATTGTTAATTAAGATATTCTATAGTTGAAATTTAAAATATGTGATACAATAATTTGAACATTTAAACGGCTAATTAATAAGGAATTGAACACATCTATTCAATATTGGAGTTTGTATTTATTATTACCACTTTATGAAAAGACTAAAAGTACTTGATTTACATTCCCTATGAATTACTTCATAAGCTTTCCACTAGAATTATAAATGAGGTTCAAGGCATTAATCGAGTGGTATATGATATTACAAGCAAGCCTCCGGGCACGATATAGTGGGAATAAGAACCATACCTTATCATATGTAAGCAACACTAGGAGCGTTTATGGTTTATACGGAAGATGAAAAAATTTGGATATGGCTAGCCAGCATTGATGGCATAGGCGTTAGACGTTTTTATCAGCTAATGTCCTTATTTGATTCTCCAAACGAGTTGATAGAAGCCTTGCAAAAAAATTCTACAGTCTTTAGCTTTATAGGCGGAAAAGTGCTGGAAAAAATGAAGCAGGGGCGAAATGATGGTTATGGGCATTTACTAATAGAGAAAATGGAAGAGCAGGGCATTATAGCGATTGCCCGTACCAATAGTCAATACCCAAGAATGCTGGAGGAAATTTTTGACCCACCTCCTGTATTATTTGTTAGAGGTGACGAGAAAGTATTAAATACTCTTTCTCTTGGCGTTGTTGGCACACGCAAATGCACTCGATATGGAAGAGAAACTGCCAGAAGTTTTTCCAGAGCCATAGCCTCCAAAGAAATCACTATCGTTTCAGGAATGGCAAGGGGTATTGATTCAGAGAGCCATATCGGCGCACTGGAAGCAGAGGGAAAAACCGTTGCAGTGCTTGGATGCGGCGTTGATACTATTTATCCGCCAGAGAATCTAAAACTTTTTTATCAGATTATAGAGCATGGCGCAGTGATTTCTGAATATGCTCCAGGCGTTGCGCCCATGGCTGGCAATTTTCCTGCACGGAACCGCATTATTAGCGGTTTATCCAGAGGCGTGCTTATAGTGGAGGCCGATATTAAAAGTGGCACAATGTTTACTGTTGATTATGCTAATCAGCAGGGCAGAGAGGTCTATTGCGTGCCAGGTAATATAAATTCTCCTTCCAGCAGAGGCACAAATAAATTGATAAAAGATGGTGCTCGCATGGCACTGGCGCCAGAGGATATCCTTTCAGATTATGGCATAACCTATACGGATGAGCAAATGCAAAATACCGCTCAATTTCAGCTGGATATATTTGAACAACAGATAGTTTCTGCCTTGCTTGAAGGTGAATTAAATAGCGAAGAGCTGTTTGAAAAAACACAAATGGAAGCGGCACAATTAAATACACTATTGACACTACTTGAACTTAGAGGTATAATTCGTCAACACGCAGGAAGAATTTTCTCTATCAATACAACTAATTTATAATGACAATTGTAAAAAACCACTGGAGGTAAAAATGGTAAAGCTTTTAATAGTTGAATCCCCTGCCAAGGCAAAAACGATAGGCAAATTTTTAGGCAAGGAATTCAAAGTTATGGCAAGCGGCGGGCATATTATTGACTTGCCAAAGAGCACACTAGGAATTAAAGTGGAGGAAAATTTTGCACCTCAATATACTTTGATTGCTACAAAAAAAGAGCTAGCAGCTTCTCTAAAAAAAGAAGCAGCGCACGCTGACCAAATATATTTAGCAACTGACCCTGATAGAGAGGGAGAAGCTATTTCCTGGCATTTGGCTAATTTATTAAAAATAAAAGAAGACAACTGCTGTAGAGTAGTTTTTAATGAAATCACGCATAATGCGGTTTGCGGCTCTATAGACAGACCACGCTGCATTGATATGGATTTAGTCAATGCGCAGCAGGCACGCCGTGTTCTGGATAGGCTAGTTGGCTATGAAATAAGCCCGGTGCTTTGGAAGAAGATTAAATCTGGTCTTAGTGCCGGCAGGGTGCAGTCCGTAGCTACTAGGCTTGTTGTGGATAGAGAACGAGAAATTGATGCATTTGTGCCGGAAGAATTTTGGTCTTTGGATGTTTTATTATCTACGCAAAAGGCGAAAAAGAAATTCCCAGCACGTTTTTATGGAACATTGAAGCAAAAGATTGAGCCAAAAAGTGCTACAGAGGTTGAAGAAATATTAAAGCAGCTGGATGGGCAGAGCTATTCGGTAAAAGACTATAAGGAAGGTACAAAACAGCGCAGTGCACCGCCGCCATTTACTACAAGTGTGCTTCAGCAGGATGCATCCAAAAAGCTAGGCTTTACCACCAAGAAAACAATGATGCTGGCACAGCAGCTTTATGAAGGTGTTGAGATAGCAGGCGTAGGTGCAGTGGGTCTTGTAACCTATATTAGAACAGATTCAATGCGCATAGCAGCAGAGGCTATTGATGAGGTGCGTGCCTATATTCAGGAGAGCTTTAGCGAAAAATATCTTCCTGATAAGCCAAACTTTTTTAAGGGCAAGAAGAATATTCAGGATGCCCATGAATCCCTTCGCCCTACCTCTATGTCGCTTTCCCCAGATAGTATAAAGGAAAGCTTGACAAATGACCAGTTTAGGCTTTATAAACTAATCTTTGAACGCTTTGTTGCCTGCCAAATGGCGAATGCTAAATATGCAACGATTAATGTAGACATTGAAGCAAATGGCTATTTATTTAAAGCAAGTTCGTCTAAGCGAACCTTTGATGGCTATATGATTATATATAGTGATAAGGAAGAAGAAAATGAGCATGAAGCAGCGTTGCCAGATATGCAAAAGGGAGATGCGCTCATTTGGCACGAGTTTTTAAAGGAACAGCATTTTACTTCTCCACCCCAAAGATATACAGAAGCTTCTCTCGTTAAAGAAATGGAAAGTAATGGAATTGGTCGCCCAAGCACCTATGCGCCTACTATATCCACTATTTTAGACAGAGATTATATAGAACGAGATAAAAAGAATCTTAAGCCCACTGCGCTTGGTATTGTTGTAACAGATTTAATGGTTGCTAACTTTTCTAATATTGCGGATGTTAAATTTACTGCCGAAATGGAAGAGAAACTAGACGAGGTGGAAGAGGGCAAAAAGAATTGGGTAGAAGTCATAAGAGAATTTTATGGACCCTTTAAGACCTCTTTAGAAAAAGCAGGAGATATTGAAAGAGTAAAGGTGCCTACAGAGCCTACCGATATACCTTGCGAAAAGTGCGGAGCTATGATGGTTATTCGCAGCGGAAAGTTTGGAAAATTTATTGCTTGTCCTAATTTTCCTACTTGTAAAAACACAAAGCCATTGCCTTCCGAGCAAATAAAAGAGCCTTGCCCTAAATGCGGCGGTGTGCTCTTGCAGAGAATATCAAAAAAAGGAAAGAAGTTTTTTGGCTGCTCAAACTATCCAAATTGCGATTTTGCAGCAACAGGGCTTCCTACCGGTGAAAAATGCCCAGAATGTGGAGGGTTTTTAGTAAGAGGCTTTAAAGGGAAAATACTTTGTAATAATTTTGAATGTAAATATATGAAAACAAGTACGAAGAAAGATACAGAAACGGAAACAGAGACAGAAGCGGAGACAGAATAAATGAAGGTTTCAATAATTGGTGCAGGGCTGGCAGGCTGTGAAGCGGCGTATCAGCTTGCTACAAGGGGCGTAGAGGCCGACTTATATGAAATGCGTCCTGCCAAAAGCTCACCAGCGCATCATAGTGATAAATTTGCAGAACTAGTTTGCTCTAATAGCCTGCGCGCAGACAGACTGGAAAATTCAGCGGGTCTTTTAAAGGAAGAAATGCGACTATTGGGCTCTTTCATTATAGCTTGTGCAGATGAAACCAGGCTGCCGGCAGGCGGAGCTTTGGCGGTTGATAGAGATGGCTTTTCTAAATTGGTAACAGAAAAGATTTCTGCATTGAAGCTAATAACTATTCATCGGGAAGAAGTTACAAAGATACCAGAAGGTATAGTGATTATCGCAGCAGGTCCTTTATGCAGCGCGGCACTAGCAGACGAGATTAAAGGCTTGACGGGAGAAGAACAGCTGGCATTTTATGACGCTGCAGCACCTATTGTAACACTGGATTCACTTAATATGGATGTAATATATCGTGCAGGGCGCTATGGCAGGGGCGACGATTATTTGAATTGTCCTATGACAAAAGCACAGTATGAATTTTTTATAGAGCAGCTTTTGGACGCCGAGGTTGCAGAAGTACATGGCTTTGAGAAGAGTAACGTTTTTGAAGGGTGTATGCCCGTAGAGGTGATGGCATCCAGAGGCATACAAACGCTTGCTTTTGGTCCTTGTAAGCCCATTGGCTTACCTGATCCCAAAACTGGCAAGGAGCCTTATGCAGTGGTGCAGCTTCGTCAGGACGATGCCGCTGCTACGATATTTAATATAGTAGGCTTTCAAACCCATCTAAAATTTGCTGAACAAAAAAGAGTGTTTTCTTTGATACCTGGGTTAGAAAATGCCGAATTTGTGCGATATGGCGTCATGCACCGCAATACCTATCTTTGCTCTCCTAAGCTGCTAAACTATGGTTATCAGCTTATAAATAAGCCAGATGTGTTTTTTGCAGGGCAGATTAGCGGTGTTGAGGGCTATGTAGAATCTATTGCCTCTGGACTATCGGCAGCATTATCGGTTTTTGCATATATTAATGGAAAGCCTTTTCCTGATTTTACACGCAAAACGGCAATAGGAGCTTTAGGACATTATATATCCTCAGGAAGCGGCAAAGACTTTCAGCCGATGAATATAAACTTTGGCATTATGGAGCCATTGCAAGTTCGCATTAAAGGCAAACAAGAAAAAAATCTTGCAATTTCAAAAATTGCACTTGAGAAAATTACAGAAATACGTACAGAAATAGTATAAGGAGGTAATAAAATGAACATTGAAGGGACGACAATAGTTGCAGTGCGAAAAGACGGTAAATGTGCTTTGGCAGGCGACGGTCAAGTTACAATGGGTCAATCGGTCATTATGAAAGCCACTGCTGTAAAGGTACGCAGACTGTACAACGACCAAGTCGTTATAGGCTTTGCAGGCTCTGTAGCAGATGCTTTTACACTTTGTGAATTATTTGAAGCCAAGCTGCAAGAATATTCAGGAAACTTATATCGTGCAGCAGTGGAGTTGGCACAGCTTTGGCGCAGCGATAAAATACTTCGCAAACTAGAGGCTATGATGATAGTAGCAGATAAAGAAGGCATGCTTGTGCTATCTGGCAGCGGAGAGGTTATAGAGCCAGACGGCGGCGTAGTAGCCATTGGCTCCGGCGGAAACTATGCGCAGGCAGCAGCTATAGCATTGGTAGAGAATACAGAGCTTTCTGCCACTGAAATTGCTACGAAGGCAATAAAAATAGCTGGCGGAATCTGTATCTTTACAAATGACCATATTACAGTATTGGAGGTGTAATTATGATTGATTATACGCCTAAACAAATTGTTGATGAGTTAAGCAGATATATTATTGGTCAAAATGAAGCAAAAAGAGCGGTGGCGATAGCCTTGAGAAACCGCTATCGCCGCAGTCGCCTGCCCAAAGAGCTGCAGGACGAAATTACGCCTAAAAATATTATTATGTCAGGCCCTACAGGTGTAGGAAAAACAGAAATAGCCAGAAGAATTTCAAAGATTATTGGTGCACCCTTTGTAAAGGTGGAAGCCACTAAATTTACAGAGGTGGGCTATGTGGGCAGAGATGTGGACTCCATGGTGAGAGAACTTGTGGAAGCGGCTATTAGATTGGTGAGAGAAGAAAAAACACAGATTTTGAGAACCAAGCTGGATAAGGCAGTACACAATAAGCTCATTGACCTTTTGATGCCTCTTAAAAAGGCAAAGCCGGAAGAGGGCGACGATATTTCTTCCAGGCGGGATGCCATTTCCAGTGATTTGCAAAAAGGTAAAATTGAGGAGCTGCCCATTGAGGTAGAGGTTGAGGATAAACCAACAGGCATGGATATAGAAGTTCCTGGGCGACCAGAAATGTCCATGGGTGATCTGCTTGGCAATATGATGCCCAAAAAGACCAAAAAGCGCCGTGTAGCAGTTCGTGAAGCCAGGAAAATACTTGAGCAGCAGGAACTGGATCGTATGCTGGATATGGATGCTGTTATTTCAGAAGCACTGGAGCGTGCAGAGCAGCATGGTATCGTATTTATTGATGAAATTGATAAGATTGCCGGCAGACAGTCAAATCAGGGCGGCCCAGATGTTAGTCGCGAAGGCGTGCAAAGAGATATATTGCCTTTAGTAGAAGGCTCTACAGTCAATACAAAATATGGCCCCATAAAGACCGATTATGTTCTGTTTATTGCCGCAGGCGCATTTCATATGTCTAAAATCAGCGATCTCATCCCAGAGCTGCAAGGGCGGTTTCCTCTTAGGGTAGAACTGTCTGCTTTAGGAGCTGCGGAGCTGAGAGATATTCTTACACGCCCAGATAATGCGCTGATTAAGCAATATTATGCGCTATTAGAGGTGGACAATGTTAAGCTGACCTTTACTGATGAAGCGTGTGATTTATTAGCTAAATACGCATTTGAGGCAAACGAGTTAAATGAAAATATTGGCGCAAGAAGACTGGTGGCAGTTATGGAGCAATTGCTGGATGAGCTTGCCTTTGACGCAAGTGATGATTTACCAATGCGTGAAATTATAATTGATGAAGCCTTCGTAAAAAATCGCTTAGGCGAGGGTGAAGCCAAACGCAATTTGAAGAAATTTATTTTGTAGATAAAAATAAAATGCCTTGCTGAAAAAAATATAGCATGGCATTTGTTTTATTTAGCATTTCTTCAATAAAATTAACATAAAATATCCTAATTTTTGTATAGCACAATAAATGCAAGGGAAAGCTATATAAAAACAAAGGAGAATTTTATGAAGGCAGTAATTATGGCAGGTGGTGAGGGAACGAGACTTCGACCACTTACCTGCAAGCTCCCAAAACCTATGGTGCCTGTGCTGAATAAGCCAGTAATGGAGTACAGCATAGAGCTTCTTAAACAACATAATGTTAAAGATATTGCGGTTACATTAATGTTTATGCCTCAGTGCATAATTAATTATTTTGGCGATGGAAAAGAAAGAGGAGTTAATCTTAGCTACTTTACAGAAAACGAGCCGCTAGGTACTGCTGGCTCTGTTAAAAATGCGCAAGAATTTTTGGATGAAACCTTTGTAATAATAAGTGGTGATGCACTGACGGATATTGACCTAACCTCTGCACTGGAATTTCACAAAAGCCATAAATCCTTAGTAACCTTGGTGCTGCGCAAGGAAGAAAAACCACTTGAATATGGGGTAGTGCATATTGATAAGCAAGGTAAAATAAATCGTTTTGTAGAAAAGCCGCCATGGGAAAAAGTCACTGCAGATACAGTAAACACAGGCATTTATATCATTGAACCGGAAATACTCAATAAAATTCCGCATGGAACAAATTTCGATTTTGGAAAACAGCTGTTTCCTCAGCTATTGGCGGAAGAAGTGCCTATGTTTGGCTATGTTACTGAGGATTATTGGTGTGATATTGGTGATATTGCGGCCTATGTTGCTGCACATAGGGATGTACTTGATGGAAAAGTAAGAGTAAGTACAGAGGTGGAGCAATACAGAGAGGGCGTTTTCTTAGAGCCTTATGTGCACATTGGCAGTAATGTCACATTAAATCCACCAGTCTATATAGGAAGAGGCACAACAATTGCTGATAATTCTACCCTCGGACCATATTGTATTATAGGGAGCAATTCACATATGGATAGCTGCAATATTGAAGGCAGTGTACTTTGGAGAAATGTAAGGGTACAATATGGCGCCATGCTCAATGATACTATAGTCTGTAATAACGCAAACATTGGAAAGCGTTGTATCATTGAAGGCAGCAGCGTACTTGGTGATGACAGTGTCGTAAAAGACGATTCGCTTATTCGCTTTGGCGTGCATATTTGGAATAATAAGCAAACAGAGCCTTGCAGTGTCATTAATAGAACTATTCGTTATGGAAATGAATGCACTGGTGAGCTTTTTGATGACCGTGGCATACAGGGACAGTGGGGTGACAAGATTACTCCAGAGCTGGCTCTGGCACTTGGGCAAGGGCTTGCAAAGCTTTTTAATGGCACGATAATAGGTGCACACAGTGGAAGCCCTGCTGCGGCAACACTTCTTAACACTCTATTGTCAGGCGCCTGTGCAGCTGGAAATAATTCAATAAATGCAGGGATACTGCCTCTTTCGTCATTAAGATATAATACTTGGGCAGAAAGCTGTGCTGCTGGCGTGCATATCAATATTTTTGAAGAAAATGTTTATATTACTTTAGTGAATTACACTGGTGCAGATATTACTTCTGCACAGGCAAAAAAATTGCAAGCACTTATGGCGCGAGGCGAGCTTACCGTACAGGGCAGCACGGTGGGTATTTCAATGCAGTTAAAAAATGGCGCTCAGCTTTATAAAGTGTGGATTGGAAACCGTCTAGGCGGAGGAAAGAGCAGGGGGCTAGTGCTTGGCGGAGACTATGCCACAGCATCAATGGCAGGCGATGTGCTAAAGAATATGGGCTATGGCAGCATCTTGCTGCAGAATGCATCACAGGAGCAATTTTCGAATGCAATACTTTCACAAGCAGCATCCGGAGGCATAGTATTCGGACTTCAAGGCGAAATAACTGAAATTTACGATGAAATGGGTAAAAAAGCAACGTTAGAACAATACTTTTTGCTTCGAGCCACTCTTTGCAGACTATATGGCGCAAAAAATGTAATACTGCCTTCCTTTGCATCTGCTCATTGCGAGCAATTAGTAAAGGAAAACGGTTGCAATGTTTTACGCGTGGGTCAGCACAGGGGAGATGCCATGCAGGTTTTGCTTGGAGATGCCTCTATATCTTCTGAACAAGCATTCTTTATCACCTTTGATGGCATATATATGGCAGCGTCTCTTTTGCGCCAATTAGAACTGCAAAACAATAGATTAAGTACTTTGTTACAAAAGGGGCTTCCAAGCGTTTGCTGCAATATTATCAGCTGCACAAATGCTGGTAAAGGCAGGCTGATGCAGGCTTTTGCAGAAAATGCACAAGCAGGTGAAGCGGGGCTTAGTATTGAACAGAAGAATGCAACCATTACGATTTTACCTGATAATAATAAGCCAATTTGCAGGATTTATGGCGTTTCCTTTTCAGAAGAATACGCCGCTGATATTACTGCTGAATTTACAAAAAAGGCACAGGATATACTAGCTGGGGACAGAAACTAGTATACCCCTACATAAAATCAGTTGCAAAATTAAGCTTTTTGAAGTAAACTAATAAGACAAAAGTTCTGGAAAAATATATACTTAGGAGGATTTGTTAGTGGACAAAAAACTGAATAATAAGCTGCGCATCATACCCCTTGGCGGTGTCGAAGAGATCGGGAAAAATATGACCGTCATAGAGTATGGTGATGATATAATTGTCATTGACTGCGGCTCTATCTTTCCAAAGGAAGATTTATATGGTATAGATTTAGTTATACCAGATACGTCTTACTTGGTTAAGAATGCAGACAAGCTGCGTGGCTTTGTCATTACTCATGGTCATGAAGACCACATCGGTGCCATTCCTTATGTCTTTAAACAGGTTAACGCACCAATTTATTGCACACGCTTAACTCAAGCACTTATTGAGTACAAGCTAAAAGAACACAAAATGAATAATGTAGTGATTAACTGCATTCAGCCCAAGGATTCAATTAAGCTTGGCTGCTTTACTGTAGAATTTATTAAAACCAACCACTCAATTGCAGGAGCGGTTGCGATAGCTATAAAGACTCCGGTGGGCACAATAATACACACAGGTGACTTTAAGGTTGATTTTACGCCGGTTGACGGGGCTGCCATAGATTTGGCATCCTTTGCTCATTATGGAGAAAAAGGCGTGCTTTTACTGATGTCTGATAGCACTAACGTTGAGAGAGATGGCTATACAATGAGCGAGCGCAATGTAGGCGCTGCCTTTGACAGATATTTTCTGGAGGGAGTGGGCAGACGTATAATAGTGGCGACCTTTGCCAGCAATATCCATCGTGTTCAACAAATAGTGAATCATGCAGAGCGTCATAACCGCAAGGTGTGCTTTATTGGCAGGAGTATGGAGAACATTGCCAGAATAGCATCGGAGCTTGGAGAATTAGTAGTGCCGCCTTCCATGACGATTGAAAGTGATCGCTTAGAGCAATATCCAAAGGATAAAATCGTTGTCATTACAACTGGCAGCCAAGGCGAGCCAATGTCTGGTCTAGCTAGGCTGGCTTCTGGCGAGTATGCGCGTTTAAAACTTTGTGAAGGGGATATGGTAATCATTTCTGCCTCACCAATACCAGGCAACGAACGTATGGTTTCACGCGTAATAAATAACCTATATCACCTTGGTGCTATTGTAATATACGAGGCATTGGCAGAGGTTCATGTTTCTGGACATGCCTGTAAGGAAGAGCTAAAGCTTATTTTTAATCTTACTAAGCCACGCTATTTTATGCCTGTGCATGGAGAATATCGCCATTTAAAACAGCACGCTATGCTTGCAGAATCAGTGGACATTCCGAAAGAAAATATATTCATTGCAGGGTTAGGCTCTGTATTAGAAATTTCTCATAATTCTGCAAGGCTTAATGGCACTGTTGCCAGCGGCGTAATAATGGTGGATGGGCTTGGCATTGGCGATGTTGGCAGCGTTGTGCTTCGCGACCGCAAGGTGTTATCACAAGATGGTCTGATAGTCGTTTGTGTAACTATTTCCAGCTCTGACGGTGCACTTTTAACTGACCCTGATATTATTTCTCGCGGATTTGTCTATGTTCGCGAAGCAGAGGAGCTTATTTCAGAGGCAAGAGAAGTTGTAAAGAAATTTATAAATGGCTTAGATGACTCTAAAATCAAGGATTGGGCATATGCTAAAAATGGCATTAGAACGCAGCTAAGAGACTTTTTATATTTGAAGACAAAGCGTTCACCAATGATATTACCTATGATAATTGAAATATAAAAGCCTTGCTATTTTACTTTGTAAAGATTAAAATATTTGCAAGGCTGAGGTTGTTAAATGAACAGATATAAACGAAAAAAACAAAAGAAAGTAGTATTCAAGCTAAACTTAAAAGAATTTTCTTTTAAGAAGCTGTTACATGGTATTATTAATTTTTTTAAAACACTTCCTGCACGCACAAAAGCTTGGGGTGAAAAGCAGCTGCTTAAGCTAGGTGAGAAGATGGGTACAGGTGAGGCACTTGATGCCACATGGAAAGTGGTGCGTCCTATATCCATATATGTAATTAGCTTAATACTTGTTATTTGTATTGTCGCCGGCGGTTTTGGTTATGCCAATAGAATGCTTTTTGCACCCGTCAGTATTTTCAACAAAGACCCAATCGTTTTTGAGGTAAGTACAGGCTCCTCAATGGCAACAGTTGCCAGCAATCTTAAAAAGAATGGGCTTATAAGGAGCACCTGGGGTATTAAGCTTATGGCAGATTTTACAAACCTTTCTTCTAAAGTAAAAGCGGGAGAGTACATATTAGACCGTACAATGTCGGCGCAGCAGCTATTAGAAATAATTACCCGTCCTACACAAACTACTTCAACGGTTAGAATTACTTTGGTGGAAGGTCTTACTGTTAAGGATATGGCACAATTATTACAGGACAAAGGCGTTATTACTTCTGCGGATTCCTTCTTGAGCGAAGTTAAGACAGGTACTAATTATTCAAGCTTTTATTTTGTACCGCCACTCAATGATATAAAGAATACAAAGTATTCTTTGGAGGGGTACTTGTTTCCAGATACATATGAGTTTTATGCAGGTTCTACTAATAATACAGTTATTACACGCCTGTTAGAGCGCTTTTCAGAGGTCTATTTGCCCCAATACACAGCTAGAGCTGAACAGTTAGGGCTTACAATGAATCAAGTTATTACACTTGCCTCGCTAATTGAAAAAGAGGGAAGAGGCGAGGATTTTCCGAAAATTTCTGCTGTATTTCATAATAGACTTGCACAAAATATGAAGTTGGAATCTGATGTTACCGTTCAATATGCACTTGGTGTAAAGCGCTTGGTGTTGACAGCAGATGAGCTAAAAGTAGATTCGCCTTATAATACCTATACAAATGTAGGTCTTCCTCCGGGACCAATATGCAATCCAAGCAAGGCGGCTATAATTGCCGCATTGTATCCAGACCAGGATATACTTAATGGTGGATATTTGTACTTTACATTAACAGACCCATATACTGGAGAAGTACAATTTTCAAAAACCTTGGCAGAACAGACCGCAATCAAAAATCAATATAAAGACGCTTGGGCAAAATACGATAAAGAAAAAGGCAATTAGTTAGTAATGGTTACATCAAAGCGTACTACCGCATATTTGCGAGGTTTACTAAAACCTGATACAGTACTGGAGCAAATGGGCATCACCGGAAGGGATGCCTCTTTTCCAATGCTTCCGCCAGAGAGCGCACAGCTTTTGAGATTGTTGTTAGAAATTCATAATCCCAAAAAGATATTAGAAATCGGCACAAATATAGGCTATTCAGCAATTGTTATGTTACAGGCATCAAAGGAAGCACAGCTATATACTATTGAAATGGATGAAAAAAATGCCGAAATAGCTAAGCAGAATTTTCTTAATGCTGGAGTTTCAAACAGGGCTACTATATTTATTGGCAAGGCTGAAGAAGTCTTGCTGTATATGAGCGGCACCTATGATTTTATTTTTTTAGATGGCCCAAAAGGGCATTATTTATTGTTATTGGAATACTTGCTGCCCTTGCTTTCAGATGGGGGAGTTTTGATCTGCGACAATGTTCTTTTCAGAGGGATGATAACAGGTGACCGCAAGCTAAAAAGACGTAAGGAAACTATCTGCAAAAAGCTGAATTTATTTTTGCAAAAAATATCCACAGACGAAAAGCTTATAACAACTGTTTTGCCTATTGGCGATGGAATAAGTGTAAGTGTAAAAAGGAGTAACCTATGCTAGAATTACTTTCGCCGGCAGGCAATATGGAACGTCTGCAATACGCCTTTCATTATGGCGCAGATGCAGTATATATTGGGGGTGCTAACTATGGCTTACGTGCATTTGCAGATAATTTTACAGAGCAGGAAATGGCAGGAGCGATAGAAGAAGCGCACAAGCGAAATAAGAAAATATATATGACACTAAATATTTTTGCGCATAACGAAGATATTGATGCCATGAAAGAATACTTATTGTATCTAGCACAAATTAAGCCAGATGGCGTGATAGTCTCAGATTTCGGCGTGCTTTCACTGGTAAAAGAAATGCTTCCAGATATGTCTGTGCATATTAGCACACAGGCAAATACAGTAAATTATCGTGCTGCTACAGAATGGTACAAGGCTGGAGCAAAGCGTATAGTGCTTGCGAGAGAGCTTTCTATTGATGAAATTAAAACCATACGCGATAAAACGCCAAGTGAATTAGAACTAGAGGCTTTTGTGCATGGCGCAATGTGCATTTCTATGTCTGGACGTTGCTTGCTAAGTAATTATTTGACGGGCAGAGATGCAAATAAGGGAGAATGCGTGCAAGCCTGCCGCTGGAATTTTGCACTCATGGAGGAGCAGCGAGAGGGTCAATATCTGCCCTTTGAAGAGGATAATAGAGGCTCATATATTCTTAACAGCAAAGATTTATGTATGATAGAATATTTAGATAAGCTAAAGGATGCAGGTATCACCTCTTTTAAAATAGAAGGCAGAATGAAAACAGCCTATTATGTTGCAGTGGTAACATGTGCTTATAGGCGGGCAATAGACGCTATGCTTCAAGGATTGCCATTTAATGAAGGTTTAATAGAGGAGTTATCATTGGCAGCTAACAGAGAGTTTACTACTGGCTTTTATTTAGGGAAAGCAGACCAGCTTTCACAAAGGTATTCTTCAAGCAAATGCACACAGGGCAGTGATTTTGTAGCTGTTGTGTTAGATTATGATAGTATTAATAATGAATTAATTTTAGAGCAGCGCAATAGATTTTTTAAGAATGAATGCTTAGAAATTTTAACC
>Ga0118677_10010123_pt1 | contig 14517 bp, 15 predicted proteins | sample AliMusrvi5mmetaG_FD_86154 | JGI IMG/M metagenome (GOLD analysis project Ga0118677, IMG submission 86154) | reverse complement strand
GCACTTTGCACAGCACTTTGCACAGCACTTTGGGCAGCAATTTCTCAAACCGGGAGTTCACGGTAATAAAACGCCCTTCAGCATCCTTCAGATACACGACAGTTTCTGTCGCTCCATCGATAATCGCCTGAGTTTGCTCCTGGCTGCTGCGCAACGCCTCTTCAACCTGTTTGCGCTGGGTAATGTCTCGAATGATGGCGACCAAGGTGCGGGTTCCCCCGATATCCGCCCCCTGGGAACTCGCCTCGACTGGGAAAACAGTGCCGTCCGCGCGTTGGTGAACGCTCTCGAACAGTATCCCTTGCATATCGGCCTAGGCCATTTCGCCGGGCGCAAGCGGTCGCGTGCCCGTCTCGCGAAGGTCGTGGATGGTCAAACTCTTCAGTTGCTCGTGTGTGTAGCCATAGGCTTCAACGGCGGCGGTATTGGCCTCCAGGATGAGGCCGTCATCGTACCGCATGAACAAAACAATGTCCCTTGTGTGCCTGGCCATCAGCCGATACCGTTGCAGCGTCTCTTCGGCCTTTTTGCTCTCGGTGATGTCCCGGCTGAAGACCACGACTCGATCGATACTGCCGTTGCTGCCTGGCACTGGGTAGTAATGATGCCTGAACACCATTCCATCGCGTTCATCTTCCACATCGAGCGGCAGCCCTGTTTCAACCACCTGCTGCACACAAGCGGACCGGCTGCGGTGCTGTTCGATGGCAGATTCGAGGGCGTCTATCAGATTCCCGCCCTCATCGGCAAGGTCACCCCCGAACAGATTAAGAACTTCGCCGCCAAATACCTGGCCCCGGAGAATCGGACCATCATCAACCGAGTGCCTGTCCCGGCAGTGAAGGCGCCGGCTGCTCCTGGAGGCGCGAAATGAAAAGCAGATTTGCAGTAATCCTCGCAGCAACTCTCGGGCCAGGAGCCTGGGCGCAGAACCAGCTCCAGATGCCGAAAGATCTGCCCGCGTACGGAACGCAGCCCGCCGCGCAACTGCCGGATGTGAAGGCTGTGAAACTCGATAATGGCCTGACTGTATGGCTGGTTGCGCAACCGGGCCTGCTCAAGGTGTCGATGCGCGTGCTGGTGTTGGGCGGTCTCGCGGCCGACCCGGCGGACCACCCAAGACTGTCGGAGCTGCTGGCCAACACGCTTGCCCAGGGCACCAGGGCGCGAAGCGCGAAGCAGATTGCCGAGGAGATTCAATCGGCGGGTGGCGACCTGGAGGTGGCCGCAAATAGCGACCGTATAGCGATGAGCGCTTCGGTGCTTTCGGCAAAGGCGGAGTCCGCGGTGAACCTGCTGGCCGACGTGTTGCAGAATGCCGCTTTTCCCGACGAAGAAGTTGCGCTGGCCAAGCGAAACCTTAGTTCGTCGTTGAGCCAGGACGAAGCCGAACCTGGCTTCCAGGCCAGGCGTGCGCTCGCGCGAGCGCTGTTCAAAGCCGGGCCTTACAGCGTGATTGCGCCGACACAGGATTCGATACGGCAAATGACAGCCGGCGAACTTCGCCGCGAATTTGCACGGCGGTTCCGTCCAGACCAGTGCATCCTGGTCGTCGTGGGCGACCTTGACGTAGCCAGGATGGCCGCGCTGATCCGGGAGCGTCTTGGAGGTTGGAAAGCGCCTGCAGAGCCGCCGATGGCAGTGAAGGCCGCTCCTTCGGCTCCGGTAACGCAGGCCGTTACGCTGGTGCCGCGCCCCGATTCCGTGCAGACCACGCTCTTGCTCGGGGGCTTCGGTCCGCTTCGCGGCGATCCGGACTATGAGGCGGCACAAGTGGCCAACGCAATCTATGGGGGGATGTTTTCATCTCGGCTTACGTTGAACATTCGCGAGGACAAAGGCTACACCTACAGCCCGTTTTCCGATCTGGAAACACTGCGCGCGGCTGGCGTGATGCGCACCCAGGCCGACGTGCGCAACGCCGTCACTGGTGCGAGCTTGAATGAAATCCTGTATGAGATGAACCGGATGGTTACGACCAGCCCCACCGATGAAGAGATGAGCCGTGCCAAACGCTTCCTTCTTGGCCTTGAAGCTCTGCTGCAATTGCGCAGCCAAACCGCCGGCGAAATCGCGGAGCTGTGGCTGCACGGGCTCGGCCCCGATGGCATCGTCACCTATAACCGAAAGATCGGCGAGACGAGAAAGGAAGATGTGGACAATGTGGCGCGCAAATACCTTCCCTCGTCGCGCATGACCATCGTGGCGGTTGGCGACGAGAAAGTCATTCGCCAGGCTGTCGCTCCATTTGCACTGCCCGTAGAGACGGCGAAATAGCCGGGGATTGGGAGAGTCAAACTAGAGTGTTTGCCGATTTCCTCTACTGTTCAACTCGGCTTCTAGTTTGATTGCGCGCGGAAAGAGAAGATTGTTTTCAAGATGCACGTGCTGCTTGAGGTCGGTCTCAAATGCGCGCAATCCGCTAAAGAGTGCGGCATGTGTGGCGCAAGCCCATTTGGGCGTCGCGAAATCGGATGTGATTTTTCGCAGTTCGGCGATGATGAGGTTGGCTGCCTCGTGCTCCTGCATCATCATGAAGACGGGATGCGAGACGGAACGAAAACACGCATGGGCCGCCGGATAAGCGACGATCGAATCCTGGTCCATTTGAACAATGAATGGAAAAAGAACCTGCTCCTCTTTTCCGATGTGTGCCAAGAGGTCTGCCCGTAAATGCTCAACCAATTCTGCAACGTGTATTAATTCGGGAGCACGGTCGCTGCGCTTGGACGCCACCTTCTGCGCCATTTCGGCCAATCCTGGCAGTTCGCGGCGAGTGTATTGGTGGTGCGTGCGAACCACAAGTTGAATCAGTCGCTCAATAGAAAGTGTGGAAGGATCAATCGGCGCGCCGACTTCTTCCTGAGCCTCCGCATTTTCAAGCTTCTCGAGAACCTGGTCCGCCGAGAGCTGCAACTCCGCACAAGCTCGATCAAGAGAATTCTCAGCTTGCCCGCACAGATCGATATGAAAGCGCTCGAAGACTCTGGCCGCCGATGGCTGCGTTGCGACGATTTCACGAATTGACTGGGTTGAGGCAGGCATGATCACACTCCACCAACAACGGTAGAGTTCCCGCAACCCGCGCGCAGTAACTTATGTCACTCGGAGCCTATTGTGCCGATTCCAGCAGCGCGCTCAGGCCCTTCATGTCCTTCACGACGATCTGCCTCGCGTCGACATCCAGCAGCCCTTCGGCTTGCAGGCGCATGAGATTTCGTGAGATCAGTTCTCGCACTGTGCCAAGCTGGTTCGCCAGTTCCTGATGACTGGCAGGTAATTGAATTTCAACTCCCCGCGCGGTAGCTTTTCCTTCACCCTGTGCGAGTTTGACTAGAACTGCAATGAGCCGCTGGCGCACCGTGGTAAACGACAACTCCTCAATGATCCCAACCAGGCGCCGCAGCCGCGCTCCTACCACCTCAAGCACCTTGAGCGCTACCTCTGGATGATCCATGCAATATGCCTGGAAATCGCGTCTCGATACATAGGCAATCTCAGTCTCTTCGGTTGCCACTGCGGACGCGGGAAATGGCCCTCCGTCGAAAACAGGAAGTTCCGCAACCGACTCGCCCGGCGTATTCACCGCCAGCACCTGCTCCCGGCCGCTCATTGAGGTTTTGAAGATTCGCACTTTTCCGCGCACAATAATATGCAGGCCGTTGCACGGTTCGCCCTCTGAAAACAGCAACTCGTCCGCGCTGAATAATTTGCGCACTGTGCGAGCCGCGAGGGTTTGAAGTTCAGGCTGCGAGAGGCCCGACAACAATGCGGTTTTGCCCAGAACTCCGGCCAGATCGATGCGTTCAATGGTCACGTGGAAATTCTAGCAGCCCGCGACTTTAGTCACTGCAAAGCGCTGCCCTTGCGCAGTCTCATGGATACATCAACGCGCTTGAAAGGCGGGCAAGAAAATGGCGATACAAATTGGTGCAAAACCCGACAGCGGATTCGAAGATCCGATTGGCATGCTGGCCGATTGCCACCGCAGGGTCGAGAGTTTCCTCGGCATCTTGTGCGTGGTGGTTGAGCGCGCCCAGAACAGGGAACTCGCGGATGAAGAGAAGACTGCGGTTCAATCGGCACTGCACTATTTCAAACAGGGTGGTCAGCGGCACACCGCCGATGAAGAGGAGTCCCTGTTTCCCCGATTGCGCGGAGGCTCCGATCCTGCAATTGAAGCCATCGTTGGACTGCAATCGGACCATCGCCGTGCCAATCGGTTGCATGACGCCATCGAGAGCCTCTACCTGACCTGGATCTCTAGCGGCAAACTGGCGCCCGGGCAGCAAGAGCAACTGCTGTCGCAGACCGCCGAGCTCAAGGAACTCTATGCAGCCCACATCCAGGTGGAGGAGACCGTCGTGTTTCCTTATGCCGCGAAGGTGCTTGATAGCGAACTAATTGCCAGCATCGGCGCCGAATTTAAGATGCGAAGAAAATAGCGGCACTCCTTAGTTTGAAGTGACCATCGTATTCGAGTGAGCCCCAGACGCCGCGGGAAGGGTAGCGGCGAATTGATAATCGGGATCGGTCTTTTGCCGCTTCTGGATGGCGGCGATTTCGAGCCAGGTGGCGAGCAATCCCCGCGTGGCGGGGGGCATGTCCGATTCAATCAACGACCGCAGTTTGGCAAGCTTGTAGCACGGAACGGCGGCGTACATGTGATGTTCGGCATGGTAGTTCATGTGCCAGTAGAGGAAGCTTACCACCGGATTCAAAATAAAAGTGCGGCAGCAGAGACGAAAGTCGGGCACGTTGTCCTGGAGGCCGATGTGCTGTGTGCTGTTGCACAGGAAGAAGAGCCAGTTGCCGTAAAAGGGCGCAAGGGTGGTGACAACCGGCAACATCCAGAGATGGAAATAGATTGAGACGGCAATGATGGCGCCCTGGCCCAGTAGGAGGAACCGCGCCCAGCGAATGGGGCGGCGTTTTTCTTCGGGCGTGGAATCGCTGAATGCGACCTCCATCCATTCGTGACTGAAGTACGTGCCGCCCATGGAGGTCTGCAGATAGCCGCCCGCGGCCCGAATCGCGCTCCAGATTGTCTTTACCATTGTGACTGGATCGACGAAACCCTTGAAAAAGAAATCGCGCACCATCACGTGAAGCGGAAGGACGACTTCGCCGTCGTCGGGCGGGTGCAATGTGTAGCGATGGTGCCGCGCATGGCTGGCCTTGAACATGTCGAAATTAATCCACGCGAAGAACGACAGAATCCGGTTGAAGAAACCGTTCAGTCCCTTGGTCCGAAAAACTGTTCCATGGCCAAGCTCATGAATGCCGTTGGGCAGAAAAGCGCAGACGGTTCCGTGCAGGAAGACGAGCCCCACGACGGCAGGCCAGGGAAGCCGGCCCAACGAGAAAAAGGCCAGCGAACCGGTGGTGGCAAGAATTGCAAGGAAGCCGAGGGTTTGGATAAATCCGCGGAGGTCGCTGCGGTCGTGAAGGAACTTCACGGCTTCTTGATTGAGGGGACAACGATACCACCTGACGATGGTGGGCTTTCTTATGTCTGCCGTCATGGTGCGAGGCTAGCACACATTGGACTGATTTTGCCTCATCGGCTGCAAAAGTGGAATTGGCGGCATAAAAAGTCAATGGCCATCAAGCAGATTCACAGAGGCCGCAAAATTCAATGGCCATCACGAGATCAGCTGTTCCTGACCGGCGATCATGAGCCTCTCGGCCACTGCTTCAACAATCTGCTCGTGGACCTCGTCGATGCCCAGGTTGCCCTCGATCAGGGTCACCCTCTCAGGCTCCCGGGCGGCGATTTCGCGGTATTTCTGCCATACCCGGCGATAGAACCCGTCCTGCTCCGTCTCGAAGCGGTTTTCGTCCTGGCCGGTCTGGGCGGTTACGCGGTCGTTGCGGCGGCGGGCGCGATCAAGAGAAGATTCGAGCGAAGGAAGCAATAGCAACGTCAGGTCTGGTTGCAGGTTGCCGCAGACCAACCTGTGCAGGTCAAGCACAACCTGCGAGCCAAGTTCCCGGCCGCCTCCCTGGTAAGCCTCTGTGGAGTCGGTAAAGCGGTCGCAGAGTACGATTTTCCCCGCGGCCAGCGCCGGCTCAATGACTTCTGCAATGCATTGCGCCCGATCGGCAAACATCAGGGCCATTTCGGCTCGGGGAGCCAGGCCGCTCGAGCGCGAATCCAATAACAGCTCGCGGATGCGGTCGCCCGTAATCGTTCCCCCCGGCTGGCGGGTCACCGCCGGCTGCAGGTTGCGGCGCTGCATCCATGCAGACAAACGCTTGATTTGCGTAGTTTTACCGGAACCATCAAGACCTTCGAGCGTGATGAAAAGACCGCGCGGCATGGGCAGAGTCTATCACCCGGCCAAACCGGTCCCCAAACAAAGTTGGAGACTACGTATGTTGCGATGTGGTAAAAGTGGGGGGTACATTCTACGAAAACCGGAGGCAGGCGACTGCGCTCCACTGGAGTTCAAAAGAAAGTGAAATTCAGCACGTTTCAAAAACTGTCTTTTTCCGGCTTCCTTGCGGTCGCCATGTTCCTAGCCAGCCAGATGCAAGCTCAAAACCTGACGCTGGAAGGTCAAACCGGCGGGTTCCTAACCCCCACAGCCTACGTTGTTTATGCAGAAAAGGGTCAATTCTTCTCGCACCCTGCCATCGGCATCCACTTCATCAATGCTTCCAAGGTGATTGGCAATATTGAGACCCTGAGCATTACTGAAAGCTTTGCCGGCCGCGCCGAGTTGGGCTATACGCGCAGCATCCACCAGTTCGGCAATGAAGGCTCGGGCTCCGCGTCGGCAGCCGTGGTCCCCGGAGGCTTTAGCCAGCTCTGGAATGCCAACGGCATGAACATCTTTCACGGCAAGGTAGTGGCAATCAAGGACGGACAATTCGGCGCATGGACGCCGGGCTTGGCCGTCGGCGGGCTGGTTCGCACCGGCGACAAATTTGTTACCGGCCAGGCGGCTGTCCTTGCCACGGAAGCCGAAAATGCGTACTGCTATTACACGGGCGCATATCTGGGAGGGCTGTGTGACCCACAGGTTCCCATCCCGGCTGCCAAGGCCTACACCAATGGCGACGTCTACATCGCGGTAACCAAGACCTGGGCCAAAAAGCCGGTACCTTTCCTGGTGAACTTCGGCTGGAAGGCGACCAATGCCACCATCTTCGGCATCGGTGGCCAGAGCACGCGCTTCGGCGGCAGGATCTTCGGCGGCCTGGGCATTCCGCTGCCCCTCGGCCATGGCATCGTTGCGGTGCCTTCGATGGGCTTTACGCAGGAGCCCGGCACAAGCAAGGGTCTCGGCACCGCCTCTTACACCAGCCTTCCGCTGGTGGGCGGCAAGGCCGATATCCCCACAACCCTGGACTACGCTGTGCGCGTGACCCAGATTGAGCATCCCCACTTCGCTTTCGATATCGGCATCGGCGCTGTGGCAAGCCATATCGGATCGGCCCCGACGTTTACATTTCCCAACCCCTCGCCCACCGGCACAGCTCTTGTCGATCTCCAGGCCAAGAAGGTTCTGGGAATGGGCCTCAGCTACCGCTATTGATTTGAAGTTGTTCGCTTAACGAAATGCCCGCGTTCGCGCGGGCATTTCTGTTTAAGGAACCATCGCACCCTTAAGTGTACGCAGCCAAAGGTTTCTCCCTGTGCCGCTTTGACCAGCATGGCGTGTGGGCGCGGCGTAATCTCCCCCGTAGCTTCAAGGCCGTTGCTCTGCCAGGGGCAAATGGATTCGCCGGCAAGAGCAGGCACGAAAGCACAGGAGGCTTTTCCCATGCGATTGTTCCGCTCTGTGCGTTGGCTTATGCTGACGTTCCTTCTCTACCCGATCCCTGCATCTTCGGCCGCCCAGATCTCCATCAGCGTCGAGTTTGCCCCGCCGATGCTTCCTGTCTATGAACAACCCATCTGCCCCGAACCGAACCTGATGTGGGTACCGGGCTATTGGGCCTATGGCGATAACGACTACTACTGGGTTCCCGGCGCCTGGGTTGAAGCGCCCTATGAGGGCGCGCTTTGGACTCCCGACTACTGGGACTGGTCTGGCGGGCGCTACAGGTTCCATCGCGGCTACTGGGGCCGCCACGTGGGCTACTACGGCGGGGTGAACTATGGCTACGGCTACGAGGGCGTCGGCTTCTCTGGCGGCCAGTGGCGCGGCAACCAGTTCGCCTATAACACCGCGGTCATGCGCGTGAATGAGAACATCATCCACACCACCTATGTCGATCGCACCATCGTGGAAAGAAATACCGTGGCACGGGACAGCCGAGTGGCTTACAGCGGAGGGCCCGGCGGCATCAGGCATACGGCCAGCGCGCAAGAGCGGGCTGCTGAGCGCGAAAAGCATTCGGCTCCCACCCGGTACCAGGCGCAGCACGTCGAGGCCGCCAAATCCGACAGGACTTCGTTTGCAAAGGCGAATGGCGGCCGCCCGGCCCATGCAGCCCTTGAGAAGCCGCTTGGCGCCGCAAGTCACATCGCGCCTGCCGCGGCAAAAACAGAAACCAGGCCGGGCGCTAAGAGTGAAGCAAGGCCCAAGACTGAATCGAGAAATGCGACAAGATCAGGGGCCGCGTCGAGGACTGAAGCAAGACCAAAGGCTGAGCCAAGGACCGAAGCGAGGCCGAAAATGGAGCCGAAGGCTGAGATGAGACCGAGGGCTGAACCCAGGACCGAAGCAAAGCCCAAAGCGGAGCCAAGGACTGAAGCGAGGCCGGAAGTGGAGCCAAAGGCTGAGGTGCGACCGAAAACCGAACCCAGGACCGAAGCTAGACCCAAAGCTGAGCCCAGGACTGAGATGAGACCGAAGGCTGAACCGAGGACTGAAGCACGACCCATGGCTGCGCCGAAGGCCGAGCCAAGGATCGCACCAAAGCCAGAGACAAGGACTGCGCCGAAGTCCGAGCCAAGAACTGAATCTCGTCCTGCACCGCAGCAGCATGCGGCACCCCCGCAACGAGCACCCGAGCAACACGCCGCCCCGCAGCAGCATGCCGCGCCGCAGCAACATGCAGCGCCCCAGCAGCACGCGGCACCCAAGGCGGAATCCCGGCCCAAGTAACATCCGGAAGCGCGCAAGGTGAAGTTTCAACAGGAAAGGCCCACGGTCAGCCGTGGGCCTTTCTGCGTTTCGGGTCCAGCGCAGTAAAGTCCAGATTCCACCAAATCCTCTGCAACTTTTGCCTGCTCAGCGGGTTCCAGAAGGCGTACTCTGTTTTGGGCCACCGCGTAATATGTTTTTCATCTTTGAAACCAGGAGGCTTTCCGAATGCAACTGTTCCGCTCTGCTCGCTGGCTTATGCTGGCATTGCTTCTGTCTGTGATTTCCATTTCGGCGAATGCCGGAGTCTTGATCAGCGTCGGGTTTGCTCCGCCCCCGCTGCCTGTTTATGACCAACCGCCTTGCCCCGAGCCAGGCATGATGTGGACCCCCGGCTACTGGGCTTACGGCCCGGAGGGCTACTACTGGGTTCCCGGCACCTGGGTCCCGGCCCCTTATGAAGGCGCGCTGTGGACGCCCGGCTACTGGGGCTGGTCCGGCGGAATGTTCATTTTCCATGAAGGCTACTGGGGACGCCACGTCGGCTACTACGGCGGCGTCAACTACGGCTTCGGCTATGGGGGCATCGGCTTTGTGGGTGGTGGGTGGCGCGGCCACGAGTTCGCCTACAACAGGGCAGTAATGCACGTGGGTGAGGGCGGACGATGGGGCGGCCGCGTTTACGAAGACCGCGGGATTGTCGAAAGAGGCTTTGTTGACCGGGGCAGCCGCGTCGCTTTCAGCGGCGGACCCGGCGGCATCCGCCACGAGGCCCGCGCGGAAGAGCGTCTGGCCGAGCATGATCGGCACATGGCCCACACATCGTTCCAGCAACAGCATGAGTTCTCCGCAAGGGGAGACAGGACGTCCTATTTCAAGTCCAATGGCGGCCGCCCGCAAAACATGGCAGTCTCCAGGCCGCTTGGTGCGGAAACGCATTCGCCATCCTATGGGGGAAGGGGAGCGGCAGCCGGCGGAGCGCACTCAATGGGAGCGCCTTCCAATCGTGGCGGCATGAATTCGCAAGTGCGCGCGACACCACAATCCCATGCCGCTCCGCAATCCCACGCGGCTCCACAGACCCACGCGGCGCCACAACAACACGCTGCGATACAGCAACACACCGCACCGCAGCAGCACGCAATGCCGCAACAGCACACAGCTCCGCAACAGCATGCGGCACCCAGCGGAGGCCATCAGCATAGGTAAGGCTCAAGTTGTTTCTTAACTGGAAAGGCCCGCGGTCACCGCGGGCCTTTCTGCGCTATCACGAAGGGATTTCGATACCCGCGATCTCTATTTCAATGCCGCCATATTCAGGATGGTCGTTCTCCCGGATTTTGTAGGCCACGTCAATGATGCTGCCCCGCGCGAGCCCAAGGGCGGCGGCGCGCCCTGCCAGGTCCCAGCCAACTGCGCGAATGACCCCTGTCGATCCCGTAAGAACCGGCTCCTGCATCCGTTCCTGCGCAAGCTCCAGACGGATGTGCCGCTCTTTCATGAGCCGAGGCGCAGATACCAGCCGGACCCCGCGCGCGACGAAAATCGGTTCGGGGTTGCCATGGCCCAGCGGCTCCAGTTTGCGCAACCAGCCTGCCAGCACTGGTGTGATGCGATCCAGCGGCAGCTCGGCGTGAATGCGCAACAGCCGCTCCGGTTCGCGGGCCGCCAGATGTTCATCGGCGTAGAGGCCCAGCCGGCGCTTCAACTCGGGCAACAGGCCACCAGGCAACGCAAATCCCACGGCAAACGCGTGTCCGCCGAAGCGCGTAAACAGGTCGGCGCAGCTCTCGATGGCGTTGAGCAAGTGGAAACCGTCAACCGAACGGCCGGAACCGTACGCCACTCCTTCTTCCACGCTGACCACGATGGCCGGCTTGGCGGTGCGGTCCACAACCCGCGAGGCAAGGATGCCAATCACGCCGCGGTGCCAGCCGTCTCCGTCCACAAGCAGCAACCTGCCTGCGGCAAACTCTGCGTCCGTGGCCAGGCGCGTTTCAATGGCGCGCAGGGCCGTCGCTTCGGTGTCGCGCCGTTCCCGGTTCAGCCGCTCCAGCTTGGCAGCCAATTCGTTTGCCCGGGCTACGTCGCGGGTGCAGAACAGCTCAATCACTTCAGAGGCAACATCCATGCGGCCCGCGGCGTTGATGCGCGGCCCCAGCCGGAAGCCTACGTCGAATCCCGTAATCTGCTTCGCAGCCGGATCAAGCGCGGCCACGGCAAACAACGCCCGCAGCCCGGCGCCCACCGGCTTGCGCAACTCGGCCAGGCCCAGCGCGGCAATGGTGCGGTTTTCGCCGCGCAGCGGAACGGCATCGGCAATCGTCGCGATGGCCACCATCTTGAGAAAGCTGGGCAGCGTCTTTTCGCGGGTCCGCGCCTTGTCGCGCCGCTCAAGCACGGCCTGGGCCAGCTTGAGCGCAATGGCCGCGCCGCACAGGGATTTCTCAGGGTAAGCGCAGCCGGGCTGGTTGGGATTGAGAATGGCAAGCGCATGCGGAACCGCGTCGTCGGCCTGCAAAAGATGATGATCGGTGATGATCAGATCCAGGCCCAGCCGCCGCGCCGTCTCGGCCTCGGCAAAGGCCCGCATGCCGGTATCAACGGTAATCACCAGCCGTGCGCCCTCGGCCTGCGCCGCCTCAAGCACGCTCGACTGCAGCCCGTAGCCCTCAAGCAGGCGATGGGGTACGTGGAAGCGCGCCACGCCCCCCAGCATTTCGATGGCGGTCTTCAACAAAACAACGGCAGTTGTGCCGTCCACGTCGTAGTCGCCGTAAAGCAGCACCGGCTCGCGCAGCGCAATGGCCTGCTCAAGCCGGGCTACGGCTTCAGCCATGCCCAGCATCAGCAGCGGGTCGTGGAGATGAGATATTTCTGGATTGAGAAAGGCGAAGGCTTCAGCCGCCTGGGTAATGCCCCGGGCCACCAGCAGTTCCGCCAGCACAACGGGCAAGCGAGCCGATTGAGCCAGGGCCGCCGCCTCCGTGGGATGCGATTCTGCAAGAACCCATCGTTGGCGGGGCATGGACCGCTGGGGTTCGACCGCCGCGCTCACCGGCGGCTACTCTTCTTCGTCGTGTTCGTGGTTGTGGTCTTCAATCACGATGTCTTGAAAGCTCTCAATGTCTTCCAGCAGAGTCTGGAACCGCTCGTACCACTCGGTGGTGGTTTCGTGCAGGAAAACCAATCCCTGGTAAACAAACCCGAGCTGAATGTAGCCCAGCATGCCGGCGTACTTGCGCAGCCACTGCGCCTCAACCAGTTCGGTGGCTTCTTCGTCGGGGAAGTTCATCTCTCCGGCTTCTTCCACCAGCGCGTCCAGTTCCTCGCGCTCCAGCGTCATTTCGCTGAAAGTCACAAAGGGAGCGCCAACGTGCTTGGCCATCTCCACAAAGTCTTTCCATGCGTCAGGGTTGCCCTGCCCCTCCCAAACAATCGAAGGAATGTCTTCCGTGACGTAGCCGGGAAGGCGGTGCAGGCCGTGACCTTCAATAAAGGCCACCATATCGTCTTTCAGCGAGAGAAGGTTGTCCGTGCTCATAGTCAAGCTTCTATTTTCGCAGATGCAAGCGGGTGGGCAACGGCGATTGTGGAAACCCGGCAAAATGTGGACCAAAGCCGGGGGCGGCCCGGTACTCTGGATGAACGATCCAGGAGGACTACGCTTGCCCGCATTCGAGCACCACGTCTTTGTTTGCCACAACTCCCGCCCCGAGGGCTCCCCGCGCCCCTCCTGCACCGCAGACGGAAAGAGCGACCTGCATACCCGGTTGCAGCAACTTGCCAAAGCCGCGGGACTGGCTGGCAAGGTGCGCATCAACAAGTCCGGCTGCCTTGACCAGTGCGAACACGGACCCACGGTGGTTGTCTACCCTGAAGCCGTCTGGTATGGCAACGTCAAACCGGAAGACGCCGAGGCCATTGTCGAGGAGCACCTCATTGGCGGCCGGCCCGTGGAGCGGCTCCGCATTGCCGACGAGTGCCTCAATAACAAAAATTGCCCGCACCATGGGTAAGCAGCGTCCATCTCCGGCAGCCGCCTCGGTCCTGCAGGCGGCGGTGCCGCGATCGTTGAGGTCGAGCCCCGATCCCGAGGTCCCAATCCCGCATTGCGCCCTCCGTTGTACACAGGACGGCCCGATGCGTTATCCTGCCTCTTAACCCATGATTTTTTCACGCGATTACATTGGGTATCTAGCCCGCCGCACGGTCAAGCACCTCATCGACGCCAAGATGATCACAGCCAGTGACATGAAGGTGGTCGAACAGCGCGTTAACGAAGCGCTGATTGAGGAACTATCTCTTGAAGACCGCATCAATGAAGAGGTTCGCGTGATTCTTGACGCCTATTCCGAAGAGATGCGCAAGTCCGGCGCTCAGTATGCCGAGATGTTCAAGAAAGTAAAAACCGAGCTGGCCAAGAAATACAAGGCGGTTCTATGAGGCTCAACCCAGACAAGCTCAACAAGCTGGCTCATACCGTGGCCGACACGCTGGCAGAAACCGACCAGGTCGGGTTCCTCGAAGACCGCAACACCATCCGTCAGGAAGCGCGCAAGGCGCTCACCGCCCTGCTCACAGAAGAGGCGCGCATCGACACGGCCGCGCGGCAAAAAATCGCCAACCAGCGCAAGATCATCGCCGAAGGCTCCCAGGAGTGGGAGATCCTCTACCGCAAGTACTACAACGACGAAGTCCGCAAGCTCGGCATCTAACGGCCCTCTTCGAGTCGCCTGTTTTGAACTTCGAGTAGTCTGGAAAGGGCGCGGCTTCAGCCGCGCCCTTCTGATTTGCAGATTCAGTTGGCTTGGAAGCTGCGGCTGCCCCAGGTCTTCCGCCGTGGCGGACTCCGGCGGATGAGACCTGGAAGAACACTCCCCTAAACCCGCCACCCCCAACCAACCACGAAAATTTGTGCCCCATCCATCGCGCGCCCTTTGCGCGATGGGTGGGAGACCACAACCCTAAACCCGCCCAACAACTCGCTCCCGTAGGGAGCGAATGATCATAGCCCGGGGTGAAACCCCGGGTACGAAACCGGAATATCCTCAGGCGTCCCGTAGGGCCGCCGCGATCTGATCCCTGACCCCTGCGGGTGCCCCCGGTCCCTCGCATTTGGGGACCGGGGAAATCACCTTCCCAAAATAGGCACGCGTGCTGTAGCCGATCTTGATGCCTGAACTATCGGCATGGGCAGCCTGCCTTATGATTATCTCGACTGCAATACACTCCAGGAGGGTACTCGCATTCCGAGCCCAGCCGTAAGTCGTTCAGCATCGGGAAACCTCGGGCTTTCGAACGCCAAGAAAGCCAAGCAGGACGAGTTCTACACCCAGTACGTCGATATCCAGAAACAGGTCGAGGCCTATCTGGAGTTCGACCCCGACGCCTTCCGCGGCAAGATCGTCTACTGCAACTGCGACGACCCATTCGAGAGCAACTTCTTCAAGTACTTCGCCGCCAACTTCAACAA
>Ga0118677_10010122_pt1 | contig 14517 bp, 12 predicted proteins | sample AliMusrvi5mmetaG_FD_86154 | JGI IMG/M metagenome (GOLD analysis project Ga0118677, IMG submission 86154) | reverse complement strand
AACCATCCCGCTGTTAAGGCATCTATAAATGTCATTGTTAGTGTCATTTACCCACTAAATTCCCAATTGTCCCAATTTTAAGCATTAAATTGCCGATGGCTATGCGATTCAGGGCTACGCCAAGTTTTTTCGAGTTCGCTAACGCTCACCCCGCGTTCTAAACGAGGAGGAAGAGATCGTGGATCCGTAAGCGGCTCGGGCGGATTTGGGATTTGTTTCATTGGAATCCGATCCTGCGGGAACGGTTGGTTTTGATTTCCGATTCGGCGATCACCGCCCGCAACAGGCCCCCCGCGTCCTGGAACGGTTGAAACCGGTGTTGGCGGGCAACGGCCGCGAAATCTCCGGGGGTCGCGGTGTCGATGGAATCGGCCATGGCCAGATCATGCGCTTCCGGTTCTGTTAAATCAAGACTGCGGCAATAGGATGCCAACAGACGACGGGTTTGCTCCGGCTTGAGATAGTCGAAATGGAGCTTGAGATCGAACCGGCGTAGGCTCGCGGGGTCGAGATGATCGAGGAAATTGGTGGAGGCAATCAGGATGCCGGGAAAACTTTCGATCTGCGTGAGCATCTCGTTGATTTGGGTCACTTCCCACGAGTGTTTCGCGTGGGTGCGATCCTGCAAAAACGAATCCACCTCATCAATCAGAAGCACGGCATTGTCGCGGGCGGCCCGCTCGAAGGTTCGGGCGATGGTCTTTTCCGTCATCCCCACATAGGGGCTGAACAAATCCGATCCACGCTCCACCTGGATCGGGCGGTCGATCTCGGATGCCAGCCAATGGCCGAAGGCGGTCTTCCCGGTGCCGGGCGGGCCGTGGAGGCAGAGGCGCGCGCTGGGACTCTTCTTGAGCATATCGACCATTTGGCGCAGATCGCTCGTCGTGTTGAGGTGGGCGATGTCGTAAACATCGGTTGGCAGAATCTGCAGGGAGGCCAGTGCCGGATCGGGATAGCCCTGGGCCTTGAGGATGCCGCCGATGACATGGGTGAGCGCGGAGTCCCGGTTGCCTTTCGGAATCTCCCTGCTGATGGCACGGATGACATCCCTGGCGCGGGTGACCACGGCGGGGGCCAGATGTTCGATTTCCGACAGATGTTTGATCAGTCCGGGCGTGACCAGTTTGCCAACCTGTTCCCTGAGGATTCTGGAACGCTGGGTCTTGGGTGGTACCGGCACTTCCAGGATGAAATCAAAGCGCCGCGAGAACGCGGGGTCCAACGACGAGATCGAGTTGGAGATCCAGAAAACCGGTTGGTGGTTGTTTCCGAGCATTTGATTGAACCAGCCCTTGTGTGCATTCGCCATGCCGCGGTTGCGGGGAGATGGAGTCAGGATGTCTTCGGCCTCGTCGAAAACCAGCAGGACCGGGTTGCTCTGAAAATATGTCTGGGCCAGATTCAGAACGGACAACCGTCTTTCGGGAGGCAACGGATCGCCGTCGTTGTCGGAGGTGTCGAGTTCGAACACGGGGATGCCGAGTGCCTGACCAAGCACCCGCACGAGTTGGGTCTTGCCGGTGCCGGGGTCGCCATGGAGCAACACGTTGACCCCGTGCTTGCGCGTGGATTTGACTTTCCGCAAATAGGGCACCAGCAAATCCAAACTCGTTTGAAGGTGCGGAAAATCGTCCAGCCCCAGTTCCGGCGGTGATGGTGATATGACACCAAAAGCCTTGAGCAGCTTTGAAGGATCGAAAGCCTCTCGGAGAAGCTGTCGCGCCAGATCGTCGGAATGGAACTCCAGAAAGCTGTGCTTCAGGGTATGGCCGCCACGCTTCAGAAGCCCGCATTTCATCAGCCGGCCTCTGGGAGCCAGCGCCTTGGACATGGCATTCCGCGGCAATCCCAGGACTCTGGCGAGGAACCTCGCAGACTCGGAGCCAATCATGCGGCTCAACACCCGGCAGGTGTCGGAAAGGGGGCCTTCAAGTTCCACGCAGATGAAAAATTCGACAACACGCAACTCGCTCGCGCAAAGTTTGAGAGAGTCCGCAAGTTTGGCACAATTTCTCTGCAGCAGGGGTGGCAGACATGCCGGACCACCCGCTTCGAGCGAATTCTGGAGTTCGTCCAGCAGACGGGGCATCGAGGCGATCTTTTCCGCGTCAAGGTGCGCGGAAAGGCCGAGGAACTCGGCGATGTCCGGGTCCGCGTAGGTCGAATTGTTGAGAAAAGCCGAGCGTCCAAGACCCGGCCCAAACGCCCGGAGTATCCAGAGCGCAAGGAGACAATGGTAGAGTGATTTGAAGCGGTGAGAAACCATGGTGAATCGGGTTGGGGGACACACCATCACAGGATGGCGCGACAGAATACGTCGTAAAAGAAAGAGGCCAAAGGGGTGAACATGAGTCCATGAAGTACTACAATTACCGCGAAATATGGCAAGAAATGCGGGCGAAACAGCGTGCGCGTATCCTTAGCCTTTCAGTCCGAACGAGTGCTCGGCCACAAGTTCTTCCGGAGACTTGCTGACGGCGGAGTGCATTGGGTGCTTGTGCACGCTCGTTTTCCAGTCGGGACCGGCCACGACGTACACATACCAGTTCCAGACAGGGGCGGCAGATACGTTTCTGTACAGCCAGATCCAGAACCTCGAACCCGCATGCAGCGCGCTCCTTTGGTATTCCAGGACGAAGTCGCCTCCCTTTATGCCGTCGATCTCCTTCTTCACAGCATCGTCGCCGCCAGGGCAATTGTGCCACCCTTGATCATCCACCAAGGGAAACTCCAAAGACATGCCATAACCGTGCCAGCCCTTGTATGGAGCACTCAATCCCGCCGTATCAAAGGTGCCGCCGTATCCATCGGGCACAACCCCGGTTTTCAGCTGGTATAGCGCGATGTTATTGAACCAGTGGGGAATATTGCGATCAATGGAATTTCGGGTCGTTGACTCACGAATCCGCATGAAGTTGATGGTAAGGCTGGGAACACTCCTCGGTTCCTCAACTGCACAGCACAACAGTGAAAGAAGCCCCAAACCGGAAATAAAGCGCTTGCCGTCTTCCCGACCGCAGATTGATGCGGCGAAGCCAATCGCTTGCAATCGTGCGGTTTCCGACAACGATTCCTGCAAATCACCATGCACCGGAAACGATGTGAACCTGCTCGTGATGATTGGGTACCAGTGCCAGGAAAACCGCCCCTCGTAGAACTCAGAAAACGACCGTTCGTCAAGATTGGCGGCGAATTCCTCGATCGTCTCATGAAATGGTGGCGTGCCGTTCGGTGCGGATAACGCTTCATTACTGAAACAGACAAAGAGGTGATCATTATCCATATTCAACCATAGGTTGTTAGATCTGCAGGAGGAATTGCGCTTCCTCATCTTTCAACAGCCTCAAAGCCGACTCAAGAGGCAATTTCGCCTTTACAATCTCCTGCGCGGTTTGGAGGCGGCTATAATCCGTCCTCCGGAATTCGACCATGTTTGTCGCCGGGTCCCAAAGCACCCATGCCGCCCGGCGATCCGTCTCGTGGCGCGGTTGGCCGACCGATCCCACGGTTACCACGCATGCGGTGCCGGCCGGAATCCTCACGCGCACCTCATCAATCCATTCCAGCGAATTGACACTCGCGGCGATGATGCCCTGCAGATGGGTATGGCCGACAAACCCGACCTTGAGCTTGTCTTTGCGCAGGATCTCCAAGCTTGCCTTCGCGCTTTCGTCATCGTCGATATAGTTGAAAGCCTCCGGCTCATCCAAACTGCCATGTGCGACGATAGCGCCGGGAATCCTCATGGTATAGGGGAGCGCCGCGAGCCATGCCGCCTGATCCGCGTCCAGACACCGGGCGGCGTGCGCCAACCCGGCCTGATAGCCGCATTGTTTCCAGTCCGGATCCCGAAAGGCACATCCACGGCGGCGAACGTTGCCAATCTCCACATCATGGTTTCCCATGACGCATTTGCCACCCAGCTTGCGGACCAGGTCCAGACATCCGCCCGGCGACGCTCCGTAACCGACGATGTCGCCGAGGAATACGATGCTCTCGGCCCCGCTGCTCTGAACGTCCCGTAGGACCGCTTCAAAGGCAGGCAAGTTGGCGTGGATGTCGGATAAGATGGCGATTTTACTCATTGGCACAGGTGATGGTTGATAGTGGATTGTTGGTAGAGGATAAAGGATAGAAAAGCGGTCTCGGGTGGGGCGCGGACAGTCCCGTGCGGTTCTTAATCAGCCGGTTGTGATCCGCGATAGCCGATCCCTGATGGCACCGGAGACCAGGCGGCCACTCGTTCCCCTAGGAATCCCCGCTGCTCCAGGGTGTCGGGAGCCGACCCGGCGAGACGGATTGTTTCGATGGCATCTTCCAGCGGCAACCCCATGCGTGCGAGCAGAAGCGCCGCCACCATGCCCGTCCTGCCATGCCCGGCGGCACAATGGATCACCAGAGATTCCCCCAGGCGCAACCGCTCCAATAGGCAATCCAGCATTTGATCCAGTTCTGCAACATTGGCCGGCATCCCGTAGTCGGGTATGTCGAATCGCCAAAGTTGGACCGGGAATTCGTTGCGGTGGATCATCGCCAGATAGTCCGGCGATTTCATTGCAATCTCCTCGTCGGAAACAAGACACAGGACGTTGGTCACGCTGGCCGTCGCAATTGCCTCAAGGAAGGCCTCCAGGGGAGCGAAACGCCCGGGCATGGGGGAGAGAAACAGGCGTCCGCGAGTGGATGCCTCCGGCAGGGATACGGGTCTGAGTTTGGCTGTGTTCAATGGGGTTGGTGATTTGGGGTTGGTGATTTGGGGTTGAATAGATTGTGCGGGCGTCGATTTCACGACCGCCTGATCCACGATCTGATTGCCCGACGGGCAAGCTTGCGCAGATCCGCCAGCAGTGCGACCATCACGGCCGTGATGCCGGCACACTTGAAACGGGTTCTTTCCCTGAATGTGAAGGGACTGGTCATTTTGTTCGGGGTCGTGATTGAGGTTGGGTTTGAGAAATGATGTGGTCAGGACATGCCTGCAGGTAGCGCTGGTCACACGGGAAATCCATTTTGATGAAGGTCCGCCCAGTCTGGTGCCGCGGCTGATTGGATGCGAGCTGTTGCTGCTGGAAATCACCCGGTGGAAATCGGTTCCGGGTGCTGTGATGCGCTTTTGTTGGCGGGCAGGTTGGTGACGGCGCGCAATACGTATCAGGGATGTGATCATTGGTCAAGTATCCTGTCGACCGTTGTGTCATACAACCCATTCTGAGTGCGGAGTGCTGGTGCGGCCCAAATTTCCGAGCCATGGTAATCGCCACTGGTGCTACTGATGTTTTGCGGTGTGTTTGGCCATGCCTTATGACATAACCCGAGAATTCGCTATTTGCGCTACCGGGAGGCGTGTTATCATGCCGGAGTCATGCCCGAATCACCTCCGAGCGCACTCCTGAAACACCCCCGGCCATACTCAGATGACCACGCCACCGGAATTCTGAACGAGTTCCTTCGCTTTCCATTAACCGGGACCGGAGCGGTTTTCGCGCGGTTCTCGCAGTTGCCCGGTGCCGTGATCCATGGATCCGGACGCGAGCGCGTGCTGTATGTTGAGGGAGCGCGCCCACGTCAAACCGGACGGTGCCTGCTGGTTGCACATGCCGATACGGTTTGGGACGATTACTGGAGTGGTGGCACCAATTCCACGAATCCCGCGCCTGCCGGTGGGCCGTTAGTCGAAACGAATGGCATCATCCGGTCGGCGGATCCAGCGTGCGGATTGGGTGCCGACGACCGTGCCGGGCTGGCGATTCTGTGGTTGCTGCAGGATCTTGGTCATTCGCTGCTGGTCACTGATCTGGAGGAGCATGGCCGCCTGGGTAGCTCCCGCCTGCGCAGTCAAGAACCGGAAGTCCTGTCCAAAATCAACCGTGACCATGCCTTCGCCATCCAGTTCGACCGGCGCAATAGCCGCGACTACAAATGTTATGATGTCGGCAGCGACGAGTTCCGTTCCTACATAAGCGACCAGACCGGGTACACGGAGCCGGACCGCCGCTCCTTCACCGACATCTGCACCCTCTGCGATCCGCGAGGTGCCGGCGAGAGGATGTGCGGGGTGAATCTGAGTATCGGGTATTATGACGAACACTCGGAACGTGAACACCTCGTCGTTGCCGAATGGCTGTACACCCTCAATCTCGCCAGGCATTGGCTGTCCCAATCCGACATCCCCCGATTCCGTCGCTGACCCGGCTGGATTATACTTCCCGACACTTGGAATGGGATTGCCGAACCGTCGGAAACCCACTGTTCGTTCCGAGATTTCTTCCAATTTCTTGGGGACTTCGCTCCTGCAAAAGTTGAAGTCCGGATTGTTAACAGGCTGCCTTTCACCAGGAGCTACTATGACATTATGACACAACTTCCCCACATACCATTTGTGCGACCGGAAAGTCCGTATAGCATAGGGCCATGTCCTACGCAGCCAAAGTCGAACGCAGTAATGTCAGAATCGTTAACACCGCCAACGGATCCACGGTCCGCACCATCGCGGGAACATTCACCAACGCCGTGGTCCAAGGCGAGGAAGTCCACCTCACGCAAACGAACGGCCGTATCCGCGTGGTGAACATCCGAAACGGTTCGACAATCCGCACCATCTGACACTTACACATCCTTCCTGCCAGCGCCTTCGCCATGAACGCATTTTTCAGAATCATTTTCAGCCCCGTTATCATCCTGTGGTGGCTTGTCAAACTGGTCATTCAGATTCTATTCATTCCTGTCAGGATCCTTTGGGCCATCCTCCGCATGGTTCTTCCCGAGTTGACCCGCCCGCTTGAAGGAGTCGCAAACGGACTTTCACAGATCTTCCGTTTGAGCTGAGCCGCTCAAGGCAATGCGCCCGGGATTGCCTAAACCTGCTTCAGAAGGCGACACGTTGATCACCTCCGCCTCGGATGACCGTCGCCGCTCCTGTGCGGATGCTCCCGACCGGGCGCGATTGTCGGATTGGAGAAGGGCATGCCTTCACCCGTGCCGCCGGGAACGCGCCAATAGCCATCTATCATTTTCGCCACTGTTTCCCCGTCCGGCCCTATGATCGCACGTTCGGTGTCGTCAAACCTCAACCACTCAAACGGCCCGAAACGCATCCAGCCCTCGCAACAGAACCAGAGGTAGACACCAGCCTGTAACGGTGGCCTGTAATGATCGGAATTTCCCTTCGTGCGGGAATGACGAGGCGAGGTGCTGGGAAACAGTTCTCCGGCACCATCGCCGGGATCATTGGGTTCGTTCCGGGATTTTACATTCCGGGATTTCACGTTGTCATCAGGGGCGGGATTATCGTTCATGGTTTCAATGTGTTCGGTCTGGAATCGCCGTACATCTATCAGTATTGGAGCAGCTTGGCCGCAGGATAATAGTGCCGTGGATCAATCCTGGAATCGACCGCGAACCGGCTGGCCTGCAACGTGGCGTGGGCACCGATGAGGAAATAGGGAAGCATGTGTGGTTCGGGATTCCTGTAGGGGAGGACCTTGAGATAATCACGGTACGCCATTCTCGCGGTCTCGGGGCGGATGGGATCGTAATGAATGTGGAGCCTGTGCAAGCGTTCGAGCGCCAGATTTTCGGAGTCGTAGCCCAAGGAAAACTCGCCGAAAACCACACAGCATACGACCAGAGGCCCTTCGCTTGCTGCCTTTGTGAGAGCTTTGCGCCATTTTTCCCAGCGCGGTTCCTTGCGGGCGATGATGAGCAGGACGGAAGTGTCGATGGCTGTGATCATGGTTTTGCGGAAGTCAAGGGTGGGCCGTGTCCGCGGAAAGCCCGGACAGCGTCGTGAAAATCGAGCTTCGGGAATGGATCCGCCCAGCCGCGATGAAGCATGTCCCAGTCATCCTCGGAAAGCTCCTTGCCGACGCCGGGTTCCCGGAGTTTGGCGCGACGGAGCAAATCGGCGCTTTGCCGTGCGATGATCGGAAGCGATTCGATCGAGAACTCATCGGAGTGCGAATATGAGGCCGGCTGAAACTCAGACGCGATTCCCTGAGCCACCATCATGGCGGTGATTTTGGGCCAATCAAAACCGGGCTGCCATCGGATGCCTTTACCAAATCCCTTCACAAGGCGCCACTGGCGGATCATTCCCTCAACGACCTTGAATTCCAGGGCTGACTCCCGCACGAGTTCATAACGCAGTTCCCGACTGCGGGTTTCGTCGATCTCTCCGACCGGGATGCGGACTACCGAAGTCACCCAATCGGCATGCAGCGGCGGACCATTCAGGCGAAAGCCATGAGTCAGCGAGGTGAGATAAAGGCTGCCGTCGTCACGGATTTCCCAAGCCGCCGTATAGCCGCGCTGGAGCGCGGAACACTTGGGCAACCGGATGCGAACCCCGTCCGGCATCTGGGAAACATCCGTGATCGAAGGATGCTCCGTTGGGAGACAGGCCAATCGCGTCACCTCCAATTGGTGGCCGCAGAGAACGACAGTGTCTGGAATCTGGGTGGTCATAATGTGGGAATGCTTTACCTGGTTTGAAAAGTTTGGCTTCTTGGTTCATGGTTTCTTTTTCCGGCGACAGGTTGCTGGCAATTTCTTCAACTCCTTCACCGCCGCTTCAAAGTCTTCTGTCTTACCTCTCCACCACTGTGAGCAAATACCTTGCCCGCGAGCAGGCGACATACAGGTGCTCCTTGCGGAAACTCGCGTCGAGTGCCGGGACATCCACCAGCACCATGGCATCGGCTTCCAGGCCTTTGAATTTCCCCAGGGTGGTTCGCAACAGGGCCTTGCCTTGCCGCCAGGCGTCCAGTTGGTCGGTCACCGGCACGCCGCCGATTTTGGTCATGTCCTTGCAGCAACTGGCATCCAGCGTCCTGGCTGCCACCACGGCCATCTGATGGGGCTTCAACCCGGCGGCGCTCCATTCCTTTACCTGCTTGTCCAAAGCCTTGCGCTGCTCGTCGGTTGAGGGAGCCGATATAAAGAGCGGTTCGCGGCCCATCGGGGTGCCAGCCATCACCTTGATTTCCTTGCCGATCACTTTGCCGCAGTGGTCCGAGATGGATTGCGTGTTCCGGCAATTGGTCCCCAGCGAAAAAGGCTGTCCCAAGGCCGGCATCAACTGATCCTGCTGCCAAAAAATCCTCTGGGCGGAATCATAGAAGATATACAGCGGCCCCTCGGTCATTCCGGCATTCACCAGCTCAAGCCCATCCCACCAGCTCGATTCGAAGTCCTGCGCCTCATCGACCACCACCGCATCAAAGCGCTTGGGCAGCCGGTCCAGCGCCTGCTCGAACAAGCGCGGTGCTGTCTCATTCCAGAAGCGCGGATCATTGACCGCATTCGGCCACGGCATTTTGGCATCTTTCACCCACTCCGCGCACAAGCCGTGGTAATGGCGCACGGTGATTCGCTGGCGGTAATCCTCCGGTAATTCGTCCTGCAACCACTCGGCCAGCATTTTGTTGAAGCAGACAAACAGCACGTTCTTGCCCTCATCAGCGAAGCGCCGCGCACGGATCATCGCCAGCTTGGTCTTGCCCGATCCGGCCACTCCCTCGACCGCCGCGCGGTCCCTGTTGCCGAGGAACTCAAGCAACTGCGACTGTTGCTCGGTCAACCGGAAAATCTGCCGTTCCTGGTCTTCAACCTCCCTCCACAAGGCCGGCACCAGGCGGAATGTCGAGGTCAGCGCGGTCATGATGCCGTCAAGCGCCGCCTTGCCGATGCCATCGGCAGAGGGCTTGAAGGCATACGATTGAAACAGGCCCTCGATCTTCCTGCCGATCTTGTCCAAATCCGACGCCACGATCAGATTGTCCCGCACCACCCCCGGTGGCAGCGTCCCGTGAAATTCACAATCGGGAAACACCACCGCCCGCGTCCGCACAAATGGCAGGTCGGCCCCCGGAAACGAGCGGTCCTTCACTAATTTCTCCAGCGTGAACATGTTGCGCGACGCCTGCTCAAACGGATCTTTGACCGCATGCGTCGCGCCACGCCGGTCCCAACGTCGGGTCGCGGGATCATACAACATCTGCCCACCCTTCACTTCCAGCACCATGATCCCGTAGCGCGGGTCCACGATCACAAAATCCGCCTCGCCCTCGCGGATCACCTCGCCCAGCCACGGCTTGTCCAGATCGCGCTCCTTGCGCATCCACGGGTAGCTGTGAAATACCCGCACGTCCTTCGGAAGTTGCGAGCACAACACCTCCGCCACCTTGCGCTCGGGATCAAGGGTGATGGAAGATGGTTCGTAGTTGGGAATGAGCTTGGCCATGAGTCAGGGGATTTTCGTCCAAATCGTGAGGTTATTCATTTGTTCATCCGTTAGCAGAATGCCTTCCTCAAGCCCGACACCATTCAGAAGCCTCAAGCGCTTGACGGCCACACCATCCGCATTTGTTCGATCAGCGAGGAACCACTCGCCGTAGGCGTCGCGCCGGCTACCTGAAAGCCGGACCAGAGCCCATTGCTTTTGCGCGGGCTGTCCTCCAGGAGGCATGGCCCGCACATTTCTCGTTGTTCCGTCGTCCAGCAGGAAATCAAAATCCGCTGGTGGATTCTGAATCTGCATTAAAGCATGGCGATCCAGTGCCCCTTGGGATATCGCAGGAACTTGCATAATTTCCTCCAAAAGCCTTGCAGCGTCGTAGCGGTCCAGAAACTCATGATCGCGCTGGTTGCGGTAGCTTCGCAGGCACTTGTAGCAACTGCTCGCAGGGCGACAGTCAACACGCCCGGCCTGGTCAAGAGCCAAATATTCCATCCGTGGCAGTGGCCGGTTCAATTGCGGTAGTGTTGGCCCACAATCACAATCATTGCACAGACGGATAGCCTCCTCCAGTATGCGACGAATGAGAGATTCCCGCCCGGCATCCAGCTCCTGCTTTCCGGACAGGATCAAATCGAGTACCACTCCGCCGCCACCGCTCGATTCGTCGAACAACACGAAACCGCATTCGCCGGCGTTGGCATCCATCGGCAATGCCAGTCCTCCGATGTCACGATCCTCGATGCCTTTGATCCGCGCGGCAGCCCGTAGAATGGCGTAGAGAGCCGACTTCATGGCCGCATTCCAGCGATTTCGCCCGCCTTGGGCATTCTGCGTCCAGGCATGGAGCGTAGTTCCCTGAGCTGCGATCCCATTGGGAAGCATCCATCCTGCGATGTCCGTTCGGATCTTATGAAACAGGGAGTAGATTGGCGGATTGCCGAAGCCTTGGTTCCCCGGCCCCCGGTTGATATAGGTGATGATTCCTGAGACGGATTCTTTGGTGACAAGGTGGGTTCCGTTGAGCCTGATAGGATGCAGCCTGAAACCACCCGTGTGAACATGGACGGCGGAACCACGGTCGGCAGATAGTCCGCCGCCTGATGTTGACATATTCGCCTGGAAATAATCCGGACGAACAAGTATCACCTGCTCCAACCCCTGTCCGCAGTAGCGGCACGGCGTGCCTGCTTGTAGATTGTCCCTCCAATCCGGCTCATGGCAGCCCGGGCATATCAGCTTGATGTTGTCCCCTGCAATTGCTGAAGCACCTACGGGGCTGGGTTGTCCTGGAACGATTACCATTGCTTCGGCTGACGAATATCTCCGTTTATCGGCCGTAACTACCCGGCCCGGAGCGTATTCATAAAGACCAATGCGCAAATCGCGCTCCAATTTCACATCCTTCTGATGAGAATCATTCTGATGGGGCTTCAAACGAATGACGTCCACGGGAAAGCCATAAATCGGCAATGCCCGCCCACGCGCCAGTTGGGTTACTGTTTGCTGTCCCAGAAGATATCTCTGGAAAGGGCTAACCGATCCATTGACAACCTGCCCGAAATCACTTTCCACCTGGAACTGGACATCCTGTCTGCGGACATCGTCGACAGCGAAACCTGGCAGGTGACATCCACCGAGTATGCGGTAGTCCAGGTCGCGGGTAGGTTCATTCGCGTCATCAAGCTCATAGGGAGCAATTGGATCCTGCGCTTGCGTCAGCAATTGCCACACTAAATCATCGGCAACTTCGTAATCAAGCTGTCCCACATCCGGAATGCTTTGCACTCGTTGTTGAACCGCATGGGCATTCTGGCCGTGCCAATCCGGCAGCATGGTCACCACAGGGTCGAACCGTTTGCCAACCGTGACATTCCACAATCCATTTTGTTGCGTCCATGCCGCCGTCATGCCAATGAAAAAATCTCCGCATTTGTCCCACCGGCGATTATGAGAAAGGGTAGGATCGTCGATTCTTTGGGTCTTCATCCGGCTACCATTCAGCTGGTCAACTTCCGATGCCCACAAAAGAAAATGATGAAACGCCTCGGCGCGGAGGTGCCGAGCGCGGAACAATCGGTTCTCTAGATAGATTTTGGGGGCGTCCATTGGCGCAAAAAGCAAATCTCCAGGGCGCTGCCAGAAATACCGGTCATGAGACGAGGTGCCCATAAAGGTGAGCACATAGGACGAGGAACCGGGGCGCCGTCCAGCCCGTCCAGCCCGCTGTCTGTAGTTTGCTACCCCCGGCGGCATGCCATTCAGAAAAACGCAGCTCAAATCCCCCAAGTCCACTCCCATTTCAAAGGTCGTGGAGCAGGAAAGGATGTTGATCCGTCCGTCCGCAAAAGCCCGCTGATAGGCACTCCCGCGGGAGGAGGCGATTTGCGCGGTATGTTCCTCACACCGAAGGGGAATAATCTCCCGCGTGCGGAGGTTTTCTTCCTCTTCGTAACCGACGGGAACATCTTGCCCGTCACCATCGCCTGCATTCGGCCACGGCAAGATCTGAATGGCATCCTGATTCAGACGATAGGCATTGCCGCCCGCAGGCGCAGGTACCAACAATCCGCCATTATTGCTTAGCAACGGCCATAAAATCTGCAGAAGATCGTTAGCTTTGAGCACGAACCATAGCCGGATCGCGCGAAACACGGCCTTTTGAGTTGTGGGTGCTGCGCCAGGAATTTGGCCATTGAGCGATTCAAGCCAACTAGTCTCCCGTTGCTCGCACACGACTCCGAGAATCGCCCGCAGTTCATCGAAACCCAATTGGGCCAAAGCATTCGCGAAAAGTTGTTGATTAACTGGGACTGGTAGGTTCATGAGTTGATTCTGGCAATCTTCCTCCCAGTAGCCGGTGTTCTCAATCATTGCGCATCGGACACGGGTATTTAGCCCATGCCGTGCGTTTTGCGCATCCAGATATTGGCCATTTCCATTTGGCTCAAGAAGGACTTTGCCTCTATTGATCTCACGGGAAAAACCCTCCTTCATATTGACTTGCAGTTTTTCGAGCATCCATACGATCACCTGATGAGAAAGCATTCTAAAAGCCTCATCCGGAATGCCAATTTGTTCTACATTGTATCCACACAATCCCTGGCTTGACAGCATCACCATCCGCTTCCGGAGAATGCCATTCCTGCCCTGCTTGCGCAATGCTTCGAGCATCCGAAACTCGGTGGCATCTGCCAAATCGAGATCACCAATTGGCATGTCATTCTCATTTACTTTAGCGACCGCAAGGAGTCCGGACAGATTGTGCTTTTCAATCCAATTCTTGAGGCCGAGGCGGATGGTCGGCAGGTTAGGCGCTATATTCAATCTCGCTTGGGCAACAAACGCTTGTATGTTGTTTTGAATGAATGGGTTATTTGGGTCCATCCCACAGGCGGCAAGCACATCCGCGTCACCCAAATACCCAGCAAGATTATCCGCCACCTCCACAATCCCTCTGGCGACGAGGCTCTCAACAGCGTAGTCTTGGAATCGCCACGCCAACTCCGCGGCCGCGCTGCGGGAGTCTGAAAAGGCCAACACCTTCCGGCCGTTGCCCGGATGGCGGCTTGCAGCAGGGTCGGAACTGGCATCAGAGTTGCGGGCCAGTTCTTCCAACACGATCACTTTCACTTGAGTGCCTGATATTTCATACGGTGTGATGATGCCATATCGAGTGGAAGAGTTGTTCTGTTGACTCTCTCCGCAGGTCGGGCACCTGGCGATAAACTCTTTCGCGTTTGGGACTGGGCCCGCATGATCGATGATCCGCACCCATGATCCGTCATCGGGTGGTATCTGTCCAATCTCGATCTTGCCGTCTTCGGCATCAAGCCATATCATATCATGATTATTCAAGTCTCTCGGTTCGTCACAGCCTTCGGGAACCTCGCCTCGGATCCACGCGAAAGCGTGCAGATACTGGTGATTCGCTCCCGGCAGTGACCGCACGGTGAAATGGTGGGCCCCTTGCAGTGTTTGAACATCACAATACCCGAGAGCGAAGGGTTGTCCGCATTCACGGCAGACACCAAGTCCCAACCTGTCATCCATTCGCTCAGGGAGCAAGTTGGGAATACTGCGACCGTTGTCATCCGGGTTCAGTATGACGCCTGGAGACTCAACGCCCCGGATGAGCTGATGGTAGCGCACATCAAGGAGAGGTGTCCGGCTTTCGGTCGGCTTGGCCATGGTTCCGAGCGAAACCAACTTTACGAGTGGTTCCATGGCCCCACCGTTCCCTGGGAATACTGCCGTTGCGACACATGAGAGGCTGGCAC
>Ga0118677_10010121_pt1 | contig 14517 bp, 18 predicted proteins | sample AliMusrvi5mmetaG_FD_86154 | JGI IMG/M metagenome (GOLD analysis project Ga0118677, IMG submission 86154) | reverse complement strand
AACCTCAAAACTAGGTTTGGCTTGAGAGCCGGGGAAGACCACCCCGTCGATAGGCCAGGCGTGTAAGCGCAGCAATGCGTTGAGCTTACTGGTACTAATTGCTCGATTGGCTTGATCGCAAGCAGCACCGTTCCATGTCTGGAAACAAAGCCAGGCATACAACACCACAAACTAAAATTCGGTCGCCGTGTGTCGTATTCACAAAGTGCAGGTTCGCGCGCAAGCGCGGGCTGGTTTTTCAGTCCTTTGCCGACCTGGTGGTCATAGCGAAGGAATTCTACCCGATCCCATTCCGAACTCGGCCGTCAAAGCCTTCTGCGTCCATGGTACTGCGGCTCAAGCCGCGGGAGAGTAGAACGCTGCCAGGTCTGCCAAGGACTGAAAAACACTAGAAATCCGCCAACACAATTCAACGAAAAGCCCCCGTGCGCGAAAGCGCCCGGGGGCTTTTCGCGTTTCAGACGTTTGATTCAGCGGTCGAGCAATGCCGAAAGATCGGCGGGAAACAGCTTGGCCAGCATGAAGTCCGGTAGCAGATACTGCGGGAAGCTCTTGGACATGTTGTCCTTGCGCAGCACGTGAAGACACAGCCCTTCCGAATCGGCGAAGTGATCCAGCCGGCAGCCCTTGGACAAGGCGGCCGAAACAAAGCCGAAATCGGACGCATACTTCACATGCGGGAAAGGCGCCGTCGCCCACATCGACTTCTTGAAGACGTAGCTGAAGCCATAGCCGGCATAGTTGTTCTTCATGTTGTCCGGCGCGGTCTGGTTGAAGAAGGCGTTCAAAACTGGATCCGGCCCAAAGGTGAAATGCAGCCCCAGGGTGCTCGCCGTATCCCAATAGCCCAGGCGTGCCAGCTGCGCGGAATAGACGAACCAGGCTGACAGCTTGGTGATGTCGGCGCCGCTGGAGTCCAGCCGCGCCAGCATCGTGTCCAGATACCCGGGTGCGTAATAATCGTCATCGTCGAACTGGGCGATCACCGGCGCGGACGCTCTTTCGCACAGCCAGTTGCGCTTGGCCGAAACCAGCATCGGCACATCGTTCAGGTGGGTGTAATGGATGCGCGGATCCGAAAGCTGCTGGAACCAGGTGCTGGGCTGCGGCCCGTCATCCAGGATCAGCCACTCGAAATCCTGGCAGCTCTGGGCGCACACGATGTCGTATTGCGCACGCAGCAATGCATGGCGGTTGAAGGTCGGGGTGATGATCGAAACGACAGGCCCAGCCATGATCCGATTATAGGCCAAACTGGCCGGCCAGTCCCGCGACCAGCGGAATCAGTCGCGCGAGGCGGTGGTCATGCCCTTGGCGATGAAGCCGCTGATGGCATAGACGTGGGTGCCAAAGCCGTTCGAGCGCATGTCCCAGACCCGCACCAGGCTCCAGTCATTGGCGGCGCTGACGTCCAGCACCGGGGTGGCGTGGTCGATTTCGCCCTTATTCTGCCAGTTGGCCTGATCGACGATGATCTGGCGGGGGCTGACGATATCGGTTACCACCGCGACATGGCCGCGCTTCAGCCGCTTGGAGCCGGAGAACACCATCACCGCTTCTTCCACCGGATGGGGCAGGCGGGCATAGAGATTCTTGGCGCGTTCCCACCAATGCCTGGCATCGCCGAACACCGCCAGGCCCGAACGCATGCGGGCATATTCGACACAGAACAGCCGGCGCAGCGGGGTTCCGACCGACGGGGCGGTGGCGACCGCGGCCGGAAGGCGCGGCGGCGCGGCATCGTCAATCACCACCGGCAGGGACGGGAATTCGCGCGCCGTGATCTGGGCCTTGGGCGCTTCCATGGCGGGACGTTCGGCCGTCGTTTCCGCGACCGGCTGGGGATCGGTGGGATTGTTGGCCTGGTTGCCGCCAAAGCCGAAGAAGCTGATCACATCGTGCGTCACGCCACGGGTCAGATCGGCGACCTTGGGGGTGATGTTGGAAACGGGGCGGTCGCCGGCCTGGGCGCAAAGTGGCGCCATGACCAGGGCAACAACGGCGATATTCAAGAAAAGGCGTTTCACAATATGCACCCGGCTTTGCGTTTCACGTACGTGCCGATGCTTTCCACCGGCGGCATTGTCGGACACAGCTTGGATCGGATCCCCTCCGCTTCAGCGCACGCCCGCCCGAAATAGAGCAAGAGTCAGGCCTGTCACAAAGACGTATCTGGGCCACGCCGGAGTGATATTTCAGCAACAATAAATCATTGGAATTGCTGGCATTTTTCCAATTATTGCGTTGCAGCATCAGGGCGTGTCAGCATCGCCACAGGACGGGGCCGCGGGCGATTGTTTCAGCCCGGGGCAAGGGGGTGTCATGGAATTGCTGGGCTCGCCGGGGCGCACCCTGGTGTCCATCATCGGCTTCATGCTGACGGTGATCGTGCTGGCGACGCTCGCCTATATGGGCGCGGGCTGGAGCTTCGCCGACGCCAGCTACATGGTGCTGCTGACCGTCTACACCGTCGGCTATGGCGAAGTGCATCCCATCGCCACGCCCTATCTGCACGGCGTCACCATGGCGTTGATGATCCTGGGTTGCACCGGGATGATCCTTTTGACCGGCGCCCTGGTCCAGTTTCTCACCATCACCCAGCTGCAGCAGATCTTTGGAGGACGGCGCGTGAAAGCGGAAATCGACAAGCTTGATAACCATGTGATCGTGATCGGCTTCGGCCGCATCGGCGCCATGCTGGCCAAGGAACTGAAGGCGGGTGGCGCCCCTTTCGTGGTGCTGGAAAGTGACGACAAGCGTGCGGCCGCGGTGCGCGAGCTGGATTACCTGTGCCTGGTGGGCGATGCCACAAGCGAAAAATCGCTGCTGGAGGCCGGCATCGAGCGCGCGCGTACCCTTGCCAGCGTACTGCCCAACGATGCCGCCAATGTCTTCATCACTTTGTCGGCGCGGGCGCTGAACCCCGGTATCGAGATCATTGCCAGGGGCGAGATGCCCTCCACCGAAAGCAAGCTGATCCAGGCCGGCGCCAACAAGGTGGTGCTGCCGACCCATATCGGGGCCGAGCGCATTGCCGAGCTGATCCTGTTCCCGGAAACCGCGCGCATGCTGCGCAGCTCCGACATGTTCACTGCGCTGGAACGCTCGCTGCGTGGGCTTGGGCTGGACATGGCGGTGGTGGTGGTGCCGGAAAAAGGCGCTTTGACGGGGCTTTCCATTGAGCAGATCGAGCGGCGGGCGGAAGGCAAATTCTTTGTCGTCCAGCTCAATCGCCAGGGCGGCGACAGCATCACTTCGCCGGATCGCGGCCTGATGGTGCAGGGCGGCGATGGCGTGGTGATCGTCAGCCGCAGCGGGCAAGCCGCGCGCGCCATGTTCGAGGCGCCGGCCGAAAAGGTCCGCGCAGGGCGCTCGACCTTCTGAATGCAAACAAAAAGGCCCGGCGCGAAGCGCCGGGCCTTTTGCATTTTGCGGCGAATTACTTGGACGCGGTGACGATCGCCAGCGACTTGTCGACATGCTGGTCGGGCGACAGGCCATCGGTCTTGGACGACAGGCTGGCCAGGATCTTGCCATCCTTGCCGATCACATAGGTCACGCGTTCGATGAAGGCGTGGTTGATCTCGACCTGGTTGACGTCCTTGGCGCCGGCCCGCGGCGGGGTGACGTTCAGGGCATAGGACTGGGCAATCTTGGTGTCGGCATCCGATGCGATGGGGAATTTGCCGGCGCAGAATTTCGGATCCGCCGAGAACTGGTGCAGGCGGGTCAAATCGTCGGCCGACACGCCGATGATGGTGGCGCCGGCCGAGGCAAATTTGTCGGACTGTTCGGCGAAAGTATGGGCTTCCAGGTCGCAGCCGCCGGTATAGGCGCTGGGGTAGAAATAGACCACCACCGGGCCTTTTTTCAGGGCGTCCTTCAAATGGAAGCTGAAGGGTTTGCCGCCCAGGCTGCCGGAAGCGGAGAAATCGGGGGCGGCGTCACCGACCTTAAGGGCGGCGAAGGCAGGCGAGGCCATGGCAATGGTCAGGGCCGTGCTCAAAATCAGCTTTTTCATGGGTTCCTCGGTTGGGAATGGCAGGGGCAGCCTAGCACGAGGCAGGGCGGCGGCGTTAGGCTGCCCGACCGATTCCCCCTGTAAAAAGCGAGACAAGAACCATGGCCAAAGGCGAACAACGCAGCAATCGCGAAAAGAAGAAGCCCAAGGCCGATACCAAGGGCAAGACCAAGGCGGCGCCGATCCCATTCGCGCAGCCGGCCCTAAGCGCCCAGCGGGGCAAAAAGAAGTTCTGACCATGCCGGTCCAGGCCCTGGAGCATGTCACCATCCGTTGTGCGCAGCGTCAGCGCACCCGCGACTTCTATGTCGAGCTGCTCGGCCTGGCCGAGGGCGAGCGTCCCGACTTCCCTTTCCGCGGCCACTGGCTCTATCTGGGCGGAATACCGGTGATCCATCTGGTGGAAGCCGCCGACAAGGGCAGCGCCTGGGGCGGCGAACCCGGTTCCGCCGGGTCCGATACCGGTCCCTTCGATCACGTCGCCTTTCAGGGCGATGATTTCGAGGCGATGCGGGCGCGGTTGCAGGAAGCGGGCATGACGTTCCGCGAGCGCGTGGTGCCGGGTGGCAAGCTGAAGCAGCTTTTCGTGCCCGATCCCGAAGGCGTGCTGGTCGAGATCAACTTCCGCTAGCGCTTCAGGTTCGCGACGGCCTTCAATGTCTTGCTGACATGACCTTCCGGATCCATGTCGCTATAGGCAAAGGCAATCCTGCCGTCCTGGCTCACCACATAAGAGGTGCGATCCGCATAGGACAGCAGCATGCTGATGGTGGCGTCATAGCTTTTCATGATGTGGCGGTCCTGGTCGGCGGCGACCGGAAATTTGCTCTGGCATTCGCTGACTGAGAACTTGTTGAGCGTGGTGATGTCGTCATGGCTGACACCGATCACGCTGGCGCCCAGCGCCTGGTATTGCGGCATGGCGGCGGCGAAGTCATGCGCTTCGACGGTGCAGCCCTTGGTGAAGGCAGCGGGATAAAAATAGACCACCACCGGGCCTTTCTTCAGCGCATCGGCGAGATGGAAGGTAAATTCCTTGCCGCCCAAGGTGGCCGGCGCCGAAAAGTCCGGCGCCTTGTCGCCAATCTTGAGAGCGGCAAAGGCAGGTGTGGCGGCCAGCAACAGTGCGGCGCAGACAGACAGCTTTTTCATTTCAATCCTTCTCTTCCGGCCCGCGCAGCCGGATGTCGGTGTAGGGCGTACCGTCCTTGCGGGTATACATGGCGGGCGCGCCGACCTTGAACGCCATGTCGATGTCGGGATATTCCCCGCCATCGTCGGCCACGCGCGTGCCGATCTCCAGCAGCAAGGCGTCGGCTGGCCCACGGTTTTGCAAATGATGGCCGTCCTTGTCGCCCGCCTTGAAGCCGGCGCAGTCGCCTGGTTTCAAAATTTCTTCGCCGGCGTCGGTGACCAGCACGACTTCGCCTTGCAACACATAGACGAACTCGTCCTGGCCGGTATGCCAGTGGCGCTGGCTGGACCAGACGCCAGGCGCCAGTCGCAGCAGATTGACGCCGAACTGGGTCAGCCCGGCCGCATCGCCCAGCTTGCGGCGCTGCCGCGCCCGGCATGGCTGGTCATAAGGCGATGGATAGAACGTGCCGGTGACGGTGGGCACGGTGCTGGTGTTGATGCGTTTGGCCATGGCATCTCTCAAAAGCAAAACGGCCCGCAAGTTTAGTGCGGGCCGTTTCGAAAAAGCTATGCCGGGTTTGCAGGACGGCCCTCGGCCGTAGGCCTCGGGCTTTCGCCAGTTGATTTGGTCGTCGCACGACGCTGTCGCTGGCGACGGACCAAATCATCGGCAAACGGCGATGCCGTTTGCCGACCCTGGCTCAATCCTTGGCGCGTTCCACATAGGCGCCGTCCGCGGTCATCACCACCACGCGGGTGCCGGTGACGATATGGGTGGGCACCATGGTCTTGACGCCATTGGACAGCATCGCCGGCTTGAACGAGCCGGACGCGGTCTGGCCCTTGACCACCGGTTCGGTGTCCACGATCTCAAAGGTGGCGCGCTGGGGGATCTCGATGGAGATGGCCTGGCCTTCGAACAGCTGCAGCTGCACGTCCATGTTTTCGGTCAGGTAAGGCGCGGCATCGCCCACCACGTCGGAGCCGACATGCAGCTGGTCGAAAGTCTGGGGCTGCATGAACACATACTGTTCCCCGTCCTGGTAGAGGTACTGGAAGTCCATGTGCTCGACAAAGGCCTTTTCGATGCTGTCGGTGGTGCGCAGCCGCTCCACGGTCTTCACCCCGTCGCTGATCCGGCGCATTTCCAGGTGGGTGACGGGCGTGCCCTTGCCGGGATGGATGTTCTCGGCGGTGATGACGACGAAGAGCTTGCCATCCTTCTCGATGACATTGCCTTTGCGCACAGAGCTGGCGATAACCGAAACCACGAAAACCTCCACAAATCGGCGTATTTGCCGGGGGCTATAGCAGGGGGGCTATAAGAGGTCAAAATGCCCTGGTGGAATGCCCAAAACCATGCCGACCGGCGGCCCCTGCTGCTCCAGCGGAGGCGGCTCAGGTGCGCCATTCGCGCCCATTTCGAGGCGGCCGGCTTCACCGAGGTGGAGTGCGGGGCGCTGGTGGTTTCCCCCGGCAACGAGACCCACCTGCATGCCTTTGAAACCCGCCTGACCGGCCCGGACGGCGCCGGCCTGCCGCTCTACCTGCATACCTCGCCGGAATTCGCCGCCAAGAAGCTTCTGGCGGCGGGAGAGGAGAAGATTTTCGATTTCGCCCGGGTGTTCCGCAACCGCGAGCGCGGCCGCCTTCATGCACCCGAATTCACCATGCTGGAATGGTACCGGGCGCGCGAAGACTATGCGGTGGTGATTGCCGACAGCCTGGCGTTGCTCTGGCTGGCGGCCGATGTCGTGGGTGTTGAGGCGCTGCGCCACCGGGGCCATGCCTGCAATCCGCGCGCGGCCGCCGACCGGCTGACGGTCGCCGAGGCTTTCACTCACCTGGCCGGCATCGATCTTCTGGCGACCCTGTCGCCTGAAGGGGTAGGCGATGCCAATGCCTTGCGCTCCAGAGCCCGGCGCGGCGGCATCACTGTTTCCGATGATGATGACTGGTCGGATATGTTCGCCAAGGTTCTGACCTTGCGGGTCGAACCCAAGCTGGGTCTGGAGCGGCCCTGCATTCTTTATGAGTATCCGGTGTGCGAGGCCGCATTGGCGCGGGTCAGCGCGCGCGACCCGCGTGTCGCCGAACGCTTCGAGCTGTATGCCTGCGGCGTGGAACTGGCCAATGGCTTTGGCGAACTGACCGATCCCGCCCTGCAGCGCGCCCGCTTTGAGATAGAGATGGCCAAGAAAGCGCGTGTCTATGGGGTGCGCTATCCGCTGGACGAGGAATTCCTGAGCGCGCTGGCCCACATGCCGCCGGCCAGCGGGGTGGCGTTGGGCTTTGACCGGCTGGTGATGCTGGCGACGGGCGCGCCCAACATTGACAGTGTTTTATGGACGCCTTTGCCGTGATGCAGGGCCGTCATTCCAGTTTTGGGGTGGCCAAAATGCCCATAAACGCTAGGCTCCGCGCGCCATGACCGACACAGCCGTCAGCAAAATCCATAGCACCAGCTTCGTCGTGCTGCTGGGCATTGGCCTGAGCCACATGCTCAACGACATGATGCAGGCGGTGCTGCCCGCCATCTATCCCAACTTGCAGCAGCAGTTTCATCTCAGCTTCGCCCAGATCGGCCTGATCACCCTGGCGTCGCAATTCACCGCCTCGCTGCTGCAGCCGGCGGTGGGGTATGTTTCCGACATCAAGCCCAGGCCTTATTCCCTGGCCGCGGGCATGGTGTCCACCCTGGTCGGTCTGGTGCTGTTGTCCTTCGCCGGCAGCTATCCGGTGGTGCTGGTCGCCGCCATGCTGGTTGGCGTGGGCTCTTCGGTGTTCCATCCCGAGTCCAGCCGGGTCGCGCGCATGGCCTCGGGCGGCCGTTATGGGCTGGCGCAATCGCTGTTTCAGGTGGGCGGCAATGTCGGCTCGGCTCTTGGGCCATTGTCCGCCGCGTTGTTGATCGCCACCTGGGGCCAGCGCGCCATTGCCTGGTATGCCGGGCTGGCGCTGCTGGCGATCATCATCCTGTTCAATGTCGGCACCTGGTACAAGCATCACGGCCTGGCGCGCATCAAGCATCATCACGGCGAACGCCATTCGCACCTGTCGAAGAACAAGGTCATCGTGTCGCTGATCGTGCTGTTGATGATGGTGTTTTCCAAGTTCGTCTACCTGTCCAGCATCGGCAGCTATTACACCTTCTACCTGATCCACAATTTCGGCCTGTCGGTGCAGTCGGCCCAGTTTCACCTGTTCTTCTTCCTGGGCGCGGTGGCGGTCGGCACGCTGTGCGGCGGGCCGCTGGGCGACAAGATCGGGCGCAAATATGTGATCTGGTTTTCGATTCTGGGCGCGCTGCCTTTCACCCTGATGCTGCCCTACGCCAACCTGTTCTGGACCGGCATCCTGTCGGTGATCATCGGCATGGTGCTGGCCTCGGCTTTCCCCGCCATCGTGGTCTATGCCCAGGAATTGCTGCCCGGCCGGGTGGGCGTGATTGCCGGCCTGTTTTTCGGTCTGTCCTTTGGCCTCAGCGGCATCGGCGCCGCGGTGCTGGGGGCGCTGGCCGATCACACCTCCATCACCTATGTCTACAAGGTCTGTTCCTTCCTGCCGGCCATCGGTCTGCTGGCGGTGTTCCTGCCCAGCTTCAAGGCGAAGAAGAAGATATGAGCCTCGACGACGTCGCGCGGAAGTATGCGGTGGCGGTCTCGCCCACCCTGCTGGCGCTGGTCGACCCCGCCGATCCGCACGATCCCATCGCGCGCCAGTTCCTGCCCAGCCTGGAAGAACTGAACACCCTGCCCGAAGAGCTGGCCGATCCCATAGGCGATGAGGCGCATTCGCCGGTTCCCGGCATCGTGCACCGCCATCCCGATCGCGTGCTGTTCAAGGTGGTGGCGGCTTGCCCGGTCTATTGCCGCTTCTGTTTTCGCCGCGAAACGATCGGGCCCGGAAAAGACAATGCGTTGTCCAAGCCTGATTTCGAAACGGCGCTGACTTACATCGCCACCCATGACGAAATCTGGGAAGTGATTCTGACCGGCGGTGACCCCTTTATCCTGTCGCCGCGCCGTGTCGCGGAAATCACCCAGCGCCTGGCCGCCATCCCGCATGTGAGCATCATCCGCTGGCACTCCCGCGTGCCGGTGGTCGATCCCGACCGCGTCACCGACGACCTGGTGGCGGCGCTGCATGCCCCCGGCGCCACCACCTGGGTGGCGGTGCATGCCAATCACGAACGGGAGTTTTCGCCGGCCGCTCGCGCCGCCATCGCGCGACTGGTGGATGGCGGCATCGCGCTGGTCAGCCAGTCGGTGCTGCTGAAAGGCGTCAATGACAAGGTTGAGACCCTGGCCGCGCTGATGCGCACTTTCGCGCAGAACCGCATCAAGCCCTATTACCTGCACCATCCCGACCTGGCGCCGGGGACCTCGCATTTCCGCATTGGGATTGAAGAAGGCTTGGCGCTGGTGCGCGAACTGCGCGGGTGCGTTTCAGGTCTGGCGATGCCGACCTACATGCTCGATCTGCCCGGCGGCTTCGGCAAGGTGCCGCTGGAGTCGCACAATGTGGAAAAGACGCAAACCGGTCACCGCATCCGCGACGGACGCGGGCAGTGGCACGACTACATGGCAGGCTGAGCAGGCCTGCCTCTTAGACGTTTGAAAAACGCGCTGACGCGGTGGCGGAATTGCTCGCGCTTCACCACGCCCATATCGGTCACCCAGTTGAGCTGGATCACCCGGCGCGGACCTTCAAAGGCATGGAAGCCATGCCAGGCATTGGGCTCGTTCTTGAATACCAGCATGGTGCCTTCGTCCGGCGGCACTTCGGCGATCATGTCTTCCAGATCGTCCGGCCCGCGCAGCAGGCGCAGGCGGCCGGTCTTCGCCTCCCAGGCATTGTTCATGTAGATCAGCACCGTGATCACCTTGGTGCGGGAGTCTGTGTGGATCTGTCCATCCCGCGCCGCCGACACGCCGCGCGCCGTCACCATGGTGGGCCGGCCTTTCAGGTCCACGCCCAGCTTCTTCTCCACCGCGGCGGTGAATTCCGGTCCCTGGATCGCCTCGATCAGTTTGGCGAAGGCAGGTCCGTGTTTCAGAGTGGGCAGGGGGAACGAGCCGGGGTGGGACACCAGCGGGAAATCGGCGTTGATCCCGGTCATCGCCTCGGCCTTCACAAAATGCGGCACCATGGCAAAGGCAAAGGGCGTGCGGGCCACGGGCGCGGCGTTGAAGGCATCCAGGTCGATGGGAAGCTGGGACATGGCCTGCCAATACTATCGCCGAAGGCAAAAGGCAAAACTTGCGCCGGATCAAACCAGGCCAAAAAAGGAGGGACGGGCGCGTGTCCGGCGCGCCCGTCCCATACTCCGGAACTCTAATTTTGCCCCTTAGAATTCCGGAGCATTTTCCGGGTTAATTGGTGTTGTAGTGGATGATCTGCGAGGTGTTGCCGATCGCGCTGGAGGACAGGCCGACGCTGCCGCCCGCGTTGAAGATGTTGGCGTTGACGTTGGAGACCACGCCGGAATTGTTCAGCTGGCGCGAGAAGATCGGCATGTTCGGGGCGTTGGAGTCGGCCTCGAAGCTGTTGCCCAGCGCCGAACCCTGGATCACCGCATTGCCGGCCAGGTTGGAGATGTTGGTCTTGATCGACGAATAGGGGTCCTGCGCATGGCATTCCTGGTTGGACTGCACCGCGGTCAGGACGGGATCGGTCGAGACGCTGGCGCCGTTGCACAGCACCTGGTTCTGGATGCCGACGCTGCCCCACACATTGTTGGTGTCGAGGTTGATGTTGGAGCCGATGTTGGAGTTCGGGCCCACGATCTGGTTGTTCTGAACGCGGGTGTTGTTCATGGTGGTGATGTCGATCAGGTTGCCGCCGGCCGAACCCTGGGCCACCACGTCGCCGCCGACGGTGTCGACGCTGGCGTTCATGTTGGACCAGTTGTTCTGCAGGTTGATCTGGTTGTTGAGGATCTGGCTGCCGATGGCGTTCTGCGAGGAGGTCTGGTCGCCCCAGCTGCCATACTGCTGGTCGCCGACGCCGCCGGCCAAAGCCGAGGTGGCGGAAAGGGCAAGGACGGACACGGCGACAAGGATCTTGAAGGACTTCATGGTGGGGCTCCTGAATATTCGGTTTGTGTGTGTGGTCTGGTTTAAATGTGTGTGGTCTGGTTTAAAATTTAAGTCTTAGAGGCCGCCGCGCAGGCTCAGCATGCTGGGCTCGCCGCCCGCATAGCCGCCATAGGGCCGGTTACGTCCGCCGTCGCTGTACGTGCCCTGATAGGCCGGCGGGGCGTAGTAGACGGGCTGCGGCACGGGGGCATAAGGCTGCGGCGCATAAGGTGCGGGGTACGGCGCGGCATAAGCCACCTGGGCGGGATAGTAGGGCTGTTCACCGGCGTCGCGCAGCGGATCGTCGCTGGTGCCCAGCGGGATCGAGCAGGAACCGCCCGGCGCACGATAGATGCGGGTGATCATTTCCAGGGTGGCGCGTTCGATCACCGAACGGACCGCCAGCTGGATCGGCTCAAGGGCGCTTTCCCCGACGCTGACGTCGAAGAAGTTGGTGCCCAGGAAGTCGAACACGCCGGCCGAAACCTGGCGGCCGATGATCTGCTTCTGGTACGAGATCACATCGGCGACTTCCAGCGTGTTGGTGTTGACCAGGCGCATGTCCAGGCCGACATTCATCACATACATGCTGCCCGAAGCGGTGCCGGTGGTGGCGTTGGTGGCGGTGCCGCCGCCATTGCCGTTGGCGTTTTCGCTGCGGATGTTGAAGTTCAGCTCGGTGATGCCGCCCACGATGTAGTAGTCGGAACCGGGGATCGAGCCGGCCAGGATCTTGCGGAAGTCGCCGGCCTGCGGGTTCGGATGCTGGTCGTCGCCGATCAGCTTGTTGTTGGCATACTTCAGTTCCATTTCGGCAACCGAGGTATCGAAGCGTTCCACCATGTGGACGCCGGCCTTGTTCATCGCGCTCATCGCCATCAGGGCGGCGCCGGCGGTGACCTTGCGGCCCGAGCCATCGGCTTCGGTCTTGCCGGTATAGTCGGCGATCTGGCCCACCGCGATGCGGACCGGGCGCTGGCGGACGAAACCGCCCATGCAGCGCAGGGCCGCGGAATAGGGCGTCTCGTTGGAGATCACGGGCGCGCCGCCGATCGGGGAGGTGTAGCGGCCGACCGAATCCGCGGTCGGGCTGATGCACCCTTCGAGGGCGACAGCGGCCAGCATGAGAACCAGCGGCTTGAGGAGATGTTTGCGAGCGCGGCGAGTCATGGGAGGGGCTTCCCTTTTCCTATCGAAAATTAGTGACGGTTTACGTCGGCGGTGGCGGTCTGATTGCCGTTGTTGATCTGCTGGCTGTCGAGGATCGTGGTGTTATGGCTTCCAAGGACAACCACACTCAGCTGATTGCCGATCGCGCTGGCCTGTCCGTAGGTCTGGCTTGCACCGCCCATGCCAACACCGCCGCCGGCATATTGCGCGCCGCTGCCTTGCTGATACTGGGCGGAGGTGACCTGGCCATTCACCATGGTCAGGTTGCCGTTGGCGTCGCGCATGGAATAGCCCGACGCCTGGTTCTGTGTGCCTGAGCCATAACCGTTGTACATCGAGGCATTGGTCCAATCGCCGGCCTGGGCCGCGGTGGCGGACAGAGCGAGAAGCGTCAGGGCAATGAGGGTCTTTGAACGGGTCATGGCGGACTTTCCAATTTCAGTTGACCCCAACAGAGCAACCGCCATGCCAGTTCTTAAGCGCCGTTAGGGTTTGGCCGTGCCGCCCCGGCACAGGACGTGCGGAAAAGCCGCGCAAATGGCGGGTTTTTGGAGGGTCCTGGGGACGGGTCTTCGGCGGCGGGTTTCACGATTTCGGCCCTGCGTCCCGAAATGGAGCGGCCACGCAAAACGCTCTGGGACGGCCCTGGTACGGCGGGACGGATGTCTTCTGTTTCACCGCGGCACAGTTGGAACGGGCCGCGAAGCACCCTAGATAGGTCCATGGCTTTCCTGCAGTCCCAGCCTCCGCGCCAGCCGATCTTCCGCGCGCCCGCCATCGTGCTGTGGCTGATCGGGGGACTGGCCGCTGCCCATGCCGCGCGCGCGTTTGCCGCGCCGGCCCGTTCCGCCGACATGGTTTACGAGTACGCGCTGATCCCGGCGCGTTACAGCCGTGCCTTTCTGGAAAGTCACATGGCCGATCCCGGCACAGTCTGGGAACGCATCGTTCCGTTCTTCTCTTACATGGCGCTTCACAATGACTGGACCCACCTGGTCATTAACTGTCTTTGGCTGCTGGCCTTCGGTCCGGTGGTGGCGCGCCGCCTGGGCGCGGGTCTGTTCCTGGTCTTCTTCCTGGTCTGCGGCATAGCGGGCGCCGGCTTCTATCTGGCGCTCAACTGGGCCAGCCCCGTCCCGGTGGTGGGGGCGTCGGGCGCTATCTCCGGCCTGATGGCGGCGGGCCTGCGCATGCTGCCGGGGCAGGCGCCCTGGGCGGCGCCGGGCGATGCACCGCTGGCGCCGATCTTCTCGCGCCAGATCCTGATGTTCTCGATCGTGTGGGGTGCGATCAATCTTCTGGCCGGGCTGACCGGGCTGGGGATGGGCGGGGAAACCGCGCTTATCGCCTGGCAGGCGCATCTGGGCGGGTTCCTGGCCGGGCTGCTGCTGTGCGGGCCGTTCGATGCCTTGCGCCCCCGCACCGTGGGCGTGCCCCTGGATCGCTGACCCGGCACCGTTAAGCGTCTTGCCGGCCGCCGGCAGCAGCGCTACGCTCTTACCGTTGTAGTAGGACGCGCGCCATTGGCATTTCCCAAGCTCAGCAAGCTGGAACTCCAGATCATGGAGGTGCTGTGGAACAACGGCCCCACCGCCATCCGCGACATCCAGGAAAGTTTCGGGCCCAAGGGCCGCCCCGCCTACACCACGGTGCAGACCATGGTGTACCGGCTGGAGACCAAGAAGGCGCTGCGCCGCGCCCGCAAGATCGGCAACGCCCATATCTTTGAAGCAGTGATCTCCAGAGACGCCGCCAAGGCCCGCCTGGTGGATGAATTCCTGTCGATGTTCGGCGGCCGCATGCAGCCGGTGATGGCCCAGCTGATCGAGGCCGGCAATCTTTCGTCCAAGGATGTGGCCGACGCCGAAAAGCTGCTGCGGGACCTGGCCGCCAAGAAGAAGAAGGAAGCATGATCGCAGCCCTGGCCGACCATCTGTGGCAGTCCACCCTGCTGGCCGGTGCGGCGGGGTTGCTGACATTGATGCTGCGGCATAACGGGGCGCGGGCGCGCTTCTGGCTGTGGTTCGCTGCCTCGCTGAAATTCCTGTTGCCGTTTACCCTGCTGGCGATGGTGATCTGCCCCCTTCCAAGTGGTCCAGGGACTATCAT
>Ga0118677_10010119_pt1 | contig 14518 bp, 16 predicted proteins | sample AliMusrvi5mmetaG_FD_86154 | JGI IMG/M metagenome (GOLD analysis project Ga0118677, IMG submission 86154) | reverse complement strand
GCTTGAGGCGATCCAGCGTCAACTGCACCGAGTAATAGTCGTTGACGTTATCCAAGCCGACGACCGTGTCGCCGCGGGCCAACAAACGCCGGGTGGTGTGAAACCCAATGAACCCGGCGGCACCGGTAAGAAGAATTTTGCTCATGATCAGGCTTTGACAATCTTTTCACGATAGTTCGCGACCTTTTTCGTCGCATTCCGCGTATCGACAACCAATCGAGCATGTTCAATAATGAAGTCGTAGTCATAGGCCGAGTGGTCGGTGGCAATCAGCACGGCATCCTGGGTCGCCAGGTACTCGGGTGTGAGCGGGCAACTTGTCATGTCGGGCACATTGTAGTGCCGCATCTTCGGAAGGCTTGGCACGTGCGGGTCGTTGTACGTGAGCACGGCTCCACCGGCCAACAGCATTTCCATGAGCTTGAACGAAGGGCTTTCCCGCGGATCGTCAACGTCTTTCTTATAGGCCACGCCCAGCAGGCCGATCTTGCTGCCCCGTAGCGGCTTGCTGGAATTGTTCAATGCCTCGACGAGCCGGTGAATCACATACTCCGGCATGCTGGTATTGATCTCGCCAGCCAGTTCGATGAAACGGGTCGTCATGCCGTTCCGCCGGGCTAGCCAGGTGAGATAGAACGGATCGATGGGAATGCAGTGCCCACCCAAACCAGGGCCAGGATAAAACGCCTGGAATCCGAACGGCTTGGTCCGAGCGGCGTCGATCACCTCCCAAACGTCGATGCCGATCCGCATGAAGAGCATCTTCAACTCGTTGACTAGGGCGATGTTGACCGAGCGGTAGGTGTTTTCCAGGATCTTGCTCGCCTCGGCGATTTCGCAACTCGAAACCGGCACGACTTGGGCCATGGCTTGGCCATAGAGCAGTTCAGCCACTCGGCCGCTGGCAACATCGATTCCGCCAACGACTTTGGGAATCCGCTCGGCGGTGAAGTTGGGATTACCCGGATCCTCCCGCTCGGGACTGAAGGCTAGGAAGAAATCGCGGCCCGCTTGCAGTCCACGCTTTTGCAGGATCGGCAGGACGACTTCCCGCGTGGTACCGGGATAAGTCGTGCTCTCTAGAACAACCAGTTGTCCAGGCCGCAGGGCGGTTGCGATCTGGTTGACCGTCTGCTCAATATAGGTCAGGTCCGGATCGCGGGTATCGTTCAGCGGCGTGGGTACGCAGATCAGCAAGGCATCCGGCTCGCCCAACCGCCGCATATCGGCCGTGGGCACAAAACTGCCATCGGCCACACAACGGCCGATCCATTCGGCGGGAATATGCTTGATGTAGCTACGACCGGCCAAAAGCTGATCGACCTTGCCCTGATCGACGTCGAATCCCATCGTACGGAATCCGGCCGCGATAAAGGCCCGGATCAGCGGCAGGCCGACATAACCCAATCCGATAACGCCAACTTTAGCCGTTTTGTTTTGAATTGCCTGTTCGAGAGATACAGTAGACATGGGGGTAATCTCTTTGGTAACTGGATCAGGCCGAACGCAAACGCGGCCTTTTCGCCATTATAATTTGCCGGAGACTGCGGGAATAGTATTGGTCTGCGAAAACCGTCGGCTACAAGCCCTTCGCGTTGCTGTTGGTGGCGATTAGGCCGATTGGATCGGCGTTCTGTTTCTGTAGGGATACCGGCCGCCACGTCGCGATTGCCAGAGAACGAATGCCTTCACTCGCCGGCACTACGAGCGCGAGTTTCATAACTTTTGCACCTAGAACCGGAAGAGCCGCCCTTCCTCCGGAAAATCTTTCGCATTTCCCCTGTTTTATCCTTCATCGAGACTGCCTTCATTTACCCCCTCGGAATATCCGATGGAACCGGTATGATACCCCAAGTTGGCACTTGGCAATTGCTGGGACGGGTCGGTCATGGGCGGTGGGCAGGCATCTATCGCGCTCGCCCCGTGAATGCGCCCATCGAGCGCCCTGCTGCCTACGCCGTCAAAATACTGCATGAAAGTCGGCAGCAAGATCCCCTCGCCATCGAAATGCTTGCTCGCGAGGCCCAGATTGGCCGGCAGGTTTCACATCCGCACTTAATTGCAATCCTGGAATCACACCTCCGTTGTGTACCGCAATTTCTGGTCATGCCGTGGCTGGAAGGCACCACGCTCCATGCCGCCACGGCGGCAGGGCGATCGCTCGATCCGCCGGCCGTTCTGTGGATCGCCCGGCAAACGGCCGAGGCGTTGGGTGCCTTGGACCAGGCGGGTTGGAGGCATGGCGATATCAAACCGAGTAACATTTTTCTTTCACCACAAGGACATGTGACACTCTTGGATCTCGGCTTCGCGCGGCATCGAGATGAAAAGGCAGAGGACTCGCGGACAATTGCCGGTACTGGGTATTACCTTGCCCCGGAGCAGGTCAGTTCCGCCTATCGTCCAGACATTCGCAGCGACATTTATAGCTTGGGGGTTGTACTCTATCAGTTGCTTGCCGGGCGGTTGCCGCTGGAAGGCGCGACGCTCAAACAAATGGCCATTGAACACAAGCAGACAGCACCGCTGAACCTTCGCCGTGTGGCGCCGCATGTGCCACCACGCATGGCCGAACTGGTACATCGGATGCTGGCCAAAGATCCGCTGCGGCGCCCCCAATCGCCGGCTGATATAGTGACGGAACTGGTGCGGCTGGAGATCGAAACATTCAGTGAGAGAGCAGCATGAGGGTTTCCCCATTTTCAGGCCCCCGCTTTCAATTCTACCCCGCGATAGCTGAGATCCATAAGTTCCATGGGGTGCATCACCTGCAGCCCAAGCCCTGCCTGCCGTATTTCGCGCTGAATTTGGAGTAAACAGCCGGCGTTGGCGGTGAGCACAACTTGAGCACCCGTGCTGAGGATGTTGTCCAGCTTGCGGCGCGAGAGCCGATCGGACATTTCCGGCTCGGTTAGATTGTAGGTGCCGGCAGCACCGCAGCAGATGTCGGCCTCGGGCAACTCGCGGAGATCGAGGCCAGGGATCTTGGCCAATAGTCTTCGCGGCGCGGAAGCAACCCGCTGGGCATGGGTTAGATGGCATGAGTCATGGTAGGTGGCCGAGACCTCGATGCGACCGCTGAAGGGCACGATGCCGAGGTTATCGAGGAATTCATGTACGTCTTTCACCTTGTCGGCGAAACGGGCGCGGTGCGGTTGCAAGCCGTCGTGCCAGTGATGGGGATATTCCTTGAGCATCGCCCCGCAGCCGCCGTGGTTCACCAGAATCGCGTCGTAACGATCCAGCTCGAAGGCTACGAGGTTGGCGTCGGCCAGTCGCCGGGCACCGAGTGGATCGCCGTTATGGAGGTGAATCGCACCGCAGCAGCCTTGTCCGCGTGGTACGAATACATCGCAGCCGTTTTGCTGGAGCACGCGAACCGTTGCCCAATGGACCGGACGGAACATGGCATCCGCCACGCAGCCGACAAAAAATGCCACGCGAGCACGCTTTCGACCGACGGCCGGCAGGAATTTTGGCAGTCGCGGCCCGGGACGAGTCGGCGGTGGAAGCATCTGTGCCAGTCGCCCCAACCGCCCGGGCAGAAGTTTTAGCAGCCCTAACCGCTCGATCGCGGACACAATGCCCAGCCGTTGCAATATCCGCATCGGGCGAAGCACATAGCGCAAGCGATCGGCGTAAGGGAAAAGATTCAAGAGGATCCCGCGGCGGAAGAGATCCCAGCGTTTTTCCATGCCGATGTCTTTCGCTTCAATTGCTTGGCGGAACGGTTCGATAAGCCGGCCGTACTGGACCCCAGAGGGACACGCGGATTCACAGGCCCGACAGTCGAGACACAATTCGAGGTGCCGCTGCATGCGATCGGTCAAATCGGTGCGGCCATCGGCGACCAGGCGGATGAGTTGAATGCGGCCGCGAGGGCCGTTATTCTCGTCGCCCGTCTCCAGGTACGTAGGACACGACGATGTGCATAGCCCGCAATGGACGCAGCGCAGCAACTGGTCGTAGGCAATGCCCGCGGCCAGATTGTCTTCGCCCGATTCGTTCGTGTTGTCCTGGCTGGAGTTCATGAGTTCTAGGTGCGGCTATAGGACTACATTCCGAAAGAAAGCCTTCCGGGATTCAGGATTCCTGCGGGATCAAATCTTTTTTGGATGGAACGCATCAATGCGGCACCAGGGCGAGGCGGCCCCCAGATTTCGACCGGCGTAAGTTCAACACCGGCGGGAGCAGCGAGCACGGTCAAGTGGCCGCCGGCTGCGGTGGCAATCGGACGGAGCGTGTTTTGTACGAGATTGGCAAAACTCCCCTCGTCCTTTTGCAGGAGAGGGACAGGTGGTGAGGGCCGGTAGATGCGAATCACGCCGTTGCCCGCATGGGCCTGAAGCGGTGACTCGGCCAGGAGCTTAGCGACTCGCTCCATGACACCGACCAATCGGCTGGGCAGGACGTTCATCTGGAGCATTGCGGGGCTTTCGCTCAGCCAGTTCCACACCGTATCGACTCTCGCACCGGTGATCGATGTCAGTCCATCAGCACCCAGGGCTTGCCACTCGTCGCACAACACGTTGCCCATTCCTTGAACCTCTGCGGCGCTGCCGGCAAAGCCGACGGCGAGTCTCGCAACGGCCGTTTCGGGCATCCCCGGCAAAGGGCAATGGGGCTGCGCGGGGCCGGCCAGTAATTCGACGATCATCGGCGTTGTTCGGCTGTGGCCCAAGGAAACCAGCAGGCGCTCGGCCTGTTGGAAGCTAGGCAAGTCGCAGATCACCAAAGCCGAATGGGTCGGCAGTGGGCGGACCATGAATGTTGCTTGCGTGATCGCGCCGAGCGTGCCCAGCGAACCGACCATCAGCCGCGGAAGGTTGTACCCGGCTGCGTTTTTCACCACGCGACCGCCGCCGGCATAAGCCTCGCCGTGACCGTCAATCGCGCGAATTCCAAGCAAGTAGTCGCCGATAGTGCCGTGGGCGTAGCGCCGCGGACCGCAGGCGTTAGTCACCACAATGCCGCCCACGGTCGCACGGACCGACTCGGGAGCGTCGATCGGTAACCATTGTTGCTTGGTCGCCAAATGCTGGTTGAGTTCCGCCAGGGTCAGGCCCGCTTCAACGGTGATCGTCAGATCGTCGGCCGGATGGTCAAGCACGCGGTTCATGTGGCATAAGCTCAGTCCAATGCCCGGTCGTACGGGTTGTGGGCCATAGTCGAGACTGGTTCCACCGCCGATCGGATAGACCGGCGTGCCAGACTTGCATGCCTCGCCGATCAATGTCGCCACGGCTGGCTCGTCGGTTGGCGCGACGGTCTGTTCCAGCGGCAGTCCTGATGTAGTGATGGTGGTCATTGGCAAATCGCTTTGAATTTTTTGCCCGGATTCAGTTGGCCGGCCGGATCGAATGCCTGACGGACGCGGTGCATGGCGCGGAGATCGGCCGGAGCGAAGAGTTTTTCCATCAACTCGATCTTTTCGATCCCGACGCCATGTTCGGCCGTGATACTGCCGCCGCAGGCAATGCACTCTTCGAGCACTTCGCGGCTGGCCGCCTGGGCACGGGCAGTAAGGTCGCGATCGCGTTCATCCAATAGCAGGATGGGATGGACATTGCCGTCGCCGGCATGGGCCACGTTGACAATGCGGACGCGATGCTTTGCCGCGATCTCCAGGATGCGACGAAAAACCTGCGGCAGGCGGGTTCGCGGCACGACGCCATCTTGAATCACATATCCCGGGCTGAGACGACCCACCGCGCCGACGGCCATCTTACGGCATTTCCAGAGCAACTCCCGTTCGGCCGGGGTCTTGGCTTGAAGAACTTCACCCGGATTCCAGTTGCGGCATAGGGCAATGACCTGATCGAGCAGTGAATCGAGGCCGGCCTCAGGCCCATCGATTTCGATGATGAGCACTGCCGCCGCTTCCGGTGGCACACCCAGGGCAAAGGCCGCCTCGACGGCGTCGAGAATTCCGCGGTCCATAAGCTCCAGCGCGGCGGGTACAATCCCGGCGGCGATAATCTGGCTGACGGCCTGCGAGGCGTCGTCGATCGAAGCAAACGTGGCCCGGATCGTACGGCAGGCTTGAGGGTTCTTCGTCAGCTTGGCCCAAATTTTGGTCACAATCGCCAACGTGCCTTCACTGCCGCAGACTACTCGGGCGAGATCCAGCATGGCCGGATCTTCCACGGGGCCGATCTGTACGATCGAGCCATCGCCCAGCACGATTTCCAACCCGGCCACATGGTTCACGGTCACTCCATATTTCAACGTGTGCGGACCGCCGGCATTGGTTGCCACATTGCCGCCGATGGTTGACGTGCCTTGGCTCGATGGGTCGGGAGCGAAGTGGTAGCCGGACCCGCAGAGCGCATTGGTGAGTTGCAGATTGAGCACGCCCGGCTCGACCAGGGCCATGGCGTCGCGGAGATGGATCTCCAGGATCTTGTTCATTCGCGTGAGCATGATCACCACGCCGTTGGGCGGTGGAGTGCAACCACCGGCCAGTCCGGTGCCAGCCCCGCGGGCAACCACGGGGCAACCGTGGGCAGAACATACGCGCACGACTTCGGCCACATGTTCCGTGGAACGAGGAAAGACCACGGCCAAGGGTATGTGACGCTCGACGGTAAATGCGTCGCAATCGTAGACGACCAACTCCGAAGGCGCCGAGAGAACATTCTCGGGTCTCAAGACCGCGCGGAGTTTGCGGATCAGTTCAGTGTTGGACATGTATATATTTACCGGTTCAATTATAGCCCGCAACAGGTCACTTCCTAAGCGGCCGGCCGAGTTTTTCCTCCACACTGGCAACTTTGGATCGCAAGGCGGCCCGGGCTTCGATGCTCCCGATTAACCGGGTCTCTCGTTTCTTGACTTTCCAGATAGCCTCTTACCACTATACCACCAGATAGAGTGGAAAAGGCGACTTTTGTGCCACCATGGGCGTGCCAGACGATGTCGATTTCTTGGAGTTTTTCAGCCATTATTGCCACCATTGGTGTAGCTAGTATAGTTTGCACGAGTGGATGGCACCCACGAAAACAGGGAGAATAACGAAGCGTCAAATCCTTCAGCTATACAAATACCACCTGTTTAGGGCGGCCCATTATCAGCACCATTTCGCACAATCCGGACCACTTCCGTCTCATTTCCGTCCCGCTGCACCACCTATAACTCCCCTCTCCCCTTTTGGGAGAGAGGCAGGAGGTAAGGGCTTTTCGCCGTAGACCCCAAGCGCACGAAGTTAAGGAATTCACTGCCCTACCTACAATATGTCCGGTGCCCCGAAGCCCACCCTGGGAGCTCGTGCCCATTCATTCTCTACGCCAACGGCGTTATATCCCCTAGCCCAGGGTAGCCGCGCAGCGGCTACCCTGGGAAACATATCCACGAAACCTTCTAGGCCAACGGCGTTGCGTCCCATGCCTGCTATCTGTACCCTCTTGAAATCTACAATTTAGCAGTCTAAAAATGGATATGATACCTCACAAGAAGTATTTTCTTGCTAACTGGACATTGATAAAATTGAATATGTGAGGGGAAAAATACTTTAGGAAAGTATTACAAAGGTGTGGAAAAATCTGTTTTCCACCAACCCTCTTCTAAAAAAACAGGGAGTGAAGGAACTACCAATTCCAACACTCCCCTAACCACGAAAGAAAAGGTACTTCTTCAATGGCTACATCTACTGTATCTCTCTGCGCAACTTCTCGCAACGGTCAAGCCCCTTCCTCCTCAGTTTGCGGAACGCAAGGTTACTTCTCTGTAGGAAAGACCGCTTCTTACCTTGGTGTTTCCCCCTCCCAAGTCAGAATCCTTTGCGAACAGGGTCACTTGACGGGCTACACCCTTGCTTCAGGTCATAGACGACTATCAGTTGCTTCCGTCAAAGCCTACTCCCTTGGAACTTCAGAAGACGATATTCAAGGTCTTTCCGATGGTAAAGCAATCATCGGATATTGTAGAACTTCCAACATTTCCCAAAAGGAATCGCTTGTTCGTCAAGAGGGGAGATTAAGAGAGACAATCGCAACAAGAGAATCTATAGTCCCTTCCGAAGTGGAGATAAGAAAGGAGTGTTGCTCGTCATTTGGAGAAAGGAAGGTCTTCAATCAGTTGGTGTTGGATATTATTTCGGGAAAGGTTAAGAAGGTTTATTGTGAGCACTGGAACAGAATTTCAAGAACAATGGCTTTGAACAAACTGCTTGACCACCTTTGCGATACGTTTGGGGTGGAAATCGTTGCTTTGGATAAGGAAGAGAATCAAGACGAATTAGGGAACAATCTTCAGGAACTTTTAGATTTCGTCCAAGTTCTATCGTGCAGGCAAGCAGCACAGAAAAGCCGTTTGGTTACAGTTGTCCATTTAGAAGTGAAAACAATTGAAAGAATTACAGAATTAAGCAATCTTGGACATACACAACGGTTTATTGTTCAAACTATTCAGAAAGAAAACCATCGGGATACGAAAGGAGAAGTAATCGGAAAGCACGTAATTAGGAAATGTATTTTGTTGAACGGTCAAGTTAAAACTGCTTTAGGTCAACCGAAAGACGAGCAAAGCAACCTAAATAAGATTTTAACCAAGTGGGTTAGTGAGCATATTCAACCTTGTGAGGGGGGATATGTGACGAGTAAGGATATTATTCAAGCATATAACCAGTTTGCTAAACTCAATGGGGTAGCAAAGGTTCCCCCTACTTTTATGGGAAAGTGGTTGAAGAAGAACGGGTTTACTGATTCATTTTCTATTAGAATTGATAGCAATACGCTCCGTACAGCAATTAGGAATATCTGTTTAGTATAAGTGGAAAACAGGGGTAAACCAATTCCTGATATTTCCACACTTTTCTAAACTATTGAATAAATAGAAATGACCCTTGACGAAAGTTAGGGGTCTTTTTTATTGGTTGCGCAGAGAAGAATGTATAAGAATAACGGGAAATAAAAAGGTTTAATAAGCGGGAAAATTCAAACTGTTTGGAGCACTTTGAGCAAAAGAACAATAATCTTTAGGGGTCTTTCCCAAATAATCCCGTTAGCAACTAAATGAAAACCCCGCTATTTGTTTTAACAGGATAATTTCTTTCTGCTTAATAATTTTTGAATAAAGAAAGAGTTACGCAGTGAGGAATTATATATAAATATGTATAGCGGGAAAACAAAGGTAAACCTATTCTTGATATTTCCACACTTTTCAAAAGCAATTGGATAGCGGGGAAATTAAACAAAGTTATGGGGGGGAAACTTTCCAGATAATTATTATTAGTAACTTAAGTGATAGGTCTTGATATATTGTTGTGTTGAATATGACAGATAGTAATAAATGAAAAGCCCGTTAGTAAATTTATTTAAGATGATAACTTTTCTCTGCTTAACAATTTTTGAATTATGAAAGAGTTTAGCAGTAAGGATTGTATATGAATATGTATAGCGGGAAAAACTAATTTAATAGCGGGGAATTCCTTTTGAGGCAATTGAAGCACTTGGAGCAAAGGGGGTCTTTCCTAATCTGTCCAGATAGATAAAGTGCTTTTTAATGGATTAGGGGAAAATCCCGCTATTTGTATTTCATTTAACAGATAACTTTTCTCTGCTTCATTCCCATTAACCTTCAAACGACCACCAAACGAGCAAGAATAGGTTTCCTGAAGGTATTTTTTATTAGAAGGTCAATTCATACTCTGAAGGTCTTGAAGCGTAAAAAGACCAGTTAAGCAGTGAAGAATTATGTTTCCCGCTAAATAAAACACTTTATTCCCCATATTCCCTTCCAAACTTCCCCGAAACCCTGCTTGCTCAAAGTTCTAAACGGGGAAAAGTGCTGTTGTGGGGTCGAAAATTTCTGGATAGGTATGGGGTAAAGACCTGAATTACGAGCAAAAGACCCCTTCCTACCTTCAGCATTTTTCACTTTTTGGGTATGTTAGGGGGTAAGTTGTCATTCCCAAACCACCCCCCCATATATATATATCTTACTGCTTCATTCTGGTTATATTAAAGGGTTAAATCCGTGGTATAATACAGAAGTTAAGAAAATACAAACAAAACAAAAGGGAAAGAACAATGTCGGAACTAACAGAAGTACAGAAGAGATTTCTTAAGGTTTGGTGGGAATCTAACACTTTACGGGAAGTTGTGGAATCATATAGGGATGATGAGCAGTACAAAGGGAAAGAAGATAATAAGATTGCTTCATCGTTGAAGGTCAAAGCAAACCAATTGCGGGGAAAAGGTATTCCGATGAAATACCACGAAGGGAAAATGACAACAGGGATTACTACAGTTAAAGCCGATGATGCTATTTCCTTCCTAAATAGTTTGGGAATTAGTGAGGACAAATTGAAAGAAGCAAAACAAGCAAGAACAAAAGCACAATCTGTAGTTGCTGGAAAGTTAGGAACTTCAACAACCAAAAAGAAAACCGTAAGGAAGTAACGGGTTACGGGTGGTCTTGGGAAAGTAGTTCCGACAGGTCATAGAGCAGGGAAGAGAAATCTTTCTTGCTCTTTTTTTTGGTAATCCTTTCATTCCCCAAAAAGTGGTTGTGTTCGATGGTTTCGGCAAGACCTTACTTTGGTATCTTAAGGTTGTAGATTATGGGGAATTTCTAATCCTGCTTTCAATCATCTATCTTACCCTAACGGGTTATCGTTCAACCTTATCTTGGGTTGTCGTTCTACCTATGGGGGTTGCTAAATACCTCCATAGTTCTTATGGGTGGTAGATAAGGTTGCTTGCTAACCAGTCTACTTATTGTTTGTACTCCACATTCAAACGATAAGCAACCCTGAAGAGTCATTTGACCAATAGAGCAGGGACAAACCCACATAATCCTCTTCTGTTTACTCTCTTTGTTAAGCAGTGTGAAAAATATGTCTATAAATAGGGGGTATTTGAAGTATTTTGAATAAATTTGATTATAGATAGTTCGGTAAACTGTAAAGAACTATGTGTATATTAAATTTAGCAATAGATGGTGTATGATGAATAAGACAATGAGCAGATTTCTATAAATGATTAAATCATAAAGGAAGAATAAAATGGTATTTAGTAAACCTGAAAGCAGACAACGGGCTAAACAGATTAGAGAACTTGCTAAAACTGGTAGTTATACACCAGAAGAATTAGCGGAACAATTCCACTTAAAACCAAGAACGGTTAAGGATATATTATGGGGAAATAAAAATATCTATGGTGTGGATACTGAAAAGATATTCATTTCTAAAATTAGAATTAACAAAAGAATTGCTCTATCACACTTATTCAGAAAATTAGGTTTATCTGTAGCAATGATAGCTGGACAATTAGGGGTATCTACTGGTTGCGTATCAGTATATTTAAGAAGGAAGGATTTTACGGGAAACCCGTCTTTAATGATTGAAATACGGAATACCGTTGAAGATGAGGAAGCACAACGAATTGAAAGCGGGATATACAAACTAAAATCTCACAATGAGGAAACAGCAATGGTTAACAATGGTAAGACGGTTCACTTTGTTAAGTTTTCCTCACTACTTCTTAATATAAGGGTAATAGGTGTTAATAATGAAAACAATAAATAAAGAAGATGATAAATGTCTATCTGGTAAAGTACACTTTTTGAAAAAGATGATGTTTACTCATAAGGAAATAAATAAAGTAATGAAAATCGGTAATAACAAGTTACATAAACTATTAGAAGTAACAGAATACTATAGACCAACTTTAGATATAGAATTGATAAGGGTGGTAACTGACAATGATAATAATCCAGTAGAAAGCGGTGTTTATAGGGTTATACCTTCTTGTGTGAATGAGGAAACTGCTATTCTTTTTAGACCACCATTAGTTCATAAGGTATGTATTAGCAATCTAATAAATAATGTGAGGGTAATATAATGAGCGGATGGTTAGAAGAATGTGTAGCACTTATGTTAGAGAATAAGCAGTTAAAACAAGAATGTGACAAATGGGAGAAGAAAATACAAGTTAAGCAGGATGAACTTGACCAACTAAATAAGACCAAGCCGAATGAGAATTCACAAATAGACCAGATACACGAAATGATTGACATACTGGGGGATGAAATTCTAAAAGACAAGACTTTAGCAGAAGAAAAACTAATTGCTATTCAGAAGGAAACACAATCGGGAAACCTTGAAAATAAAATAATAATTGACCGCTACAAGAAGAAAATTAAACTGTTGAACGAAGATTTATCGGGGTTAGCGATATTGGTTGTGAAACTTCCCGTTGTTTTAAAAATAGACAGGGGAAACAAACCATCTACTTGGATTTCATATCTTCAATCGTTAGGGTATGACATTACAAAGAGTGCTGTTTCAACATCTAAAATTAGTCCTTTATCAATCTTCAAAAGTATTAAGTTTAGTTTTGATAGTAGGGATTGTAAATCATTCTGTAAACTATGTCGAATGTGGGTATTGTCAAGTAAGAAGGTTAATGATAGTGGACAACATTCAGAGTTAAGTAGAAAACTATGGAAGCATACTATGGAAGAAATCAAGAGGGAGGAGAGTAATTATTATGAGTAAGATTGAAATCGGTGAATTAACCAACATATCAGATAATGAATTGCTTAAGGATTCCCGCTTCATACAAGTGGTAATTCCCATAAATGATGAACGGGATTTAGAATTTGCTACTGCTTGTAGGTTAGATGATTTTTCAAGGTTAGTACTTGACCCTGCTATTATATGGAAATACTTGGAATCAGCATTAAGAATGAAAGAATGAGAAGAAGAACAATTATTGACCGTATCCTGTTACGGAAAAGTAGAGAATACATTTTTACCCCCGCTAAAGTTATTAGTGAGGAGTTAGATAAGGTTGACAGTAAGAAAGAAAAAAAGAAAGAACTTATATTAAGAAATGGTGAAGCAGGGAAAAATTTACATAGACTTTGGTAAATATACGGGAAAACAGATTAAGAACATTCCACAATCATATAGACTTTGGTTATTACGGGAAAAAATTGTTACAAGGAATAAGAATGAAGAACTATGGGGGGAACTAATTAAACAAGTAGAAAAATACAAGAGCAGTTAGCAAAAATGCTCCCTTGACCTTTTGTAGTTCAACCCACAACATACTATAGAGAAAAGACGAACAAGCACAAAAAACTCTTTGACCCGTATCCGTTGTAAAAGGTTTCATATGATGTGTGGGATTATAACTCGTTACATTCGGAATTTGACCTGATAAAGAATGTGAATGACGAGATAGAGAAGTTAAAAGATAATATGAGTGAAGCAGGGAAAAATGTTAGCAATGAAATTGAATACGGTAAAAATTCTCTTGTTAAGTGATATGGAGCATAAATAAATGGTTACACAGAAAAAAGTATATATTACATTCGGTCAATATGCTGGACGACATATTAGAAATCTTCCACAAAAATATAGGTTGTGGTTATTAAGAGAAGGTGTTGTTACAACAAATAAGAACGAAGAACTATGGGAAGAATTGATAAAGCAGATAAAGAAGTATAAGAGCAAAGAACAACTCTTCAGCAAAAAGAAATTTAGCAGAAAGAAGTTATCTTGTTAAGTGGTAAATAAAAGTCTTACACTATATGTTGTGGTTGAAAGAAAAGTTGTAATACAAGATGTGGGGGGGTACTTTATTTCAATCGAATATCGGTGTGAACGGTGTATAATTAAGTAGGTAAACAGGTGTTTGTAGTAAAAAGCAATCATTACATCTATAGGTATTGCGATACTAAAAATGATAGTTTCGTGCTGGCACGTTCCCCTGTACGTAAAATAAAGTCAGGCTTCGTTAAGTACTCTGTAATAATCCACGAAAGACCATAGCAATATGATGAAGTAGATTCCAAACCCAAGTTGAACTAATCCAAGTTTGGTTTCCCAAAGGGAAATAGAGAGAAAAGGATTTCTCTTAAAACACAACTACCGATGAAGCCGTGAAGCGCGATGAACAATAATAAACCATTTTATTTTTGCTCATCATTTTTCCCAGGGAGATGTTCTATAAATAACTAATCTTCCAAACCCTCTTCTTTACAAGCGTAGCGAACTACTAATTTAACGGAGTAAATTAACTTGGTATGTGGGTTTAAGGGAAAATCTTTTTGTTAATGGTAAGCACCATAAACTAATTTAATATCCCGCTTATTTGTATTCATATACAATCTTCTCTGCTAAACCTTGACTATTTCGTGAAAATGTGTATCATATAATACGAAGCCTGAACACCGCAATTAACCCGTATTACCATAAAAAGTATACGGGTTTTTTGTTTTAATATATGACCATAAACTAATTTAATTCCCCGCTATTCATATACATTCTTTTTCTGCTTCACTCTTTTATAAATTAGTATATCGGGTTCCGTCTTTTTTCATCTTCTCAGGTTGACCACTTGTTCCGTCTATCTGGTTAGTTTGGGTCTTCCTACTCGTCAAAACACCATTTTCATACTCATTTATGCTCTTTCGGTGTATCATTATATAGCGGAATGATTACTCTCCTTTTTATTCTGTTGTAAGTAGATAAGTGGTTTACTGTACTCTATCATTTGTCTACTTACTC
>Ga0118677_10010116_pt1 | contig 14521 bp, 10 predicted proteins | sample AliMusrvi5mmetaG_FD_86154 | JGI IMG/M metagenome (GOLD analysis project Ga0118677, IMG submission 86154) | reverse complement strand
GGAGGAGTAAAGAAACTGACTATGTGACGCTCAAAAAACAAAATGTAGTGCCACTTGACGAAATTTACATCGGTAACACGCTGTAACAGCGAGTGTTTTTAATTACAGTGTCAAAAATGGGTTAATACAGTCTAAAGCCTTTGTAGCCTGGATGCCGCCAGCGCCCAGGGGCTTAAGTCGAGCCACCACATCTTCCTTCTTGCCTTCTCTGAGTAAACGGATGCTCTCTGCGCGATTATTTCTGTATTGAACAAGGGAATTTGCAATGGCATCTACATCGGTACGTGGACCCAGGAACCTTTCATACAGGACTTCAAGCTGTTTTTTGGTATCAGCATCGAAAATATCTGTTTTTTCGATTATTTCACTGATTTCCTGATTGTTGTCCGCATGAGGCAAACCTCTCATATTTACAAGCATCTGAAGAACATCATCACTCAGAGCATCAATGGCTCGCCTCACCTTAAGCGGGTGATTATACATGATTTCAGTCTGTTGGTGGATCTGTTCATTCTGAGTGTAGGAAACCACACCCAGTACGACAACAAAAAGCAATAACAGGCAGGAACCAAGCTTGAGCTGAGTGCCTATCTTGAGATCTTTAGCGTTCATTCGATAGTCCTCATGAATTATTGTACGTGTATAATTCTCTTCACCGGTTTACTTTGATTCGGTCTTGCCACAAAGTCAGACCTGGAAAATAGCTGAATACGGATAAACTTCGCGGTACTTATATCTCAGTAGTATATCCCTTTCTACTTCGCCAGTAATCAAATATCCACCGACTGCAAGAGAATTTCTCATTTTATGTAATATTGATTTTCGGTAATCATCCTTGTAGTAGAAGAGTAAGTTGGCACAGAATATCAAATCAAAATCACCATAGATACTTTCAGGAGGACAGGTCATTTTTTCACTAAACAGATCAAATACTGAAAATGCCATGTTTTCTTTCAACTCGGGCTTAATAGCATACATATCGTTGTGTTTGGTGAATCTCTCTTTGAGACGTTTTAAACTCACATTGTTTAATGATGCAGAGGGGAATTGGCCATTCACAGCATCGTGTATTTGTGTTTCAGATTGATCAGTGGCAAATATGCGATACCCTTGCGCCTTGTCACCGTTAGAAATTTCTTCGAGCAAAATTGCCAGACTGTATGCTTCCTGGCCTCCGGCACAAGCTACAGACCATATACGTACATCTTTATGTTTAGTCTTATCCCTTTTCATTACAATTGAAGGCACAATAATACGTTCCAATACGGCAAAAGTAAGTGAATTCCGGAAAAATTCGCTGTAGCTAATTCGTAATGACTCAATTAACTCAGCTCTTTCTAAAGAGTTCTGTTCCAAGAAAACAAAATAATTTTCCATTGATTTGCTGTTAGTTTCGAAAATTCTTTTCTGAAGAGTACTGAGCAAGAAGGAATCATCATACTTTGAAACATCATACCCTGTTGTTCTCATGAGAAGCTCGATAGGGTATTTATTTATTTCCATGAATAATTCCTTGTATGTTTATTTTGGTGTCTTATTATACCCCCAATGCACCGAAACATGTTAACTGGCTGCCAACAAAGGATTTCGCTTGTCGTCGGCAACAACACAGGAAAGAAGTTCTATCCTGAACTCGGCCCCCCCGGCAATATTCCGCGCAATCAGGATACCACCCATGTTTTGTTCGATAATAACCTTAGACATGTACAAACCGATACCGCTTCCTTTTCCAACTTCCTTGGTACTGAAGTAGGGATCAAAAATCCGTGGAAGTATGTTCTCGTCTATCCCTCCGCCATTATCTCCAATTGTCACAATGGAGCGATCACCCTCGCCAAAGGCCCTGATTCGGATGAGAGGGGTGGGCACGTTGCGCTCAGAGAATACATCCTTTGCATTATTCAGAATGTTCAATATCACCTGGGATAATTCGTTGGGATACCCGAAAGCAGTTACGGAATCATGTACGTCGATATCCAGGGATATGTTGAGGTGTTGAAAGCTGGCAGATACCAGACTTAACGTCCTGTTCAGCAGATCAACGATAGGGAGAATGGTCTTTTGTTTGTCATCGCGGAAAAAATAACGGAAATCATCGATGGTGCGAGACATGTACATGATCGTATCCATTGCCTTGGCATTATCGTCCGTCAACTGCTCCAGGGTGAGCCCACCCATTTCAAAACTGTACTTGATACTTTGAACAATCAAACCAAGATTATTGAGAGGTTGTCGCCACTGATGGGCAATGTTGTTGATCATCTCACCCATGGCGGCCCGGCGGCTTTGCTGAATTAATACTTGATCCTGCTGCCGAATTTGTTGCAGTGAATTGACAACGCGCTCCTCAAGTGAATCGTTCAGCGCTTCCAGCTGTCGCTGCTTGACCGCTAACGCTTCCTGCGCCTTCTGCCGTTCTGCAATTTCCTGCTCCAGCACGATTGTTTGTTCCTGCAGGGATTCCTGTTGCCGGTCCAGAGTGGTCATCATCGTATTAAACGTCGTCGCAAGAATCCCGATTTCATCAGTACTTTGGATCATTATCTGACGATCACCCGCTTTTTTTCCCGGCAACTGCTCCAAATGGTTGGTTACAACTGCAAGCGGTAACATCAAGCGTTTCATGACAAACCACGTGATGAACAGCAGAGCGAATGTGCATACGACAACTGTGGCAACAAAATAACGCGTTGCCCTCTCAAGCGGGGCATACGCTTCGGATCTCGGGTAGTTGGCGGCAAGAAACCATGAGGCGGTGCGCAGCTGCTTTACGGAGATGAGCATCGAAACACCTTTGGAGGTAACCGTCTCGCTGTTCCCTTCAAACCCATCAAACGCCTGATCGATCACCTTGTTAACTCCGGGAGGCGCCGCCGGCTTCATGATCCTGCTCCTGTCCGGATGCACTATCAGGGTCCGGTTTCTGTCGGCAATGACAATGTACCCCGTTTTTCCGATTCTTACTTTGGACAGATTCGCCAGGAAATTCTCACCCAATAGATCAATACTGCCAATAAACAGACCTTTCATGTTACCCCGTTTATCAAATATCGGCACAGTCATGATGACCGCAGGGTGTATCGGGGGGTGAGTGGTAATAAATGGATCAGATATTAAAGGCTTCCTGCTCTCAATGGTTTTCTTGTACCATTCCCGATACGAAAGGTCCTTGCCGCGTCGACCCGCAACATACTCCCTTTCAGCAACAATCTTTCCATCCAGGGATATGAACGCGGCATTGGTGGCAAAAATAGAGTGAATTCCGTAAGTGCCATTAAGGAATCGTTGAGCCGTGTCAGCATTGGTGAAGACATCATCGGGAGCTGATGCTGCGATCGCTTTCAGGGCGTTATGTGCGATGCTGAGCTTATCATCGATATTGTCCGCAATACTCGCGACGAGAGAAAACTGTTGAGTACTGATGGACGTTTTGAAAGTCTGCTCAAAGTAGGAATAGATAAAATAAGAAGCGACGGCAACAAACAAGACAAACAAAAAGGATACTGCAACTGCTATTTTAGTTTTCAGACTCATGGACAGTCACCGAACATTCTAACAAAGCAGTTCCGCTTTGAAAATAACGAGCTCATTTAGATGGTTGTTTCGTTCGTAAACACGGTGTTCAATAATTCCGAAATTCGGTGTGTTAGGTCTCTAATAATTCACACTCCTGAACATACCTTCAATCGACATAAAACATCTAATGATTTCCGGATCAAAATGAGTTCCGCTTTCACCCTGAAGCATCGATATCACCAGCTCATGATTAAAACCATTTCGGTAGCAACGATCTGATCGGAGGGCATCGTAACAATCAGCAACAGCCATAATTCTTGCGGGGAGAGGAATATTCTTGCCAATCAGACGATCCGGGTATCCGCTGCCATCCCAACGTTCATGGTGATACAGAGCAATCTCTATTCCCATCCCAATAAAGGCATTGTCAGGATATTTATTAAAAACAGTCTGCATATTCTCAGCGCCAATGATACTATGGGACTTCATTACTTCAAATTCCTCAAATGATAATTTGCCCGGCTTTAATAAGATACTATCAGGGATGGCAACCTTTCCAATGTCATGTAATGGTGAAGCATGCTGAATGCATATAATAAAATCTTCTGAGATGCGATCTGAATATGTTGAATTTTCCGATAGTTGCTTTGCTAATAGCTTACAGTATTCTCGTACTCGCTCTAAATGGGAGCCGGTATTATCGTCACGCTGTTCGGCAAGTTTAGCTAAAGCGAAGATAGTTGCCTGCTGGGCTTCGGCGACATCTTGTATTTTCTTTTCCATTAATTTTTCATATTTAAGTTTGTTACGTAGGGTACTAAGGTCGAGATGTGTTTTGATCCTGGCATTTAATTCCATCGGATGAAAAGGTTTGGTTATATAATCGACCCCGCCAGCCTGAAATCCTTTGATTATATATTCAGTTGTATTTTTACCACTCATAAAGATCACTGGTATATCTTTGAGGACTGAGTTTTGTTTAAACCTCTCACAAGCAAGAAAGCCATCCATCTCAGGCATTGCAATATCCATCAGGATCAGATCAGGTGCTTCTTTGTGCGCTGTCTCCAGTGCTTTTGAAACGTCCAGGAATGGTAAAACAGAGTATCCGTTTTTATATAAAATATTTTCTAGCAGACTCATCACTCCGGAATCATCATCGATAACCATAATACGTGATTTTTGTTCAGTTGGTAGATACATAGTCAGCTGGCCCTTCTATTGATTTAATATATTTATTCTTCATGCCTACGACTTTTCATATCTTTCCGCGAAACAATCGGGGCAGATCCCGTGGCTGAACAGGGCATCCGAGTGTTCGGAAATATATCTTTCCATCTGCTGCCAGGCACTGTCATTGTCCCTGATCTTCTTGCAGTACATACATATCGGAATAATACCCTCCAATCGCTTGATCCTGGCGATGGCGGTCTCAAGTTCGTCGTTTCGATGTTTCAGTTCGTCCCGCTTAAGCTTGAGTTCAAGATGGAGCTGCACCCGGGCCAGCAGTTCCCTGCTTTCGAACGGCTTGCCCACATAATCGCTTCCCCCCGCCTCGAACCCCTTAACGATAAAGTCGGATTCGCGCTGGGCCGTCAGAAAAATCACCGGGATATCCAGCCACTCCGGAGTGGCCCTGATAGCGGAACAGACCTCGAACCCGTTCATTTCCGGCATGTTGACATCCAGCAGAATCAAATCCGGTGCTATACTACCCATCACCTCCAGAGCATCTGCTCCGCTGGAGGCAAAACAGAGGTCACACGCCAGTGCATCATTCAACAACCCGGCTACCAGTTGCAAATTCTGGGGATTATCGTCCACTACCAGGATAACCGGCATTTTCGATTTGTCACTCATGTCACAGTTTCCTTGTCGGGATCTGATTCACCCGTTGTATTGTCGTCTTTAGCTGGTGTTTCATAGGCAGCTACAATCTCGGCATAACGGTTCATTCCCCCCTTGATCCGGGTGATATTGAATGAACCAAGAGCGGTATCAAGCGCCACCGCCCAGGTACGCAGGGCAGACGCCGTGTGTAGCACTGCCAGCGCCGTCACCGCTTCACTGAACTGCTTGATCCGATTGATCTGCAAGGTCTTGCACACCACCTGATAGTCGCCGTCCAGCAGCGCCAACGCCCGGACAAGCCCCGGCCTGTCACTGCAGGAGTAATCGGCATATTCCCACGCCAGAGGGTCCGTTTCGAGAGACAGCCGTGCATCGGTAATTTCGCACGGAATCACCCCGGCCATTGCGGCAAGCAGTTCATCTTGCCGCAATGGTTTGAGCAGGATGCTCAGGAAAAGCTCTTTCATTGAATCAAGCTGGCCCGGAATGGCTGATGCCGTCACGGCGATGATCGGGATATGCGCCAGTTCAGGGTCGACAGCCGCCTGTCGCGCCAGTTCGTCCCCCCCCATAACAGGCATCTTGATGTCGGTAATCACCAAATCCGGTTTCCTCTCGCACATCACCCGCAAAGCTTCCATTCCGTCCGAAGCTTCAAGGTACTCAAAGGGTTGCTGTTCCAGATAGGCTGACAGCAGTTTGCGATTCAGTTCAACGTCGTCGACTATCAGGATACGGGCCGGATGGAAACGGTAGGAGAGTCCATATCCGCCAGTACCGCCGGGAACCGACTCCATCAAACAGACGGCGATCGATACCGAGCGGAGCGTTACCACAAAGACGCTGCCGCGTCCCTCCGGATTTCCCACCACACTGATATCACCATTCATCAGAGTGACCAGCGTGCGGCAGATGGCCAGCCCCAGACCGGTACCGCCATATTTGGCGTGGTCCTGGTTGCTCATCTGCTCAAAGGCTCCGAACACCTTGCCACGTTCGGATTCGGGGATGCCGATGCCGGTATCCTCCACCCTCATTTCGATATCACATCTGCCGTATTCCGGTTCCACCGGCGCCAGACAGGACACCTTCAGCTTGACATGGCCGGAATCAGTAAATTTAACCGCATTCCCAACCAGATTGAGCAACACCTGGCGCAGACGTACCTGATCAAGGATGACGGCTTCAGGGAGTGCCGGATCGAGATCCAGTTCAAAGCCGATTCTTTTCTCAGCCACCTTCAGGGAAAAGATCTGCCCTATCTCAATGAACAGGTTCCGGGGGGCAAATGCGGTCGGTATGATCTCCAGTTTGCCCGCTTCCACCTTGGAGAGATCGAGAATGTCGTTGATCAGATGCAACAGCGCCTTGCCCGAATTGCAGATGGAATGTACATATTCCACCTGCTTCGGGTCGCGTACCGTCTGTGACAGCAGGTCCGAGAAGCCGATAATGGCGTTCATCGGGGTCCTGATCTCGTGGCTCATATTGGCAAGAAATTCACTCTTTGCAAGGTTGGCGCTGTTGGCCAGTTCAGCCAGATGCCGGGAGTTGTCCAGCGACACCTGTAGTTTGGCGTTGGCATCGGCCAGTTCATCACCCTTGCGATTCAATGTGGTCATCATGGTAGCCAACTGCGCCAGGGACGGACGAAAAACAAAATGGAATTCGAAGGCAAGGATCAAAAGCCCCACCATCATGAAGATCGTTTCCAGCCGTTGCATTGAGGCGAGCCGTTCCTTGGCCTCCTTGTCAAACTGGAAGGTGATCTTGTCCATCAGAGCCAGGAAACCGGGTTCGTTAGCCAACATCACGTTGGCAGTCGTGCGGAGAGCGCCAGGATCGATTTTTTCGTTTTCAGCACCCTTCACCAACCGGTCCAACTCCGTAACCATGGCGACGTGGAACGGCTCCAACCCTACAAAAAGCTCCCTGATCTCCGACGAGTTTTGCCGGTGCGGCAACCCCAGCGTGTCATCGCCATACTGCAGTCCCAGATGCACCTTCTTCCAGGAGGCAAACGACTCGGTCAACTCCCTGGAACGTCGTGATCGTTCAGCCGGCGATCCTGTCCGTTCCAGGGCCAGGACACATTTGGTCAGCCGCTGGCTCAGCATGCGCTGACGTCCTGAAAGGTTGATCACCCGCGAATCACCGCCGTTGCGCTTGATGACGTACTGCATCAACAGTGAAGAAGAGATGATGGACAGAGCGATAAAGGCCAGGGCTACCGCGTAGAGCCGCTTGATTTTGTGGAGCCGTTTTTCATCGATTAACTTCATCATAACTGCAAATTTCATAGTCACGTTCCGGAAGTCCCAAACAGTCCAGGTTTTATGATACTGGTACGGTAATTTTGCCTTTTTTCTAAACCTGTCTTTTCAATTCGTAAAATTCCGATTCCGAGTTCTTTAAGCACTTCCATCAACTGACGAACAAATTCGTTCAGATACGTTTGTTGGTGTAAGCAGGTTATTACAGCTATTCACTATCCAGAACATTGCGTACCTTTGTTGCGAAGTCCAGTAAAGAGAATGGTTTCTGGACGAAGTTCACATCATCGTCTAATACACCGTGGTGGGCGATGACATTGGCAGTATATCCGGACATGAATAAACACTTGAGCTGTGGGGATATTGTGCGCAATTCATTGGCCAGATCACGGCCGTTCATATCAGGCATAACAACATCCGTGATCAGCAGGTTTATTTTGTCGGTATGCTCCCTGAACAGGCGAATGGCTTCACCAGTTGTTCCCGCGGCCAGAACGGTATAGCCATTGCATTCAAGCATTAAAGCAGCCATTTTCAGGTTGGCCGGTTCATCTTCTACGAGCAAAACTAATTCACTGCCCCTGGAAGACAGTTCAGGAATGTACTCCTTATTACAGAGCTCTCCAACTCCGCTTGAATGCCGAGGCAGATATACCGAAAAGGATGATCCCTTGCCTGGTTCACTGTAGACATTTATGAAACCGTTATTCTGCTTGACTACGCCGTGTACCATAGCAAGCCCAAGGCCTGTACCCTTACCTTGCTCTTTGGTAGTATAAAACGGTTCAAAGATGTAGGTGACCGTTTCTTTGTCCATGCCACTACCGTCGTCGCTAACTACTAACCGAACATATTCTCCCGGCACAACCGCTGTATTAGAGAGACCGTAGTTGGCATCAACAGTAATATTACAGGTTTCTATGCAGATGTTGCCAACATTTTCAATGGCATCGCGAGCGTTAACACATAGATTGGCCAGTATCTGGTCTATCTGTGACGGGTCTATTTTAACCGGCCAGAGGTCAGGAACCGGTTGCCAAGTGAGATAAATATCCTCGCCGATCAGTCGCCGTAACATCTGGATCATTCCCGATACCGTCTCGTTCAGGTCAATAACCTTGGGAGCGATAACCTGCTTACGAGCAAAAGCCAATAATTGACGCGTGAGAGCAGCAGATCTATCTGCCGCTTTGCTGATTTCATTAAAAGCGGTATAGTGAGGTTGGTCTGGTTTGATTTTTCTAAGCGCCAATTCAGCATAACCAATTATGACGCCAAGTAAGTTATTGAAGTCATGTGCCACGCCTCCAGCAAGGCGTCCAACTGATTCCATTTTCTGAGACTGGTGGAGCTGGGCTTCAAGTTTGTACTTCTCCTCTTCGATTTGCTTTCGTGAGGTAATGTCGATGAAACTGCATCTCAATATTTGTTTGTTATTGTAGGGGAGCTGGACCACCCTTAGTTCACAAATAAGGTCCCTGCCATCATCGCTGCGTACCAGCCGTTCCAGCAAAACCTCTTCGCCTGACATGGCACGTAAAATGGCGTGGTCCATACTATCGGCAACGAGCCTGCTATCCGGCAGGTTGGGTGGATAGAACCGGTCTAAGTCTGACTGTAATAGTTTATCCAAAGTGCAGCCAAATAACTGTACCGCTTTGATGTTGGCATCAACAATACGCTTGAGGTCAACATCATAGACAACAATTGCCTCTGGAGCGTTCTCCATCAAAGTTCTGAAGCGCCTTTCGCTCTCAATTGTGTCATCTTTCGCTTGTTTTAGACGACGGTTCAAAATTATCAGGACTATACTTGAAGTGGACATAATCAGGATAACAACCATTGCCGTCACTACTGCCGATTTATATTGCCCCCAAAGAGTAAGCGGACGATTGACGAGGATGCTCTCCTTTGGAAGACGCGATATATCTGCATTAAAGCTGGTGAGCAGATGCCAGTCAAACTGCATATGGGCGGGAGTATCAAAAGAAGTCACCGGATCAACAGGTTTGTAGATCCCATTTACATAGTCGAGCGTAATCTTGCCAACCCGGCGGCCAACATCTTCTGTCCTCAACAGTGAACCACCAACTATGCCACTGCCCATATATTGCTCCAGGGTTGAAAAAACAGGAACTTTGGACGCCTGACATACTTTAACGACAACCTCGGTTGGCACGAATGCCCGTCCGGTAGAGTCGGATAAATACGGTGAGTAAATGACTATTGCATCATCGGGAAGTGTTGCCACCCGCCGCAGCATTTCATCATACGTCATCTCATTGCTATATTTGATTTCAAGCTTATCTTTAAACGGGGAGAATGCTTCTCTTGCCTGATCAAGAAACGGCAGCATCTTGTCATCTCCGCCTGTGACAACGAAAATACGTTTTGTTTTAGGAAACAAATCCAAAGCAACACGCAAAGTTCCAGCCGGATCTACATGCCAGGGGAAGTTCATCACTGTGTTGAATACACTGCTCAATGTTTGATAGTTGGGAGACAGCAATGTGATGATTGCGGCGTCCGGAAAGAGGGTTTTCCCTTCACGTGTCATGAAATCTGTGGCCAATGGGCCAATGGTGATAACCACGCCTATGTGTTTATCAGCCAGCTTATGACGCAACAGATTCACCATGTTTGTCCGATGTTCACTGCTGGGTGCACGAGCAAAATCAAGGTATTCCATGAATACGTTGCGAATGCTGTAGCCACCCTCTCGCAGTACAGAGAGGATACCTCTGTCGATGCTTTCCATAATCAGGAAACCGGATTGATAGGTGTCAAGCACTAAAATCTGCTTTGTCACCGTGGCCGATCTTGGGGCATCGTCAATAGCCTCACTGATTGCTGCTGTCAAGAGTGATAGCAGCAGGAACAACAGACATACGAGCATTCTGACTTTTGTGTTTGAGTTTGGAGCCGTTGTCATTACTTTGTCCAATGGAGTGCAATGATTGTTATAGGAAACTCATAACCACTTGGTTCTTACCCTTTCCTTTGGCTTCATACACTCCTTTATCCGCTCGTCGCACAAAATTTTGCACAATTTCCGGCGGGGCATACTCTGCGACACCAATGCTGACTGTCACCTTAATCGGGGATCCGGAATCTGTTTTCAGGGCCGCGCCGGCAATTTTTTGGCGCAAACGTTCTGCAAGAATTGCAGCTGCCTCAATTCCAGTTTCCGGCAATAGTACGGTGAATTCCTCCCCGCCATAGCGATAAGCAGTATCAACGTCGCGCAGGTTGCATTTGACTGCACCGGCCACGAAGCGGCGCAGCGGTAAAGTACAACCAGCGGCCATCATTACCCATGTGCGGAAAATAATCCTCGGCTTCAAATGCACCTGCAATCAGCTCAGAGGGATGAAACTTGCCATGGTAAAACGTATCAATATTCTCTTCCCGCGCGCTTTCAAGAACCAGATCGGCCATCACAGGTCTTTCTGAAATATAGAAGGGCCTCCATGGCTCACGAGTTCCAACAACGTCGCCGGCGGCCAAACCGGTAACAATTTCACACGCAAGATTCCAATGAGTGACACGGTGTTCCCGGTCAATAACGAAAGTTGGCACTGAACTGCCGTTAACAATTTGGTTTAGGAAAATTTCACTTTCTTTCAAGGCAGTTTCAGTCAGACGGCTGTGGGTCACATCTTGCAGTGTTTCGATGGCACCAACGATGCGTCCGGTAGAATCCCTAAGTGGTGCTGCGGTAAAGAATAACCAGCACCCGTTTTCACCAATGTTGGGGAAAAAATCAGACGCCTCTATCCCTCCATTAAGTAACGACGAGTGCCGATATTTGTCGTGACAGCTATTTTCAATCTCCCGCTCCAGGGCTCCGTCTATAATCAAGTCAGCCAATGTATGCCGCTTTGAATCGTAAAACGCCTTCCAATGTTCACGGGTGCCAACCATCTCGGCCTCTGTCAGCCCTGTTAGTTTTGCAAGTGCAGTATTCCAATTTGCAATAATATGTTCGTAATCAAGTACGAACATGGGAATCGGACAGCTATCGATTCCTTCAGCAAGCAAGAAGCGAGAGGAAAATCCCGTCTTGGTTGCCTCTATCAGAATATTTTTTGCAGCGACTGATGACGATTCTGATATTTTTGACACGTTTTTCATGACGTCAAGGCCCTTATTCCTGCTTACTTTAACAACTGGCGAACTAATCGCCCCGGAGACTCGTCAAGTCATTTATCACAGTATTGATATTCGATGAAACGTTGTGCAGACATCTTGTCATGTTGTGGTTGTGAGAATGTTACCGTCCCTGTCGAGGATGGCGGAAGGTAATTTGATGAAATCATCCAGAATGTCCATAGGGGTTTGAACCGTTGGTATACCAAAAAGTTTATTCAGGGGACAGTGCATGCCTAACCTCATACAAATAGTGTTCGCAGACAACTAAAATGCTGTTAATTAGCGCAACATTAGCGAAGTACCACTTAATAGTCAAGTGGCTGCATTGCAGAGTCTACCACATGCATGAACGAAAACGCAGTTATGTTTTTGTTGGCACTCATAAAACATTCGTTCGTTGGTTCGAAATCACACAATGGAGAGTGATTCCTGGCGGGAAGATTACATGCGAATGTAATCAAAAATTGATACAAAATCATTTTGTGGCTTCACCCCGGATCATCCATGCGGCAAACGGTGGTGACATTCGCTCGTTGCGGTATCGCCTGATCGTTTGAAAATCGAAACCGGCCTCCTGGAAGAGGAATTCAGTATCCCTGTGCAAATGGCAGCCGCAGGCGAAAATTTTCCAGAACGGATTAACCAGCCGCTGAATGCGGCTCATCCAGACATCAGGCGAGCACACATGCTCGTAGAACAGTAATTTTCCGCCCGGTCTGAGTACTCGATACATCTCTGTGGCGGCAGATTTGGCATCGGGAATCGTGCAAAAGACAAGGCACGCAATAACCGTATCAAACGTGTGGTCCTCAAACGGCAATTGCTCGCTCCCGCCAACATGAAATTCAAAACTGCCGGCAGCAGTTTGCAGTGCCCCCTTGGCGTCCCATGCCGCCAACCTACGCTTTGCGGTTTCAACAACCGCTGCACACGGTTCCAGGCCAACAACCCTGGATACCGCATTCGTGTAAAAGGGGAGGTTTACGCCGCTACCCATCCCTATTTCCAGGGTCTTACCGGAAGCCTGCCCAATTAGTTCGCGACGGTCTTCCTTCACCCCAGCCAGTGCTATATCCATGATTACCGGGAATATGTGATTTTCGTAAATGCCCATACATAAATCTCCAAAAATAACAGAATATCCCTGCACGTCTGCTTAATAAAATGGCGTTCCCGACCGACACCCTGCCGGTCGGGAACGCCCCTGAGTCAACTACTAACGAACACCTTCGGCTGCCAGCGAATCAGCTGTCCATTCATTTGCCGGGTACGGTTTATGCCCGAATAATGCGCCTTTTTTCCCTGTTACGTTGAGGGCGTTTATTAAGTAGGAGTCGGTCACCAGGTCGTTATAGGTGAACAAGTCCCCATATGGGCAAGGCATCTCGTAGCTGGGAGTCATATAGGTAAAACCGACCCGGTACAACTGTCCTCTGCCATCGTACTGATCTGACGCAAGGCCTCTCCAGCTGTCTTCATCCAGATAGAATACACGTTTGCTGTAAAGGTGGCGCTTGCCCTGCTTCAGAGTTCCCTCTACCACCCAGACACGATGCAGCTCCCAGCGGACCAGGTCGGGGTTCAGATGGTGCTTTTTCAACAAATTATTTTGAGGGTCCGGAGTTTCATAATTCATTTTGTAATCATTATAAGGTACATACATCTCCTTCTTGCCGACAAGTTTCCAGTCAAAACGTTCCGGCGAACCACTATAGAGCAGCAGGTCGTCCCAAGTGGCCTGTCCTGCATAAATAGAACATGGTGCGTCAAATGAAAGATCCGGTGCAAGCTTCACCCGACGTTGGCCGGGGAGATATTGCCAGGCTTTTCTTGAATCCTTTGCATAGTTGAGCGGATCCTTGATAAGGAAGGATTCACCCATCCGGCGGGAAGGACCCACATAATAAACCTTGAGATTGTAAAATTCCGTCGTATCGGGCTTGGCCGGATCGTAATACGGGAATTCCTGTTTTACGTTCCCTTCGGACTGCATGCTTACCCTGCCGGTGGAGTCCACGGTAAACGTATAATACCTCTGCTCATAGGTCACACCTTCGTAATGGAGCAGGTGATTCCACATCGCTTCCAGGCCGTTATTCGGGATCGGGAAAGGGAGACCCGCATGAGCACCTGTAAAGCCCAGGCCGCCGTCGGTGAGTTTTGCTGTCAGGGCGTGTTTCTTGGTATTCTCAAGGACACGCTTGGGGTGCGCCGCCGACCGGTGGGTCTTGTAGACATCTACCCGAAAGCTCGGATATCTCTTCAGCATCCCCTTGACGCCCTCGGTAAGCTTGGCACTATACTGGTCCATATTCTTGGCGGTAATCGAGAACAGCGGCTTCTCGCCTTCGAACGGGTCGGGGCGCCAACCGGGTTTACTCTTGTTATAACTTGCGGGTGGTTTGGTTATTCCCCCGGTGTATGCGGGGATTGTGCCTTCCTTGTTACCGGCCTTTTCAGCTCCGATTTCCGTTAAATTATTGCCGAGCTGCGCGGCTTTTTCCGCGGAGACCGCACCAAAGGCGAGCCCGGCTGTTACCAGCGTCAATCCGGTTGCAAGTACATAGTTGCGTAGTTTCATTGTATTCCTCCTGTTTTAATTACATGGCATCCTGAACAAGTAAAATATAGTTTGTTTATAATCACATCTCACAATACCTCATACGATCCATGTGCGCGAAATCACATTTTATTACATAATAGACCTTTAGAGTCAGAATGTTATATAC
>Ga0118677_10010115_pt1 | contig 14521 bp, 9 predicted proteins | sample AliMusrvi5mmetaG_FD_86154 | JGI IMG/M metagenome (GOLD analysis project Ga0118677, IMG submission 86154) | reverse complement strand
GCACCACAGTCGAAATTCTTCGGCAGACCATCCCAGACCATGTCGTGCCGGGCGAGGAACGCCGGCCAGGCAATCTGTGTTTGAACCGCGGCGTCCGTCCGGCCTGGCGCGGCGGCGTTGGCTTCCATCAGGGTGACGGTGGCAACAGTTGATAGAAAGAGTTGTTTGAGCATGGTATTGGATTTGATATTTATGCAATGTGGCAAGTGGTGATCTCCGGCGGGGAAGAGAGAGTCTGGCAAGATTTGTTGCGGGCCGTGCCTTCTCTTCGGGGGGTGAAGGATATAGGCGCGTTGGTCTGTTTCATATGGATTTTTGTTTTGCGCATTAATTAGCGTCTTCTGGCAAAGCGGATTGAAACCGGTAAGTTCCTGAACCAACAAGATAGACCGCAGCGTTGTTTTCCATTCGCAAGAATGTCATCGTGTGGCCGGGAGATCCTTCATTCATTCTGTTCGGGTCGCAAGCCAAATTGCGATCCAAACCCTGGACCGGGAGAGTTTGACTTGAGTCGGAAGTCACCTGCACCCACTGGCACGTGTGCAGGATGGTCCATACAATGGGTCTGAACATTGATCCAATCCCCATGGACCGGAGAACGTCTGTCAGACAACAAAGTGACTGGGGAAAGCTCTATTCGAACGTGATGATGAAGTCTCTGCCAGCGAGGGTGGTAGCAGAGATCACCGGCGGGTTTACTCCGAGATCCACCTGCACCCAAGCCGGTTGGCTGGCGGGAAATGTCTGGCTGGTCCAGCCATCGATCGGGACCGACCACGCTGTCGGAGCCGCCAGCGCGTTGCATTGGCCATCCACCAGGCGGATGCGCCCCCACGACGGCCGCCACACTTCCTTGATGCCGAGTTCGCAGGTGTCGTTGGGACAGGCCAGAGCGGACAGACTCAAACCGGCCCTGCGGGACAGGATGGTGGCGCGCAGGCGCGGCAGGTCGAGCTTGCCCGCCCAGCGGGAATCGCCCGACATGCTGAACTCGCTATCCATGCCGATTCCCACAATGTCATTGCCGTAGCGTTCGACAATCTCGGCATGAACATCGTTGATGAAGTCGTTCCATTTCTGATAGTTGCCGGATGGATCGTTGAAACCCAGGAGTGCCTGTTGATCCGCCGAGTAATCACGGCCGTCGAGCGGGTGGGTGAAGAGATATACCTTGATGTTGCGGGCCTTGAAAGCCGCGATCATCTCACCTATCAGATCGCGCCGTGAAGCCAGGACCGCGCCAGTTGTCGAGGGCGGCGCACGGATGCAAGGTGGTGCCGGCACCGTGGAAATCCATCAGCACGACGTGATCAAACCCGAACAGCGCCGCCTGATCGGCCACGGCATTGACGTCGGCGGAATCGGCGAATTGATCCATCGTGGTCGCCCGCGATCCGTCGGCGAAGCAGATGGGATTTTCCACGCCATCAGGGGTGCCGGTCCAGGTGATGAAGAGTCCCTGGCGCAGCCGGAAATTGTCCGCATAGGTGGCAGCGGGCCGAACCGTGCGCGCGGCTGAAATATATACCTTGAGCGGTTTGGTATCCGCCGCTTGTCCATCGGCTGTGCGGAGTATTGTTAGAACCAGTGTCACCGTGGTGTCGGAAACCGGTGTGGTGATCGTACCATCGTGACTGACGATGGCCGGGTTGCTGGAACTTTTCACGGAAATCTGCTAGCCCGCCGCCAGCGAGGGCAGGATCAGCCGGGTTGCGCCGCCCATGGGCGGAGTGAGGGTGCGGATTCCATCGGCGAGGTTGGCAAGGTGGTCGTCCGCCAGGGAAGTGAGGGAAAAGTCATCGACCCAGCCGATACCTCCGCCGTTGCCGATGCCGACGCTGGTGATGCCCGCGGCATCGGCGGCTGCCTCCGGGCCGCGAACAGTTGTATCATCGACCTTGAATTCGTAGGTCCAGTTGGATGTGGGGGTCGGCCGGGTGTCGAGGATGATGGTGACTTTGTGGGGGCCGTTGAAGACACCGGCATTGCCGCCGGGAAAGGTCTGGAGCTGATTGGCGACATCCGATTGCGCGCGCAGCAGGATCCACCGGTGGGATGGTTGATGGTGTGCCAGGCGCCTTGGACCGCCATGCCCATGGCGAAGCCGCCAGCCAGCCATTCGTAGGCGGGATTGGCGCTCGTGCACTCGACCGCATCGACAGCGTGTAAAGATTGTCAGGGCGCGGCTGGAACGGCAGGAACGCGAGGCGCGATGGAGTCGTGACGTTGGCCCGGTTGCCATCGGTTTGCCACGCGCCATCCGCTACCCAGCGCGCATCGCTTTGATCGGGTTGTGTGTTGTGCAGATACCCTTGCCGGGAGAAGCTGTCGGCGTGGATGATGAAGTCAGCGCGGGCCAGACCGGCGGATGACAAAATAACAAGCGCGGTAACGAGGTGGTTCATCGTGTAATCAGGGACTTCAGTCTGTTCCTCGATGATTTCCAGATGAGGTGGAACTGACTGAAGTCCGTTACTACTACTATGGCTTCGTCACCACGAGACGGCCGAAAAGCTTTGTGTTGGATCCTCTCGGCACCGTGATGACCACTTCATCAATGCCACCTCCGATATCCGTGACCACCACACCGGTGCCGCCCGGAATGGCAAGGGGCACCCAGTTTGTTAGATTGTCGCTGTATTCGAACGTCTGGGTGGTGTCGGTGGTGGAGGCGGCGCGGCGATGGAAGGTGAAGACAAAATCCGTGGCCGTGGTGGTGGAGGTGGGCAGGATGGCGGTGGACCCAACCGACGGGTCGCCATTCCGCAGCACGTATTCCAGCAAATTCGGGATGCCGTCGTGGTCGGGATCGCCGGTGGGGGATTTGTCCGAGAGCGTCGGCCAGGTGGCGTTGATCCAGCCGAGGAACGGATCGGATTGGAAATCGAGCTGGCCGGTGGCTTGGGTAAACGTCCAGACGTTGCCGCCCTGCGGCAGGGTCCAGACACCGGCATTCTTGGTGAAGGCCCCAAGCGAGCTGTTGACGCTAAAGGTGCCGCCGTAGGAAGCCGCGAGGTTGGCGACATCGACGATGAGCCAGGTGTTGCCATTGGTCAGGTTGGCGGCTGCCAGGTCGAGATAGATTTCGCCGTCGAGGTTCACGGCGGGATTGCCGGCGCCGGTGAGTTTGTTAGACGTGTTGTTCAATGTGGGATGGAACCGGCTGCTGCCGCCGCTGGCGAGGACCAGGCTGCCGGCCTCCACGGTGGTGTCACCGCTGTAGGTGTTGGTGCCGGAGAGGGTCAGCGTGCCCTCGCCTTGTTTGGTTAGACCGCCCGCACCTGCCGCCTTGAGGTTCACGAGAATGCCGATGTTAAAACTGTTTGTATTGATCACCGCGCCGCCTGCCCCGACATAGCAGTTTTGGTTACCGCCATAGAGAGTGACGAAGTTGGCGTTGTCCGCGCCGATGACGGTGAGCCTGCCACCGTTGAAGGTCAGCCAGGCGTCATTGTTAGTTCCAACCTCGCGGTCGGCGACGCGCAGCGACGGGCTGCGGAGTTCGCCACCGTTGAGGTCGAGTTGGAAGGTCGCCCCGGTATGGACCGAGCCGTCCACGCCATTGGTGGCCGTCACCGTACCGCCCGCAATGACCAGTCGGCCCCAGTCGGCGCTGGCTGCGGACGTGATGAAACGGCCTGCGGTGACATTGCCGCCGGCAATGGTCAGATTGGCACGCCCTGCCGCCATGTCTCCCTCAATGGTGACAGTGGACACGTTCAGGGTCAGCGTTGGATTGACCGAGTATGCGCCGTCATTGTTGCCGTTACCCTGCACGGTGAGGGAGGTCGCTGTCAGACTGGTGCCGGAAAAGCTGGTGGAGGGAAAATTCATACCGGGATGACCCACATTGACCGAGCCGGCGGTGATCGCATCCAGTGACACGCTGCCGCCCATTGAAGTGAAGAACGCGTTGTCGGGCCGGCCATTGCTCCATGTCGCTCCCGACCAGTTGGCATCGGTGCTGTTCCATAACCCGGCGGCGGTGCCGTTGTTCCAGACTAGATCACGAGGCACGTCGATCCACTGGGCATAGAGTGTGGTGGTGCCCGAAATGTTGAATATATCGGCTGGATTGTAGGGTGCGCCGCTTCCATCTGCCGAGGTATTCCAATGCGAGAACGCATAGCCACCTGACCGTGTCAATCCGCCGGTGTTGCCCAGAACCGTCGCTGTGGCACCGGAGGAATATGGGTTGGGATCGGCCGGCGGGGTGCCGCCGGTGTTGCCGTTGCCGTTATAGAGCACCGCATAGCTGCTGTTGGCAAGCCAGCGGGCATGGAGCGTCGTGTCGCCGATGATGGCGAAGGTGTCGGCCGGGTTATAGTTGGTGCCCGAGTCATCGGCGGCGGTGTTCCAACCGAGGAAGGTGAAACCGGATTTGCTCAAGTTGGCGGTATTGCCGAGAACGGTCACGCTGGAACCGTTGGCATACGGACTGTTGTCGTCGTTTGGTGCCGTGCCATCGGTGTTGCCATTGCCGTCATAGGTCACGGTGCAGGGGGGCATCAGGCGAACTTGCGCCGAGGTATAGGTCGCCAGATCGCCACTGCCGGTGAGGAAGAAACTCCGCGACGTGCTGTCAGCAGTGAAACGCCCGACGAGATAGCTGGCGCTACCCAAGGGCATGGCCAGTGAGGGAGAGCCGCCGCTGGTGACGGTTTGCGTGGCGGTTCCGCTCCCGCCATTGGCGAAAACTTGAAAGAGATAACCCTGGCCGACTGTTAGACCGGTGACCTGCAAAGTAAGTATGCCGCCATAGTGGCGTCCTGCCACCAATTGGGTGTAAGGATCCGTGGCACCGGGAATGATCCATCCGCCGCCAGACCCGCCCGATTCCGTCATGCCGCCGGTCGAAAAGTTGACTCCGTTGACCGTCGGCCCGAAGGCGGCGACGACCGTGCCGACCAAGGTTCCGCTATGGATGACTTGGGTTGGATCGCTCAGGTTGACGGTCTGGACGGCATCCCAAGTGGTCCTCGTGGCGACCTGCGTGGTCAGGGAGAAATTGCTGATCTTCACTTCCGGGTTGGCAGGATTCAGATTCAGGTAGCCGGCCACAGGGGTGAACCAGCCGGCATAGGCGAGATTTTGCGCGTTGGTCCAACCCGGGGCGGTGGTGTCGAGGGTGACGCTCACCGTTTTGATTTGGCCGCCGCGGACCAGGTTGTTTGTTAGATCAGCGACGAAATTACCAGGCACCCAATTACCGGGGCTCGAGGTGAAGCCGATGGTGAACCATTCGCCGTTGGCCGAGGCCGTGGCGTCGATGGTCGCAGTGAGGGTATAGACCGTGCCAGCCACGGGGGTGAAGGGTAGGTAGTTGCTGCTGGTCGGCGTGGCATAGCCAGCGCCGGTTTGGCCCCAGCCGCCGGTTTCCGCGGCGAAGGACCAAGTGGAGGCCGAATAGTTGCCGCCACCCGGTGTCGGATCCGTCCCCCGCACGTTCGGCGCGGTCCCGCCCAGCGACGAGGTGAAGGGACCCCCGCAGTCGATGCCCGGGGTATTGAAAGAATCCTGATAGATCACGGTGTCGGCCAAGACGCTGCCTGAACCGGCCGCGAACAGGGCGGCCGCAAGGATTGCCTGGGACTGACGAACGATGCTTGTCATGACGGATGGAATGCTCGATTTGGGCTGAATGTTCATGGGCGTATGGATGATCGATTTGGGGCTGGAAAAATCTTCCGGGTGCGGAATGATCGGGAAACAGCGGCAATGTTTTTTGATCATGCCTGTAAATCACCGGGTTGACCATGGACATATCCCTGAATTTCTTGCATTTTTCCAACACCTACTCATGCTCGGACGGCCATGAAGTTGATCGATACCACCGACGCCAGGGCGCACGCCTGCATGAGAACCCTCGTCAGCAGTGCCAGCGCGGAGCGCGAATGGCAGCTTGCGGCGAAATTTCGCATTCATCTGGTGGGCATGTATTTTGCCGAGGTTGGCTCGGAATGGGGATCGGATGGAAAACAACAAAGCGACTGCATCCACCACATCGAAGTGGTCTTGTCAGGCCGCCGGCAGGTGGTCCATGAGCGGGTGATCCACGAACTTGAACCAGGACAAGTCTGGTTCCTGCCCGGCAACACTCCGGTGGAGCGGCGCTGCAAGGAAGAGTGCGAGGTCTTGTTTTTCAAATTGAGCTGCGAATGGCTGCCGGGAGTGGACCCGCTGCTCGATTGGCCGGGGCGTGAACCCCGCGAGATCGGCGGTTTCAATCCGGCCGAGTGGCGCCGGTGGCTGGAGCCTGATAGAACCATCGGCGTGGCTTGTTTGTTAGAACTGCGCGGGCACATGCTGTCGTGGATGGCCATGGCGGTGCCGGAAATCGACGAGGTCATCACGCGCCATTTGGAGACGCACACGCAATTCACCGAGGTATTCAAGTTCATCGAGCGCAACCTCGGCGCGGACTTGCGTCTCGGTCCGCTGGCCAGGACCTACGGCACGACCGCGGACGCTTTCTCGATGGCGTTTTCCCGCAGCACCGGCATCAGCCCGAAAGATTACCTGACCCGCCGCCTCAACCAGGAGGCCCTGCGGTGGGTGATCAACTCCGATCTCAAAATGAGGGAAATCGCCGACAAGCTGCGCTTCAGCGACGAGTATTACTTCAGCCGGTTCTTCAAGAAACTCAACGGCTGCTCGCCAGCTACCTATCGCCGCCGGTGGTTGCGCGGATGAACAAACTCATGCCTGTGCCCGGAGTTGTTCCAACCGGGCTCGGGAAATATTTGATTATTTATCTGACTCTGTGTTGCTGCGGCTAAAAGCGGGTGGTGCGAGCGCAACCTTATCGCTCCCGTAAATTTCGATTTCCGTAAACTGCATACGGTACTGGTTCAGATCAGTGGGAATGGGGCGCAGGCTGGTGCCCGTGATTTTGACATATCGCGCCTTTGTCGGATTAATGACGAACCTTTGCACCGACGTAGCGGGTTGGGCATAGCCGGTCTTTGTCACCACCGTGGTCCAGGAGGTGTTATCAGTGGACACTTGTATGGTAAAATCGACGGGAAATCCGGTGCCGACATTGTCTCTCAGATAATAATTCATCATGCCGATGGTGCTGCTTTTTCCCAGGTCAACGGTTATCCATTCGGTATGATTGGCCGTGAGACTGTCGCCGCTGCTCCACCCCATGGAGCCTGCGACTGAGGCCTGCTGTCCATCCACGACCTTGGCGGTGCCCCAGCCGAAGGATTCCACGGTGCTCGAAGCGGTGACAGCGGCATTCGTCGCGAGGTTGACAGTTGTTACGACCGAAGCTGGATCGACCGTCAGCTTGATCACGGTATTGAGCGTGTCCCAGGCCTCCGGCACGGTGATATGGACGCCGGTGGCGTTCTGGACCAGGGTCGCGCTGCGGCCCGAAACAAACATGGTCGCTGAACCGAATTTTTTACCGTCTGAGGGCAGGGGAAGGTCGAGCGTGGCGCCGGCGGGCGGTTTCAGCACATGGATATATTCATATTTATTGTCCGGTGATCGCAGCGCCACCATCCCATTCGGCATTGCAGCATAGACCGCTTGGTTGGACAGTATATACGAAGTGCTCGGATAGGTGTTTTTCAATGATTCGCCATATAGTCTCAGATAGGCGCCCGCTTTGGTGAGCGCCGGTTTGATTCCGCCTTCCCACCCGCCTTTCCAATAGGAGCCGCAGGCCAGGACCGTGCCACCGGCTTTGGAGCAACCGCCCTGGAAAATGGTATAACGGACGATACTCTCGGCGGTGTAGCGCATTACGTTGGTGGTATGGTTTTGCTGTGACCACCAGCCGGATGAAATCACGTACAACGGATTCACATTCATCCAGGTGGTGGCCACTCGAATATCACTGGAGAAGTCCGTCGGGAACTCCTCAGACCCGTATTCACACCCGGCATTGGGCGGACCGTTGCTGATCACCACCGCGGCGGGGTTGTATTTGTGTATAATAGCGCCGATGGGTGCGGGATCAACCCATTTGTCGATATTCGGATTATGGTGCGACCACCATCCGTCATGCCAGAACCCTGCTATGCCGGTGCCGTAGCGGGAGCAGAACTCCTCGAAAATTTCACTTTGAAACCGGGCCCATTTCGCGGGGTTCGCGGTGTCGCTCCACCCGGTCGCCTGCTGGTCGGCAACCGACATGTCGTGGCCGTCGCTCGTATGTACGTACAGGATCAGCTTTATCCCCTTCGCCGTCAGGGCGTTGATCAGCTCTCGTATGAGGTCCCGCGTCGCCGCATGGCCTTTTCCCCGCCATTTGTCCATCACCGGGCTCGGATAGAGCAGGTTCATATTGCAGTGCCAGGCCGAGAATTCCACATATTCAAAGCCGAATGCCGACAGATCCTCCGCGTACTTCACCGGGTCGAAACCGTTCACCAGGGCGTCGAGGCTTGTCGGGCAGTTTTGATTACTGTCGATGGTCTCATTGTATCCGCCGTCACCGGGAAGACCTCCCCAGGTATAGGTGTCCATGAGGCCATACTTTGCACGGGGGAACCAGCCGTCTTTCGTGTTATTGACCGACTGGGCGATGGCGCCGCCCGTGAAAATGGCGGACAGCAGCAGGGCTGATGCGATAGTTACCGAACGTTTCATGACTGCTTGTTGACTGGCGATCCGCGGGATCAGGGTTTCCCCGTCGTCTTCGGCTGCAGCAGTTTACCGACTTCCGCCAGCACCTTGACGCTTTCCGGCTCGAACCTGCCCTGTTGATCGGGCCCGACATTGAGCAGGAAATTCGAATGCCTGCCGTTCGCCGTGGTGAGCAGGTCAACCACCTGCTGTGCGGTCTTAGGGCGGGCCCCTTTACCCCAGAACCACCCCTGCTCCAGACACCAGCAGGTTTCACCGGGCGCGGTGTTGGTATCGGGCAATTGCTCCAATTCCTTGACCGCGATGTCGGCAAACGGAGTCCCCTTCTTGCCCCAGTCCCACCAATTGGATGCTGCGAGCACGTCACGACCGAAGCCCCTGAGGAATGCTTTTGCCTGTTCCGCAGTCATGATACCCGGGTCAAGTCCATCATTCCAAATGAAAAAGGCGTCGGGGTATTTATCTATCAGCTCGGTGATCTGCTTTTTCTGGAACTCGATCTGTTGTTCGAGATTGTGGGTGGCCGGATCACACTCCGGCGGCAGGACCTTGAACTCGGCCGCAAATCCCGGATGCCTCCAGCAATAGTAAAGCCCCACCTTCAAGCCGCGGCTCTTGAACGACTTGATGAACTGCGCCACCAGATCCTGTTGGTAGGGGCAGTCCGGATTCATGACATCATAAGTGGTGTACTTGCTGTCCCACAGGCAGAAGCCGCTGACATGTTTGACGGTCAGCACGGCATATTTCATGCCGGCGGACTTCGCCGCGTCCGCCCAGGCATCGGTATCCACCGGACCACCCGGATTGAAGTCGGCGGGGCTGTGATACCCCGCGACCCACTGGACCCCCTTGTAGGTTTCCAGATTGTAGTGAATGAACATGCCGAACTTCAGTTTCAGGAAATCCTCCTGCATTCCCTTGACCACGTCACTTACCGCAGGTGCAGCCGCCTGCGGACCGGTTGCACTTGGCTCGGCCACCGCCATGGCTGGCAACCCCGCCAACGCCGCCGCGAACACACAGCCAACACCCGTTCGTTTCATTTTCTGTTTCATGATTAATGCGTTTTCTGTAAGATGGCCACAATAGCGACTTCAAATCGAGGAGACTCTCCCACCCCGGAGGTGTTCCAACCGGGCTCTGGAAATCGGATAGAACCGGATGGCGAGCAATGAGAGCAGACAGATCCCCGCGCCGATGACAAACGTGACCATGCCCAGATTCCAGATGGCCTGGGGTGTCTGGGTGACGGCCTGGCCGTTTTTCGGCACCTGATAGCCGATGCCGCTGAGGCACCAACCGGCGACGATCAGGCTGAAGGAAATCGCCATGCGCATCGCCAGGCTGAAGACTGATGAATAGCCGCCGTCCTTCACCTCGCCGGTTTGCAGGCGGCGCACTTCGCTGACGTCCGCCATCATCGCGGTGGAGATTGGCAGCATGATGCCGTTGCCCAGCCAGTAACCGGCGTGAAAGATCACAAACAGCACCAGCGCGAGCGGCAGGTTGGCACCGCCGATGGCGAGGGTGGCGTCCGGCTTGACCAATCCTGTTAGGAACAGCAGCGCCAGCATCAGATTGCACAGGACGCTGATGGTGCCGCCGATGAGCACCGCGCCCTTTTTGTCGAAACGTTTGGCGAGGCCCATCGACAGCAGGGCGCCGAGCGCCATGCCGACCATGGTGCCGCCGTGGGCGATGGATTTCTGCCAGGCCGGGAACTTCATGAAGTCATCATATACGAACATCTGCAGCGAACTGACGATGACCATGCCGGCGCAGACGACGAAGATGAAGACAAAGACCCAGCGCGGATTGGGATCGGCAAGGATCTCCCTCATGTCGATGAGAAAATCCCTGAGCCAGCCGTGTTTTGAATCGCGGGCGACGGCGCGGGTGTCCTCATGCCAGCGGAAAGTGAAAATCATGACTAACAAAACAAACGCCACAGTGGCGGCGGCGAACCATCCGCCCATGTGATGATAATTCGCCTCCACGGTGGTGGCTTGCACGCCGCCTTTGTCCTTGAAGAAAAGCGTCCATGCCATGGCGGGGCCGGCGAAGTTGGCGGCCATGTTGAAGATCTGGCGGATGCCCTGGAGCCGCGAGCGGCCCTGATAATCGCCGCACATCTCGAAGCCCAGCGCCATGTAGGGGATGAAGAACATGGTGAGGCCCGTGCGCAGCAGCAGATTCATCGCGACCAGATACCAGAAGATCGCCATCTGGCTGCCGCGGCATGCGCCGGGAACCGTCCAGATCAGATAGGAACAAAGCGCCATCAGCAAGCCGCCGAGCAACATATACGGATGGCGGCGGCCCCACCGGCTGCGGGTGTTGTCGCTGACGTGCCCCATGACCGGTTCGGTGACCGCTTCCCAGAAAACCGAGAGTGACATCGCCAGCCCGGCCCAGGTGGGGTCGAGGCCCAGGGATTTGGTATAGAACAGCATCGCGAAACCGAAAATGCCGTTCATCACCAGCGAATTCGCGCATTCACCTAACGAGTAGGTGAGCATGCTGCCGGTCGTGCAGGTCTTGGGGTTTGACATGGATGGGTGATGGATGGAATGAGGACGATTTGCGTGACAGAGAAGTCTTGCAGGGTGGGTGAAACCGGGTCATGCTGCTTTCGAAATGAATGCGACGGTGCCAATTGCCGAGCCTCCGCGGATCCCCGCGCCGCCCGAACTGATCGAGCGGGCGGAGGCCTTGGTAAAAGAATACGAAATCGCTTGTTGCTGGTTTTGGCACCCGGAAGCGCGAGTGAGGTATATGGACGATGTGCGGCAAGTCGTCCACCACCTGAGAGAGTACGGAAACCACAAAGCCTGGCAGGCTGCACAAGAATTGAACAAATGCCTCTGACCCGTTTCCAGAAGGATGTCCTTTCTGCAATCGTCGCCAACCGATCCGAGGAAAGTCACTTCGCCGGCGGCCTGCGCGGATCCTGGCCGGATCTCCGGGCAGACGCGGCTGGGACGTAAGGGACGACTGAGTGGAATCATCACCGGGGTTGCTTACTCGAATTTTCCAATCACGCGGAATTCATTCACCCGGAGCGGCGGGCCAGGCTTGGTGCGACCGAGGCGGACAAAACGTGCGATAGTTCCGTTAGATAGGTCAATGATCCACGGCCCGGCATTACCGATGGATAGCATATCGTTTTCCGCGACGGTCATGACGTCATCCTTGCCATTGAGGGTAAACTCGACGCGCAGTTCCTTCGGGGTGTCGGGCGCGGGGTCGCTGCCACTGAGGGCGTTCTCGGCCTTCACGTTGAGGCCGCCGGAAACCACCGCCTGGCGGACCTTGGCGGTGACATCGGTCATCCGGGAACCCTTGCCGTAACTGGCTTTCCTGATCTCCAGGGTGGCTGCCTCAGCGGCTTTCGAGGTTGCAAGGATTTTCGGCTTGGCGAAACCCGGCTCGGACGAAACGGAAACCGCGACGTCGGCACCCAATGAACCGAGCACCTCGATGCGGGCAAGCTTCGCGGATTTGCCGAGATCGACCTGGCACCACGGCATGGGGTCCGCCGGCACAGGGTCGTTGCCGGGAGTTATGCCATCGGGACGGGATGACCATGCGGTGGCTGGATTGCCATCCACCGCGTGAAATGCGAAGGCCGATCCGCCGGCCGCCGTGGGATCCTGAAAGGACGACGCGCGGAAGGCTTTCCACAAGGCAAGGTTCACTGGAGGCGAAGCCGCGGCGGTCTTCAGCGCAATGACGGTATCAAGCTTGTCCCAGGTTTCTCCTGCTGGAAGCTGAATGTGCACACCGGCCTCATCCTGTTTGATTGTGACCGCCTTGTTACTGGCTAACAGAATCGCCCTGTCGAAGCGCTTTCCATCGGCGGGCGGCGGCAGGGTGAGGGATTTCGCGCCGTCGGCCGCTGCCTTGAGGATATGCAGGTATTCGATCGAGTCGTCGGTCGCGCGGGTGGCCACGCCCCATTTGAGGTCGGCCAGCTTGGTGCCCGGCGCGGTGGGCCACGAGGTGCTGGCAAACACGTTTTTGATCGATGCGGCGATTGGTTTGATATGACTGCCGAGTTGGGTCATCGTTTCATCGACGCCGGTTTCCCAGCCACCGCCGGCATAGTTACCCGCGGCCCATTGGACGCCACCACCCTCGTGGTTGGCGCCGGCCTGGAGGACGGTATAGCGGAACATGTCATCCGGTTTGAAAACCACGGTGTTTTTCCCGGCTGGCACCGCGGACCACCAGGTGGTGGCAAAACAGGTGGCCACCGACATCCGGTAGGCCGGCCAGGCGTTGGCGTCGGTGTTGGCGAACTCTCCCCAGTGGTGGTATTCCTTGCATCCCGTGTCCAGCGAGTAACTGGTGCCATACCAGTTTTGGACCATGATCAGGTCGGGCTGGAGTTCCTTGACGGTGCGGCGCAGCCGGGGGTAATCGACGACCTTGTAGCTGTCCCCCGCGCCGCTGCCTTCGTCGGAATAGATGCCGATGAGATCCTTGCCATAGCGGGCGACAAGTTCATGATAGAGTTCGTTGGTGAAATCATTCCACTTCTTGCGGTCGAACTTTTCCCACTTCGGATCGCTGCCATTGGGACCGCCCCAACCGGTCTTGAGCTGGTCCTCAGGCTGCAGGTCGTGACCGTCCCGCGGATGGGTGTAAAACATCACCTTGATACCCTTGGCTTTGCAAGCGGTTATCACCTCGCCTAACAGATCGCGCTTGCAGGCATGTTTGGCCATGCCCCATTTTCTCATGGTCTCGCTGGGGAACAGCGGGTTGATGTTATAGTGCCAGGCGGTGAGAATGACATATTCCACGCTCCACCTGTCGAGATCGTTGGCGAATCCCTTGGCATCGAAGGAGGCGGCGAATTCATCGAAGGTGGCGGGTTGTTTGCCGTCGCGGTCCTTGGTGAACTGGGTGCCAGGTCCTCCGCCCCAGACGAAGTGGACGAAGAACCCGTACTTGGATTTCTGATACTCGGCCATGCCATTGGTTTCGGCATGGAGGGCGGAAGAGGCAAGCAGCAGGCTTGAGAGGAGAAGCGGGAGTTTCATGGATTGGATTTGAACGGTGAGGCAAGGAGCGCGGCAAGGATTCTTTTCATGTGGTCGTGACCAGAGCAACGGGACCGAACAGACCCGAGCGGGTTTGGCTAGCGAAAGCATAAGGCGTGGGGATGCCAATGCTGTAGTGGTTGGCCAGCGTGTTGGCGATGGTGACCGAAAGTTGGTTTTCTCCGGGTTTGAGGAAGGGCGTGATTTCACACGTCCATGGCGGAGCGATCAGGGTGGCGGCAACGTGACCATTCACCCTGACTTCCGCAGTGGCGTTGAGCTGGCCGAGGTCCACGGCGATTTGAGATTTCAAATTTGAGATTTCAAATGTGCGCGAGTAGGTGGCGGCCCCGGAGTACGTGGCGAGACCATACTGGCACCAATCGCCGAGTCGGATGGTGCCGCAGCCGCACTCGAAGCGGACCGCCTCGGGCAGGGCGTCGCCGGCGCGCGAGTCCGCCGGAGCCGCGACCAGGAGGGCGAGCACGCACGGGGCCCCGGCTTGGCTTGTTAGATTGGCTTGGTAGCGGAAATTTCGCTCAGGAGTGATTTCCACCAAGGCGAGTGACTGGGTGGCACCGTCAATCCAGAGGCATGCCGGACCACGGGTAAGGAAGCGGACGGTGCGCATCCCGGGCGGACCGGTGAAGCGGAAACGGATGCCGCTGCGGCCCGAAGGCGCGGGCAAGGCAGGGCGGGGGAGCGACGCATCGTCGAAACCGCGGAGCATCAGTGGCGAGGGTGCCTGCTCCGGGGTGAACCGGAAGAACGCGCGGGTGCGCTGGCCGGCAGGTTGGACCAGCTTGACGACGAGGCGATTCTCCCCGGGATGGAGCGCGACGTCGTGTTGGCGGGATTCGCATTCATAG